>Ga0137359_10003271_pt1 | contig 13098 bp, 9 predicted proteins | sample Mad1_40_16metaG_FD_108281 | JGI IMG/M metagenome (GOLD analysis project Ga0137359, IMG submission 108281) | Vadose zone soil microbial communities from Angelo Coast Range Reserve, California, USA - Mad1_40_16 metaG | ecosystem: Environmental > Terrestrial > Soil > Vadose zone | place: USA... | reverse complement strand
CGGGAACGTGACGTGGCCTTCCTCCTCGAAGGCGCCGCCGAACCAGAGCTCGCCGTCGGCGCCGACGACACCCGGCACCGACCGGATCTTGTTCACGTACGCGAACGGCATCTGGTACACGAGGCCGCCCTTGTGATGCACGGACACGCGGACGTTGCTCGCGACCTGCGACAGGAAGACGTCGATGCCCGCGGGCATGGTGAGGAAGAAGCACACGAGCAGGACGGCGAGACCGATCGCGCCGCCGGTGAGCGCGGTGCGGAGCTTGTTGCGCAGCAGATTGCGCAACACCAGCGGCAGGAACCTCATCGCAGACCGCCGCGGGCCGACGGTCGCGCGCCGACCGTGCTCTCTTCAGCACCGAGGAGGACGCCTTTGTCGAGGCGGAAGACGACGTCGACCCAACGCGTGGCGCGCGGATCGTGCGTGACCATGACGACGGTCTTCGCCAACTCGCGGCTGAGATCGCGCAACATCCCGAGCACGTCGTCGGCGCTGTGCGCGTCGAGGTCGCCGGTCGGCTCGTCGGCGATGATCAGATCCGGATCGGCGACGATCGCGCGCGCGATCGCGACGCGCTGCTGCTCGCCGCCGGAGAGCTCGCTCGGCACGTGGCCGGCGCGCGCCGCCAACCCGACGACGCGGAGGGCCGTCGCCGCGCGGCGCGCACGCTCGGTGCGGTTGAAGCTCGTCAGCAGGAGCGGCAGCTCGACGTTCTCCTGCGCCGACAGCACGGGGATGAGATTGTAGAACTGGAAGATCAAGCCGACGTGGCGCGATCGCCAATGCGCGAGCGCGTCCTCCGACAGATCGTTCAGCCGCCGGCCCGCGACCCACACCTCGCCGGCGCTCGGGCGGTCGATGCCCGAGAGCAGGTTCAAGAGCGTCGATTTTCCCGAGCCGGACGGTCCCATGAGCGCGGCGAAGACACCGCCCTCGATCGTCAACGACACGTGCTCGAGCGCGTGCACGACGTCGATGCCGCGCCGGTACCAGCGCGAAACGTCCTGCAACGCGATGAGCGGCTCGGCCACGTGTCCGGGGGGCGTCAGCTCGCGGCGGGTCGGCAGCCCGCCGCGACGCAGGTCAGCAAGCCTCGAAGAGTCCCGCCATCCCCATCCCGCCGCCGATGCACATCGTCACGAGTCCGAAACGCTTCTTTTGTCGCCGCAGCTCGCGCAGGAGCTGACCGGTCATGCGCGAGCCCGTCATCCCGTACGGGTGGCCGATCGAGATCGAGCCGCCGAGCGGGTTCAGCTTCTCGTCAGGGATACCGAGCGTGCGCTGACAGTAGAGGAGCTGCGAGGCGAAGGCCTCGTTCAGCTCGACGATGTCGATGTCCTTCATCGTGAGGCCGTGGCGCTTCAAGAGCTTCGGTACCGCGAACACGGGGCCGATACCCATCTCCTCGGGACGGCAGCCCGCGACCGCGAAGCCGCGGAAGACGCCGAGCGGCTCGATGCCGAGCTCCTTCGCGCGCTCGCGCGACATGAGGATCGTCGCCGACGCGCCGTCGGAGAGCTGCGACGCGTTCCCCGCCGTGACCGTGCCGTCGTCCTTGAACGACGGCTTCAGCTTCGCGAGGCCCTCGAGCGTCGTGTCGGGACGGTTGCACTCGTCCTGCACGATCTCGACGTCCTCGAAGGAGAGATTCCCGTCGGCGCCTTTCACGGCCTTCTTGGCCCGCATCGGGATGATGTCGTTCTTGAACTTGCCGTCGCGCTGCGCTGCCGCCGTGCGCTGCTGGCTGAGCAGCGAGTACTTGTCCTGATCCTCGCGCGAGATCTTGTAACGCTCGGCGACGACCTCGGCGGTCTGGCCCATGCCCATGTAGATCCCGGGCCACAGCTCCCGCACCTTGTCGTTGATGAGGTTGTTCATATTCTGCTGACCCTGCACCATGGAGATCGACTCGGTGCCGGCGCCGATCGCCGCGCTCGCCCCCTCCTGCATGATTTGATGCGCCGCCATCGCGATCGCCTGCAGGCCCGATGAGCAGAAGCGGTTCACGGTCGTCGCCGCGATCGTTTCCGGCAGCCCGGCGCCGAGCGCCGCGACGCGCGCGACGTTCATCCCCGACGGTCCTTCCGGCAGCCCGCAGCCGCAGATGATGTCCTCGATCTCTTCGATCGGCAGCTGCGGCACCTGCGCGAGCGCGCCCTTGATCGCGACCGACGCCATGTCGTCGGGACGGGTGGCGTTCAAGGCACCTCGATACGACTTGCCGAGTGGAGTGCGGGCGCTGGCAACGATCACGGCTTCACGCATCGGTTGGTCTCCTTTGAGCTGCGACGACGTGGGGCGGAACGCCTGACCTTACGAAAGTTTCCCGCGTACGGAAAGAGGCACGTAGGTCGCATTGACCGCGAGCGCCGCGTGGGGCTAGAACCGCGCACGTCCAACATCTCCGCCGCCGTCCACCGAAGAGGAACACCATGAACGCCGCAGACGCGATGCCCCGCACCGTCGCCACGACCCGTTCCCTCGCGCGCGCCGCCCTGATCCTGATCGCTGCGAGCCTGCTCGCGGCGCCGCTCGCGGGCGTCGCGCGAGCGGTCGTGCCGCCCGGCTTGATGATTACCGACCCGAACCGGCCGATGCAGCCGCAGCATGCATTCAAGTGTCAGAAACAGACGAACAAGGGGGTCGCGAAGTACCTCGCCGTTTGGTCGAAGACTTACACCAAGTGCGTCGACGCGATCGCCGCCTGCGTCCAAACCAAGGGGAGCGACCCGGCGTGTCTCATAAAGGCGGCCGACGGCTGCAACACTAGCATCGCCAACCTCGGCGCGTTCGACACCGACAAGCAGGCCGGCACCGTGCTCGAAAATATCATTACCGACTTCTGCCGATCACTCACTCTGACCGAGCTCTTCGACGACGAAGGTGGTCCCCTCTTCAGCCTGATCACCGATCCGTGCAAGAACCGCTTCATCCAGAACCTCGAAAGTTGCATCTTCGACGAGAGCAACTGCGCGGCCGAGAAGATGTTCCACGTGCAGATGCCGCGCGCCCGCGACCTGCTCGCGACCGCCGGCGTCACGGTCGGCAACGCGATCAACTCGCCGAAGAGCTGTCTGCCGCTCGAGAGCGGATCCGGGGCGCTGAGCGACGCCAAGGCCGGGAAGGCGCTCCTCGGGTGTCAGAAGTCGGCCGACAAGGCCGGCGTCTCCTTCGCCGCCAAGGCGCGCGGCGCGCTCGCCAAGTGCGCCGACGCGGTCATGACCTGCGCGCAGATCAAGCGCACACAGAAATGCGTCGATTCCGCCGCCAAGTTGTGCACGAAGCAGTTCCTCACCGTCGACGATGCCCAACAGAAGGTTCAGGACGCCGTGACGAAAGCGTGTACGAAGATCCCGCCCGCCGATCTGTTCGACGTCGACGGCGGCGACGTCGGCGCGCTCGCGACGGTATGCAACGGCGTCGGCGTGTCGTCGCTTACGACGGTTGACGATTATGCCAGCTGCGTCGCGAGACTCGAGCGCTGCCAGGTCGAGGAATCGATCAGCTTCACGGTGCCGCGGATCAACGAGTTCCTCACCGCGACCAGCCAAGGCATCACGCTTCCGAGCGCATTCTGCCCGGCACCGTAACTGCCTCCCGCGACGTCTATCGTCAGAGCTCCTTCACGTAGCACGGGTACGACGCCCGCGCGCGCGCAACCTGCGCGATCGTCAGGCAATTCGCAGATCGAGACTTTCATCGTCCGCGCTAGCGCCGCAGGAGAACCGCTGTTGATGTGTCGCGCGCCTGCCAGCCGTGCCGCTCGAGCTCCGAGTCGAGATGCTCCTCGGCGGGGTAGCCGAGGCAGAGATACGCGATCAATCGCCAGCTCGCCGGAACGTCGAGGGCCGCGGTCACCGCGGCGGGATCGATGATCGAGATCCAACCGACGCCGATGCCGTACGCGCGCGCGACCAGCCAGAGCGTGTGGATCGCGAGCACGGCGGAGTAATCGAGTGTCGCCGGCATCGTCTGTCGACCGAGACCGTGACCGGCCTCGGTGTCGCCGTCCACGAACACCGCCAGCTGGACCGGAGCCTCGTCGAGACCGGCAAGCTTCAACGACGCGTAGAGCTGAGCGCGCTCACCTTCGTAGCGGCCGAGCGCCGCCGCGTTGCACGCGAGAAAGCTGTTGCGCACGGCCGCCCGCCGTCCGGCATCGACGACCTCGACGAATCGCCACGGCTGACTATGCCCGACGGACGGCGCATACGTCGCCAATGCGACGAGACGCGCGAGTAGCGCGGGATCGATGGCGTCCGGTCGAAAGCGACGGACGTCACGACGCCACAACAACAGCTGCTCCAGGTCGCGGCGAAACCCGTCGTCGAATTGGGGTGCGTTCACGTTGCTCGACTGTACCTGGTCAGACGATCGATGAATCGCAGGAGGCATTCGCCGACATGCAATGAAGCTGGCGGCGGGACACGGTGGTCGCCGTCTGCACCCGTGGTGCGCAAACTTACCCTCTTGCGCACGTCGGGTGCAGACGGCGACCACCGCGTCCCGCCGCCCACCTCATTGGACCAGGGTCACGCCTCCCCGAGATTCACCCAGACGGTTTTGATCTGCGTGTACAGCTCCAGTGCCGCCTTACCCATCTCGCGGCCGAAGCCGCTCTGCTTGTAGCCGCCGAACGGCGCCGCGGCGTCGAACATGTTGTAGCAGTTCACCCACACGGTGCCTGCCTTGAGACCTTCCGCGAGACGATGCGCCTTCGAGATGTCCTTCGTCCACACCGCGGCCGCGAGACCGTATTCGGTGTCGTTGCCCGCGCGCAGCACCTCGTCAGGATCCTTGAACGGGATGGCGCAGACCACGGGGCCGAAGATCTCCTCGCGGAGGATTTTCATATCAGGCTTGACGTCGGTGAAGACCGTCGGGGAGACGAAGTAGCCCTTGTCGAATTGCTTCGGGCGTCCCCCGCCGACGGCGATCTTCGCGCCCTCGCTCTGACCAGCCTTCAGGAAGCCGGTCACGCGCTGGTACTGCTCGGACGAGACGAGCGGACCCATGTCTGTCGATGGATCCATGCCAGGACCGAGCTTGATCTTCTCCGAGTACTCGACGAGCCGCGGCATCAGCTTGTCGTAGACCTTCTCCTCGACGAAAAGCCGCGAGCCGGCGCAGCAGCACTGGCCATGGTTGAAGTAGATCGCGTTCGCGGCGCCGACCGCGGCCTGATCGAGATCGGCGTCGGCGAAGATGATGTTCGGCGACTTGCCGCCGAGCTCCAGCGAGACGCGCTTCAGATTGCTCGCGCCGGCGGCCTGCATGATGAGGTGGCCGACCTCGGTCGAGCCGGTGAACGCGACCTTGTCGATGTCGGGATGCGACGCGATCGCCGCACCGGCCGTCTCGCCGTAGCCGGTCACGATGTTGACGACGCCGGGCGGGATGCCTGCTTCCTCGAGCAGCTCGCCGAGACGCAGCGCCGAGAGCGGCGTCTGCTCCGCGGGCTTCAGCACGACGGTATTACCGCAGGCGAGCGCGACGCCGAGCTTCCACGCCGCCATCAGCAGCGGGAAGTTCCACGGAATGATCTGGCCGACGACGCCGACCGGCTCGCGGCGCGTGTAGCAGAGCACGCGCTGGCCGGGGATCGAGACCGGAATCGTCTCCCCCTCGACCTTCGTCGCCCACCCGGCGTAATAGCGGAACTGGTCGACGACGAGCGGGATGTCGGCGACGCGCGCGATTGCGACCGGTTTGCCGTTGTCGAGCGTCTCGAGCTGCGCGAACTCCTCGCCGTGTGCCTCGACGAGGTCGGCAAGCTTCCAGAGCGCACGCCCGCGCTCCGACGGGGTCATCCGCGGCCACGGTCCGCTCTCCAGCGCTTTGCGCGCGGCGCGGACGGCGCGGTCGATGTCTTCCTTGTCGCCGGCGGGGACCTCGGCGAGGGGCTCCTCGGTCGCGGGATCATAGGTCGTGAGCGTCTTCCCCGACGCCGCCTCGACCCACTTGCCGTCGATCAGCATCCGCCGCGACCGTCCGCCGATGAACTTGCGCACCTCGGAATGGACCTCCGGGTACGAGGACTGCATGCTGGGCTGTGCCATTGGCGCCTCTCCTTTCGCCGGCCGGGCACGCCTCCCGCGCCGCGGCCGAATGCGGTGAGGGGATTGTAGTCGAGGCACCCTCAATCTCGCCATAGGCACTGGGGCAATTTGCGTCGCCATACTTCGTTGCTCGGTCGCTCGGATGCTCGGCCTAGCTCCGCTACGCCTGCGCTCCTCGCTCTCTCGCGCCTCGTCTGGCTCGCTTGCCCTCGTAGGGCAACTTGACCCAGTCCCGGCCGCAGCGGCTCGCAAGCTTACCCCCAGTTTCTCCGCATCGCCTCGCAACTTGACGCAGTCCCCGCCACAGCGAACTATGCGTCTCCGCAGCGAGGAGGTGCGAGGATGCTCACGTGCGTCGATCGAGTGCAGCTGGCGGTGACGGAGCGGGGGCGCGCGGCGGATTGCTTCCGGCGTCTCCTCGGCGGCGAGGTCCTCGAGGAGGACGCGGTCGCGCCGCTCGCGGCACGGCGGACGACGCTCACGATCGGCACGTCGGCCGTCGAGCTCCTGGAGCCCGATGGCGCGGGGCCCGTCGACGAGCACGTGCGACGCTTCGGCGCGGGACTCTTCGCCGCCGGATTCGGCAGCGACCGGATGGCCGACCTGCGCTTACGCCTCGTCGCCCGCGGCATCTCGTTCGCCGAAGCGGGGCCGCAGCTCTTTCTCGCTCCGGAGGCGACCGGCGGCCACGGCCTGCGCTGCGTCGTCTCGGCGGTCGCCGATCGGCCGGTCGTCGGGCTCGGCAGCCATCTCTACGAGGTCACGAACCTCGTCGCCGACCACGCCGCCGCGAGCGCACGCTATGCGGAGGTGTTCGACCTCGCTGCCGAGCGCTACTGTCCGATCGAGAGCGCGGCGTTCGGGTATCGCGGCGTCCTCACGATGTTCGATCCCGCGACGCGGCTCGACCGCATCGAGTGCGTCACGCCGCACGACGCCGCGAAGACGATGGGTCGCTTCATGGCGAAGCGTGGCGAGTGCCTCTACATGTGCTTCCTCGAGGCGCCGGACTTGCGGCCGATCATCGCGTGTCTCGAGGAGCACGCACCCAGCGATTGGTCGGCAGCGCCCGGCGGCACGGCGACCGACACCCTGTTCGTCCATCCGAAAGCGCTGGCGGGACTTCTCCTCGGTGTGAGTCGAACGAGCGTCGCATGGCTCTGGTCCGGCGCTCCCGAGCGGGTCGTTTCGCCGAGGTAGCGCGAGGCGTTTCCCTACGAGCGTGACGTGCGGCGTTTGCACGTTGCGGATCCGAAATTGTGACAGTACTGTCGGGGATCGATGGAGCGGAGTCCTAGTCGCGCTGAATCGGGGATCTTTCCCCCGCTCTTTGACGAGCTTCGCGATCTCGCGGACAACTATTGGTGGAGCTGGCAACCAGACGGGCCGGAGCTCTTTCGCGACATCAGCCCGTCGCGGTGGGAGGACGCCGGCCATAACCCGCAGCAGCTCCTCGACGCGACGCCGCTCGCGCGCCTGACCGAGCTCGACGTCGACCCGCTCTTCCGCGCCCGCGCGCGCGATCTGCTGACCCGCTTCGCCGCCGAGATGGGCGCCAGGTCGGCGTGGGCGGAGAGCTTGGCGCCGCGTCTCACGCCCGAGCAGCCGGTCGCGTATTTCTCCGCCGAGTTCGCGATCCACGAGTCGCTGCCGATCTACGCCGGTGGCCTCGGCGTACTCGCCGCCGATCATCTCAAGTCGTCGTCGGATCTGGGCCTGCCTCTCGTCGCGGTCGGGCTCCTCTACCGCCAGGGGTACTTTCTCCAAGACCTCGACCGGTCGTCGTGGCAAAACGAGCGCTACGTCGATCTCGACGTCGCTGCACTGCCGATCGAGCACGTCATCGGCGCCGGCGGCGCGCCGCTCTCGGTGACGATCTCGATCGCACACCGCACCGTGCACCTCAGCATCTGGCGCGTGCGCGTCGGCCGTGTGGCGCTCTACCTCCTCGACACCAACCGCGACGACAACGAAGACCGCGACCGCTGGATCACCGGCCACCTCTACGGCGGCAATCAGGACACCCGTCTCGTTCAGGAGCTGACGCTCGGGATCGGCGGCGTGCGGGCGCTGCGGGCGCTCGGCATCCGTCCTGCGGTCTTTCACATGAACGAGGGCCACTCCGCGTTCCTCACGCTCGAGCTCTTGCGCGAGGAGCTCGCCACCGGCGCGTCGCTGCCGGAAGCGGAGGAGCGCGTGCGCGCACGCTGCGTCTTCACGACGCACACCCCGATCACCGCCGGCCACGACGTGTTCGGCGTCGAGCTCCTCGACACCTACCTTGCCGACTACTGGACCGACCTCGGCATCACCCGCGAGACGCTTCTGCGCTACGGCCGGCGCCACGCCGACGAGACGTGGGAGCCGTTCAGCATGACGCCGCTCGCAATGCGATTTGCGCGCTCGACGAACGGCGTCAGCCGCAAGCACGGCGAGGTTTGCCGCGAGATGTGGCGGGATCTCTGGAAGGCGCCGGATGCCCACGCCGTTCCGATCACGCACGTGACGAACGGCATCCACGTGCCGACATGGACCGCGCCCGCCGCGCGCGCCCTTCTGACGCAGTACCTCGGGCACGGATGGGAGTCGCGCCCCGACGATCCGGAGCTGCCGGCGCGCATCGATGCCATCCCCGATGAGGCGCTGTGGGAGCTTCGGAATCAGCTGCGCCGCCATCTCGTCGCCGCCGTGCGCGCGCACGCGCGGGTGACGCGCGTCCGCAATCGCGAGGACGAGAGCTTCATCGAGGCAGCGGAAGCGCTGCTCGCTCCCGAGGTCCTGACCGTCGGCTTCGCGCGCCGAATGGCGACCTACAAGCGCCTGAGCCTCATCGTCCACGATCCGGGGCGCATGGTGCGGCTCATCAACGATGGCGACCGGCCGCTGCAGTTCGTGCTCGCCGGCAAGGCGCACCCGTTCGACAACGAGGCGAAGCGCACGCTCCAGGAGCTGGCGCGCATCCGCCAACCCGTCGAGCACCTCGGCCGCATCGTGTACCTCGAGAACTACGACGTCGCGCTCGCGCGGCGGCTCGTCCAAGGCTGCGACGTCTGGTTGAACCTGCCGCGACGTCCGCTCGAGGCGAGCGGCACGAGCGGACAGAAGGTGGTCGCCAACGGCGGCCTCAACGTCAGCGTCCTCGACGGCTGGTGGGTCGAGGGCTACGACGGCACGAACGGCTGGGCCGTCGGCGATCACGTCGACGGCAGTCCGAAGAACCAGGACGAGGCGGACGCGCAGGCGCTCTACCGGGTGCTCGAGACGGAGGTGATCCCGCTCTTCTACGAGCGCGACGCGCGCGGGATTCCCGTCGGCTGGCTCGGGCGCGTCCGCGCGTCGATGCGCTCGCTGTTACCGGTCTTCAACACGCATCGTATGGTGAAGCAGTATACCGAGGAGATCTATCTGCGGTGATCACGCAGCGCACCGCGGCAATCGGCGCTTTCACGGCTACAATTGAGTCTCTAAGTCGACTTCATTACAGTCGACCGAGGAGGTTGCTCTCGTGCGGAATCACGCCCGGCTCGTCTTCTTTCTGGTTGCGCTCCTCGCGACGGCGTCGCTCGCCGCGGATCATCCGATCGGGGGCGATCGCTTGTCGCTCACCGATCCGCCGACGAACGCGCTGCGCCGACGGGTGACGTTCAACGCCGCACGCGACCTCGCGATCGATCCGACGAGCGGCGCCGATCCGCGCAGCGTCGGCGCCACGATCGAGCTCACCGGCGAAAATCCGGATGATGGCGCGACGGGCCCGCTCGCGCTCGATCCGTCGTTTTGGGTCGGCGTCGGACGGCCGCCGGGAAGCCGCGGCTACAAGTACCTCGACTTCAATGCGTCGACCGGCATTCGCAAGGTCGTGCTCAAGGCCGGCGCGAAGGGCGGCACGCTGAGCGTGAGCGGCAAAGGCAGCGCCTGGCCGTACGCGATCACGCAGCCGCAAGGACCGATCAGCGTCAAGCTCACCGTCGGCGACGACGTCTATTGCGCCGAGTTCACCACCTTCTCGCGCAATCAAGTCGGCAAGGTCGGCGCGTCGAAGGCGCCGGCGCCCGCGTCGTGCACCGTCACGCCGCCGGTCTGCGGCAACGGCGTCGTCGAGCGCGGCGAGGAATGCGACGACGGCAACACCGCCGCGGGCGACGGCTGCTCGGACACGTGCCAGCTCGAGAGCATCGCAGCGATTTGTGCCGGCGTCCCGAGCGTCGCCGGCACGAGCATCGCGTCCGTGCGGGTCGCGTCGGGCCTGTCGAATCCGCTGCACGTCACGGCGCCGCGGCTCGACCCGCGGCGGGTGTTCATCGTCGAGCAGGGCGGCGCGATCCGGCTCCTGAAGGACGGCATCCTCCAGCCGCAGGCCTTCCTCGACATCGGCGACAAGATCGCCTGCTGCGGCGAGCGCGGTCTGCTGAGCCTCGCCTTTCACCCCGACTACGAGAGCAACGGTCGCTTCTTCGTCTACTACACGAAGCCGAACGGCGACATCACGATCGCGCGCTATCAGGTGAGCGCGAATCCCGATCTCGCGGACGACACGAGCGAGAAGATCTTGCTTACGATCGACCACCAGAGCTTCGGCAATCACAACGGTGGCCAGCTCACGTTCGGACCCGATGGCTATCTCTACGCCGGCACGGGTGACGGCGGCGGCGGCGGTGATCCGCTCGAGAGCGGACAGAGCTTGACGACGCTGCTTGGGAAGCAGCTGCGGCTCGACGTCGACGTCGAGACGGCGCCGTACTACGCGATGCCCGCGGGGAACCCCTTCCCCGACGCCGGCGATCCATTCAACCTCATCTGGGCATACGGGCTGCGCAATCCATGGCGTTTCAGCTTCGACCGCGCGACGGGCGAGCTCTACACGGCAGACGTCGGGCAGAACTCCTGGGAGGAGGTCGACGTGCAACCGGCTGGCACGGGCGGACTCAATTACGGGTGGGACGTCTTCGAAGGGCGCCATTGCTTCGAGCCCGACCCCGATCCCACGTGCCCCGACCCACCGACCGGCTACACGATGCCGGTCCTGGAGTACGACCACAGCCAAGGCTGCTCGATCACGGGCGGCTTCGTGTATCGCGGTTGCGCGCTGCCCGACCTGCGCGGCACGTACTTCTACTCGGACTACTGCTCGGCGTTCATCCGCACGTTCTCCGGTGTGAGCGGCGGCAACGCCCAGAACCTCGCCGACCGCACCGCCGACGTCGATCCGCCCGGCGCCCTCACCATCGACAGCGTCACATCGTTCGGCGAGGACGCGCGCGGCGAGCTCTACGTCGTCGACCAGGGCGGCGAGGTGTTCAAGATCGTCCCCGGCGCCGCGCCCGCGCGTGTCCGCAGGCGCCACGGAGCATCATGAGCGAACGAAAGAACCTCGCGATCCTCGTCGGCGGCGGCCCGGCGCCCGGCATCAACAGCGTCATCGGCGCCGCGACCATTGGCAGTAATCTCGACGGCGTCGACGTCCTAGGGGTGCGCGACGGCTTCGAGCGGATCATGCACGGCGACATCGGACACGTGCGTCCGCTGACGATCGACGACGTGAGCCGCATCCACTTCCGCGGCGGCTCGCACATCGGCATCTCGCGCGCGAACCCGACGCTCGATCCGCAGCACCTCGAGAACACCATCACCTCGCTGCTGCGGCTCAACGTCTCGCAGCTGATCACGATCGGCGGCGACGACACCGCGTTCTCGGCGATGCGCCTCGAGCAAGTCTCGGCAGGCCGCATCCGCGTCGTACACGTGCCGAAGACGATCGACAACGATCTCGACCTGCCCGCACAGGTCGACACGTTCGGCTTCCAGACAGCGCGCCACTACGGCGTCGAGATCGTGAAGAATCTGATGGTCGACGCGAAGACGACGTCGCACTGGTATTTCGTGATCGCGATGGGCCGGAAGGCCGGGCACCTGGCGCTCGGCATCGGCAAGGCGGCGGGCGCCACGCTGACGCTCGTCCCGGAGGAGTTCGGCGCGCATTTCAAGCTCAAGGCGATCGTCGACACGCTGGTCGGCGCGATCATCAAGCGTCTCAGCTACGGGCGCCGCGACGGCATCGCGGTCATCGCCGAAGGCGTGATTCTCGGCATCGATCCCGCAGACCTCGCGCAGCTCGAGGACGTCGAGCGCGACGCGCACGGGCACTTGCGGCTCTCCGAGATCGATCTCGGCGACATCCTGAAGCGTGCCGTGCAGGCGCGGCTGCGCGAGCTCGGCCTCAAAGAGACGGTCGTCGCCAAGAACATCGGCTACGAGCTCCGCTGCGCGGACCCGATCCCCTTCGACATGGAGTACACCCGCGACCTCGGCTATTGCGCCGCGAAGTATCTCCTCGCCGGCGGCAACGCGGTGATGATCTCGATGCAAGGCGGCCAGTTCGTGCCGATCCCGTTTTCGGAGCTGCTCGATACGACCACCGGCCGCGCACGCGTCCGTCTCGTCGACGTCGCGTCGACACGCTATGCGATCGCCCGCCGCTACATGATCCGCCTGCGGCGCGACGACTTCGACGATCCGCACGAGCTCGCCAAGTTCGCGGCCACCGCGCACATGTCGGTCGAGGAGTTCCGGCGCCACTTCGAATATCTCGCCGCGTTCGAGCCGCCGCCGCTGCACATCGAGCCTCTCCGCGACGACGCGCACCACTGAGGCAGCGCGGCGCGTGCTTCGCGGCGGGTGGAGGGACGCGGGGGCGTCTGCTGCACCCGACGTGCGCAGGATCGGCAGGTGTGCGCACCACGGGTGCAGCAGACGACCCCGCGTCCCTCCACCCGCCGCGCAGCACGTGAAGCGATGCCCGCGGTGCGCGCCGTCGCGCGTGCCGCGCTCGGCGGCGGCGCGATGGCGGCGGCGACGCCGTTATGCGGCGCGCGTCGGCAGTGACGGACGCCGTCAGGAGTGACGGTCGGCGGGGGGACGCGGCAGTCGGTGGCTGCACCCGTGGTGCGCACTTACCCATCTTGCGCACGTCGGGTGCGGCCCCCGACTGCCGCGTCCCCCCGCCGACACCGTACTAGGCGATGCCCGCCGGGAACGG
>Ga0137359_10003268_pt1 | contig 13101 bp, 12 predicted proteins | sample Mad1_40_16metaG_FD_108281 | JGI IMG/M metagenome (GOLD analysis project Ga0137359, IMG submission 108281) | Vadose zone soil microbial communities from Angelo Coast Range Reserve, California, USA - Mad1_40_16 metaG | ecosystem: Environmental > Terrestrial > Soil > Vadose zone | place: USA... | reverse complement strand
CGGCTTTGGCGACAATCAATCCATCGACATCTGCTTCCAGGAGCTTGCGCATGCGTGTCGGCACATTGCCGCGCACGTTCGTGAAATTCAACTCGCTTAGTTTTGCCGGCAAAGCTTCGCGTAAAAACGGTTCCAGGTTGTATGCGCGACGCGGCGACGAAGTGAGAATGGTGATGACGCCGGTGCGCTCTATTTTGCTCCAGCGATCTTCGCGTACTAGTAAGAGATCGCGAGCGTCTGCGCGTGGCAGCGTGGCGGCGATCTCGGTTTCCGGATCTTCCTCGATGGCCAGATCTTTCCACGAGTGGACTACCAGATCAAAGTCGCCGCGTAAGAGTCCTTCACGAAAGTCCTGCGTGAAGACTCCCTTCTCAGGCATCTGCCAGAGCGGATCGTTTTGATTTCGATCTCCGAGGGATTCGTGGAAGGAATAGTTGATTTCGATCTGTGGGTGCGCGGTTTCGAGCGCTTTACCAACCTGGTAAGCCTGGATGCGAGCTAGATCGCTGCGGCGCGACGCTATCGTCACGCGCATAAATCTTCCCATCCAAACGGCCGAAACTGTGCTTGATGCGTCTGACGCTGGACCAGCAGTTGGGTGGCCGCCCGCGCTGCTTCGACCCGGCCTGCCAATCTTTGCCGCTCGGTGCGGAGCGCGTCGAAGAGTTCGGACAACTTGATTACCGGGATGGGGAGCGAGATTGGATCAGTCAGGGCGTCACCGCGAAGATCCAGACACTTTGAAAAAGTCGTGCTCTGCAAGCGCACCCAATCTTCGACGTGAGACGCCTTCAATGGAGCCGCTATTACCAGTCCCGTTTCCTCTTGCTGCCAACCCGCGTCGTCGTTGGCATATTGATTGAGCTGCAGCTCGGGGTATTCGTTCAAAAGATCCTTCGCGTGTTGCCAGTCACGATAGAACAAACGTGCGCTCGTCTTACCAATTAGCCAGGGCAGAATCTCGCGCGCCAACTTGCCGGCGCCTAAGACGGCGACGGTGGGCATGCCCTTGACGTGCTGACGTACCAGACTGCCGTAAGACTGGCTGCCGATTCCCTGTAGATGTTCGTGGCGCACGCGCTTGGCATCGGCGGAAAGATTGTTGGTGAACTGACGCAGGAACCAACCCCACGGCGTGTCAAGAAACCTGGCATGCGAGCAGAACTCTTTGAACTGGCCCATCACCGCCGTTTCACCCAGCAGCGGAGAATTCAGACCGCAGATCACTTCGAGCAGGAACCCATACGCTTCCCGGCCGCGATAGACTTCGATGCTTCCCGGGAACGCCGAATCGTTCTCAGCAGCGTCGATCAGCGCACTATTCTCGAATCGATTCAGAAAGAGAATTCTGCGTAGACAGGTCTGCCACTCGAGACCATTGAGCACCGCGGGTATCTTAGCCCGGGCCTCGTGTCGCAGATTAAGGATGACCAATTGGTCTATCACGCGACCATTCTAAGAAAAGCGGCGTTTCTATTGTCATCGGTTTGTCATTGACGCGAGGTTTTTTCGCGTGGGATGTGACCGTCGTCACAATAATCAGGCCTCATTTTGCCGGGAGCGCGGACTGTCCCGTCCGCCCTGAGCGTGAAGCGGGCAGTAGCCCGACCGTGAGGGAGGGCTCCGCACCGAGTGCGAACTCTTGATGTGACGGCGGTCTTCGATCATAATCAGGGCTCAAAGAGGCGCCCTGCACTCAAGCATTAAGTAACGACGATGGGGCCATGGGAAAACGAGATATTTTCGGGGGCACAGATGGCAAGAAGATTAAAGGAATTAAAAGAACTCAAGATCGAACGTCCGCCGCGAATCAAACTCTCAGCGAAGGAGTCGCTCAAGCGGACCAAAGAGTTCGACAAGCGAAAGGAGAAGTTTATTGCCGCTGTTAGAAAGAGCAAGGGTTGAAGTCTACTTGCCTGACCTCCCACGAGCTGCCTACTACAATCTGAAGGGAACTGCTGATGAGATATTGGATACTGCGCCGCCCACCTCATTACTCTGAGATTCACCCCAGTTCCGCTAACACGCCTTGGGATTATGACAAGATTCTTGTGAATGTCTGTCTTAGTGACGGTGACATTGTTTACCTAATAGCCGCCTATGGCGAATTGTACGGGTGGGGTCACGTAATCAAAAGAGAGTCTTATCAAGATAGTGATCTTCAGCATCGGGCATATAAGGTTACTGTTACTCGTCCGGTTGTGCAGCAAAATCTCGTAAGCCAGGATGAGATCAAGCGCGTGCCGGAACTAGCTGAACTCTTCTCTGAATCTGATCTGAACTTGGTCGAGCTAAAAGCTGTTCAAGCTAATTCCTTTAACCGACTGTTGCGTTCCAAAGGCGTCATAGCACCGGGTGATATGGAACGGGACGAACCGGAGCCAACAAAATCGCTAGACATCAAGTTTCCGCGCGTTACGCTCAGGCCCGGTGAAGAAGTTGGCTGGAGGCTGCCTACGCCCAATTGAAAAAAGGACTGAAGCTCGAACCCCGAGAGCTGTTCATCGAGTTGCTGGGTCAGATTCCTGAGGATTTTGAGTACGAAAGAATTGATAACAGGCTCGTCTCGGATCGGGAGCTGACTCTTTTAGGCATTCTTCACGTTGATGCGTCTTCAGAATTTGCCGAAGCAGCCAATCTTCCCATGAGTACCAGAAAGCCGTTCAATCGCTGAATAGCATTGAAGACGCTATCGAGGATGTAAATGAGAAAGAAAGGAACATGCGCCAGTTCTTTGACGGACTCATCAAAAGGAAACCCACGAGAGGCGACGATTCGTAACCGCAATCCGTGACAGGAAAAGCAGACAGGGCGGGCCTCATCAATTAACCGCCGCGATCTGATACTGCTCCAACTTCCCGTCCGGCATCTCATAAGTCCACGCCCGTAATGTCTTCTGCGGGAATCTAATCAAGTACACGCGCAGAGTCATCCCGCCGCGCAGACCCTGAGACGATTGCACGAACGACTGAGGCGTTCCCAGAGGTCCGAGACCGCTCGCAAAATCCTTCAATGCCGGCTCGCTGAAATAGCTGTTGGCGTTGTCGGTGAAGATCGAACGATCGACTGTGCCGTGTTGCAGGCCTTCGAAGATTTTCTTTGCCTGTTCCAGTTTCGCCGGTGTCTGTGGATCATTAGTCGCGAACAACAAAGGAGCGATCCCGCTGGCGATTGCGCCTGATGCGCTGGCTGCATCCTGATTGGTGAGCACGACCACTGCCGCGCGGTCATCGGGAAAGACTGTGTTCTGGGCGGTGAAGCCTGACACTTCGCCGCCGTGCGACAGCGCGCGGTGGCCCGCCTGCGTGTTAACGTCGACACCCAGACCGTAGTGCGTGCTCAAGCCATTCTTGAGTAACACGTCCGTGCCAAACTCGCGGTAAGACGACGGCTTCAACAACTTCTGATCCATGATCGAGATGTCCCACTTCGCCAGGTCCGCCGCGGGCATCGCCAACTCACCGGCCGCGAACATCCAGCCCTTGCCTTCCTTCGGCGCCGGGCGCAGGGGGCCCAGGGCATAACGCAGATAGCCGGCCGGATCGGTGTCGCCGAGTTTTGCCTGATCGGTATCGCTCACGCTGGTCATTCCCAGAGGCGTGAATACCTTCTCCTGTAGAAACCGGAGCAGTGGCATGCGCGCGACCTTTTCAATAATCACACCGGCGATCACATAATTCGTGTTGCTGTATTGCCACTTCGTTCCCGGATCGAAATCGAGTGGCTTGCGCGCCCACATGTCGAGGATCTTTTGCGCGGTTGTGGGCTGCATCATCATCGGCATCACATAATCCTGCGGCCAGAAGTCCTGATACCCGGAGGTGTGCGAAAGCAATTGCCGAATCGTCACTTCGTTGGCCCGAGTTAGATCGGGAATGAACTTCGAGACCTTATCATCCAACGAAAGCTTGCCCTGCTCCTGCAACAGAAGAATGGCAAAAGCCGTGAACTGTTTGCTGATCGAGCCAATGCTGTAACGCATCTGCGGCGTCGCCGGAGTTTTCGGATCAAGTCGCGCATCGCCATAGGCTTTCGTGTAGACGATCTGACCGTCCTTCACGATGGCTATGGAGGCGCTGGGCACACCGGTCTTTGTTAAGGTGTCCGTGGCGACTTTGTCGATCTTTTCCATCAGATCGGCGGGTAACTGAGCTTGAGCACTCGCGTCAATGTTGGCGAAAGCGAGAAGGATGAGAGCGACGACGCTGTGAATTAGAAAACGGTATTGGCGCACAGAAATCTCCTTAGGTAAGACAGTTAGACAATAGCGAGCCTTATTCTATTATTGATTGTCTGAGATAGGTAGGCCACGCTCAAGCAGGACATCTTCATGAAGCGAGATGGCCTCGCAAGCATTCGCCAACGCCTCGTCGCGGGTCTTGCCTTGGCTAACACAGCCAGGAAGCCTCGGCACCTCTGCGACCACGTAACCATCTTCGCCGGGGTATAACAAAACTAGTGTGGTCATCACCGTGATCCGACTCGGATATTTTCTCTTCGACAAGACTTAATTAAGTGGCGGGAGCACCCTGCGAACGCTGGACGAGTGACGCGGCCCAGAATTCCCCGCCCTCATGCGCGCCGTGTCAGGCAAGACACGGCAAATTCGACGTGGGACTTCAGTCTTAGCTTTCAGAGATGACAGTCAAACCTGAAACGCCGATAAAGTGGTTCTTATTATGAGTGATGAGCGGCACCCCTAGGTGTACAGCAGTTGCAGCAATCCAAGCGTCTGCCGGCGAGATTGGTCGTCCGTTGCGACGCGCGCTATCCATTGCTTCCGCCCAGCAAGGATAATATTCCCGACGAATGTTCTACTGCGTATTCTTCCAAACGCGATTCCAGATCTTGGCGGCGTCGCTCGCCCCAATCAGCGGCAATCGCCCAACGCAGTAGTTCCGCCTGCGTCTGAAAACTGATTACCAGAGTGTTTCCGAGAATATGGGCTTGGTAGAGTTTGGCTTCGTCGCGACCTTTGTAGAGATATGACCAGACATCCGTATCAATGACGCGGATCGGCATTATTCCATGCCCCGTATCGACGGTCGGTCGCGATCCTCGCGTACCTGATGCAAGAACTCATCAACATCAAAGTCTGCGGTCATCTCTGGATCACCCGCCAAGTCTTCAAGTGAGGTGATTGGTTTGACGCCCTGCGCTTCGGCGCGGCGCTCCACCTCAGCGCGCGCTTCACTTATTTCACGCGAGCGTTCAGCGTCGCTATTTGTTTCAGTTATCGTGATGGCCATGATGAAGTTCCCCTTACAGCTTGCCCGAAAACAGCACTCTTAGTTAAGTCACCAGACAGGCTCTCGACCACATGTGATTTATTTCGCTCTCGGTCTCACGCTGAATGGCGCTCTCATCCGCTTCCGCCATTTTGGCTTGTTCACCCCGACATTTTGCCCGCAGGCGCTCAGTTCCAGCGTTTACAATCCTACGAGTCGTGAGTTTTTCGCAGACGAGTCCTTTGAAGTGGGCCTCAGAGTTGAGCCTGTTCTGTTCAATGTCCCATGCGTGGCAACCTCGCCTTTTCATGTCTTCGTTATCGGCGATCCGACACGCAGCAGACTTCTTAGCTTGCTCCATCGCTTCGTCAAAGCATTCGTCATGCGGCTCGCGGAGCATAGTGAAGCTATCCAAAAACTTATTTATTGGGTGCGTGCGTCCAATAACGTCAGAGCTTTGATTCATCCGTTCTTTTTCCTTATCCATATCACGTCCTGCCCAAGGAAGTGCCGAATGCAATGATTGTTTACGAAGCTGGGCTCCAGGTCAAGCACAAATATTTTGCATCCCTATCTCTTCAACACCGGTAACACAACGCGTGACGAATACGCCGCCGAGTGATAAACCCGTTCAGTCGCTTTTTGAAAATCCGCCTCAGTGCCCTGCTTATAATTCGCCATAAACTTTTGTGGGTTGCGCGCGACCAGGGGAAACCAGGTGCTCTGGATCTGCACCATGATGCGGTGGCCCTTCTTGAACGTGTGGACGATGCCGGTCATCACGTAAGAGATCTTTGTCGGCACGTTGGGCCGCAACGGTTGAGGCTTTTCAAAGCTGTTGCGGAAGCGCGCCGGGAATGGCTCGCCGCGCAAAAGCATTTCGTACCCACCCGGCGCAAACACGCATGACGCTGACGTGTCCGGCGGCTTCACTCTTTCCGGCTGGCCGTTGGGCAGCTTGTTGCCGGTCTCGGGATACTGATAGTCGTCGGGAAAGACATCGATCAGCTTGACGACGAAATCCGAATCGGTCCCGCTCGAAGAAACGAAAAGCTCCGGCTTGATGCTACCGGCGACAGTCAGGTCTTCGCTGAGCGGATCAGTTTGATAGACGAGCACGTCCGGCCGCGCCGCCGCGAACCTTTGATCCTCAGTCATGAAATCGCGCGGATAGTTAAGCGTAATCTTCTGCGTATACGGGACCGGATTCATCGGGTCGCTGACGTACTCATCGTAGGGTGGCGCTATACCCGCCGCCGTTCTCACAAGCGTCGGAGTCCCTTTCGACCAAGGAGCTTCGAATCCGAGCCTGCCGCCAACTCTTAGATACAATGGTGTGGCAATTGCCAACGCTGGATCCCAACTGCCCAGACTCGTCCACTGATTCGCCCCGGTATCGAACACGTTCACTTCTTTGATCTGAGAAATATCGCCTTTGTCTTTCAAAAAGTAATTAAAGAAAGGCAGCTCAAAATGCTCTCGATAGTAAACACCAGTCTTGCCGCCGAAGTAAGCAGTACCCAGCCAGTCGCCATCCGATCGCGCCCAGCCGCCGTGAAACCACGGACCCATGACCAGCACGTTAAAGATTCCCGGATTCTGCTTCTCTATATTTTGGTAAACGCCCAGCGCGCCGAACAAGTCTTCATTGTCATACCAACCTCCGACCGTCATCACCGCGGCATGAATGTTCTTCAGATTGGGGAACACATTGCGCTCTCTCCAAAACTGATCGTAGTTGGGATGCGCCATCATTTGGTCCCAAAACTTCATTCGCATGCCAAGCTGCTCTTGATAAAGGTCCCCGGATCTGCTGAGGCCTCCCATTTCCAAATAAAATTTGTATCCGTCCTGCGTACCCCAGGGAAAACGTTTGACATAGTCATTGGTTCCGGTCGGCGCCGGCCGCTGCTGACCGAAGCCGGCAAAAAAATTGTAATTCTGGGCCAGAAAGAGAGCGCCGTTGTGATGCATGTCGTCGCCATGAAACCAGTCAGAGACCGGCGCCTGCGGAGAGATCGCTTTGATCGCCGGATGCCCATCGATGCCGGCCATCGAGGTGTAAAACCCGGGATATGAAATCCCCCACACACCGACGCGGCCGTTGTTGTTCGGCACGTTCTTGATTAACCAGTCGACCGTATCGTACGTGTCGCTGGTTTCATCAATCTGATTTCCCTTCTTGTTCGGAATGTAAGGCCGCACGTCTTCATACTCACCCTCGCTCATATAGCGCCCGCGCACGTCCTGATAGACAAAGACGTAGCCTTCACGCGCGAACAAATCATCGGGTCCCAGCGAGGTGCGAAATCTGTCGGGTCCGTACGGCGCGACGCTGTAGCACGTTCGATCAAACATCATCGGATACTTTTGCTTAGTGTCCCTGGGTTCATAAATCTGCGTAAAGAGTTTGACGCCGTCGCGCATCGGGATCATTACTTCATGCTTGGTGTAATGACTCTTAATATAGTCGGCTAGCTCGCGCTGCTGCTGAGTCATCTGGCCCGCGCCCTGCGCAAACAAAGCGTAGGCGGAGAGGAGCAGCAAGAGAACTGCGGCGGTTAGATTAAAGGCACGATTTTGTTTCATGGTGACTCCGATGCGTAGTCAGTCTAAGTCCGCAAAGCGGACGAATCGAAAACAGCCCCATCGCGTCGGCGCCGGGACCGAGCTTTTATTAGTCAGTCCGTGAAACGGACATGAAAGCTTCGGAGGAATATTAAATCGTGAGGTGCAAATAGTGAAGAGAGGGGCGGCCGTCAGCTCTCACAGGCCCAGCCTGGTCGGCGTTGTAGCGCGAATGTCGACAAAACTGGTAGGTCAATTTAGGACTCAAAAATCATGATTAGCACGATATTCGTTTTTCATCCCGAGGTGTACTCTCATCTGGGTCAATAGATTTCGCAGCCTCAAGTCCCGACCGGCTCAGTCCTGCAGTACAAACTATGCTGAATCAAATTCGCTTTCCCGGGAAAGAAGAGTCGTTAAGACTTCAATTCTCCGTGCCTGGACCATCGCCAAAGGCAAACCTCGCGGAGAAGGTAATTCGGGTCCTGGTGGCGGACGGCCACGCCCTCATACGTGGTGGAATCGGCGCGCTAATCGAGCAGCGGTCCGAATTGCAAATTGTCGCCGAAGCCAGTAACGGACCCGAGGCGTTGCGATTGATCCTGCAGCATCGACCTGACGTGGCTTTGATAGAAAGCGCAATCTCTGAGTTGGGCGCCTTCGAGGTGACTTCCCGGGTGAGACAGGAATGTCCCGAGGTGAACGTCATCATCCTTTCAACGCACGCCGACGGGGAATGCCTGAGGCGGGCGCTAAGTTGCGGGGCGGCTGGTTATTTAACCATGACCACCTCTGCCGCCGAATTGGAATTGGCGATCAAGACAGTCGCGCATGGCAAAACCCATATCAGTTCCTCGGCGACAAGCATGCTGGTGGATCTTGTTCGCTGCGGAGATCGTAATGACCTGCTCAAGGGTTTGACGCCACGCCAGCGCGAGGTCCTGAAATTAATTGCGGAGGGTAGCACGACAAAGCAAATTGCCATGGTCCTGAAGATCAGCGCCAAGACGGTTGAGACGCATCGGACCCTGCTAACAGACCGTTTGGATATTCACCACACGGCCGGGCTGGTCCGTTATGCACTCAAGGCCGGCCTTGTCCGATTGGACGACTAGCTCTATGCCAGGCATCCGGCATGCGCGGTGTTTGCCTGGCGTTGAAGACTCGAGCAACAAAAGTGATTGATGACTCCAGTCAAGCGACCTTTACCGCCGAGTGCGAAAACTCTCTTTGGCAGAATAAATCGATGAATGGATAAGTGAAACGGCCATCGTGGAAGATGGCCGCAACTTATTTTTCTTCGTAAAGGTGGTGAGCCGAGCAGGACTCGAACCTGCGACCCACTGGTTAAAAGCCAGTTGCTCTACCGACTGAGCTATCGGCCCACATTTTGTCTCACCCCCGGGAATTGCTCGTGAATTCTACCCAACGCCGAACGCAAAGTCCAAAGCAAGAATCTAAGAGAGAGTGTTTCTGCGTAGGGTGAGCGATGAGGTCAGAACCAGGAGCGGTAGCGACCGGGTCTCAACCCGCACGATGTTTGAGATGGCTGACAATTACCCGGTCGCTACCGCTCCCGGTTCTGACCTCATCCTGCGCATGGCGAACTACCTGCGAAGCCAGCCGCCCAGAGTTGAATCCTGGATGACAATAGTTTGCGAGCGTTCGGGTCCGGTCGAGACCAGTCCAATCTCGACTCCAATCTTCTGGGAAAGAAAATCGACATACGTGCGAGCGTTTGGCGGCAGTGCGCCGAGTTCGGTTGTGCCCAGAGTAGAACTCTTCCAACCCGGAAGTTTTTCGAAAACCGGAACGACACGCCGTAGGTCCTGCGAGACCGAGGGCAGGGATTCACACCGGCGGCCATCCAATTCGTAACCTACGCATACCTTGATTTCATCCAGCGCGTCGAGGACGTCCAGCTTGGTCAGAGCCACTGAAGTAAACCCATTGATTTCCGCCGCATAGCGCGTGGCGAAGGCGTCGAACCAACCACAGCGGCGCGGGCGGCCGGTAGAAGCGCCGTATTCGCGTCCGCGTTCGCGAATCAGTTGTCCCATCTCGGCTTCACCATTCAGCATCTCGGTCGGGAAGGGCCCTTCACCGACACGCGTCGTATAAGTGCGAACAATTCCCAGCACGCCGGTCAAGTGTTGCGGCGCCAAACCCGTACCGACCAGCGCTCCGCCAATAACCGTGCTCGACGAGGTCACGAACGGATAGGTGCCGTGATCGACATCGAGCAGAGTGGCTTGCGCACCTTCCAGCAGAATCGTTTCGCCGCGAGCTGCAGCCTGGTTAAGAAAATGACTGGTGTCGCAAAGGAATGGCGCCAGGCGCTCAACCATCGCGGATGTTTCGTCAAAGATCTCGTTCGCATCGAGCGGTTGGCCGCCATACGCGACGATGATCCGATTGGCGTCTTCGAGATTCCGCTCAATGCGCGAGCGCAGCACTTCGGAAACCAGGGCATCAGCGACGCGAATGCCGCGGCGGCCGACCTTGTCCTCATAAGCCGGACCGATGCCGCGCAACGTAGTGCCGACTTTTTCGTTGCCGAGTCGTTCTTCGCTGGTGTGATCCAGGGCGCGGTGGTAGGGAAGAATGAGATGCGCGCGAGAACTGACCTTTACCCGCTGCGGAGTAATGCTGATGCCCTGCGCCATCAGGCGATCCGCTTCCTCGAAGAAGGCCTTTGGATCGATCACCATGCCATTACCGAGCACGCAGGTCTTGCCCTGATGCACGATTCCCGACGGCAGCAAGTGCAGCACAAACGATCGATCGCCTATCTGGACTGAGTGGCCGGCATTATGGCCGCCCTGATAGCGCACCACGACGTCGAACCGCTCGGCGAGCAGATCGACAATCTTACCCTTGCCTTCGTCACCCCACTGGGCGCCAATAACTGCGATGACCATAGTCGATAAAAGGTCAGAGAACAGCGGTCGGAAGTTTGAATTAGAGCCCACCCGGGCTGTGAACACAAAACAGGCGCGGCTGTGTCAGTAACACCGCAACCGCGCCTGTTATTTCCTGGTTTACGCCGCGGTCGTTGCCGCGACATGCTTATCCAGCATGCGCGAAATTGCCTGCTCGGACGTTGCTCCGACCACGCGCTCTTCTTCTTTGCCGTTCTTGAAAAGGATCAGAGTGGGAATACCTTTAATGCCGAAGCGTTGCGAGACCGAAGGATTGTCATCGACGTTAAGCTTTACCACGCGGGCGTTGCCGGCGTATTTTTCGGCTACAGCTTCGACCGTGGGTGCAAGCATGCGACATGGAGCGCACCACGCAGCCCAAAAATCTACCAAAACCGGACGATCCGATTTCAATACGTCATTCTCAAAAGTGCCATCGCTGGTTTCTTTGACATGCTCACTCATTAAATTTGAACTCCTTAAGTGTTACGATTTTCATTCCGCCTAACGCGAAGTTTGAACCTGATTATGGCCGGTCCCGGCGATTTCATGGTAAAGCTCAAGATACCTTCTGGCCGCCGCGGACCATGAGTTGTCAGTGGTCATTCCGTTAAGTTGTATCTTTGCCCAAATATCGGGTTGAGTATAAAAGTAAATCGCTTCGCGTATTTTTTCAAGCATAGCCGGGGCCGTATAGGGTCCGAACTTGAAACCATTGCCCTTATTAGTCATTACATCATAGTTCTCAACTGTGTCATCAAGGCCGCCGGTGGCCCTGACGACCGGAACCGTCCCATAACGCATGCTATACATCTGATTCAGCCCACAGGGCTCGTACAGCGAAGGCATGATGAAAATATCTGCGCCGGCTTCTATCTGGTGGGCCAAAGGCTCTCCCGCATAGCCTTTATAAATGCCTACCCGGTGTGGCGCCGTGTCATGCCAGCGCTGCAGGAAATCTTCATACTCTCGCGCTCCCGCACCCAGCGCAATAAAAAATGCGCCGGTTTGCAGAATGCCGGACGCGGCCTGCCTGATCAGGTCATAACCCTTTTGACTGACCAGACGGGAGATGATCGCAATGATGGGGCGCTCAGGTTCCGCGGGAAGATCGAAACGACGCAGCAGGTCGAGTTTACATTTTCGCTTGCCCGTCAGATCCTCGACCGTAAAGTTGGCCGCAATATCAGGGTCAGTCTGGGGATCCCAGGTTTCATAGTCGACGCCATTCGTGATTCCCAACAGCCGATTGCTGCGCGCCCGCATCAACCAATCAAGACCATAGCCCTGCTCGGGCGTTTGAATCTCGCGCGCATAACGTGGGCTGACCGTCGACAGTGAGTCGGCGGCAATGATCCCGGCTTTCAGGGCCGAGGCCGCTCCCTGCATCATGAAATCGGCGCGGTAGTCAGAAAAGCCGAGCCACCAAAGATCAGCAGGGTCGAATCTTCCCTGATACGCGAGATTGTGAATGGAAAAAAGAATGCGCGTGTTCGCGAAAAACTCTTCCTGGCGCCGGCGCGCTCGCAGCTCAATAGACGCAAAACCGCAGGGCCAATCGTTGCAATGCAAGATCTCCGGCGCATTACCCAGGCGTCGGAGCAGGGCAATTGCCGCACGGCAAAAAAAGGCGAACCTTTCGAAGTCGTCCGTATCGCCGTAAATCTTACCGCGATGGAAATAGTTTGGCGCGTCGATTAGATAGGTTGGCGCGTTTAGCGAATCGCTGTGCCAGACGCGGACTTGAGGCCGCTCTCCGCGCCACTCGACTTCAAGATCTTCGATCAGCGGGCCACTGAGCAGACCGCGGTCAACTTGATCGTAGAGTGGGGTAATGAGAAACGAATCAGCGCCTTCGGCGTGGAGAGCTTTGGTCAGGGCCCCGGAGACATCGGCGAGACCGCCGGTCTTGGAAAAGGGAACTGCTTCGGATGAAAGGATGGCGACGCGCAGAGACGGCCTGAAACTCTGATCTTTGGACTTTGAACTTTGGTCTCCATCTGTCGAATCCATGATCCTAATCAAGAGCTACAAAGTACAAAGCACACCAAGATCAAAAGTACCGCTTTAGGTTTGCATTGACGCTAAAAACTCAGCGTTCGATTTTGTCTTCTCGAGTCTCTCCAGCACGACTTCCATCTGCTCGGTAGGCGAAAGCGGATTCAGCACGCGACGCATGACCCAGACGCGGCTGAGGTCTTCCTTGCTGATCAGCAGTTCTTCTTTACGCGTTCCCGATCTCTGCAAGTCAATGGCCGGGAAGAGTCGCTTGTCGCTCAGCCGGCGGTCGAGATGGATTTCGGAGTTGCCGGTGCCCTTGAACTCTTCAAAAATCACGTCATCCATGCGCGAGCCCGTGTCGATGAGGGCGGTAGCGATAATCG
>Ga0137359_10003267_pt1 | contig 13105 bp, 11 predicted proteins | sample Mad1_40_16metaG_FD_108281 | JGI IMG/M metagenome (GOLD analysis project Ga0137359, IMG submission 108281) | Vadose zone soil microbial communities from Angelo Coast Range Reserve, California, USA - Mad1_40_16 metaG | ecosystem: Environmental > Terrestrial > Soil > Vadose zone | place: USA... | reverse complement strand
TTCCGAGGGAGCGATGATTTCTGGTGGCGCCGCACCCTGGGGAACCGTGACGCGCTCGTCCATATCCGTCGGCTGCAAGGGCAGGTTGGTAGGTTCTTCGACGACAAAGTCTTCGCGCTTTATATCGCGCGGAACGACGGTGCGCGCGGCGACGGAGTCAAGCGGCAAAGACGACGGAATGTTGCTGTGCCCGTCCAAGGGAACAATCGGCAGCATCGCCGGGACGAGCGTGCGCTCATCCAGCGTGGAAGGGCGCCGCCGCGAAGTGGGAGCATCCGCGGCGGGCGGACGGGCGTTCAAAGGAACGAGTAAACGGGGGATCATTTTTCAGTTTTCTGTGCGGCCGCGAACGCTACCAGTTGGACGCGCTCTCCGTGCTCCTGGATGCTTGCCATTACGCGCGCGGCAAGTTCCAGGGCGGCTCGGCCGGCGGCGCCGTTGACGCGCGGCTCTGTGCGCGTGCGGACGGCTTCCACGAAGGATTCCAACTCGGCGCGCAGCGGCTCTACCGTGGACGCCGGGAGCTTCTCAAACGCGAACTCCGGCTGCGGTCCGGCTTTTTTCACGGCCACGCGCAGGGCGTCACGGCGGGCGTAATCGAGCGAAATGTATTCGTGCTGCTGAAAAAATCGCACCTTGCGTACGCGTTCGGTGGAAACGCGGCTCGCCGTCACATTGGCAACCGCGCCTCCGGCAAATTCCAAACGGGCATGGGCGATGTCCACTTTGTCCGTGAGCACGGGAATCCCGACCGCCTTCACTTCCGTAACCGGCTGCTTAACTAGCGCGAGCAGAATGTCGAGGTCGTGGATCATCAGGTCGTAGATCACATCGACGTCCAGGCTGCGCGGTGTGAACACTCCCAGCCGGTGTACCTCAAAAAAGAGCGGCTGATTCAGAATAGGCTCAACGGCCAGCACTGCCGGGTTGAATCGCTCGACGTGGCCAACCTGGAGCAAGCGCTTGTACCGCTTTGCCGCTGCCAGCAGCGCGTCTGCCTCAGCAAGACTTTTCGCCATGGGCTTCTCGACAAGGACGTCGAGGCCCATTTCCATCAAGCGGCAGCCGGTCTCCGCGTGCTCGGCAGTTGGCACGGCCACGCTGACGGCGTCGGCTCGTCCGCGCAGCTCATCAAGGGCGTCGAAAGCATGGGTCCGGTATTCGGCGGCGGCAGCCTGCGCTCGCTCGGCGTTTTTGTCGAACACGCCGACCAATTCGGCGCCCTGCATTTCGCGGTACACGCGCGCGTGATTCCGCCCGAATTCACCGGTTCCAACAACGGCGACGCGCACCTTTCCCGCTTGCGTAGCCGCCGTCATTCCCTGTTCATTCCAGCCAAGGTCTCTTTTGGTTCCGCAGACGCCGGAGCAACCGCCTGGATGGCAATTCCCGCCGCGTCCGCCAGTTCCATTAATTTTGCCCGATCAAACAGCAAGGTCCGCCCGGCGTCGACCACCAGAGCGGTGGCTTGCGCCTTCTTCATGTGTTCGATGGTGGGCAGACCGATCACGGGTACATCGAAGCGCATGTCTTGCCCCGGCTTGCTGACTTTCACCACCACCAGCGGTTTCCCGCCGGCGATTCGTGCGGCGCGCGCGATGGTTTCGTCGGTGCCTTCCATGGCTTCCACGGCCACGCAGGCGCGGTCGGAAATCACCACGGTTTGGCCGATATCCATGCCGGAGATTTGCCGCGCGACGCCGATGCCGTAAGCGATGTCGGCCGCCTCGCGTGCGTCAGGGGCGCGTCGCGTCAGAACGCCCGGCTCCGGCACCAGCGGCTTCAGAAACAGAGTCGAATCGACAAGCCGAATGCCTTCGTCTTCCAGAACGCGCGCCACGGCGCCAATGAGCGAATCCGTATTCTTGCGCGGCAAGGAAAACAGCAGCTTAGCCAGCTTCCAGTCCGGCCGGATGGAGCTGAAAATTTTGTTGTGCTTCACTTGCCCGGCCATCACCGCTTGCGTCACGCCTTCCTGATGCATCAAGTCGATCGCTTTGCTCAATTCCCCGAGGCTGACCCAGTGCAGGCGTTTCGCGGAGCGCTCCAGCTCCGGCGCGGCTTCTTCCTTCAGCGCAATCACGGCCATCTCGATGCCCTGACTCCGCGCGCCTTCGAGAACCAGAAACGGAAATCGCCCGTTGCCTGCAATCAGGCCCCATCCCGTCGTGTTCGTGTCTGCGTTGACCATGAAATCCGTATCGAGTCGCCCTACTTCACAATTCCGCGTTCCGCCGTCTCGATGAAGCGAATCAATTCTTGAACGTCTTCGGAGTCACCAAACGATTTGCGCATTTCCGCGAGCGCCTGGGTGGTGTTCATCTTCGAGCGTAGGAGCAAGCGAAACGCGCGCTGCAGAACCTTGAGCCGCTCCTCGGAAAATCCTTTGCGCTCGAGCCCAATCGTGTTGGCGCCGTAGCTCTTCGTTTCGCGCTCCGTCACTACGCGCGAAAACGGCGGCACATCCTGCGTGATCACCGTGGACGCTCCGATGTACGCATAGCGGCCGACGCGGCAAAATTGATGCACCGGCGACTGAAAACCGATCGTGGCGTAATCCTCCACGGTCACATGGCCGGCGAGCGTAGCTCCGTTCACAAACAGAATGTGATCGCCGACGTGACAATCGTGGCCAACGTGCGATGACGCGAGGAACAGATTGGCGCTGCCAATTGTGGTTTTCCCGCCGCCGCCGACCGTGCCACGACTGATGGTCACGTATTCGCGAAAAGTGTTGCCGTCGCCGACCTCGAGTTCCGTTTTCTCGCCTCGAAACCGAAAGTCCTGCGGGTCACCGCCGACCGAGCAAAATGGATGAAACACATTGTTGCGGCCGATCTTCGAGGGGCCCTGCACCACCGCGTGCGAATGCAGCACGCAGCCCTCGCCCAGTTCGACGTGATCGCCTATTACCGCGTAAGGGCCGACGCGAACGCCTGAACCAATTTTCGCGCTGGCCGCGACGATCGCTAACTCATGAACCTGCGACGAACTCATTTTGTGGATACTTCCACTCTGGCAGGAGCGGGAACGCGATCGACCATTTTGCACATCAAGGTCGCTTCCGCGGCGAGCTGGCCGTCTACAGTTGCGCGGCCCTCTAGTTTGCAAAAATCGCCGCGCCAGGAAATCACATTCATTTCGATCTTCAACTGGTCGCCGGGCACCACTGGCCGCCGGAAGCGCGCTCCGTCCACAGCCACGAAGTACAGCAGCTTGTTTTCGCGATCCGGAACTTCCTGCAGCAGCAGCAAGCCGCCGGTCTGCGCCATCGACTCGATGATCAGCACGCCCGGCATAATCGGCTGACCTGGGAAATGTCCCTGAAAAAACGATTCGTTGATGGTTACATTCTTTACGCCCACCACGCGCTTCAGCCGCTCCATCTCCACAATCGCATCGACGAAGAGAAACGGATAGCGGTGTGGCAGTATCTTCTGAATTTCCGTGACGTCCAGTATCATGGCGCTCCCGTAGCCGCGCACACCTGCGGCCCCTGTGTTCCCGGCAAACCTATAATTATATGCGAAGCCGGGGGGTTTGCTGACGAGTCTTTGCGCTAACGGCATGGGCGCTGCTAGCATGTCCCGGCGATGACTGAACCGAGCTTACCCGGTGCCCTGCTCCGCATGCTAAAGCCGCGGTTGCCGCAGATGCTCTCCGCGCTGCGCACATTTGTCGTGGCGGAATCGCCAAGCCTGGAGAAATCGCCGGCCGACCGTTGCTGCACAATCGTCGCCGAAGAGTGGCGTAAACACGGAGCGCGCGTCGATCGTCTTGCGCAGAAGCATCGCGGCGACCATCTGCGCATCACCTGGCAGCCGCCAGTATCGCGAGTGGTGGGACAGCTTCTCGTTCTCGGCCACTATGACACGGTCTACGCCACCGGGACACTTGCGAAAATGCCTTTTCGCATCTCTGGCGGCAAAGCTTACGGCCCCGGCACGTTCGACATGAAGGCCGGGATCATACAGGCCCTTTTCGCGCTGGACGCTCTTCAGCAAATCCAAACGCCGCTTCGCAAACGCATTGTCTTTCTCTGGACCTCGGACGAAGAGATCGGCAGCGATTCCTCCCGCAAACTCATCGAAACAGAAGCTCGCCGCAGCGACGCCGTTTTTGTGCTCGAGCCTTCGCTCGGACGCGGCCTGCTGAAAACAGCGCGCAAAGGCGTGGGCGAAGCGGAGATCATCGTGTACGGCCGCGCGTCGCATGCGGGGCTGGCGCCCGAGCAAGGCGTGAACGCGGTGCACGAACTGGCGCGGCAAATTACCCGATTGGAGCAATGGAACGACTTGCGCCGCGGCATCAGCGTGAACGCCGACGTTATCGAGGGCGGCACGCGCGTCAACGTTATCGCCGAGCGTGCTCGCGCCGTCATCGATCTTCGCGCGCTGCGCCTTGCGGACATGCGACGCATCGAGAAACGCTTGCGCGCGCTGCGGCCTCTTACGCGCGGAGCACGCCTGGAAATTCGCGGCGGCTTCAATCGCGCTCCCATGGAACGCAAAGTCAGCGCCGCGCTTTTCGCTCGCGCTAAATCGCTGGCGGCGCAAATGGGCTTGGCGATCGGAGAATGCGTCGCGGGCGGCGGATCCGACGGCAATCTCACCGCGGCGCTCGGCGTACCGACGCTTGACGGCTTGGGAGCGGTAGGCAAGGACGCGCACTCCGCGCACGAGCATGTCGTTGTGAAAACGATGCCGGAGCGTGCCGCTTTGCTGGCCGCGCTCATAGCTGACTGCTAAAAGCTGACAACTGACAACGGCTTAGTAGGTCTTGCGCAGATACTGCGCGGTCGACTCCATCAGGTCTGCGTAATCGCTGTGCAATACCTCGCGCAGGGCGGCTTCCGTTGTGCTTCCGGCGGCGAGGCGATCTAGAATGCGCTCCATGCCGGTCATACCTTCGGTTTGAACGATGTACTCGATATTCGCTAGCGCCCAAGCATACGCGTAGCCCGCGACGTCGTTTGAGAACCGCAGCCAGGGTGCTTCCAAATCGCCGAGCGACATTGCCTGCTTGGCGTCATAGACCTGCAAGAGCACCTGTGCGTTCACGCCGCTGCGCTTTCCCTCCATCCATTGCGCCAGCCCTTCCTGCAACCAAGTGGGCGCCTTCGCGCGCGTTTTCTGCCGCACGAAGCTGTGCGTCAGCTCATGCTTTAGCACGCGCGACAATTCCGGCGTAAGCTGCGTCAGCCCTTGCACGGGAACGCGGATGCGCCCATCGTTCAAAGCTCCCGCCCATCCGGGCGCGCGTGTGATGTCCGCGAACGCTTGTCGTGTGTACAGAATCACGCCGATCGGCTCCGGCGGCGTGTAGTTCAGCTCCGATTCGATGGCCGAAAAATGCGCTTCCAAAGTTCGGAGCATCTCGCGCGCCAGCCCCGGTTCGGACTCACCGCTGTAACGCAGGGTAAAGTGACTGCTCTCGTTCTCGCGGTAATTCTCTTCTTCCTGCTTGTCGCGCTGTGCCTTCTCGAGCGCCGCCTGCACTTCGGCGTCCGGCCGGAGCTCCAGAGCGCGCTGCCATTCCGAGACGGCCTGATTCAACCTGTTCATGCCGTAGTAGGCCCAGCCGGCAAGCTTTGGCACGTCGGGACTTTCGGGAGCAAAGCGCCGGGCCCGTTCCAGGTAGTCCAGCGCTTGCTTAAATTCGCTGCGCCGCAGATGCATGTAGGCGACGTTCAGCAGCAAGAGCGGATTCTCCGGCGCGTACGTGAGCGCGGTGCGCTCGTCGGCGAGCGCGCGCTCCATATCTCCGTGCGATAGCTCAAACTGCGCCGCCGCATGGTGCGCAACAGCCGCTTTCTCGTTGGCGCCCGGTGCGCCGGACCGCGCTTCGCTCGCCATCGCGGCCAGAAATTCGCGGTCCACCGCGCCATCGCGGACTACGCCACTCTCTGCGGCAACATTGGCGGCGGTGGGCTCAATACCGGGAGGCGTAATCGCCAGATTTGCGGCGCCTGCCGGGGAGCCGGATGATATCTGCCCCGTTTCAATGTGATCGACAATCGATTTCGGCAGCGCCAGCTCGCCCGCCGACGTCAGGTAGCGCACCTTGTCGCCCTCCACCGACACGCTGAGCGCCGCGATGCGTCGTCCATTTTTTAGAACGATGGTGTCCGCGCGCGTTTCCTTCGCTAGGAGCAGAGACAAACCCATAGCGAGCAAAGGGTAGAGCCGCATCTTTTCATTTTAGGCCGCCACACCCGGCACGGCCACGCATCTCCTTGTCATGTTATGCCGAAAGTGACTACACTCGGGCATGCAGTTTCGGGTCGCGTTCCTCGGCCTATCTTGTTTGCTAATCGGCGCGGAGGTTTGGGCGGCGGAGAAGACGCCGCGCGAACTCTACGACCAACTGAACGCACTGCGCGTGGACCCCTCCACGCTTTACCAAATTGAAGCCACCAATCGCATCGAGCTCCGCCGCGGCGACGTGCAGCTCTCTTTTGAGCAAGGGAAGCTCGCTTTCTTTCAGTTATTCGAGGGCCGCGTCACTGGCGCTGTATTTTTCGGCCGAGGCCACGCTCTCGCGATGCCGCGTGACGTCGTCGAAAAGCAGCAGATGGCTCATTTTTTGGGTGCACCCATCCTCGATCAGGACTTTACCTCGGCTTGCTTGCGCTTCACCGATGGGACCGCAGCCGACCTTCTACGCCAGCTGACGGAAGCGGGAGTCCCGCCGCAACAAAATTCCACTTCCGCCTTTGCGGCCCACTGGGACGGCTTACTGGCCACATTGAATCCGAGCCAGTCGCTTCGCATCCTGTTCGACTCTCTTTCGGAAACTTCCAAACCATACTTCTTCGCCTCGATTGATGGCGTCGCGTCGGGTCCTTTCGACGTGATTTTGGACCCGCTGCGCCGCGAGTCCTTGCTGCTCGGCCAGCAAAAACTAAACGCGGGAAGAACGTTCTACGACGTGTGGGCTTCCTACCATGTTCCAGACTTTACCTTCCCCGCCGTTGCTTTTCGTGCGCTCCGCTACTCCATTGATACTTCGATCCTCGCTAACAATTCCCTGGAAGCAAAGACGGACGTCCGCTTTCGCGCCGAAACCGGCGGCGAACGACTCCTGGCGCTGCAGCTCTCGCACATGTTGAACATCGACGAGGTGCTCGGCGAGCGAGGCGAAGCTCTAACGTTTTTTCAGAATGAAGGGATGACTTTGCGCGAGCGCAGCACCCGCGGCAACGATTTTCTCTATGTGGTATTGCCGACGGCTCCCGCGCGGGGCGCTGAGTTTAGCCTCCGCTTCCGCTATCGCGGGAACATCATTGAGGACGCTGGAAATGGTGTGCTGTACGTTGGCGCGCGAGAAAGTTGGTACCCCCACTTCGGCGACGCCGCGGATTTCGCCGATTACGAATTAACCATGCGCTGGCCGCGGCGGTTGCGCCTGGTAGCCACAGGCTCCAAGCTCGACGAGCACGATGATGGCGAATTCCGCACCGGCCACTGGCGCACGGAAAAGCCTGTGTCCGTCGCTGGCTTCAACCTGGGTGACTACGCTTTCGCGTCGCTGGCCGCCGGGAGCCATTCCGTGGACGTCTACGCCAATCGCACGCTCGAACAGGCGCTCAACAATCGTTTGGGCCCACCCACTTTCGATGCCTCGCGCATGCCGCCGCCATTCGGCCCTGAGGGCCAGCGTTACTCGAATTTGATGCCGCTCATTCCCGCAGCGCCCAGCCCCGCGGACGCCCTCAAGCAACTGGGGCGCGATATCGACTCGTCCATCCGTTTCTACGAAAGCTATAGCGGCCCGTTTCCCTTCCAGAAGCTGGGCGTTTCGCAGATCCCCGGAACTTTCGGGCAGGGTTGGCCCGGACTGCTTTACATCTCCACGTTTTCCTTTTTGCCTCCGGCGGCGCAGCAGCGTGCCGGGCTCTCAGAAAGTGGACAGGAGCATTTCACTGAACTGGTTCCCTTTCACGAAGTCGCGCACCAGTGGTGGGGAAACGTGGTTGGCTGGAGCGTCTATCGCGACCAATGGATCGACGAAGCCATCGCCAACTATCTGGCCCTGCTGTTTGCCGATAACCAGAAAAATGCCAACCATTCCTTGCGTCTCTGGCTGACGCGCTATCGCCGGCGCTTAGTGGAGAAAATGCCGGGTGAGGAGCTAGCTCCTTCGGAAATCGGCCCTCTTGACTTAGGCATACGCCTGAGCTCGTCAAAATCACCGGAAGGCTTCGAACAGGTCGTTTACGCTAAAGGCTCCTGGGTGATTCACATGCTCCGCGAGATGCTGCGCCAGCCCGGAGCGAAAGAACCTGACGCGCGTTTCGTCGCCCTGCTCCGAACGCTGGTAAGCAAGTATGCTTATCGCTCTCTTTCCAGCGCGGACTTGCAGCGCGAAATCGAAGCGGTCATGCCGCCCAGTATGGATCTCGAGGGCGACCGCTCGATGGATTGGTTTTTCGAAGACTGGGTGCGCGGCACAGGTGTTCCGCATTACCACGTGGAATTTTCGGTGCACCAGTCAGAGAAGGGCTTCGTCGTGCGCGGAAAGCTCTTTCAGAGCGGCGTGCCGCGCTCGTTCATTGCTCCGGTGCCGCTCTACGCAAACACCGGAGCTGGGCATCCCGTGCAACTCGGAGTAGTGGTCGCCGCTGGTCCCGAAACCACGTTTCACTTCACCATGCAGGCGGCGCCGAACAAAATCCTCGTCGATCCGCGCATGACTCTGCTGTGCGTGGTCGAGTAACCCCCGCACTCAAAGTATCTTTTGTTGATTGGATTGCTCTTTGAAGAGCGGGCTTGCGGGATTTAGTCGTGCTTTGCCTTCCGCGTCGAACGTATAAGCGTAGCCTTCAGGGTCCACAGCCGGCGCAGGAAGCAGGCCGACGTCGACAAGCTCACGCATTGCGCGTGGGTAGTGTCCGGTACGTTTTTGATATTCCGCGGCGATGCTGTTCAGTTGCGTGCAATCGGCCCGCGCTCGAAGCAGTTGCAAATGTATTTTCGCGTTTTTCTTGATGGAAGGATCGCTCGAGGAGTTGTAAATCTCGCGCCATAACAGTTCCGAAGTCTCGAGCGTCTCGCCTTTTTCGCTGATCCTTGCGGCAAACGCCTTCATCCAGATCATCGCTCCCGGTTTCTTGCTCCCTTCCAGGAATGCATTCGCCGCGCTGCGATAGTCTTTCAGCCCAAAGTAATAGACAAAACCGAGATCTTCGTAAAAGCGCCAGTATTCCGGGTTCGCGCGAATTCCTCGCTGCAGTAGCTCGATGGCCCGCTTCGGCTCGCCAGCGCCTTGCGGCGGAGGTTCGCCCAAGAACATCGCGCCGAAACGATAGACAACGATCAGGTTGGGATCGAGAGTCGTGGTTACATCGAGCAGCGGCCACAGAAGCTCGATGTCAGTTTGGTCAGCTGCGTGTTTGTTGCCGTAGTACTGCACGGCGCGAGTCCAATACAGATCGGCCGTCAGCGGAGCATACTCCAGGCTCATGGCCTTCAGCAGCGGGCCGGAGCGCAACACCAAATTATCTTCTTCCTGGTGGGTGGCCGCTAATTGGGCATCAATCGCATGCTGCAATTGCCACAGGCCGAAAAACCCCAACAGCAGGGCGCACAGCAAAGCGGTTGATCCTCTGGCGCTCATTTCAGGTTTCGCCTTGTGAAGATGACTGCGGCTATAGCCAACAACACCGCGCAATATACCGCCGCGTAAGCCGTGTTCTGCGCGATCAACGCCCGCGGAATCACGCGCCCATGCGCTGCCGCGGCCATCACGTCAAAATTCTCGAAGTTTGGCAATAGGTAGGACAGCCAGCGCAACAATGTTTGCAGCACCCGCGACATCGTCTCACTCTGATAGTTGCGCATTTCCGTGACGAACAGTCCCGCGATATAAAGGCCAGCCGTATACAAAATCGAAAGCAGCGGCGTCGTGAAGCACGAAAACAAAAGCGCCAGGGCGACCACCAGCGCGAGCTTCAACACAATGAAATACACCGCAACGAGGACCGATGCTTCCAATATATCGGCGCTGGTTTTGACCAGCTTCAACGCCAAAAACAAGCCCGCGGCCATAGCGAGTGTATTTACCGTCAAGGTGAGCACGAGCCCGCCGAATTTCCCCAGCAAGAATTCCCATCGCCGTACCGGCTTGGCCAGCAGCGCGTACAGCGTGCGCTTGTCCATTTCTTTGGACACCAGGCCCACACCGATAAACACCGCGATCAATAGCCCGATCACCGAAATGGCGCTCAAACCCAGCGTAACGATCACCATCTCTTCGATGCCGATGGACACCTGACCCACCAAAATCGACGCGGCGATCATGACCAGCGCGAAAAATACCAGGTTATAGAGAACGCGATCGCGCACCGCTTCGCGAAACGTATTCAGCGCTACTACTCCCACGCGGCTCATTTTCCGCTCACCTCGACGGCCGGCGCTTGCGCCCGGTCTGCTTCCACCAGGTGCATGAAATATTCTTCAAGCGTCGCCTTTACCTGCGTGACCGACAAAATCTTCGCCCCCGCGCTGCCAAGCTGTTGCAGCGTCGCATACAAATCCCCTTCCGCAACCCGCAACTGATAGCGCTTCCCTGTTTGCGTCGCTTTGCTGAGCAGGCACTGCAACCCTGCCGAAGCACCCGCGTACTCAAATAAAATCTCCATCCCCTGCGCTTTCATTCCCACGATTTCGTCCGGCGCGCCCACACCGCGCAGTTTTCCCCCGACAATCACGCCCACGCGGTCGCACAGCATCTCCGCGTCTGACAAAATATGCGTGGAAAACAGGACCGTCTTTCCCGCTTGCTTCAGCTCCAGAATGATGTCGCGCACTTCGCGCCGCCCCACCGGATCAAGGCCGGACATTGGTTCGTCCAGGATCACAACCTTGGGATCATGCAAAATCGCCTGCGCCAGACCCACGCGCTGCAACATGCCCTTTGAATATTTACGCAACTGAATTTTTCGCGCCGTCTCCAAACCCACCTTTTTCAGCATGCGGTCGACGCGTGCCTTTCGCTCTTGCGCAGGCAAGTCATGAAATCGCGCGAAGTAATCGAGCAGTTCCGCGGCGGTCAGGTAGTCGTAAAAATACGGCTGCTCCGGCAGATACCCGATATCCGCGTGCATGGAAATGTCGCTGATCGATTTCCCGAGGATGCGCGCCGTTCCCGCGGTGGGAAAGATCAGCCCGACCAATAATTTGATGGTCGTCGACTTCCCGGCGCCGTTGGGTCCGAGGAAGCCGAAAACTTCCCCATCCTCGACGCTCATGGTCAGCCCTTCGAGCGATGTTTTCTTCCTCAGGTGCAGAAAGCCGAAAGGATAATCCTTGGTCAGATTTTCGATTTCAATCGCCGCAGTTGCCATGATTACATTTTTGAGAACCGAAGGCTCGCCGTCAATTACCTGGCCGCATCCGTGTGCGTGAAAAGGGAATACAAAGAGTGAAACAGCGCTCGTCTATGTTCCTGTTCTTTTAGGTGTCGCTGCGGACCGAGCCGATTTGCACGAGTTGCGCGGGAACGGGTGGCGGCGCCATGGGCTTGGGTTTGCGGGTTTGCGGGTCGCGCCAGTTGTCCAGAATTCCCACCTGCTGGACGCAGGAAACCGTGCAGCGCGGCGCGCAGAATTTGTCAGTGAAATATTCATGCTCGCGCATTTCCGGTGTGTACTCCGTCAACGGAATGCCCGGATATCCGCGCTGTTGCGAGCACCAGTGCACCAGCCCGTCCTCGCAAATATAAAGGTAACGCGAGCCGGAGCGGCAGCGCCAGTTGTGTTCGCGCCCGCGTGCCACATTGTGCTGAAACTCGTTGAAGCGCGAAAACGAGCGCTTTCCCAGCGTCATGATCTCTTCAAAAATTTCCGTTTCGCGCGGCCCCAGCGGTTTTAGCTGGCCATTGTTGTCGTGAATGATTCCCACCGTGCTGGTGAATCCCAGCTCAATGGCGCGGTGAGCGATTTTCAGCGCGTCTTCCGGATTCTTGACGCCGCTGCCCAGCACGGAATTGATATTCACCTGAAAAACCGCGTATTGCGCGAGCCATTCCAGCCGTGTGTCCAGCGTTTTCAAGCTCTTCAGCGAAACCTCATCCGGCACCGCATTGTCGATACTGATTTGCAGGTGCTCCAGCCCCGCCGCATTGAGCTTCTCAATCTGTTTTTTATCCAACAAAAAGCCGTTGGTAATCATCCCGGCAATCATGCCGTGGCGGCGGATATGTCGGATAATCTGGTCGATCTCCGGGTGCATCAGTGGCTCGCCGCCGCTGATGGTAATGATCGAGGTGCCCATGCCGGCCAGGATGTCCAACCGGCTTTTCATCTCCTCCAGCGGTACGGGCTTGGAAAAATCGTCAAATTCGTTGCAATAGGCGCAAGCCAGGTTGCAGCGCCGATTGGGAATGATGTGCACCAGGATGGGGTGGTGCGTGGAAACCAACGCTTTGCCGATCATACGCAGTTCGCGTAGACGGGTGCGCGCGAACCGCAGACTCCTCCGCGCGCGTACAGCAGCCGAAGGCTGCACTAATTTGGTATCCCCACCCATTTCCAGTGAAAAAGACCCTCCAGCAGATTATACATGACCCCATTAGACAGTAGGCAACGCCTGTCCCACCGTACTATTGTCCGTGGCTAATCAGGTACTTAGGCTCGAAATGGAGCCAAGTCCTGATGAGCAGCCAGCCTCCAGCCAATTCCCCCTTGAACGCGACCGAACCTCGTGGCGCCAAGAGCCTGTTGGTGGTTCTCAGCTTCCTCCTGGTCCTGGTCTTCTTTGCTGCTGCAATTCCGGCGCCTATCCGGGCTGCTTGGGATGAGTTTGCGTTGCGTATCCAACTACAAAATGAGCCGCAATCGGCCTCTCCTGCCAAGCTTTCCGACCACGAAATCGAGGAAATCGCCAACCTGCCGGCTCAGCAGCAGGCAGAGCGGCTGCTGGAGCGAGCCGTAAATCACTATGATGGCGCGCTCGAGCTGATCGGCAAATCCGTCGATAATTGGTTTGGGCAGTTAGAGTTACAAGGACAGCTCTCCAGCCTCCTCACTACGGCATTGAATTCCAACGACTTGCACGTGCGTGCCGCGGCTCTGGAAATCGAGCTGGCCGGGTACAACCTTCCG
>Ga0137359_10003266_pt1 | contig 13107 bp, 17 predicted proteins | sample Mad1_40_16metaG_FD_108281 | JGI IMG/M metagenome (GOLD analysis project Ga0137359, IMG submission 108281) | Vadose zone soil microbial communities from Angelo Coast Range Reserve, California, USA - Mad1_40_16 metaG | ecosystem: Environmental > Terrestrial > Soil > Vadose zone | place: USA... | reverse complement strand
GTTTATGCCTGCCACTCATCCTTTTCGATTTTGGGTCCCCATCATTGCCAACTATTGAAGGGGAGCCTGTGACGCTAGTCGCCTTCGTGTCTGTGCCATATTATCGCTGTCGACTTTTACTTATGTTTGAAGCTTCTTGGTCAATGGATGTCACTTAAAAGTTTGTCACATGAGCAAGCAAGTGCCAATTACATGATTAAAATGGGAGGCAGGAGGAAGGCGGGAAGAATGTTCCGAGGCAATGAGCAGACGTTTCGGAAACGAAATCACCGTAGATCATCGTCCAGATTGCGTGTCGTGACTTCGGTTTGAAACGGCTCGACAAAAATAGCTGCCTGAGCCATTTTTAATGGAGGGCAACGATGTAAAGGGGCCAAGGCAAGGGCACCAAAGGCTGCCAGGCTGCGATGTAACTTCTCCCCTCGGGATACAAATGGAACTTCCCGCGCTTGGTCAGTACTTGCACCATGCGCTTTCATCCAGAACTCTCACATCATCTTCCCAAATGCGTGACCTAAAGCATAAAGCATATAATATTCAGCAACTTGTGTGTTGCAACTCAATTGGGTCCAAGAATGATATAAGCGTAAGCTGCACTAGCGCGCCTTAGTCAGCCACGCGATTTTCACAATGACCGTGCTTGTGATACCTACTCTGCTCCCCCGCCGTAACATCCTGATGAAAGCAAGATCAGTTTCTCCACCACCTCTTCCTCAACCAGGGGATAAGAGGCCTCGTTTAGAGTCGCCTCATCCAGCCAAACAGGGCAAGAAGAAAAAACAAACTCCAATCGAGCCATGTTCTCCGCAAGATGTCATCTACCGAGAGGTGGTCGCACTTCTAGGACAGGAACTTGTGAAAAATGCAGAAGCTGACGGCACGGAATGGGAGTCACCCTTTGGATTTCGGGAGGAAGTACAGCTCACAGTATCGAGTATATCGTCCAGTGGTATGTCTTCAAGGTCTGTGCAGAAACACTCGCTACTGAATTACCTTCTTACCCTGTTCTGCTAGGTGAGGGACTCGCCTTTTCCCCTTCCTCAAAAAGCCCATGGGTCGTCGTCGTTCCATTCGTCTTGCCGGGAGAGGTCATACAGGCACGCGTTTACAGGAATGCAAAGATGCACTCTTTCGCAGATCTCATCAGTATTGAGGTGCCAAATTCTGAACTGAGGGACATGAGTCGCGTCAAGTGCAAATATTTTGGGACATGCGCGGGCTGCCAGTACCAGGTACGGCCTCTTCCACATGACCGGGGTGCCTTACGATGTGTCTGTAGATGCTGTCTTACGACACGCAGCTTGATCTCAAGCGCAACGTTGTCGTAAAAGCTTACCGAAATTACTCTAGTTCGCTTCCTTCCACTTTCTCTTGGTCGGTTCAATGATGGCGAGACTAGATCTACCCGAGTCGTCCATACTTGCCATACAACCGACGATCCCCTCCCCTCTCCAATATGGCTATCGCACCAAAATCACGCCACATTTTGATCCTCCACCGAAGAAAGCACGGAAGCAGAGCCCTTCCGCCAGCGAGGAAGGGAAGCCCTCTTGGCTGAAGATCGGTTTCAATCAGACCGGAAAACGAGTGGTGATGGATATAGAGGTATGGCACATGTCCCGTAAATATGACCAGGTTGTAAATGCCGTCTCCATAGGAATGCCCCATTGCCACCCCGGTCTTGAATGAGGCTTATGGTCCACTGCGCGATAAGATCGGAAAGTAAGCGTCTCCAGATAGCCCATGCCCATTCGCGCTGAAATTGGTAACATAACACAGAGAGATATACACGTATAAAAAGGGTGTTTCCCTCTTACTCCGGGACTCGCTCGAGATACCGGGCGGCAATTCACCCACAGCGACAAAGCAACTCGGAGTCAAAGACGATCACGTTTGCATCACAAATCACAAAGCGACTGTCCGGGAACGTGTCGGCGACCTTCTCTTCGATTACCAGGCGGGCTCTTTCTTCCAAAATAACAACTCCGTGCTCGTCCCACTCACTACGTATGTCCGCGATGCCATCTTTCCGCCTGATGCCGCAACCGCAGCACCATCAAACGCTGGGCCCCCACCGCCAACTCACCTCGTAGACGCCTACTGCGGCGCCGGCCTTTTCGCGCTCACCTTGGCCCCGCACTTCGCCAAGGTCGCCGGCATCGAACTCTCGGCCGACTCGATCCGCTTCGCCACGCACAACGCGGAACTTAACGGGCTTACGCACGTCTCTTTCCGCGCAGGCGACGCCGCGCAGATCTTTAGTGCAGTTGGTGATTTCCCTCCTGCACGCACCGCTGTCGTCATCGACCCACCCCGCAAGGGCTGCGACGAGGCATTCGTGCGTCAGCTGCTTGCGTTCCGCGCGCAGACGGTCGTGTATGTGAGTTGTAATGTACACACGCAAGCCAGGGACGTCGGTCAGATCGTATCGTGGTCAGAGGAAGAGGATGCGGCAGAGATAGTTGCGGAGGGCAAGAGGAAGGGGAAATATATCCTGGAAAGCTTGAGAGGGTTTGATCTCTTTCCGCAGACGGCACACGTCGAGTCTGTTGCGGTGTTGCGGCTCATATCGTCATCGTAGTGTACACTGTACTCTCAGTTACACATACAGTTTATATAATGCCGTTCAGCTCGACATCACTATCGGATATGGTGTAACGGCTAACATTACCGCCTCTCAAGGTCCTCCTGGACGCGGTAGCTCGGGGTTCGATTCCCCGTATCCGAATTTTTGTTCGCTGCAATTTTGCTTAATCCGACAATTTATTTGGAAGGATGTCAGTCTCCAGGATGAGATGAGGTGAGGGTCTCTTGTATTATCCACGGAATTTGAAGCTTTAAGATGAATTGGCTCGCTTGCGACCACTTATATTACAACAAGTCTCTAAAGGTCGCTTCAAGTTCGCTTCGCTGCCACCCGCTCAAAGTATATCAGCATCTGCAAAAATGTGGGTGTTCAGAGGCGTTCGGGACGACGGGAACACCTCGGAACACTCCGGAACGATTAGATGGGGTCCGAGGTTTTTTTGGCAAGCCAGTCTGAATCAGCATGGCGTGCACGCGCTCAAAGCAACTTGAAGCGGCGGTTTCAATTGCTGTGGTGTCTTAGCCATAGTTAGATGTCGTTCTGTACCTTGCAGTCGCAGATGGCGTGTAAAGTCTTCTCCCATGTACTCTCGTCCGGGGTCAGAATGAAAACGCTTGATGTGGATGCCGAACTGAGTATGGACCCAAGCAGTGCAAGCTCCATAGGCCTGCCGAGTGTCGCTCTTAGCTCGCAAGAAGATAACCCGAGTAGTCGTTAATGAATGAACGTAACACAGTATTGCCGCCCTCCTAGACTTCCCATTGATGAGACCCATAGATCAGTGTGACTACGCCTCCCTCCTTATCCTCCTGTCCCACAATATCCAACTCGGTTGAGTTGATCGCACACAGATCTGAAGGCTTGAATCCCACTTCCAATTGTCCGTCAGCTATAATATGCCGAAGCACGCGTAATTGGTCACCTTATGGCCAACCTAGCGTCTCGAGATTGTTATCACGTCCTTCTCTAGAATTTCACGGTGCGGATATCGTGTCGTGGCTCTTGTCTACGCTTGCGTAACGTGAATTATAACCCGGTTCTTCCATGTTATTATCGACATCCAAGCAAGCCCCTCGAGAGGGATAATTAGTTCAAAACGGTTGTGCACGTCGTGATAAATTCAATATATAAATATTCATCTGCGGATGGTCGCCACCTAGATGGAATCGAGGGGAGATTAGGACTATTGGATCGAAATACTACCACACTGTAGAGTATGCATGGTTATCGATCATTCTCTTCTTCGTTGACATAGGCTTTGATTCTTTCATTAAACTCCATTTCTGTGTTGACGACGGTTACGGAGCGGCCAGAGAGCCGACGGACGCCGGCGAATTGCTCAAGATATGATGCCGGCAGGCCCGCTAAGTAAACCAAGTCAAGAGATGGCAACACGGTGGCCATCTCCGACTCCTCGGTAGTGTCTTCCAATACAAGAGCAACGCATCCCGCAAGACCATAAGATACGTGCAGCGTCTGCACCGCCGAGAATTGGTGGAGAAGGAGGTGCCATTCAATGTTATCCGGGTCCGATATCTGATTTCCGTACATAAACGAACCATCGAGCTTGAGATGGACCACATTGTTCAGTGTAGCGGCGAATTGACGGAATGTGCGCATTACGTGCGAAAATTGCAGGGACTGGTTAGGCCATTCGCATCGGATGATAGTCTTAGCAAATCGCCAACTCGAATTCCCAGTTGGATAGTTTTCATAACGATACACGTCGAAGATGACTTGCTCGTAGAAGCTAACATCCGCATGCTTGAATAGGGTCAGGTAGCGGCCTACTGAACGATCGATGAACCTGGAGAGTTGCATAACATGTGCGTTTCTAAGTTGATTCATGGTGACTATAAAAAACCCGTTGAGCTGGGGGCTGTCGATTCGTCCAACGAGGTCTTCTAGGTAATCGCTAGCGCCCCAGAATTCGAAGGAAGCAAGAGCAGAAAGGACGGCCCGAGTTTTGGGAGGCGGGGATGTTTGGTCAGGGTAGAAAGTAGCCGATTGGAATTGAATAATAACGACTTTGAGCCTGGGCAATGCGGCCAAACACTCGGCCATGGTCTCGGGCAAGATGTAACCCGTTGGGGGAATGTTACGAAGAATCAGATCGACGAGGTCAATGGCCGACAAAAGAAGCGTTGGTAACGCTGGAAAGGGAACGCCGATTAGAGTGATTGTCTGTAGACGTTGCGTAGATCCTCCCAAAAATCCACCAAGAAGGACCGGTACATCTCCGTACCTCGAAAAGATAGAAAGGTTTGCTAGCACTGGAAATGGGTGTTCCATCACCGTGGCTACTATCTGTTCCAACTGCGAGCCTGTTACATCAAGCCTGATAAAGCAGACACGATCGTGTTCCTCGAGTGCAGCAACCAAGTTGTCTTCATTGTCAGGTGTAACGCCGCTCCCGAAAAAGCGGTAATCAATAGCGATAGGGAAGCCCGGCCAAATTCCCAGACTTTTTCTGACAGGAGTTTTGCTTGTGCAGAGAATTTGGAGATTGAGATGGAGCGGCGAAGCAAATACGATCTGTCGCCATCTTTGGCATACTTGCACCAGTAAGTGCCATTTCCATACAACGCTTTCGCGGTACCATATGCCATCCTCATCTTTTTGACAGAAATCAAAAATTTCAAGCAAGACGTCGTCCGGGAGCATGCTGATCGTCTTTGTAGGTATATAACTCTCCCCTGTGTCGTCGGCATTTTGAGTAACTGCAGCCGCCACAAAGGAGCTTGAGGAAGCACCTTGAGCGCTTACATTCCGTCGTTTGTGGTGGTTTCGAGGGATCATTCTCACATGTGAGGTGACACTAGAGGACGGATCACTGTCGCTCGGGAGGGAGGTTGGACCAACGCTAATCGGGTATTAAAAGTGAGAATTTAGTTCAGTTAGTCGGAAAAAAGGGAAATGAAGGCATTAGACGAACCTGGAAAAGAAGTTGACTGCCAAGAGCAGGTCAGGAAGACTTGGAAGGGAAACTGGACAATAACTAATTGAAGATTCAAGTTAGCGGCAGGAATCCGTCAATTATAAGTCCTCCTTCAGCAGGCAAAGACATAAGACGGACCTTGGGGTGCCCATTATTGTAAAATGAGGTAATCACGAACTGAGGGCTGGGGACGACGAAGCTCAGGCGATCGTTTGAACTCTGAGTTGTAACACGTAACCGCGTAACCCAGCTCAGCGCTCAACCTCAGCGCTCAGCGCTTCATCGCGCTAGAGATGTGCTCTAAACCAGAGAGGAATATCCGATTTAAGTTGTTTGGATTCGCTCAGGCTGTTCTGTTGGGGGGAAATGCTCTCCCTAGTACCGAAGAAATTTTAACCCAATATCTCTCTCACTTCAAGCTTCAAGCTTCAGTGCCAGGTTACCTTGTCATTGTTGTCAACGACGGCGCAAGAGTGACCGCGGACCGCTACGTACTCGAAGCCCTCACACGGACAACTTGAAGCATGATATCTGCGAGCAACTCATGGCCTTCCTCAACATGATTTGCAGATAACTTAGGAAGAACTGAAGATATAGTCCCAAAGACTCGATAAAGTAGTACTCGACTTGAGCAAGACCGGTGCCAGTGCTACGTCAACGCGTCAACTATCATCACGTTTTCTGGAAGTCAAGTCGATCGACAAGGAAAGTGTATATATCGTATCGCGTAATTAGCTTTCCTATGTCTAACATGTGGTTCTGGAAGAGCATCGCGCCAGATTGGTGCCCAGAACTCAAAGGCAGGAAGCAAAACTCGAGGCGAAGTTTACACACGTGCGTGGAGGGTCGGATCCGGTCAGACGCCTGGTTCTCAGGTTCTAGAACAGACGAAGTGTTGTCCACGAGAGTGCACTATATACTCGCTCAGGCTTCACCGTGACCGCTGCCCCCGAATCATGCCGTATGTCGTGTCTTGCAGATGCATTGTACAACTGAACCCGCTTTCGCCGTGCTGTAATCGACGGGAAACCGTTCTGCTTACGCAGGCTCCTTACTTTGTATTTCGCATAAGCATACTCGTCAAACATCTCCTAAGTGTAACAGAAAAAATGATTAGGACGGTCATATCCTAAGATACCAGGATACAGAGTACGCAACTGATATGAACATTATTAAGTTACTGTCGGACGTAAAACTTGAGTCTTTCAAAAAAAATCCATTTCTGTATCGACAACGAATACAGGGCAACCGGAGAGCCGGCGTCTAGAGATGTAGATGACGCCGGCTGGCCCACCAAGCAAATCAAGTCCAGGGACGGGAACACTTCAGCGACAATGTCCTCTGCGATGTCTTCTAATGCAAGAGCAATTTGATCCGCCAGTTCCAAAGATACATGAAGCGTCTTCACGATGGAAAATTGTTGGAGGAGGTGCAGCCAGTCAACGTCGTCCGTATCCTCGAAATGACGGCCTTCCTCGTACTGGGCCTCCAGCTTGAGATGCGTCACTTTGGGTAGTGTAACAAAAAATTCGCTGAGCACCTCAGCATGTGCGTCACTTGCCAGTCAATTCTTTGGCACGAGATGATGGTCCGAGTGGGGCACCAATCCAGAGATGAGTGATTTTCATGACGATACATGGATGCATGTCGAAGGGGACCCAGTCATTGAATAAGGTTACGTGTGCATGGCTGTATAAGGTCAATTCAGGGCCGACTGAGCGGTCGATGAACTTGAAGAATTGCGCAACTTGAAAGTCAACAAGCTGATTCAAGTAATCTACGAAGATCCACTTCAATCGAGGGCTGCCGATTCAGGCAACGAGGTCTCCCAGATATTCGCTAGCACCCTTGAATTCAAAATAGGTGAGGACAGGAAGGACAGCCCGGGCTGCGAGAGGTTGGTGCATTTGTTCGGGGCGGTGAACTGGCCGACTGGAATCCAATGAAAAATATTTCGAGCCTGGGAAATGCGGCCAAACATGTAACCATCACCTCAGGTGAAATGTAGCCAGTCTGTCGTGGAGTTTGAGTTCGAGGGACGGATCTGGAATACCGTATACTAAAGAAATTCTCTGTAACGAGTTCACCCGAATCCTGCTGCACTAGCTTCCCAACTGTGAGCGCGATACGGAAAGCCTGACAACAGACACACGATCAAGGTGCTCGAGCGCAAAAAGTATATCATCGTCGTTAGCCGTAATGCTACTGCTTAGTCAATGATATTAAGGATAATTGGGGAAAATAGAAAATGAATTGCATTGGACACACCAATCGATAGCATTTAAGTAAAACATGGCATGAAGGCAGGGAGACGAGACAGTCGCTGAAAGGAGACGAGTGACGAGGGTTCAGCCAATTCGAGCACGATCACGGCCACCTTAGACCTACATCTGACTGTCCATTGATAATGCAAATGAAATCGCCTGAAGAAATCGCCAATGCAATGCACTCGCCACAAGCCATTCAACCCCACCAAGTCATGACACCGTGACGAGGAAACTTTGCGAATGAAATGACATTGGAGTTTACACGGTGTCTGCGGCCCGGGACATTGCTTGTATCAACGATGTCTTCTTATGATATCGCGGAGAAGATTCGCGAATCTCTTCCTGGCACCGAAGAAATTCTAGTCCAGTATCTCTCAGGTTACCTCGTTGACGACGCAAGTGAGGATGAGGACATTCTACAAGTGGCGCGCCATATACTCGAATCCCTCGCAATGAACAAGCCAGATGTTCTCGGGCAACTCATGGCTTCCCTCGCCGCGCTTTTACAGGATCAACTGATATCCAGGGAGAAGTCGAGATCTGACCCCAAGCTTCAGCGACTGGACAAAGTACTCGACATGAGCAAGACTGGTGCCATGTCAAACACCATCGCGTTTTCCGAAGGAGTGGACCTCGAGTCAATTAACAAGGGAAAGTGTGTATATATTATCCGCTAAATTGTTACCTTGTATCTAATGTGCTGGAAGAGCGTCTCGGGTAGATGTTAAGAAGCTCGAAAAGCAGGAGGCAAAGCTCAAGGCGAAGATAGAGAAGCGTGCGCGCAGGGACCTATACGAAGGTTCGAAGTTGTTAGAACAGACGAAGAAACAGGTTCGACTGCACTCACTTCCATTTCTTGTTTATCGACGACGATATCCGTTTGAAGCAATCCTACGAGGAGATGTTTATGACAGTGCGTTAGACATTTCTGTTCCCCCGTTCCGCTCAATCATGGTCTCCTAGATCAATCCTTTGCAATCTGCAGCCGCTTCAAAGAACAAAAGCAAGGATATTCATCTCCCATCCATCGACGTCTCCTTTGGCTCGAACCGCATCCTGCACGTATCTCCTGGCAAATGCCCCATCCAACTACTAACACCTCCGAAGCTCGGGAGCGTCCCTCACTCTCGCATACGGCAGACGCTATGGCATCATCGGCCGAAATGGTGTCGGAAAGTCGACGCTTCTCCGACACATCGCCATGCGGGAGGTCCCGATTCCTCCTCACATTACTATCCTCTTCGTAGAACAAGAGGTACGATGCCAAACCTACTGCGGGATATCGTGGTTTTGATACGTCGAATGTGCAGGTCGCCGGCGACGACACTACGGCACTTAACTCCGTCCTCAAGGCTGACGTATGGCGAGATCATCTCCTTGCGGAGGAGGCGCGTCTCAACGCGCGCCTTGCGGAACTCGACGCCACACCTCCTGGTGAGTTAGAGGTTCGGATCGACGAGGCGAAGGACGAGGTGAGCGGTCGGCTTGCGGAGGTGCATGCGAGCTTGGCAGAGATGGAGGCAGAGAGTGGGCCTGCAAGAGCAGCAACTTTATTAGCCGGTGAGTCGTTGCTTCCCGCTTGCGGTATCTGCATCGGGCGTCTAATGTCTAGCAGGTCTCGGGTTCAACGAGGAGGATCAAGGCAGGCCAACTAAATCTTTCTCCGGTGGTTGGCGGTGAGCATGGTTATTCTGTTGTAGTGCCGGGGTTGATGATCGTGGTTGAAGAATGCGGCTGGCGCTCGCGCGGGCACTATTCGTCAAGGTGCATTCCCCCATATCCATAAAGCGAAAAATATCTAGTTCTGATCTATAGCACCTAGCCTTCGCTTCTTTTACTAGACGAGCCGTCCAATCACAGTCGGTGTTTTTTTAGCTCAGCGTCGTGGCCCTTCCGTTGATCTGTCTCTTTCCATCTAGTCGATCTGAATGCGCTAGCATGGCTGGAAGACTATCTCCAAACTTGGCCTGGGACCCTCATTGTGGTGTGCGTAGTAATGAGGCCCTTGATCTCAGACATCTTTCCTCACGTCCTCTAGCTCCCACGATCGTGCATTCCTTGATGCTGTCGCCACGGATATCATTCATCAACATTCCGCTCGTCTTGACTACTATAAAGGGTATCTCCCAAAAATTGATTCCTAACTCCCTTATTGATTCGCGCGATAGCAACTTTACCCAGTTCTACTCAACAAAGTCGGAGCGAGAGCGAAACTTGAAGCGCGAGTATGAAGCACAGATGGAGTATCGCAAGCATTTACAGGCTTTCATCGACCGTTGGCGATACAATGCCAACCGCGCTGCTCAGGCGCAGTCCAAGATTAAGATACTCGAAAAGGTCCGTATGTCGCTTTTTTGGTCACCCACTTATTTACAATCGAACATTCTAGCTTCCGGAGCTCACCCCACCCATCGCAGAGGAAACAGAGAAGTTCCGGTGCGTAACTTTTAAGAGTTACAATCAGCCTCGTTCACGTCATTATAAAGTTTCCCAGAGACGGAGAAGATTTCTCCTCCCTTGCTTCAGCTCTCTGAAGTAATATTCGGATACGATCCTGCAAAATTAATTCTGAATCGTGTCAGTATTGATGTGGGCCTTGACTCGCGTATTGCTATTGTGGGATCGAACGGTGCCGGAAAGTCTACCCTGTGCGTTCTTGTCGGCCGTATCATCCAGATTACCCTGAGCGAGTGTTAGGATTAAACTCTTGACAGGCGAGTTAACCCCTATATCGGGACAGGTCAATCGCAACGGCAGGCTACGAGTGTACGCCATTCTCAGTTAATTCAACACTGCTCACCCGTCCACTTTAATACAGTGGTTACTTTGCGCAGCATCACGTAGATACGTTGATCCCCACGATGAACCCTGTCCAATTCCTGGCGCACAAGTTTCCAGGAAAGACGGAGCAAGAATATCGCCAGCACCTGGGCAACTTCCAAATTACGGGAATGACTGGACTGCAATCCATTGGCACGCTGAGTGGAGGCCAGAAGTCACGCGTTGCATTTTCCGTGCTATCGTTACAACACCCACACATCCTACTTCTGGACGAAGTACGTAGACACACAGCTCGGGTTTCTTTTCTTTGATGGATTGTTGACCCCGGTTAGCCCACCAATCATCTGGATTTAGAGGGTCTCGACGGATTGATGTTGGCACTAAGCACGTGGAATGGTGGCGTTATCATCATCTCTCACGACGAGCGTTTTATCACGTTCGTTGCCAAAGAGGTCCGTAACCGCGACAGTCTCCTTGATTAGGTTTTTACATACCCTCGGCAGCTCTGGGTATGTGGAGATGGCACAGTCACCCAGTTCAAGGGTGACGTGGAGGCTTACAAGGCCCGTCTGCTCTTCCTCTCAGCCAGGGAACTACGCTAACGTTATTTACCATCGACAGAGCTTGATCGTCAGCAAAGTCAAGGCAAGACCATGAGCCGTTTGTGTTACTTCGATACTCGCGCATGTATTCTGATAATCGCGGACGGTAAAGTCCTTAACTAAACCGAAAGTGACAAGCTATATGTACACCACTGCCACGCCTTTCCCCGGGGCGTTGACTTTTTCTTTTTTAAAAAAACTGTTATTTACTCGGGCAGCCTATAAGACAAAGCACGTCATTACTTGAGAGGCTCCTGTATAAATAGGACGCGCCCCCAGAGTTGTTAGTGGTTTCTCTAAGCACGCCCGCCAATTCTTCGAGTGAGAAGACTCCAAAACGCCGCTCTGCGAGCGGAGCCTGAGGTGGGACATCCTGCTGGTCTAGAGCCACCAAACCAGAATCCTGGACAAGGAATCTAGTAGTACTTAAAACGTCAGCCATTTCCTTCTGGCCAAAGCGGGTATGTTGTACATGCAGTGGCCGTGCTACCATGCCGCAATGTCCCAGACATCTCTAGATGAAATGACTTTGTAGCCTAGTACGCGCGCTCCGCAGGACGAGCCGTGTTTCTGATGTGGCGTTTGGCTGCAGTATAGGTCTCCGGGTAGCCAGGGTTGGCTTCCTGCAGTATCTTTGCCACTGCCGTGCAACCAACCACCCACCGTTCGTGTGCGCATGCCGGAGCCCGTCCATTCCTGCAGAAAGTGGTTCGGCAGGCTTCATTCAGAGCGTGGTGTATGGCCGTCGCTTGGAGGTCGATGTCGCCCGTTGAGAAAAAACGGAAATCAGGAGGAAGACCAGAGACGAGGGTAGACTGTTGGGTCCCGAATCGGCTTGTGCTTGACAATGTCGGCCGTCTCTAGTTTAAATGGATACACACGCAAGTGAATTCACCTCAATTCTGTACAATTCTCTAATCATACATTTATTTCAATCTGGTTCATTTGCCGAGTAGGATAGTCAGCAACATCAGGGCAAAAACCGCGAGCCAGTCCTAAAACTTCTAGCTTATATCCTCGAATATAGTTCCTAAGGATCAATAAAATAACAGAGGGGAGCGTATGATACATTACTGCATCACCGCTCAGATCTCAGACAGCAAAGTAAGGGCAATAGCAACATCCATCATTCGTCGTCGTCATCATCATCCGAAAGTTCGATATACGCAGCTTTCGCTGCAGCACGTCGGGGTGCCGTAGCGCGAGGACCAACTGGTGCCGACTCAGGCTCGTTCATCAGGAGTTCGTCGTCGCTACTTTCCGCCACCTTTGCCGCCGCCTTTTTCGGCGGCGGTTTGGTGCTTCCGGATGCCTTGCGCGCTGCTGTCGTAGATTTCGATGCCGGCTTGGCCGCGGTGGCTTTCGCTGATGCCGCTGCCGGCTTCTTCTCGAGGAAGTCAGTCATCATGGCCTGGGCGGTAGGCTTAGTCCTCTTCACGACCTTGACGTGTGCGTCGCTGTCTTCGTCGTCGTCGTCCGGACTACGAGAACAAAATGCAAGCAATTTTAGGGACGATGACGTAGAGCAGAGCAGACAGGCAGCACACTTACGACTTGCGCTTGGACGCCTGTGCGGCCTTGCCTTTGCCTTTGCCCTTAGCTGACGCCGCTCGTATCACGTCGTCTTCTGAATCGTCGTCGCTTTTCACAGCTAAGGCCTTCTTCGGAGGTGGCGGCGGCGGTGGCGGCGGCTTGTCCACCATTTCAACGTCCGAGTCCGATTCGCTCTTCTTCAAGGGCCGGGGTGCTTGTGCTTTCTTGGAGGCTGCTGGAGCAGCGCGCTTCTTCGCCGGAGGAGGCGGCTCGTCGTCATCATCAAGCTCGTCGTCGGATGCTTTAGCCTTTGGCCTTACGCGTGATGCGGCGCCTGCAGGGGCGATGGGTTTGCGCGCTTTGGCGGCGGCAGCGGCGGCCTTTTTGGTGGGCATGAAG
>Ga0137359_10003265_pt1 | contig 13109 bp, 29 predicted proteins | sample Mad1_40_16metaG_FD_108281 | JGI IMG/M metagenome (GOLD analysis project Ga0137359, IMG submission 108281) | Vadose zone soil microbial communities from Angelo Coast Range Reserve, California, USA - Mad1_40_16 metaG | ecosystem: Environmental > Terrestrial > Soil > Vadose zone | place: USA... | reverse complement strand
CGACGAGCTACCAGACTGCTCCACCCCGCAAAAATTCAATGCCTCTAACCGAGTGTTGCGTGACTCGACTAAAGGACTTCTACGCAACCGAAATCAAATTTGTGGGAACCCCTTCGAGATATATCTTCTCTCACTGGAGAATCGTTCACACGAAAAGGGCGGATTTTTACACCCACACCGGCAAAAAACGTCTGATTGAAACACCCAAAACGAATCCGTTTCGTACTAGGAACTAATGGGCCTGCCAACTGTTTAACTTTCGTCATTCGTCAGCCTGTTCTATATTCCAACCGACTGAAATAAGTATATCAGACAAAATTGAAAAGTCAAGCGTGTGTCTTTTTTAATTCCTCACACCTTTTATACGCTTCAGTAATGTGTTTGTCACATGCCGTAGCCGTAACAGTTCTGTCCCAATAAAGCTGTGGACGAATACAGACCGCCCATGTGGGAGTCGCCGAACATCCTTGACTGGAACAAGGCATGGATGCCAAACAACTTTTCAGTTTGTGAATGGTAAAATTCATCCAATGTTATTTTTTAATCCGCTTGCCCAATTCAGTCAACCTTTGGTCCCCAAACCCAACCACCTGACTTCTGGTATTGGTCGTCGTGTTTGTTCCCTTGTTGAATCGAGCCACAACGGCACCATTCTGTTGAATCAGATTGCCACGTATTTGTGCCACAATCCGACCACGACCATCACGGATGTATTTAATGTTGCTCATATTCCTCGCCTTTTTAAATATTCACCGAATGTTTCGTCACGCTCACCGTCAATCACAAAAGCAAAACCGGCACAGATAACAGCCGGAATCGAGAGAACACTAAAGATTGTGGACAGGATTATAAAAATCAAAGCCACACAATATCTCATTTTCTTCATACCAGTTTGTCTTTGTGACATTCAAGGGGCAAAGTGTTGCCGCCATCGTTACCGGTTTTAATCGGCATATCGCTCAATTCTATCTCAACACCTATCACCGAAATAGCCGGATTTGTTTGTTTACAAATTCTTTCACAAATCTCTTTGACAATTCTTTCCGCGATGTCTATTACTCTTACCGTATCCTCGACTTCTTTTGAGAAAACGGAAAGAATGCTAGAGTCAAATCTTTTATTTTTCCTGTCTTCCTCAACCGCCTGCACTTTCCAAGCTTGGGGACGACCGCTCTTATCCATCTTGGAAGCCCAACGATTGAGAACAAGCTGCTCAGCACTCCGATATTGATTGGCAATTTTCGTCATACTTCATCGTTTGCCCACTCATCGGAATTGTATGATAATTGGTCAGGGCTGCAATCGTAAGTGTTGCCGTCATCATCCTCAACCGTCACCAATTCACGATACCAATTGATAACCGTACCAGTGAAATTCTTGGGGAACGGGTCGGCATCATGCCGTTTAACGTTCACCCGAACGCCCTTGCCAAAATCCTCTTGTGTCATCAAGCTCATGGGGTTACTTTAACAGTTTTTCGAGATTTGTCAAGCACCTTTGCCTTTGCCCGTTTCTTTTTGAGTTTGCCTTTCACCCAAGAGAGAGGAACACCGATGCCTCTTTCCGTTCCATTTAGGTCTGTCACGTCAAGGCGACTTTGGGTAGGTATCTTAACAACCCGTTGTGGTTTGATACCGAAGTTCATTTCCACCACATCACCGACCTTGTAGAGTAACTGAGCGTTCGGTTTATTACGTTTCATAAATCAACCTTCATTAAAAATCAAAACACGTTTGTTATTTGTGGATGGACGATGCCAAGATTGCCACTTGTAATCCTTATTGAAGTCATACCACGAATGTTTGAAACCACGTTTGACCAGCCACGATTTGATTTGTGGTTCTGTCAACCCACCATCATTTGCGGGCTCAACGAACGCAACCAACATCAAACCTTTTTTGATTGCGTAGGATTTTGCCTTTTCGAGTAGGTCAGTTGCAATCTTTTTTCCACGATGAACAGTTCCAACTTTCAAATATGAAATTTCCCATTCATTACCCACCAACCTTGTAAGAATCAATTCGCCGATGATTTGACCACCGGACTTTTTGGTAAATTTCATAGGTTCATCCCTTCTACGACACGGAATACCGCTCCGTCGGGAACCAAGTCACCGTCATTCAAAATATCCAAGTGGCCCTTTTTGTCATTGAACCGTTCCGCAACACTTTCCTCAATCGTTCCTGCGGCCATGACAAGGTTAGTCAGAATATCCGACAACGCACCGGCCCTATCTGCTCGTGCGCTCGCCTGCACTACTGCGATGGCTCGGTAGGATGGATTGATAAGTTGTGCTCTAGGGAACTTCCCCGTGATGTCGTGTAAGTCAATACACTCCGCCCCTGCGGCGAGATTGGACACCATGATTCTTTTCTTATCAGTCTGAAAATCCTCTATGTCACGGAGTCTTTGATTGATAGTCTGTCCACCGTGAATTTGTCCAACCTTATCCGCACCTACAATCTTGGATAGACGAGCGACTAGAGATTCGATAGTGTCAGTATAGTTGACTTGGATAATGACAGACCGGCCTTCGTTATACAAATCTTCCGTCATTTCCACGAGACTAGGAACCTTTAGTAACTCTGCGAGACGACGGGCCTTCGTTATGATTGCGAGAACATGGGCCTGATAATTCTTTGTCCTATCGTCCAGTCGGGCCAATTCCGTCTGCATGTCATTATAGACTCCGGCAATTTTCTTTCCGTTCTCGCCCATGTCATAGGACGTTGCCTCAATTTGATTATGTTGGAATATGTCACCGAAATCGGAACGCTTCATCCGTGAGGATATTTTCTTTTCGATAAAGAGAACGTCGCGGATGGCTTTCAACTTCGTAACCGACTCAGGCTTTTCAGAGTCAAAATACATTGCGCCCCATTGACCGGTGTATTCTGCTCCTGCACTTTCACAGAATGCCTTGAACAAATTCATTCCATAATTTTGTCCACGACCGGGTATGTGATGAATCCCCTTGTGAAGTCCCGTTGCAAAACCAAACGCTCTCATATCCAACGGAGTCATGGCCTGCGTTGCGGATAGACAGAGAACCGTGTAACCTTGAATGGATAGAGCATAGAGCAATCCGGCGTTCAAAGAGTCAATTCCCTTTGCGCGGTGACTTTCATCCAAGATAACCACCCAGTCTTTTGGGATACGAAATTCACCACGTAGAAAGTGAGGGAGAACGGAAATCGGTTGACCTGCGGCGGTCTTACCGCGCTTCTTGTAACGGTAAATTTTGTCCATGTTACCACGGGCCAACTTCTCGTAATTTATCACCAATTCAGGCTTGACACTGAATGCCTTCAAAACCTTAATCCACTTTGGGATATTCAGTTTCGGACTGATGACGACAAATTTCCTTTTCAAATGTCTCATTACCGCACCGGCTACGAAAGTCTTACCTGTCCCCATCGGGCTTGCATCATGCGCGATGTTGTTTACCTCCAAAGAAGTTATCAACCGGCAAGAATGTTCAATCTGCGGGCCAAGTAATCCCTTTGTATTGAAGTTTTTAATCATGTTAGTATTTTATAAATGTTTAACAAATTGTCAAGCCTTCACACCAAAATATGTAACAGGCAAATATGATAACATTTGGACATAAAAAATCATTAACATTTAGACATAATACCAACTTTTTATATTCTGTCAAGCCCTTCCTTTATAAATATTGACGCGGTGGGTTGTCCGAATGTCGGTATTCCAACCCTATATTCATAAAGAAATTCTTTTTTTATCTTGCCGTAGCCCGGAATATCAACTAAAAATGAACCATTTACTTCCGAACCACCACCGAATGCGACAATAACATCGGCTCCGGTATCTGTCAACCTCCTTCTCCATTGACCCCAAGATGATAACGGGCTAATCCGTAGGGGCGAACTCCGGACCTGAATGTCTTGGTTCACGGAGAATCCACCACGAAAGACAAAATGGAGAACGACTGCTTTATACTTGCCAGTATCTTTAAGAAAATCCTTGCCTTTACTTAAGTCAAAGAAAACTGGTTTCAAATCCGTGTAATCAGACAACCCCATTGACCGAGTGTGTTGTATGAAAAGTACCAACCGTTCAAAATCCTCATAAGATTTCGTCCAGCCTACATGAGCAACTTTTTCACTTTGCCTGCTCATAATCAATCTTCTGGTTCTTCCATTAACGCCTCACCAACCCAGCTCCGGCGTTCCTTCCAATGAGCATCCATGAATCGAGTCACCAACTGTTCAGGCATCCGAGTGTTATGACCACTCAAAACATATTCATCTTCCGATGGCGGCTCTTCACGGTTGCCATGGTGTTGGACTACAACAAGAGCGTAGTAGTGATGTTTACCCCAGCCGCCGCCTGCATCAGTACTGGTTACTGCATATTCAACGCCATCAATAGTGAAAGCAATGCCATCCTCGATTTCCCACCGTTTCACTAAATCGGTTTCAAGGGAGAATTTCCAGTGAAGCTGTTTACAAGCCTTTCTCAAATGGTCAACCAACTTCACGTATTGACTTGGTATCTTTTTCATGATGATAATTTATCAAACATTTAACTAATGTCAAGCCTCAGTGATTAGTCTCAATCAGCCGAGCATGTTCAACCGAAGAAATCCGTTCACCAGTTGCTGGAGAACATCCGTGACAGACATTACCATTGAATGTCTTACCGGGAACAGGTGTTTTCCACTCCGCCAACATCCCACAGACACGTTTCCCACATACTTGACACGAACAACAATCCGAACCACATGAACAGAGCTCGCCGTTGGTATAATCATGGTCTAACCAATACCAATAGGTAGCAGTAATGGTGTCTGCAAACTTTCCATGTGGATAAAATTCCTGCAAACCTTTCAGTGTCTCACCCTCTTTACCAATCATATTACATCCCCATTTGCCAGTTCTGAAATGGATTGGATGTTCTGCCTGAATCAAATCTTGGATGGTCTTGTATTTCACTCAACCACCCGTTCCATTTCTTGGCGTTCGATAATACGAGCCGGATAGCCTACGAGGAAGTGACCTTCACCGTCAAGGCATTCATCACAAAGCTGGAGATATTCATTCCAATCAGAATGATTAATGTTCATGTCATCGGCTTTGGGAACCCAAGTATTGATTTTGTCACGGATACGCCGAGCATCATCCAAATCCTTCGCCTTGATACGAGCCGTGAAGTTGCCGTTATCACCACGACCGGTATTGTAATGGTAGTAAATGAATTCAACAAGATAAACCGTTTTCATAGTGATAATTTATCATATATTTTATAAATGTCAAGCCCCCAAAAACAAAAACCCCCATCCTTTCGGATGGAGGCTGATTTATAACCCGTGAACAGTTTAGTGAGCCAGTGGTTGTGTACCAAGTTGCATCAGCAACGGAGAATCACTTGGAAGGATACTGGCCGGTAGTTGACCATTCCACGCACCGGCAAGCTTCATCTTCGCTTCGGCTTCGAGCAGACGAATCTTCAATCCATTCTGGAATTCCGTTGCATCCTTAGCAGCCATCAGATTCTTCGCCGCCGTGGCTTGAGCTTCGGATGTTTGAACGGCGACTTTGTTCTTGACTTCCTGCGCCTGTTGTTCGCCTTGAGCTTCCGCCAATGATGTCAAGAGTTTCGTCTCGTTACGAACCTTCTGTTTGGCCTGTTCCATTTCCGCCGTCTTCTGGTCCTGCTGAACGGTGTAGCTTCGATTAATCGAGTCTTGAACCTTCGGGTCAGAGTAAGTCAATCCTTCGGCGTTACCGAGATACTGAACCGTAATACCCTTTGCTTTGAATGCCACTTTCGCATCCTCAAAGAGTCGGTTGTAAATGGCCGTCGAATTCGTTTGGGCCTGTGACAGATTCATGTCAGAGTATTCCTTGGTCAACTCGGCGACAGCGAAGGAACGAATATTCTGATTCATCACATCCGCCAACGGTTTCTCACCGTGGTAATACAGATATGTTGAAGCATCATCTTCGTCAATACTGGCCGTGATGGTAAGACCGACACGCAACTGGACTGAATCCTTCGTTACCACACCAATACCTTCGCGTCCGGCAGAAGTACCGGTAGTGGCACCGTCGGTCCATTCACGAGTCACAAGAGAACGGTCAACAGTGATAACACGAGTGGCCGGAAGCCATTCAATATCCCATGGCATACGACCGATGGAACGCTCCACCTTGTCAACCATGATACGTTTCGAGGCGACCTTCTTCTGGTTCAGGAATTCCACCGAATTGAACTTGACTTGGCCGGAGTCGGATGCGGCATCCAACGGAATCGCCCATGCCGTTTCGTTCGGTTTAATTTCCTTCACGTCCAGAACCTTGACAGGCTTACAACCCGCCGTGACCAAAATGAGAGCAACGAGCCAGAGAATCCAACTGAATGTTTTACTGATTTTCATTTGTTTTTTTTTGTGTTACCGATTTGTTTGTTTATTTGCTTTTGACTTTGACGAGCCGAATTATTGACGAAACCCAGATAATGACGAGCGCCAAAACCAGAACCAGAATGGCAATGTGGGGAACGCTGTCATGAGCCACGAAATTACCCAAGGCGTAATCGTGAACGGAATTGTTGAGTTGTTGTGCATTGGCCACTCCACGAATGGGTGATTCATACAGATTGTAAATGTTCATGAAGATGGTATAAACAATACAGACGATGGCCGTAAGGACGAGTTTGAACTTTGACATAGGATATATTAAACCAAAGGTTTGATAAAAAGTCAAGGGAATCCCACCAATTTTTATAATCAGTGGAATTCCCTCAATAACAGTGACTTAGGCGGCCTGTTCAACCAACTCAGGGGTGGCCGGAGTGAGTTGGGCGACGTTTTCCTCCACAATCACGGGCGCCGGGGTAGGAACCACAGGCTCATGCGGCAAAGCAGCCACAGGCTCATTCATGGGAACGGCGATGGTCTGAGCCTTCGGTTGACGACCAGAGAGTGTGTTGTGTTTGGTGGCATCGAAGTTTTCCAACTTGACGAATACCGCCTTGGGGCGACCAACACCACCACCGGCCTGTTTGCGGGCGATGAGCTGAATAAGGGAACCGGCGGCAATCATGGCGTCAACTTTCTTGCGAACCGACAGATGACACTGGTTTTTGTTGGTGATGAACGCCTGCGCCATGGTGAACGAGGATTTGGGGAGCCGAAAGGATTTCGGGGGGGCGCCGACTTGGGTGCCGCGCTTGCCCTTCAAGGAACGGTGTTTGTTTGATTTGTTTTTGATTTTGGAGGTTTTCATTTTGTTTTTGTTTTTTAATTTCAATCGTTATAAGAAATATACACTACCTACCATAAATGTCAAGCGGTTTATAAAAAGATTTTTTCATTAAAGAAACCCTCCATATAGTAACGCTTGACAAATCGCTATAACATGATACATTCATAATCACTATGAGCGATATAACATTACAGTTTCCTTCGGGCCAGTTCACTCACTCTGAACTCGCCATCCACAATAAGCGAACAAACCAACAAGTTTGGACCCAATACCAAGCTGCCATCAAAACCAATACCATCGTTTTCGTCGGACTCCGAACCGGCAAGGGTAAACCCTCCAAACTTTTCCAAGTCGCAGGGCCCGGCGTCGTAGCCGCAACCGAACCCACCAAAGTCATTCAGACCGTTGCCGCAGTCATTCCAACTCCCAAGCCCGTCAAACCGGCCAAACCTATCGTTCCAACCGTAACTCCTACGGAAACCCTATCCGCTACTGACACAAACGTTTTGGTGGCTGTGGCTGCCGTGACAAGTGAGCCAGAAGAAGTTGAGCTCGAAGATGTCACTGTCAGTGAAGAAGAACTTCCGATAGCTCGTGAAGTGGAACCGAACGTTCGCACCCCCGAAAATATGTCGTGCCCGATTTGTGGTAAGGATTGTATCGCTTGGGATGATGCTACCGGCGTCATGGTTCAATGCAACCAACCGATTGAAGTCTGCTCGTGCTGTGAAAATCCCTACGGTCACGGACGGAATGAAAAGGTTGCCTACGAAGTTCTTTGTCAAAAATACGGAAACCGTAAATGAACGAACCAAAACCACCACCGCCTACACCCGAAGAGCGGTTCAAGAAAATCCTTGGTATCGTGAGGGAAAATGCCTCCATCCAATCATCAAAGGAATGCCGAGAGAATTATCTGCGCAGTTGTGAGTCTCATGGTGATGCCATTGCAGAAGCGGCGAAGGTCATCCGTAATGAGATTCTATGACAAATAAACAGCTTGTAATGGCCAACCTTCCGCTTCAAGATAAGAAGCAAATCACGATATGGGTTGATTACAAGCCTCGATTTGTTCGTGGTAGAAGTCGTCAAATCGGTGAGTCAGTGGACGTTACCAGCGCAGTCAATCAGCTTTTGAATGAAGGGAAAATAAAGCGTATCCGAAAGTATGGTTTTGGCCACAGCGGTCGTGCCGGTCATACCTATTTCATTGCCAATGAAAAGCATAACAAGGCTTGACTTATTATAATCTTCTGTTAAACTCATTACATAATAAAGTTTGAGGCCGACCGAAAGGCGCCAAGAGTAGGGGACCGGAGCCTGCATTAATTACTTTTACAGATTTCCACGCAAAAGGAAACCGGCACCTGCTAAAGATACCGATTAACCCAAAATCACTTACCAGCCATCATTCGCTGAATGGAATCAGCCTTGAAGATGTAAACCTTACCGTTCCGTGTTTGTCTCGCCTCGACCGGATTCTTACTGCGCCGAGTATTGAGGCCGATAATCGTAAACTCAAGACCACCACTCATAAACTTTTGGTTGAGCCACTCAGGCTTCAATCCATACATCCCACAATAACGAGTGTAATCCTCGCTCGTGCGACTCGAAACCGTTCCATCAGCATTGACAACCGCCGCTTCAAGACGTATCGTCAGGCTCCCCTCAGAGAAGTTACCACCCTTATTCGAGAACGTAACCCCATGCTTCTTGCCCACGTCACTCAACGCGGCCAGAACATCCGCCGTTATCAACCTTGCCTTATCTCGTGTAATCATATAACAAATCCTACCACGGCTTTATAATAAGTCAAGCCCTTCCGTCATCCGTGACAAAAGGGCCTGAACTCGACCGGTCTAAACCGTTTAGTTGTTTGCCAAAGGAGCTCCGACAACCGCCGGAGTCGTGTCAATCGTCAACCCGGAGAAGTCATCACAAACCTTGTGAAGACGGCCAGTGCGAGCCGGCATTGTCCACAAACCACTCGCGGCACTGTCTGCACCCGGCTTCAAGAATTCCGTAACCGAATTGAACAGAGCCCAAACATTGCTCTTACCAAACTCCGCGTGACGGGGAGTCTTGAATTCACCGTAAATATCAGACAACTTCTGCGCCGGAAACACATCCCCAGCCATTTCCATGAGAAGATAGGCTGCATCCTTGTTACCGATTTCCGTACGCTTGTAGGTGTCAATCCGAAGCGCTTGGTCATTCCACCGTTGAGCCAGTTGACCAATTGCGGTGTCAACCATCACGGGCAAATCCCGTTCAATGTTTTTGGTGCTCTTCCGATGGAAAACGATTTCCGAAGAAAAGGCCAGATTGTCACACACAAACACACTCGACCCGACGGCAAAGCCACGAGACAGAGACTTGTTGTGCGAACCACGAAGGCCAATCACACAAGCGTAATCACCATCCTTGACATCGTTGCCGACATGGGCCACTTGCAAAAGACCAAACATCCGAGCTTGGTCTTCCGTAACACCGAATGATTCAGTCACGATACGAAGGCCAGACGTGGCCAGTGAGCGTTCGACTTCCGTAACCATACGGACGTGAGGAATGGGGTGCCATGTATCCGTAGCGTCAGGGGTATGAATACCGGCCAACTGCTCACGAGTTACTTTACGGGCACCACAATGGAGGATTAAGTTTGATTGTTTCATATTGTTTTGATTTTTTATTGTTATTAACTTTAACAATACCAATCTACCAAACCTTTTTATATTGTCAAGCCCTACCACCAGAAAGTTTTCACTCCGTCAACCGTGTCAAACTTCCCAATGAAAATCCCTTGCCAATCGTCTCAACCCAAGTCTTGAATTCAGGCGCCGGTGTCCATTCAAACTGGGCCCATTCTTTATAACAAAGGCGCCCATTTGAGTCAATTTCGGCGGTTGTGTCACCCAAGACCAACCATGCGAGTGCCTTGTCACTCTTGCGGCCACCAGCCTTTACGCATTGTTCCGCAGCCTCTTTCAAAGTCTTTCCCTTTCCCCAATACCCCAAAACTGATACAATGTAAATTCTTTTCATAATTTTTTGCGTAATTCCCACGTACCACTTGAACATTGCGAAAGCATTTCACCACTCTGATTATTCCAATAAACATTGCCGGTCGTGGTTTCTCCAGCATATTCCCACCCACCTAAAGCAATCAAACGTTTTGCTTCGGTTTCATTAATGAAAGATTCTCCCTCGTTAGAGTAAACCTTTATCATAAAAGATGTAAAAATGGTGCGATGAACATGGCAAATGTCCACGCAAGTAACATAACACATCCGGTAATAATACAAAGTATTCGTAACATAAAGTCAAGCCTTGCCATCCCCCCAGAAAGTTTTCATACAAAATGCCTCGTCAAAACGTTTCAAGGCATTCTCTCTCGCCTTACTGGTCGGAAAACTTACACTAATCGTGGCGGAAAAAGAAAAGTAAATAGCAATTTTATGCTTTTCACCCGTCAAACCAATCTCCGTTGGCTCATACCTCTGAACCTGAGCCATGTTTATCCGTTGTTCGCCAATCTGAATGAATGTGTTTGTCATATTGAAAAACAATACAATAACTTTATAAATTGTCAAGCCCTTTCAAGATACCCTGAAAACGCTTGATTTCATGACGGCGCCATGTCATCTGCACCTTCAAATTCTTTATCTGTTCCTCGATAAACTCCTTTGACGGTTTGTCAAGCTTTTCCCACTGTATCCGACCAGACATGAATCGTTCACTCCACGTAGGCACCCAACCAGCTTCGCAAATGTAATCCTCTACACTTGTCTCGCCACTCAAATCATCAGGAATCTCCGCTTCCTTAAAATCAGGATGCCCGTGGTCAACGTATTTCCATTTAATCCACATAAATCAATCCCACCACAAACGAATGTAACCAGTGTCCACACGCCGGTTCTCCTTATGTGAGAAAAATTCATCCACCTTCATCGCTCGCTTTGCAAAAGGCTTTGTCAATCGCTTCCCCTCAGGCAACTGAATATACACACAAACCGAACCTTCGCGAGCCAATGTAACCATCGTTCCCTCAGGCAATTGTCTGAGTAACACCGGACTGAAATCATTATATCCTAAATCGGTTTCATTAGACACCCCCAACGCCTCAGTCATTATCGACACAGCTTCGTCAACCGTAACAGCCGAGTCAGCCTTAAAATCCAATTGGCGAGTTTCCTCATTGTAGGCCCAACGAGTCGCTGCTCTCACGTTTTCAAAGTTCGGTGTCATATTTGTAAAAGAAATGTATCAGGTTATTATAACTTGTCAAGCCTCACTCTCGATTGACTCAATCTCCCAAGTGTCAACTTGAAGTTTTGAACCTGCCACATTAATGTTGATGTCCGCCATCGTGTCCCGTATTTGCTCCTCTGTCGTATCCACAGGAACCACAAGAGTTGTTTCGTAAACAGCCGTCCATCGAACCTTAACCATTTTTGTTTCGTTTGCCATGTTGTTACCTTACTATTTGTTTTATAATTTGTCAAGCCCATTCCGAACATCTCCCAATGTCACCATCTTAACAATCATCCCTGCACGCTCCTTACCATCCTCAATAGAAGCATTCGCTTCCTCCAATGTCTCTGAATGGCCAGAGTAAACCGTGCCGGTATTGATATTCAAAACCCTCCACACTTTCCTCGCTCCATCATACGTGGCCATTTCGTAAATAAATCGTTTCATAACGCCACCACCCTACCATTTCTTTATAAAATGTCAAGCCCTCTTTTAACCCGCTCCTTATGCCAATACTCAACACGGCCTTTATGGTCATTAAAACCAACACGTTTAACATAATCACAAAGATATTCTCTGCAAGTCTTTGACCGATGTTCCCGCGGTATCGAACACCCTGCTGCTGTTAAAAATCCATTGGTAATATCCCATTGAATACCAGCGCCCCAATGCTTCCTCAATACTTCAAGAGATTTAGTTATAACATCAGGAGTTTGATGGGGATTAAGTAAACGTAATTCATCCTTTATCCCCAACGAACCAAGCTCGCTATCCTTAAAATATCCATGAGTCCACGGACAATTACTGCAACACGCGCCTTTACAAGATATGCAAGCATTGTTCGTATTGTCTTTTATCGGTTCGCTCATCTATCCCAATCTACCATTATTATACATTCTGTCAAGCTCCATAAACACCCACATAACAACGCTTGCCAATTTATTATAATATGATAATCTCTAACCATCAGTTAAAAGTGGCGGCGACACTAATAGCCAGACAGGTTGTGAAAAACCGAGGATGGGGGACCAAAACCTGCGCAAAAATCTCCACCATATAGGCACCTATACGCAATGCCAATACCCGCCACCACATTTATACAAACAATTATCCCATTACTACAACATATTGTGTAGCGTTTTTTAATATATACCGCTAATAGTATTCTCAGCAAGTTTCAGCGCTTTTACCCGCTAATAATGAAAAAATCGCTACCACCCCGCGCTTTTCGCTGTGCTCAAAATTTTTATTCCTTAAATCAATTCTACCCCCCTTAGCGCTTTAACGCATTGTAAAACTTTTACAAATATAAATTGTGTTTTCAATCCCCTAAAAAACTAATTATTCCTATCTACGCTGAGCAATGCGTTAGCATTGCGAAGTAAGTGCCTCTCAATATTTCAAAGTATCCCAACAAGCACAGAAACACCAGAAAGCAAGATTGTACATCCCTACGATTTTCTACGCTGATTTACCATGCCTACCACCTAATACGTATTTATTTAATTATAGTTTTAATTGCCATAACAAAATTTGCCAGAATATTTTATTAAAGTTTCAGCGAAAAAGCGCATAGTATCCGGCGTATCAACCTAGCTCAGCAATACATTTTTGACTTGTTGACTGTCT
>Ga0137359_10003263_pt1 | contig 13119 bp, 18 predicted proteins | sample Mad1_40_16metaG_FD_108281 | JGI IMG/M metagenome (GOLD analysis project Ga0137359, IMG submission 108281) | Vadose zone soil microbial communities from Angelo Coast Range Reserve, California, USA - Mad1_40_16 metaG | ecosystem: Environmental > Terrestrial > Soil > Vadose zone | place: USA... | reverse complement strand
TATTTTCGGTTGATACGGAGGCCCTCAAGTAGGAAGCGCTTGAACTGACATGGAACAATGTCGACCTAGATCGAAAACCTCGACCATTGGTGTTGCTGACAGAAACGAAAAGCGGGCACCCTCGTTCTGTGCCGCTTCCACTGCGCACGGCCAAGATGCTCGAATACCGGCGTCGAACGATCCCACTATCGCAGCGACTGGTATTTAGCGAACGCGCCCGGAAGGACATCTGGACTACACATGATGTCGCCGTGCTCTACGCTCAGAAGGGAAACTGGATTCCGCTTTCCGGCCTTCAAAAGAGGTGGGAACAAGCGAGGGTTAAAGCCGGGATACCGGAGTGCAGGCTCCATGACCTGCGGCACACATACGCCTCAAAGCTCGTTCGGAACGGTGTGCCCCTATTGCAGGTAGCTCGGCTGCTGGGCCACTCCACTATCGGTCTTACGATGCGATACTCTCACTTGGCCGTTCAGGATCTGGACGATCTTGTTGGCGTCCTGGACTATCCGATCGATGGGAGGACGCGGCCGTTTTCATGGGTCTCAAAGCTCGCAGAGAAAAAGCGCAAAGCGGATCTCGCTAAGCGGGAGGCGGCGAACGCTAAGCGCCGGACACCACCTCCGAAAGGAGCCAGATCGGCGGGGACTAGGAGACTAAACGAGACCGGGAGTGGACTGGCCAGATGATCGAACCAACAAGAGGCTTGACCCTAGGCTGGGCTCAGCCATGCGAATGCGTTGGAAGCCGGAAAATGACTTTCTGGCGCGTCTCGTGTCGTTTCTAGAAGGATCCATATGAACGCAACAGATTTCCTCAATGGTGCGATCCGACGGGGCTCTGATAGGGTAGGAGAGGCGGTTGATAACGCTCTTGATTGGGCCAACGAACGAACCGTAAGGCTCGCCGTCACCGGCCTGAGTCGCGCCGGCAAGACCGTTTTCACGACCGCCCTGGTTCACAATCTCATTCGGTTTCCTAAGCGGCGGCAAATCCTTCCTGCGATCGCCAACCTCGACAACATCATCTCGGTGATTGAGCGGCCACAGCCAAACCCCGAACTCGCCACCTTTCCGTATAGCGCCAATCTCGATGCCTTGACCTCGGACCCGCCGCGCTGGCCGCCATCTACGAACCAGCTCTCCGAGCTTCGCATTGAGTTACACTACCGACCGCGGTCCTGGCTGCGCCGGCGGATCAATCGGCGAGCGGTGCTCAACATTGACATTGTTGACTACCCTGGCGAGTGGCTGCTGGACCTCCCGCTTCTTAACATGACTTACGAGACATGGTCGGCACACACACTGAAGCTGGCTCAGCGCCAGCCACGACGCTCCCTGGCCGACCAATGGCTGGCCGCACTCACGACGGTAAACCCCGGAGGCCGCGCCGAGCAGACCGAGATCCGCATGCTCTCCAAAACCTATCGGAAATACCTCAAGGCGTGCACTGAACCTTCCCTCGGCCTGACCATCATCCAGCCAGGTCGGTTTCTCTCCCCGGGACATTGGGACCTCGACGCCCCGGCGCTCAATTTCTGCCCGATGGAACGGCCTCTGGGGGCAGCGCCCGGTAACGGGACGCTCTATGTTGCAATGGCTGAACGCTATGAGGTCTATCGGACGAGGGTCGTGCGCGAGTTCTACGAGAAGCACTTCAAGGACTTCAACCGCCAGATCATCCTGGTGGACCTTCTGCGCAGCCTGAAGGCGGGACCGGACGCCTTCGAGGAGGCCAGCGAGGCCATGTCGACAATTCTGAAGAGCTTCGAGCACGGCACAAGCAGCCTGCTCGCCCGCCTCGGATTGCCTTGGGGGCGGCACAAGATAGATCGGGTCATCTTTGCTGCCAGCAAGGCCGATCATGTCTCGCGAAGTCAGCAGGGCAACTTGGAGTCGTTGCTCCAGGATATGCTCGATCGCGCCAGCCGGGAAATTGGGGCAACGGCCGTGGACACAAAGGTCCTCGCCCTCTCCGCCCTGCGCTGCACGGCTGACTGGATAGACCAATCCGACGGAAACAGGCTTACCGTCGTTGTGGGCGTGCCTGTAGGCGGGGACCATGAAAGGTCATTGTGGACCGGGGAAGTTCCTGACCGCATGCCGCCGCGCGGCGAATGGCAGGAGAATGACTACCGATTCATCGACTTCCTGCCGAAGAAGCTGCCACCCGGCGCGCCCCAGGGTTTCGAGCACATCCGTCTCGACGAGGCGGTCAAGTATCTAGTGGGAGACCTTTTCTCATGAGAGACAAGCCCAGGGTTGCACCCTACGAAGCCGATGCTGATCAGTCCAGGCTGTCTTATCTTCCTGGCGACGCGCCGCCGCCCGATCATGTTGGCAAAGGGCCGCCACCGATGGAACGCAGCGTCGCCGAGGCCAACCTCCTCGATGAGGAGACGGAGTCGCCCGTTCCCGTTGCGCCGAGCCGGGCACCTTCCAAGTTTTGGGCGACGGGCACCACCTTCTTGGTCTTTTTCGCGCTGTTCACAATCGGCTTCCTCGCCTACGCATCCGTGCGCACGGTTCTCGATGCGTTGGCTTGGTGGGCGCCCACTGGAATTCTTCTGGGCCTGCTACTCGTGGGCGTCGTAGTCACTGGTTTCGTCGCAATAGCCCGCGAGCTCCTGGGTATCTGGCGTCAGAAGCGGTCACTTGGGGCCATAGAGTCTGCTCGGCGGGAGGCGGACTTACTAATGGATAGCCGAGGCCATGATCGTGGCTTTGCCTTTGCCGCCCGAGTGATTCAGCTCTACGAGGCACGCGCCGACATGGCGGAGCCGATCCGGGCTTTTCGGCAAGCAGCAAACTCGTCACTTCGCGATCACGAGGTAGTTGCCCGCCTATCCTCTCACGTGCTGCGACATTTGGACGAACAAGCCCATACAGCAATAGGTCGGGCCCTCCGTGACACGGCCTTCATTTCTCTGGCAAGCCCGAATGGCTTGGTCGATAGCCTGATCACCTTATGGCGCGAACTGAAGATGTTGCGCGAGATCGCCTCGATTTATGGGCTGACACCGGGCTTTGTCCAGCAATGGGCGCTGCTCCGCCGCGTCGTCTCGATCGCCGCCACCTCTGGCATGGCTAATCAGGCGGGCAACATGGCTGTGCAGTCGTTTAGCGGAGGCATCGTGGGCCACTTATCGGCCAACATGGCCGATTCGCTTTACACGGCCCTGCGGACCGCGCGGCTCGGAATGTATGCGATGGAAACCTGCCGGCCCGTGACATTCCTTCCCGAGGAACGGCGTGGCATGTGGGCCCTCCTTAGCAAGGCGGCTAGGAGCGTTGCAACTCTTCTGGCGGCCCCAGGCGGGTAGAGTTAGATCAACCTACGGATCTAAGAATTACTTGCTTGGCAGGCATTTCAAGCGCGTGCTTGATAGCCTCGTCTCGACGGCGTGCTATTTCCGTTTTGCTGTATTGTTCTGTTTTCGATTTTTTTGTCATCGGGGCCCGCATGCGGAAACCACAAACTTCAAAAGCAAAGAAAAAGAAACATCTGGGAACCTGTATTTTCTGCCAGCGTTTTGGAGAGCTTACCCGTGAACACCTTTAGCCAAAATGGGCTCATCGCTACCTACCTCCTCGGACTAGCAAGTCCTACCACGGCCTTCGCTCTACCTTATATCCCGATAGAGCTACCTTCAAAATATTCAAATCATCCGGCGATATACGCGATCTCAAGGTTCAATGCGTCTGCGAGAAACACTGCAACAGCGGCTGGATGAGTAGGTTAGAAGATCGAGCCAAGCTCATTCTAGTTCCGCTGATAGAGGGATCTCCCTTTCGCCTTGCCCCTCAAGATCAAATTGTCGTAGCGACATGGGCATCCATGAAAGCGATGGTGGCTGAGCATTACGGCGACGGAGACATAACTACTGATCGAGTCCTGCGTGCCAGGATGATGAACAAACAACTACCGCCAGAAGAGGATTGGTTCGTATGGATCGGCTATTACGAACGCAAAAAGTGGATATCACACTGGGCCTCGACGCCGTTTCTTGTTCTTCCCGAGTTCGAGCGGGGGCGACGTGAAGACAAGCGTGCCACTCACTACAATGGTCATATTTCTACGCAGATAGTCGGTAAACTGTTTATCCACATCATGCGTTTCCCAGATACGGCCTTTCTTGCCGACTGGAATTTCGCGCTTCCGGATCGCGGCTTGCTTTGCCGGATATGGCCCCCCGGCAGTTATGGCATCGCTTGGCCGACGCCCGTTATGAGCGACCGGGACGCCGACCGAGCGTCCGAAGCCATGAAGAGACGAATCGAAGGAGCCGCCGCGAGACTTCATGCCAAAGACCTCGCCGACCTTTCAAAAAAATGACCTAGGGACGAAGTGACCTTCCGCACTAGGAGTTTCGCGATGCCCAACAAGCTCAGCGACGGAATGCGAATGGACCTGCCTAGCCTCACCTGCGGTCAAGTAGACAAGCAGTTCATCCGCGAGATGATAGCGAATGAGCGTATTGCCTGTCGGTATAGCAACAACATCATCGACATTAGCTCGAAGGAGTGGCGTGCCCGCATCAACGAGGCGGCCGAGCAATTCGACAAGCTCACGCTCCCCCGCGCAAAGCGGGACTAGTTCGTCTAGATCTTGCCGTTTTGCTCATTCGAGAGATCGAACCATTCATCATTGGTGTCGGGGCGGCTCGGGTCGTCTTGGATGAGGCTTCTGATGATCTGGGAAGAACTACCGGGCCGTGATTGGGAGATCTACCGCCTTTGTGTCACCAATCTTCTCGCCCGGAGGGGCCTCCTTCAGACGACGACCGACAATAACGTGGTAACGGGGCATCCCAACCATCGCGAATAGGCGGATGGCGGTTGATAAATAGGTTGGCCCGTTGTCGCGCCGGCAATCCAATCGAAATACACCGTGCAACAGGCTTGGCTGATCTGGTAGTGGCCCGCTTGCATCCCCGCCGACTAGGAATAGGGCTTGATCGTAGGTTCCCAGAATAAGCGGAAGTAGCAGAGGATCGAAGGAATCGAGTCCATATCTGGCGACTGTGAATGCGTGGGCAATCTTCGCCAGCATTCGCGCGAAGTGGAGCGGCCCAACACGGCCGATTCTAAACGCCTGCGTTTCTGTAGCGTGCTGTTCCATTTTGGCTTTGTCATATTTGACAACCAATTCACCTCCGACTTGGCTTGTTGGTGGTTCGCCAGAAAGAATTCCGGGGATTGGCCACCGGAATCCCATGCACAGCTGTGGAAACTCGGCCACGCTCACAACCTTGTCTATTAGGCTACCGTCCGGGTAGTTGTATCTGACCGTTACTTGTCCCGTTTTCTTCCTACGAGATTTCAGACTAAGTTGCTCACGGAATGGCCCAAACATTGCGCCGCAGACGGCGCCCTCGAATTGCTTCGTGATACAGGCGCATTTCTCGCAACTTGATTTTGGTAGGAGCCAATCTCCCCCTTTGGGCAAGAGGGCAAAGGGGATAATATGTTCATCCGTAAGATCGGTTTGGCTTCCGCAGTAAATGCAGCGACCGACTGGCGGGTATTTTTCAGCTTTCCACTGGATAACCATGATACATCCAACTAAACGACCCGACCCTGATTCCTCATACAGCGCCAAAGAGACAGCGCAGCGCCGCGACGACGCGATCCGTCGCGCACTCGAAACGTCGGCTAGGCCGATGAAAGACTAGGCAAACCTAGGAATCCTATGGCGCAGGATGTAAGACATCCGATGCCAAAGGCAGATCAAGAACGAACAAATGCTTGCAAGAGGACGGCGAGCAAAAAACCACGTCGCCCGTAAATCTATCCACGGCGTAGGCCAAGCCATTGGCTGCCGTTGTCATTTGATAGCGGCCGCCGATTAGGCCGCCGGCGATCACAAGGCAAATGGCGGCGACGACTATCGCCGCCGAAACGTTACTGCTGTGCATGCTGATTTGGCCCGGTTTAGAATTCACGATTGCGCTGGCAGTGAAATGATCTGCTTAATTCGATATCGCTGTGTGCCTAATCCAGGCGACATATAGGTAAGTATACGCTCGGCAATTACCTTATCGTCACGCAGATCAAATGTTGCAAATCTTCCGTGATCATAATCGGACCCGTAGTCGATCTTCCCACTGATATCTAGTGTGAACGGATAGAAGGCGTCCTCCTTGCGTTCCAAGGATCCGAAGGTGCCGAACAGTGTATGTTTTCCCAAAATGCGCCCGGTATCATCAACGATTGCATCAACCAGAATTGGCGCGGCGTCGGGATTGTCGATAGTCGGCTTCGCAACGATTCGAACGTATTGCATCACGGCCTAACCTCTAATTATTTTGAACAGATTCCTGAGCCCCACTGCACTCCGAGCTCAGATGCGGGGCCCATGCAACAAAATTGAAGCGCCTTTTTCATCGAGCATCTTATCTACACCTGCTGTGAATACCTCCCGATGACGATGCGACTCTAGGGCCGCCATCAAGGGGCGACAAGCCTAGCACCTGTCTTCACCGGGCTGCTGGCGCGACGGCCGTGCCCAGCCGGCGCCAGGGTCTCTGGCCGCCGCGTCCGGTCTTGGCAAGCCGCGCCCGCTGCGCTATCTCAAGGGCGGCGTTCCCCGGTTCCCGGTTCGGCCGTAGAGGTTGGAGTTCCTCTCGCCTATGGCGGCGGGGCATCAACCGTTCCGGGGCCGCCACTGGCCCTTGGCAAAGCTGACTAGGAAGGCCCCCAGGAGTATCCCCGGCGTGGGATATAATTCCGCGGGGGATCCGGCGCGCCGGACCCGGTCCCACGGCGACGATCGAAAGTCGCTGCGCTGAAATGCCGGGGAGCGCGTATAACGCGCCCCGGGGATCCAGCGATGCCGGCGAGGACTGGCCCTGCGATGGACGAGTGAAAGGCCACGCAGCGGGTATCCCCGGAATGGCTTTGAACCCATCCGGGGATCCAGCATCCCGCCGGCCGCAAGCGGCCAGCATGAAATTGTCTGTCCATCGCTGGTTCGCTCTGGCTCTTGCCGCTTGATGCCGCTACATCCTGAGCGGCCGTCCGAGTCGGGTCCTAGACCTAGCGGATTGTGCGGCTTTTGTTCCTATGCTCCGATAGGGCATGGCCGAGCGTGTCAAACTCAAGCCCAGCGACCTTGCCCATAGACTCGCCGCATCCCTCTACAGGCATGTCGGGCTGTTGGTGGAAGGGAGCGGCCGTCCCAAGCTGCGCATCAGCCGAAATGCGTGTTTCGAGGTCGCCAAGCGCCAGGCGGAGGAGTTCGAGCGACAAGACGCGGAGATCTTTGTCCAAGTCGCGCCCTCCCATAGCTGGCCGCCCCGCGATCCGCCCGCCGGAGAGGCATAGGGGGTGGCTGTGATGCATCGTTTCCTGGTCGGTCTCTCATCGCTCGTGATGCTGTCGATCGCGCCAGCTGCTTTTGCGGCAGCAGACATCATTGGCCAAGCCTCCGTCATCGACGGCGACACGATCGAGATTCACGGACAGCGCATCCGTCTGTTTGGCATCGACGCGCCGGAACATGATCAGCTTTGCGAGGCAGGCGGCCATCAATACCGCTGTGGCCAGCAGGCGTCGCTCGCTCTCTCGGATCAAATTGGCAGCAAGTCGGTTGATTGCGTCCCGCGCGACGTGGACCAATATGGCCGTGTTGTCGCTGTTTGTTCGGTCACGGGCGAGGATCTGAACGCCTGGATGGTGCGCCACGGCTGGGCGTTGGCCTATCGCCATTACTCGACCGCCTATGTCCCCGACGAAGACACCGCTCGCATGGCGGGCGGCGGGATTTGGCGCGGAACGTTCGATGCGCCTTGGGACTGGCGGCGAGGGCAGCGCCGGAGCGCGGCTCACGTCCAGAGCCAACCGCTGGTCACGAGCGGCACCACGACGGGCCAATGCCTCATCAAGGGCAACATCAGCAGCAAGGGCGAGCGCATCTATCACGTCCCCGGTGGCGAGTATTATGACGCCACGCGGATCGACACCTCGAAAGGCGAACGGTGGTTCTGCACAGAGGCCGAGGCCGTTGCGGCAGGGTGGAGAAGGTCAAAACTTTGAACGCACAGAGACCATCCCATCGCTGCATCAAGTTCATCGTCGATTTGACCGGAACGGTCTTCTTTTTCTGTTTCATTGCACTCGTGGTGTATTTTGTGCATTGGCGGTTAAGCGAGTCTATCTCTGGCGCTAGAATGGGGGGCCGAAGTCGGGTATGGCGTGTAAGGGAGTTTGCTGAGGGTGGAGTGGCCTGAATGAATTTCAAAATTAAGGAACCTGGCCAACCCACCATTTTGGATGAAGACTCGGGCGTCGAGCTAATCAAAGAGCCGCCGTGGGTCATGGGTAGCTTGGATCAATTCTGTTTTGAGGTCCGCGATCCAGCGTGGCTGCCGAGTCAGGGTGCAAACAAAATCATGGTGTTTGGAGATTGGTTACAAACACCCATTCAGATCGAGGTAGACGGCAAACCAAAAACCATTGGCCGACTCTATGGTATGAGCCTGCGGGCGCGTCAATTCGCTTTCAACCTTGCCTTTCACGCCAGAGGGGGCGGACGCGCCGTGGATGAAATGCAAACCATAATCAGAGGCGCATTGACGTTCTATATTACGGCGGTTGTGAAAAGTCCGAACCCAACTCTTGTGTTCACGGACGAGTAGGGCGGCGGCGGCCCTATGAAATACCAGTCGAACTTGCATTGGGGTGGGGCATCCTAATCGCGTGGTTTTTTATTCGACGGGCCATCGCTCGCCGACTCCTCCCAGAGCTACAAGCGATCAAGGAAGCTCGGACGAAATCGGCCGGCCCGGGGTAAGAGTTGTGTGCAACCTCTATTCGATCATCACGAACCAAGAGGCTATGCGCCGGCTGTTCCGCGTGAAGCACGATCGTGCCGGCAATCTGCCCTCGCTGCCCAGCATCTTCCCCGACCAGCTTGCGCCGGTGGTGCGCCTGGACCGAGGCGGCGAGCGGGTCATGGATATGATGCGATGGGGCTTTCCGCCACTGCCGAAGCTGGGGACGGGTCCGGTGACGAACGTGCGCAACACGGCAAGCTCGTATTGGCGGCCCTGGCCCAAGTCCGAGTTCCGCTGCCTAGTGCCGGCGACATCATTCTGCGAATACACCGACAGTCAACCGAAGGTGCCGCATTGGTTCGCCCTCGACGAGAGCCGACCGCTGTTCGCGTTCGCGGGGATCTGGCGCCCGTGGACCGGCGAGCGCAAGAAGGAGACACGTGAGCATCTGCTGTATTCATTCCTGACCACCGACGCCAACGACGTGGTCCGCCCGATCCACGCCAAGGCCAGGCCGGTGATGCTGACGACGCCGGCGAAATTCGACACTGAGCTCTCGGCCGAGCCGGACGAGGCGCTTAAGCTGCAGCGGCCACTGCCGGCGGAACAACTGAGCGTGGTGGCGAAGGGCGACAAGAAGGACGGTGTGCCATGACCGATCAATCCGAAAAGGCAGGGCCTAAGCCCGGCGATCTCTTGCTCACCGTTCCCGGCGCGGGCGAGGCGGATATCGCGCGCGGACTAGCGGCGGCGTGGAAGGTCATCACCGGCGCCGGTTGCACGGCCTATGAAGCCGCCGAAGCCAGCTGGGTCCTGGAAGGCGAAGAGATGGAGAGCGGCGCCGTGCTGACGGACAAACAATCGGCCATCGCCCATGTCTGGGGCGAGGCCATCGAGGCGGCCGTGATCACCTGTTGCGGCGACCGGCGCAAAGTGCCCGAGGATTGGGATTTTCAGCTGATACTGCCGCCGCGGCCGCCTATCCCATGAGCCGTGAACGGCTCAGGAACTGACTGTGCCGTATCTGTGACTCTGTCGGGCACAAATCGACCTGAAGTGGCCCGTTTGTTCCCAATTCACCTTGCTTGCCGATGTGACGAACTGCTGATAAACCCTTGTCGCGCAAGGCGCGGGGCGTAGCTCAGTCCGGTAGAGGCCTGCTTTGGGAGGCGCGGCTATCTATTGTTCAACGCTTGGCCGATGGCGGCAATATTATACTCGATCCGCTTCAACCGTTCGTCCATTTCGCTGACGGCTTTCTCCTGCTTCTTGAGAAGCGTCCCGACGTTGAAATAGTCCATGACGCCAAAAGGCGCGCCGCACCCGCTACATTGGACTAGAAATACTTTGTATTGAGATGACGCCGGCGAATTCTCTGCTATTTCGAATCTGCTCGTATTGCAATGCGGGCACTTTGACATGGCCATGAGGGTTCCCTACCGTTTTAATCAGGGCCCGACACCGAAGCCGGGCCCTTGGTCAATTATCTACGGCTGCCGCGGTCGCGAGGATTAGTGTCAACCACCTCACGCCATCGGCCGCCACGCTCCGGCGTCGGCGGTGCCGTCTTCCCCTTCACCAAGGTGGAACGCTCGCCGGATTTCGTGTCTTTGTAGATGCCTGAGTCCGGGACCGTCTGCCCTGGTTTGATCGTCTTCGTCATTTTTCGTTCCTTAATAAAAGGGCCGGGAACCTTCGTCCACCGGCTTTGTTGAGGAACTGCCCTTGACTGGGGTCACGGGATCGAACACGATCCCGGCTCTAGACCAAAACCCGCAGCAGTTCCACTAATTGCGGTTTCAACGTCGACCGGGGTCCCGCCAGGGCCCCGGTTTTCCGTTGCAGTCACGTCTCTATCTCAGTGCTTCCTTTGCGGTTTCAATCGGCAAAAATAATGTTCGGTCGTTCCACTCGGACTGCAGAAAACCGTATTTTAGGTAGAAGTCGCGGGCTGGATCGTCGATCGCGTGGACGATAACGGCCCTGACGCCGATTTCCTCGGCCGCTGAGATCACTCTCAAAATTGCATCCCTCAGAAGCCCGGCACCAAACCCCCGACTTTGAAATCTTTTGTCGACCGCCAGTCTGCCTATAACGACCACCGGCACTTGTTCCGGCAAGTTTTGCCTCAGCTTTGCAGATGGCAGATCTTTTCGCATCACCGCGCCTGTCGCGAGGCAGTAGTAGCCGATCACCCGCGGTCCAACGGCAACAACGAACGTTCGCGCAGAGTAGCCATCGTTCGCCATGGCTCGCTTTATGAGCCACAGGTTCAGCTTTGCATGACCGCAGTCGAACGAACTCAGATCGTGAGTTGGTGACAGATGTTCGGGGGCCCGGATGGCCGGGCCCCCGCTCGTCGCAGGGTGTTGAGTTACTTCTCCCATGGTGCCTTCTGTGACAATAGTTTCTTCAGTTCCGCTGTAGGTCTTGGCGGTTGATCGAGAAGATTGATGAACGCGTTGTATCGCTCCTCGTCGAGTTGAAAGAGCATTTGGTCGAGCAAGACATCCTCAGCGCGCCGTCTGGCACTATCGAGAATGAATTCACTTCGATTTTGCCCCAGCAACATTGCCGCTCGATCGATCAAATCGCGGATCGCTTGTGATGCACGGACATTGATGGTGACGCCACGACGGTGCACCGTGTCGCCAGGGCGCTCCAGAACGTCGGTCGTCATGTGGTTCTTCCTCCTTGGTTTGGACATTTTACTCTCGCGAGTGGTTATATAGGCGTTTGTGTGCACATTGTCAACACAGCGTAGGGACGTTGTGATGACATGGAACACATTTTTTCGCCCGCGGTTCCCCTTTCTCTAACCATTTGCCAAACATCACGAATTTGTTTGTATTTTCGCCCTCCCAATCAAAAATGATCGATGTCGCAGGTCATGAAACCTGGCTCGAGAGGCGACGCCGTGACACCAAGACCTGATCGGGGCTGCTGACGGTTAGCGGGCGATTACTATCGTGGGGCTGTAACGCGTGTATCCCTCTAGGGATTCGAATGCCGGCCTGACGGTCCGGCGCTCACGTTGTCCCAATCGACGCAATAACAGCCACGTTCAAAATCGTAGCGCACCGCGCTACGGCCCTCGATCCCACAAAAGCGAAGGTCAACGTCCAAGAGCCTTGCAGGATCGGGGAATAAATGTATTAGGAACGCCGGAATGATCGTCGCTGTAAGCGCGGGCCAAAGAAGGGAAACTTGCGAAGGTCCACGCCCTTCGGGCGCATCAATGCCAGTCGATAGAATGCCGATCACATTGCCGTCTTTGTCAAAAGCGGGGCCGCCGCTCATCCCTCCGACAGTTGAACAGGCCACTTCGATTACTGGCCCGCCGACCATCCGCCCTCCGCCAAGAAGATGTTGCGTGACAACGCCGACACCGGTTCGAATCCCCGCGCAATATGACAAGTGGCCGTTCTTGACAGCGAAGGTTTCATTCTCCCAGGGCACATACTCGCCCGACGCCCGAAACCCCGCGATCATGATAGTCTCGCCGATTGGGGGAAGCCGGGTGGTCATCGTTGTTTGATCAAACTGACCGTCCTGCGGAATTGGCGAAGCATAAGCCAACGACAGAATCATCAGATCGGTCCCATCACATCTCGTCATCTGCCGAACCCGCCAGAGCCTAAGCCCGTTCGGCGTCAGGCCGGTGCAGAAGATCTCAAGCTCACTCGCCGTGATGTGGGAAATGAGGTTGTCGATAACATGAAAGGCGGTCAGCGCAATTCCTGGCGCGACCATGACCGCAGATCCCTCGACAGAGCTCCACGTGCTGGTAGCAAAATGCACGGAAAGCAGCGTCCCCCGGTAGTGCGACATGTCTTCGACATGATATACGCCGATCGGGTCGTTAGGAACGAAGACGCACTGCCCAATATGAATTTCTGTGTCCAGTGGCGCTCCTTCGAATGGCTTGGCAACCTCGCCAGAGAAATGATTGAAGTTAGTTTTGTGCACCATCGTAGATTCCCGCTTATGTTTTCGCGAAGGGGAACTCTTCGTGACCGCGTGTGTCAAGCGTGTGCCTAAGTTTCAGGACGTTGCTGCGCTGTTCTGCACCGAACTGCGCCGAACTGCGGTTTGGCCGATTTAGGCGTCAAAAAAAATCCCAGGAAAACCAAGGGCCCGGTGGTGGGCGCTGCAAGGATTGAACTTGCGACCCCACCCGTGTGAAGGGTGTGCCTAACGGACGATCACGACGGTCGGACCACATCAAACTTCCTAAACCTGTCGTGAACGGCCCCTGCATCATACACCTTCTTGGCCACCGAGGGTCTCGTAGAGGCGCGCATTGTTCAGAAGACCGTCTTTAATGCCGCCCTGCACCCTAT
>Ga0137359_10003262_pt1 | contig 13119 bp, 10 predicted proteins | sample Mad1_40_16metaG_FD_108281 | JGI IMG/M metagenome (GOLD analysis project Ga0137359, IMG submission 108281) | Vadose zone soil microbial communities from Angelo Coast Range Reserve, California, USA - Mad1_40_16 metaG | ecosystem: Environmental > Terrestrial > Soil > Vadose zone | place: USA... | reverse complement strand
CATGAGCAGACAGGCGCCGCATTTTTCCGCGGCCGTAATGGTTTGTTGCTCATTCCAATTCGGGTCGAGGGCCACCCGGCCTTCCTCCAAGTGAACAGTTGGCCGCGCCTCGCCAAAGAAAGATTGCTTTAACGCGCGCAAAGTGAATGCAGCGACGAGCACCATACCCGCGCCCGTGATCCACGCCGCGAGCGGATAAGTTTTCCATGCGCCAATGAGAATTGTGATCTCGGCCGCAAATCCACTGAAACCGGGTATGCCCATCGATGCCGCTGATGCGATGACAAAAGTGAACGCGGCAAACGGCAGAGCATGGCTTAAGCTCATACCGGCAAGTATGTCGAGGTCGCGCGTGTGTGTGCGGCGATAAATCATGCGTCCGGCGACGGCAAACAAAAGGGCCGCGATCACGCCGTGTGAAAACATTTGCAATACTGCCCCTGAAACGCTCAGCGCGGTTGCCGCGGCGAGGCCGAGCAACACGAAACCCATGTGACTGACACTCGAATAACCGATGACAAATTTCAGATCACGTTGGCGCAGCGCCACCGCCGCTGCGTAAAGAATTCCGACAACCGCCAGAACAGCGATCCACTTGCTCCATATCTGGAAGCCCTGTGGAAAAAGATTCATCGCCACGCGCAGTCCTGCGTACGAGCCGAGTTTCATCACGATGCCCGCAAGAAGCATGGAGCCGGCTGTAGGCGCGGCGACGTGACCGGTCGGCGCCCACGTATGGAGCGGCCAGATTCCGGCGAGCACGGCGAAGCCGAGAAACAACACGGGAAACGCCCACGATTGCAGTTGTGGTGAAAATTGGAATTGCGACAGCTGATTCAGATCCAGCGAGCCAGCCGTCACATACGCGGCGAGGATCCCAACGAAAACGAACATACCGCCAAAAAACGAATAGAGCGTGAGCTTCATCGCCCCGTATTCCTTGTTGGTGGATCCGAAGACAGCGATAAGAAAATATTTCGGCACGATCACCAGCTCGTAGAACGCGAAGAACAAAAACAAATCGGCGCTTAGAAAAACCCCATAGCAGCCAGCCACCACGAGCAGTAACCAGAAGAAAAATTCGTTTTGCCGATGTTCGACGTCCCATGAAAACAACACCGTGCTTACCGCGGAAATACCGGTGACAAGGACCATCGTGAGACTGACGCCGTCGATCGCCAGATGGTACTGCATCCCCAGAGCAGGCACCCAGGGTACCCGCACGATCGTTGTGAAGTGCGCAAGGTCGGCAATTGGTGTGCGAACTAATGCAGTCAGACACAGAGCCAACCCTGCGATTGTTGTAACCAGCGCGATCCAGCGCGCAAACGCCCGCGGCAAAAGAAACAGCAGCACTGCGCCCGCGAACGTGATGTAAATCGTCCAGGCGATCATGCGCGTTTACGAGCCCGATAGTGCGGGCCCTTCTCGCGCACATGAAACCCGATCTCGCGCCGTGGTTTTTCCAGAGGCGCCATCAATTGGCGAATCGCCTCGAGGATCACAGCGATTTCCTGATCGTGCTTTCCGACGTGCCTTTCGAGTTCGGAAAATTTCTGTGCCAGCTCGCGATTCGTCTCGAGCATCTGGCGCAGCTTCATAAACACTCCCATGATGGCGATGTTCACTCTTATAGCCCGGTTGCTGTTCAGTAGCTCGAGAGCATCGCGATTCCTTGTTCAGTGAAAGCGTAGGGCGGATGACGACGGCCGCCTCGCCCTTTTGATCTTCCAATTTGGAATATCAAATCTTCCGCCTCTTCGGCGGTAAGTTGGAACATGAAATCAGATGGGAATCGGTGTCGATTGCGGCCGACCGCTTTGTTCAGGTTCCCAGTGGTCACGCCATATAACGCAGCTAGATCGGAATCGAGCAGCACCTTCTGGCCGCGAATCCAGCGAATCGATTGCACTACGCGGTCGACGGGGATGATCTCTTTGCTCATTCCCGATGCGTCAACCAAACAGCCGCGCCATGTGAACGACGGTTGTGTTAAAGATTTTGAAGATGAATTGCGGCGCGGTGCCGATGGCCAACATGAGTAATGTCACAGGAACAACGACGAGTTTTTCGCTTCGTAAAAGATCAGGAAAGGCGCCGCAATTCTCCGCGAGTGGTCCGCTAAAGAGGGATTGCATCGCTCGCACAAAAACGATGGCTGTGACGAGGAGCCCGATCACAGCAATGGCCGTAAATGTGGCGGCGATCGCGAATAAGCCTTTGAAAATCAGAAATTCGCCGATGAATCCGTTCAATCCCGGCAGACCCAGAGACGAAAACATTGCAACGCTCATCCATCCGCAGAGGAGCGGTGTCCGCTGCATGAGGCCCCCAAAATCATTGATGCCACGCAGACCACGGCGTTGTTCGAGCAAACCGACGAAGTAGAAGAGGGTGGCCGCAGTTATTCCGTGGTTGAAAATCTGCATGAACACACCGCTCAGCGCGGCGTGCGTGTCGATCGTTGCAGCAACGACGGGTGAGGCGGCTACCGCAAACAGAGCGAGCATGCAGTAACCGAGATGATTGATCGATAAATAAGCGACCATGCGTTTCAAATCTCGCTGGGTCCACGCAGCCAGCGGAGCGAACACAATCGAGCAGACCGCCAACGCAAGAAGCCACGGACCGATGATCTTGATTTGATTGGGGAAAAGCGGAAGTAACAGACGCACGAAACCATAGACGCCCATTTTCGAGAGGAGACCTGTGAGCACCATCGAGACGCCAATAGGGGCGGTTTGATACGCGTCCGGCAACCAGGTGTGAAACGGAAACAAGGGCACTTTCACTGCGAGGCCGATAAAGATTCCGGCAAACGCAAGCCAGGCGAGTTTGCCGGTAAGCAGACCGTTTTTGCCCAAGCCAGCGAGAGCCGCAAAATCAAAGGTGCCTTCTGCGAAATAGATCGCAAGAAACGAGAGGAGCATGGCCATGCTGCCGAGGAATGTGTAAAGGAAGAACTTGGTCGCAGCGCGATCACGGTTTTCGCCGCCCCAGATCTTGATCAGCAGAAACCCGGGGATCAGACTCATTTCGTAAAACAAAAACCAGAGAACGAAATTCTGCGCAGTGAACGTGCCGTACAGGGCTGACTGCATTATCAGCATCGTCGCATAGAAGGCGCGACCTACGCCTGGAACTGGTTTCACCAGAAGCGCAAACGGAACGACCAACGAGGTGAGCAACACAAGTAGCAGACTCAAACCATCGAGGCCAACCAGATATTCAGCGCCGATCGCAGGGATCCACACGTGGCGTTCGACCAACTGCAGTCCAGCCAGCGTGCTGTTGAAGTCTCGCCACAATCCTACAGCACATGCAGCAGAGATGACGTTAAACATGAGCGCGATCGCGCGGCCATTCCCTCGTGGCCAGGTGCACACCGCAACTGCCCCCAGCAAGGGAATGAAGATCGTCGTCGTGATTAGCCCAGCCATGCGTAAAGAAGCAGCAGCGCCAGCATGCCGACTGCGACTGCGCCAAGGTACGTCTGGATTTGGCCGGAGTGCGCTGTGGACAACAGGCGTCCCAAACCGCGTGTCCCGGCGGTCGTCTCATCGACTCCAGCATTGATTCCGCGCTCATCAACGCTCGTTGTGACAATTCCGAAGAGTTGACCGACGGCGCCGAATCCGCGCACCAAACCATCCCAAAAATAGCGATCCATCCAATCGACCAAACGCGCGCTCGCCCAGCTGAACGCGATGACGGTGCGATCATAAAGTTCGTCTATGCACATTCCGTTTGCGAGAAACCGAAACAACCCGGATTGCGCATATTCCAGCGGGTCCATCTCCGCTGGGCGATCTCGATCTGGCCCACCAGCCTTGCGATAGATCCAGATACCGAGCCCGACACCTGCACTAACGAGCGCGAGCGAAACAAACAGCATCGGATGAACCAAACGCGCAATCTCGAAGTGCACCGCTTCGCCGGTTAGATATCCGTGCAGCCACGGCCACCCAGGCGTAAGCACAACGCTCAATAGAATTGCGCCCAGCGCCAGTACGATCAGAGGAATCGTCATGATGCGTGGGCTTTCGTGCGCATGCTCGGAAGAAGAGCGTCTTTGACCGAAAAAGACGTAGATCATTTGCCGCGTCATGTAGAGCGCGGTGAGAACAACTCCGGCGAGAGTCAGGTAATACGGCGCATGCGATCGCGGCCAATTCGCCGTGGCATGAAGAATTTCCTCTTTCGTCCAGCCACCGGAAAAAAACAACGGGGCGCCGCTGAGCGCCATCATCCCGATGGCGTACGTCATAAACGTCACCGGCATTAGCCGCCGCAGACCGCCCATTTTGTGAATGTCCTGTTCGCCCTGGCATCCGTGGATCACGGAGCCTGCGCCAAGAAAAAGGAGCGCTTTAAAAAAACCGTGTGCGAGCAGGTGCATGATGCCAGCCGCCACACCGCCCACGCCTAACGAGACCATCATTAGGCCAAGCTGCGACACGGTCGAATACGCTAGGATGCGTTTGATGTCTTCCTGCGCGATCGCGATCAACGCGGCCATCAGCGCTGTGGTTACTCCAATCCACACGACGACAGTCAGCGAGGAGGTCACGCCATTTATTGCGCCCAAAGAGAAAAGCGGATAGACGCGGGCCACAAGAAACACGCCGGCGGCAACCATCGTCGCCGCGTGGATCAACGCGCTTACTGGCGTCGGACCTTCCATCGCGTCCGGCAGCCAGACATGCAGCGGGAATTGTCCCGACTTTCCTGCAGCGCCGCAGAAGATCAGCAGCGCTATGAAGGTGGCGTTTGCGCCGAGCATGGCGAGACTCGCACTTTCCAGGCAACCGTTTCCGCTATCGTAAAAAAGAAGTGTGTCGGTGCGGCCATAGAGCCAGAGCAGTCCGAGAAAAAATCCCATGTCGCCGACGCGCGTGGTGATGAATGCCTTCTTTGCGGCAGCCGCGGCGCTCGGTTTCTCGATCCAGAAGCCGATGAGCAAATACGACGCGAGCCCCACAAGCTCCCAAAAGGTGAAAAGCAGAAGCAGACTGTTTGCGATGACCAAGCCAAGCATCGCGCCGGAGAAGAACGACAGATACGCGAAGAACCGGGTGAAATTTCTGTCATCGGCCATGTAGCCGATGCTGAAGACAAAAATGCAAAGCCCCACCAGTGCGATCATCACCAGCATCGCGGCAGCCAGCGGATCGAGAACAAATCCGAGGCGCAACGTTTGTTCGCCGAACGTAAACCAACTGAAATTCTGAACGCCGCGAAAGCCAGGTGCTTGCAGCGTTGGGACAAACGCCAGGATCGACAGCGCGAGCGCGAGTAGCTGGCCAGTTACGGCAAGGGCGGCTGCGCTTTTCCGCCACTCTTTCGGCAGACACAAAATTGCCAGCGAAAGCGCAAATGGCGCTGCGGGGATCAACCAGACATAGGTTGTGATCCAAAAATTCATCCTTTGAGCTGGTCAAACTGATCGACGTTGGTCGTGTGATAGTGGCGATAAGCGGCGATAACCATCGCAAGACCAACAGCGGCTTCGGCAGCGGCGATGGCAATAGAAAAGAGTGCAATCATCACGCCGATCGGCGGTTGATGCTGCGGACCAAAACGCCAGAACGCGATGAAATTCAGGTTTGCGGCCGCCAGCATCATTTCGATTCCAATGAGAATGAAAATAGCGTGGCGACGACTTAGCGCCGCGAGTAGCCCAATCGAAAACAGCGCGGCAGAAACTACGAGAAAGGCCTGAAGAGTCGGTGTCATGGCTTTTCCTCCAGCACGAGAATAAGCGCCCCGATCAACGCGGCCGTCAGCAGAAGCCCGACGCATTGCAATGGCCAGACATAAGTAGTCATCAATGCTGCGCCAATTCGTTTTACCGTAAGCGCTGACATGTGCGGAGCGACGATGGCAAGCGATTGCGTCTTTAAAATCGACCACGTCAAACCGCCAAACACAGCGACAGCGACAATAGCTCCACCCCAATTGAATCCGCGAACTTTCCCAACATCACGCCGTGTCAGGAGAATCGTAAAAACGATCAACACCGCGACGGCGCCGATATAAATGAACACCAGCGCCAGGCCAACAAATTCAGCGCCCAGCAGAAAGAAAAGTGCCGCGACACCGACAAATGCGATGGCAAAACTAAGCGCGGCGTGCATTAGCTGTCGCAGCGTCGCAGCCGCCAGCGCCGCGGCGACCGTGAATATAGCGATGACCGTAAACGCGGCGCTGTTCATTCAGCGAAGCGATAAACGCGCGGCGCGAATCTTCTTTTCGTATCGAGTAACAACGACAGCGCAGTGTAAACAAGTGCGATCACGAACAGCGACCATAGCCATCCGCGCAACCCGCGCCCGGCATAATGCCAGACAGCAGCTGCAACAATGCACGTGAACGCCATCGGCAACATGAATTTCCAGGCGAAGTTCATCATTTGGTCGACGCGCGTGCGTGGAAGTGTTCCGCGAATCCACACGTAGACGAATAGCAGCGCGCTCAGCTTTGCGAAAAACCAGACGTAGGACGGAATAAACTCAAGCGCACGCGCAGGCGCATGCCACCCGCCCAGGAACAGAGTTATGCCGAGCCCGCTGATGGCGAACATGCCAATGTATTCCGCCATGAAAAATGTGGCGTACTTGAACCCGGAATATTCGGTCATGTGACCCGCGACGATTTCTGATTCGCCTTCCGGCACGTCGAACGGAGTGCGATTTGACTCCACGAGACCGGACACAAAAAACAGAATGAACGCGGTTGCGCCCCATGGCGTAAAGACAAACCAGCGCGGGACCAGGCCAAACGTGTAATCAGCCTGTGCGGCGACAATCCGGTCAGGGGCGAGCGAGCCCACCACCATCACCACCGGGAGCACAGTGATAATGAGCGGCAGCTCGTAGCTGATCATTTGCGCGATGGCGCGCATCGCCCCGAGCATCGAAAATTTGTTGTTGCTGCCCCAGCCGGCCATGAACACGGCAAGTTCCGTAGTCGACCCGACGGCGAAGAAAAAGAGAATGCCGCCATCGATTGTAAACGGAGTCATGTTTCGGCCATACGGAATCACGCTAAGCGTGAGGATCGCCACAGCGGCGATGAGCACGGGCGCGAGGAAATGTACGATCTTGTCGGCGCGTGCCGGGACGATGTCTTCCTTGATCAACATTTTGATGCCGTCGGCGATCGGTTGGAAAAGACCACACGGCCCCACACGATTTGGGCCGTATCGGTTCTGCATCCGTGCAAGAATTTTTCGCTCCAACACCGAAATGAGGGCGAAAAGTGTAAGGAATACAGCGAGCAGCGCGAAAATATTGATCAAACTCGATACCACTTGGATTACCCAAGTAGGCGACCCCGCCAGCGACGAAAGCAGCCATTGCTTTGCGCTGACGAACACCTGGTCGATAGCCTTGCTCATCCTGGATGAAGAAAACCGTTGATTGGCGCGTTAATCAAGGCAGAACGCGGATGACTTTCGGCTTAAAGACGGGCCGTAATGGTGGGCCCAGCATATTTTGTCCCTCTATAGCGGTTTTGGCTTTTCATGGAGCTTTTGCTGCAGTACCTTCGGCGTTCGCGATGCGAACGCTGGTTTTGTTGCTCGCTGCTGTTTTTGCGGGTGCCGGTTTGATCCGTGGAGAAATAAAAACTCCACAGAATGTGCCGATTGAAATCACTTCCACGGGGGAGACAACCTACGAAAACGGGCTGGCAACAGCTCGCGATAATGTGGCGATTCACATTGGCAACACAGACATTTACGCCGATTATGCGCAATACAATTCCACAACGCATGACGTGGAGTTGAGAGGGCACGTGCGAATTTATCGGGATATGAGCCTCTACATCGCCGAAAGCGGCGTTTACAACACCGAGACAAAGAAAATCCGGGCGACAAATGGGCGGACAGCGGATGAACCGTATTTTCTGAGCGGCAAAAACGTAAATTCAATTTCCGAGAATGGTTATCTGATACAGGACGGAACTTTCACGACGCACGACTCGCCCAAGGCCGACTTCCATCTTCACGCGCGAAAGATTCGTGTTTACGAGAAAGATCGCGTGATTTTTCTGAACGTGACCGCGTACGTTGGAAAGGTGCCGATCTTTTGGTGGCCTTACCTATATCAATCGCTCGACAATGCGTTTAGTTTTACTATTTCACCAGCGTACTACAGTACCTGGGGACCATCGCTTCTCACTCAGGTGACGTTTCCGATCACGGACAATATCCAGGGCCGCGTCCGGCTCAATTACTATGGTCGTCGGGGCCCGGCGATCGGCTTCGAGCCGACTATTGAATACGGCAAAGACAAAAGCAGTTTGGCGAAGATAAAGACTTTTTTTATTCAGGACCAAAACCCTGACATAAATCAAACCAACATTCCGCGACAAAACGTTCCTAACAGCCGATACCGACTCAGCCTGGAAGATCGGACAAACTTTACTGATGACATCTATGGCATCGCCAACGTGACCAAGCTGAGTGACCAATACGTAATGCAGGACTTCTTCCAGGGTGAGTTTCGCGTCGATCCTGTTCCGGATAATGTCGTCGCGGTGGCAAAGACGGATTCTTTTTATACCCTGACGGGTATCGAACGTTTTCAGGCGAATGAATTTTTCACCACAACTGAACGCCAGCCGGAAGTCGTGTTGGATATCAAACGTCACGGCCTTTTTGGCGGACCCATTTTCTATGAGGGCGAGACTGGCTTTGCCAATTTACGGCTAGAATTCCCTGAGGGTTCAGGCTTCGAGAATTATGGCACGTATCGTTTCGATACCTTCCATCAACTAACTTATCCAAACACATACTTTGGATGGCTCGCGATCGTGCCACGGGTTGGCTATCGCGGAACCTATTATGGCAAGACGTGGGATTTGGGATCGACAGTCTTTGTACCACCATCAAACCCGCTTGTACCTGACTTTATCCTCCCGCCTCCGACGCTAGCTAATCCAGTAAAGTTCGACGGAGATACATTCCGCTCGGTTTTCGACACAGGCGCGGAAGCTTCATTCAAGTTCTCACGTACGTGGGAAAATGTGCAAAGCCGAGCGTTCGGGCTGGACGGACTTATGCACGTCATTCAGCCGTTCACGGACTTCTCTTACGTGAAAGAGGATGGGCCTAACCCAACTTCAATTTTGGGGTTCGATCGGTTTCTGCCTTCGACCCAGCCGCGAGCGCTTGACTTTCCGCAATTCACGACAATCGACTCGATCGCTGATTGGACGGTGTGGAGGGTAGGTGTCCGCAACCGTTTGGAAACGCGACGCGACGACAGAACAATGACCTGGCTCGAAGTCGACAGCTTCGTTGATGTGCAATTCGAGAACCCCTACCAACCCACCGATTACTCAAATCTCGTCAACAACATCCGCTTCACACCGCTGCCCTGGATGTCCTTCTCGGTTAACTCTCAAGTGCCGGCTTTTGCCAAAGGGTTTACGGAGGTCGACACGGTGACGAGTGTTCAGCCGCTGGCCAATCTCCAATTGACCGTTGCACATCGCTATTTGAACGGTAACCCTTTTTTCCAGGACAGTAGTTTGTTCGTTGTCGGTGGATATTATCGTATCGACGATAACTGGGGGGTTGGGATCCAGGAGCAATACGAAGGGGCAACGGGCCTTCTCGAGGAGCAGCGCTACTCCGTTTACCGGGATTTAACGAGCTGGGTTGCTTCATTCGGTGGCGTAATACGCGACAATAACGGAGTGAAAGAATACGGCCTCCTCTTTACGATAACACTCAAAGCATTCCCGAAATTTGGATTCGATTTGAACTTCGATCCTACGTCCGAAGGACAATGAACGAAAACGCGCGAACGATGCCGGACAGCCCGGATTTGTTCGGCCAGTTGTGCTGCGGCTAATTCGCCCGCACCATTCCTTCAATCATGGATCTTGCAATCATCGGTTCTGGTTATGTTGGCCTTGTGACTGGCGCCTGTTTCGCCGACGTCGGGCATAACGTCATATGTGTCGACAATGACACGCAGAAGATTAAGCAACTCCAAGCCGGCCAGGTACCAATCTATGAACCCGGGCTTGAAGAAATAATTCATCGCAACGTGTCGGCGAAGCGATTGCGTTTCACCGGCAGCATCCAGGAGGGCGTGCAGAATTCGCAGATTGTGTTTATCGCCGTTCCTACTCCACAGCAGCCGGATGGCGATGTCGATCTCAGTTTTCTGGAAAAAGTTGCGCGAGAAATCGCCGGCGTCCTCACCGATTATCGCGTGATCGTCGACAAGAGCACAGTGCCCGTGAAAACGGGCGAGAAAGTGGCCGAATCAATCAAAAGATACAACCGGCACGGTGCGACCTTTGATGTGGTCAGCAACCCTGAATTTTTGCGCGAAGGCTGTGCAGTAGCGGATTTGATGCGCCCTGATCGTATTGTTATCGGAGCGCAAAGCGAACATGCAATCGATCTGATGAAGAAGGTTTATGAGCCATTTATGGCGCCGATTCTGGTGACTGATATTAACAGCGCCGAGCTCATCAAGCATTGCGCGAACTCATTCCTGGCACTGAAGATTTCGTATATCAACGCGGTGTCGGGCATTTGTGAGGCGAGCGGTGCCGATGTCGAAAAGGTCGCCGACGGAATCGGAATGGATCATCGCATTGGCCGTGATTTCCTTAACGCTGGAATTGGATACGGCGGTTCGTGTTTCCCCAAAGACATTGCTGCATTCATTACGATCAGCGAGCGGCTTGGCACTCCGTTCAATCTGCTCAAGGAAGTGCAACGCATAAACAATGCTCAAAAAGAGCGTTTTCTGAAGGTAATCCGGGAGACCCTGTGGGTACTGCGCGAGAAGCGGATTGCAGTCTGGGGCCTCACATTCAAGCCAGACACAGACGACGTCCGTTCGTCTGTGGCAATAGAACTGGTATCAAACCTGTTGCGCGAAGGAGCGCATGTGGTTGCCTACGACCCCAAGGGAATGCAGAAGGCGCGCGCAATAAAAGCGATCGCCGACTCAGAATTTGCCTCATCAGCTCTGGAAGCAGTGACGGACGCCGAAGCGCTGATCATCGCCACAGAATGGAATGAATTTGCAAATGTGGACCTCGCAGTTGTGAAAGAGAAAATGAGGACGCCGATCGTCTTCGACGGGCGAAATCTCCTGGACCCTGAAACGATGCGACGACTAGGATTTCATTATCATTCTATCGGACGCGACGTGAAGTCGCAGTAGCCCGCAGAAAATATGGCGCAGCTCTCTGCTCGCCAAATCGCGCTGGCGGCCTTGCGGTCGTGGCGAAAAGAAAAACGCTTCGCCGACTCCATCATGTCAGGGCTTCTGGAGAAGGCGCAGCTCATTCCTTCCGATCGCGCGTTTGCCTTAGAACTGTTCTACGGGGTGCTCCGCAATTTAACGTTGCTGAATTTTTGGATCGCTTGCCTGCGCGTTTCGCGCGCTGACAATGATGTTCGCCATATTCTGCGACTCGGCTTGTATCAACTTTTCTTTCTCAAAACGGCTGAACACGCCGCAGTACATGAGACGGTGGAGCTAGGGCCGAAAACGCAGCGACCAATTATCAATGCCGTACTGCGAGCTGCGACGCGGCGACGAAACGAGCTGCTCGTACGCGCGAATGCGCAGCCCGTGTTTGTTCGAATGTCGCACCCGCAATTTCTGATCGAACGCTGGCAGCAGCATTTCGGCGCAGAACACGCAGAAGCGTTGTGCCAATGGAACAATCTCCCTGCCCCGGTCTACAGCCGGATTAACAGGCTAAGAATCGACCGTGATGAATTCCTCCGGCTTTATCCACGATCTCAGCCATTGAAGCGTAATTCCGAGTTTGTGGAATTTAACGCATTGCCGACAAGCGCTCTCAGGCGAGGCGACTGCTACATTCAAGACCCAAGCACGGTAATTGCATGCCATGTTCTCGACCCAAAGCCTGGAGAAAAGGTCCTCGATGCGTGCGCAGCGCCCGGCGGAAAGACCGGTTACATCGCGCAACTTATGCAAAACCTGGGAATGATCGTTGCGTGCGATCGCGACCCCGAACGGCTGGAAACACTGAAGGCCAACATGGCGCGGGTCGGTGTGGGAATTGTGCACATTTTGCGTCACGATTGGACACGTGGTCAGGTTCCACCGGAGATCACAACGTTGGCGCCATTTGATCGCATCCTGGTTGATGCGCCGTGCAACAACACCGGAGTGATGCGCAGGCGTCCGGACCTGAGGTGGCGATTACGACGAACCGATTTCGGCCGCATGCAACGGCTGCAGGTCGAAATCGTGCGCGCGCTCATTCCGTTCCTCAAACCGAACGGCGTGCTTGTTTACAGCACATGCAGTCTCGAGCCGGAAGAAAATGAAGAGGTCGTTCGTCGCAGCCTCGCAGAGATGCCGATCCTGCGGTTGGAAGCGGAAAGATTTTCGCTGCCATTTCGCGACGGTTTTGATGGCGCGTATGCAGCTAGACTCGTTCGCAACGTGACGACCGACTAAGTTGCATACAGCCCGGCTGGTGGAATGATAAGCGTCCTATGCACGACGACCGATTCGACAAACTCGCAAAACTCCTGGTGGAATATTCCGTTCGTCTCAAGCGAAGTGAAACGGTCCTCATCGAAGCATTCGATGTTCCCGAGGAAATGACCATCGCGTTGATACGCGCGGTGCGGAAAGCGGGCGGGGTGCCGTTTGCGCAGACGTTCCACACCCGAGTGAATCGCGCGCTCGCGCTCGAAGCCTCGGATCGACAATTGAACCTGATGGCAAGTCACGAGCTAGCGCGAATGAAAAAAATGAATGCGTACATCGCCGTACGCGGCAGCAACAACATCACGGAATTGTCCGATGTACCGCCGCAAACGATGAAGTTGATCGGCCGAAAAATGCGCCCGGTGCAAGACCAACGGGTCAAAAAAACCAAGTGGGTAGTCTTACGGTGGCCGACTTCTTCCATGGCGCAGCTTGCCGGAATGAGCACGGAGGCATTCGAAGACTTCTATTTCGATGTGTGCACCCTGGATTACCGCAAACTGCAGCCTGGCATGAAGGCGCTCAAGCGGCTGATGGAAAAGACGGACCGCGTTCACATCAAAGGCCCCGACACCAATCTGCGTTTCAGTATCAAGGGAATTCCAGCCGT
>Ga0137359_10003259_pt1 | contig 13125 bp, 9 predicted proteins | sample Mad1_40_16metaG_FD_108281 | JGI IMG/M metagenome (GOLD analysis project Ga0137359, IMG submission 108281) | Vadose zone soil microbial communities from Angelo Coast Range Reserve, California, USA - Mad1_40_16 metaG | ecosystem: Environmental > Terrestrial > Soil > Vadose zone | place: USA... | reverse complement strand
GAGTTGTTGACGCAAAACAAGACTATCGAGAAGGAGACTTCGCTGCCTGCGAAAGAGGCGAACCAGCACTCCAAAGAAGAGCCTTACGAAACCAAACATGATGAGGATTTATAACAGAACGGTAGTGGGACGGCAGCAAGCTATGTGATTGATTTCACGGTCGGCTGGAGTTTTGGCGAACCACAACAAAGCTTCCTGATCAAGACGACTGCCGTTGTGGATGTCATTTGGGGCATGCTGAAACCTTTGTGGCCAGGATTGTCTGTGCCTTTCTGACTAGTGCAGGACTCGAAAAAGCTACCTTGTCGGCTACTGTCCAATTGTCCTCCTGCACTTTCGGCCGGATCACGCACTCGAGGCAGTTCACTACGTTGTCGTGCCTAGGGTCGCACATGAATACTTGCGTCGTGAGTCGCTAACGAAATCGTTTTCTGGTTTGAATTCTTTGCATTCACTTGTACGACTGCTATCTGCGAAGTACCGGCAGCGATCGCTTTAACGACGAGTGTAAATATGACTCCAGATCCGTCTACTCCAGGAGTGTGTGGCTGGCGGACCGCAGAGACCATCATTTCACCCCGTTCGGCGTCGTTCCTTTGGACGATCGCGAGCTCTTGAGCTTCGCCTGAGAGGAAACCACCGTTTCGTACATCCTCTACATGAATTACATTGGGATCGTATTTGATCAGCAGGGGGATAGAAAAGAGATCAGTCACCCGGTCAACAGCAATGGAGAGGGTTTGAGTTTCTCCCACCTTCATTTCCGCGGAGGAAGGCGCGACTTTCAGATGGGCGCTCGGTTCCGGGGCCGGCGTTTGGTTTAAAGAAGAACCTTCCGCCGTTGGCGTTGCCCCAGCCAAGGGGGTTCGTGATGGCGTGGAACTATTGCCACCTGGATTGCCCGAGTTTTGTGGTTCACGGGATGGCGCCGAAAGGGCGTGTTCCCGATGAACTGCGATATTTGTTTCCGAACCGGTGAAAACAGACTTGAGATTGTCGTCGGTCCATTCCGGATTCCGAATAATGTGTGGCGTCAGCACGATGAGTACGTCGTTTTCCTGTGAATCCTTGCTGTCACTTGAGAACAGGTAGCGCATTACGGGAATCTTCGCCAACCCCGGCCAGCCGTTTAGGGACTTTGTATCCGTCCTCTGAAACAATCCGCCGAGGATGTTTGTCTCACCCTCCTTTAGGCGAATGTCATGTTCGATTTTTCTCTGGCTAATGACGGGCTGTTGGATGCCGCCGATCGTGACGTAATTGGTGACAGACGAAACTTCCACTGCGATTTTGAGGCTGACTTCGTCATTGGGATGAACGCGCGGAGTGATGTCCAGGTTCACGCCCACGTCGATGTACTGAAATTGGGTGCTTATCAGCGAATTCAGGTTTGCAGACGGGGTGACCGATGTTCCCGCGGAGTAGCTTCCTGTTGCAACTGGCACTCGGTCGCCGACCTTCAGTTTGGCAACCATACCGTCGACCATGCGGACCTCCGGACTCTGAATGATTCGTGTATCACTGTCAGTGAGCACGGCATTCGCGGTGAGACTCGGAAGCGTGACGGTGTAATCCGAACTATTCAAATGGTTCAGGTTATTCAACGTAACGGTGCTGTTGGATGAACTGGAACTCGACGAGCTTGAACACCCACTTGAAGTGTTCGCGCAGTTGTAGGGGTTGATTTGGATGGAAGCGCTCTGGCCCGGCAGTATGCCAAGCGTCCGCAGCCTGTTGGTGCTCGCTTGCAGAACTTGCACCTGGATTACCACCTCGGGCTTGGCTTTGTCCACGTCATTGATGAATTTTTCAGCGAGAGCAATTTTTGCAGGAGTATCACGCATGACGATCGCATTTTGCCCGTTGAGTTGCTGGATGCGTTTTAGATCCAGCAACTGACGGAGCCCAGTGACGATCTCCGTGAGCTCCTGTGGCTGGACGGTGTTCGAGAGGTAAAACGTTCGCATAATTTGTTCGTCGAAATCGCGCCGCTTCTGCGTCTGGTCGGGGATCACCATCACTATGTTTTCGGTGACCGGTTTCCAAAATGCTTTGCTTTCGAGACAGGCAATGTCGAGCGCCTGCTCCAGAGTCACGTCGTTCAATTCCACGCTGATGCGGTGCGCTGGAAAGTCCGGGTCGAAGATCATGCTGAGTCCCGAAAGCTTTCCAATGGTGTCGAAAATAACCTTCGCGTCATTGGTCATTCTCAGATTGACGGCGGAACTCGATAAGGGCTTGAGTTCCGGCGGCAAAGAAGCCAAGGGCGGTGTTTTCCTCTTAGCCTCTGCATTGTGCTGCGTGCCTTCTGGCAACCCTGCCGCCAGTTGCGCTCGTACACTTTCCAATTCCTGAGCCGCGATTGGATTAGAAGAATCCCGCGTCAGAGCCATCTGGAATTGATGCATGGCATCTTCCAGTTTCCCTTTTTCTCGCAGTTGGACTCCTTCCCGAACGTGCTTCTCCGAGGCTTCGAAGCGCGCCTGATGCAGGGTGATTTTGTATTCGGCATTAGACGGATCGGACTTCAATGCGTTTTGAAAGTATTCCAAAGCGTCGTCGATATTCCCGTGCGCCTGGGAGGCCAAACCCTTTTGATATTCCATTGTGGCTTTTTGTGATTTTGGACAACCGCAAGCGGCAACGGCAAGTAACACTGCTAGGACCAGTCCTCTCCTCCGAGCCATGCAATCTCCGTCTCCATGCAGAGCCAAATCTTCTTTCTAACTGTTGGACTCTGAATCCGTGGAAAGGGAAGTCCGGTTTCTGGAGTGAGACGCAAACCGGCAGCGTTTTAACCATTTGTTCTTCGAACACCGATACAAATGTTTACAAAGCCATACGGCGCTGCCTTCGATTTGTCCGTGATGTTTTGGGATTGCGAAGGCATATAAAACCAGCGGAGGAAATTGTTTGAGACTGAACTGACCTTGAAGAAGGAAATTCCTGGGAGTTAGATATTTTGTGGAATGACACCTCGCGGGGTAAGTCCGCCAATTTCCATCCTTGGTTGGCATACAAAAGCAGACGAACCTTTACAATTTCTCCATCAGAACCCCAGTAGATTAGGAATTGGCAATAGAAACGATTTGTGGACATGCGAAGCAACCCTCTGGAATCGCAATGACTCCATAGTGTCTATGAATTCCAACGGGAAATTCCTTTTGTGAGCGGCGCGACAGCAACGATTCAAATTTCAGGAACCTACCACCGCCGGGGACTCGCTGTCGTGTGTCTTTTGGTGATATGGAGTATCGCAGGTTGTGGAGGAGGCGGGGGAGCCAACTCCACGACCACGAATCCAGTGGTGGTTACACTCTCGCCCACAAGCGCGAATGCAATCACATCTACTTCGGTGCAATTTACTGCGACAGTGGCAGGCACAAAAAATACAAAGGTAACCTGGACGGTCACGGGCGGAACGATCAGCAGCACCGGGTTGTATACCGCGCCCGCGACTGTACCGAACCCAGCCGTGGTCACCGTCACGGCTACCTCTGTCGCAAATACAGCCTACGCTGCTGCTGCCCAAGTAACGATTCAGCCAGGGCCCAATGCCATTTCCGTATCGCTTTCACCGGCTACCGGCACGGTTGCCAATTTTGGAACATTACAATTTGTAGCCAGCGTCACAGGAGACGTGAACACCGCGGTGACGTGGTACGTGAACGGCGTTCAAGGCGGGAGCCAGTACACCGGGTATATCTCGCCCAATGGTCTTTTTGTGGCGCCGGGAGGAGTACCGACCACGGCCAGCGGCAGCAGTACAAAAGCGACTACAGCTGCGATCACCGCGGTTCTCAATGACAATGTGGCTTATAGCGCGACCGCAAATGTGGTGATCCAGCCGGGCAACCAAGCTTCCCAAACTATTCCCATTGAGTTGGGAACATCGGGCGGGAATCCGAATGATACCAGCACAAACAAGAGCGTGACCATATGTTGTGGCGGGACTCTGGGAGCATTGGTTGCGGTCACTAACACGCAGTATATTCTGAGCACCAATCACACTCTAAGTCGTGATGGAGCAAGCGCAGGTGATTTGGTTGTACAACCTGCCTTGCTGGACGCGAATTGTGATACTTCGCGGGTAACAACCGTAGCCACTCTTTCCAAATTCCTCCCGCTAAATAGTTCTCAATCGCCGGCCGTCGATGCGGCAATTGCGCAGGTTGTGGCTGGAGAAGTCGATACCACGGGCAAGATCCTTTATCTAGGAGATACCGTCGACACAAACAACATTCCAGTCGCGGCGGCGCCCCATACCGGATCTGGGCTAATTGCGGATGCAAGTCTGATCGGCCGGGAAGTCGCGAAAAGCGGAAGAACAACGGGGCTCACGTGCTCCTCGGTCGACTCTGTTGGCGTGTCCCTGTCTGTGGAGTACGTGCAGAATTGCGATGGGACAGGTACGCCGATCAACGTGGAATTCTCCGGCCAAGTCGATGTGAGTGGAAGTGCGTTCAGTGCGCAAGGAGACTCCGGGGCGCTCGTGGTGTCTCAAGATACCGCGGATGCTGTGGGACTACTCTTCGCTTCCTCTGATTCAAGCAGTGTGGCCAATCCGATCTCGGATGTGCTGAATTATTTCAGGGATTCGAAAGGCAATCCCGCGACAGTGGTGGGAGGAGCTGCGCATTCAGTGGTCGGATGCACTCTGCCAATCGCACCTTCCACTGCCCCGACAGCCGTGACAACGACGCCTACGAGCGCCGCGATGCAAAATGCCACGAAGGTCCGCGATGCCCATATTTCAGAAATCTTGTCGCACAAAGAGGTTCAGGGAGTTGGAGTAGGCTCCAGCCGCGACAATCCTTCCGAGGCCGCAATCCTTCTGTTTGTGGCGAAAGATCAAACACACGCAGACCTCCCCCAGCAATTCGATGGGGTGCGCACACGGATTGTCGAAGTTACTACCTCTCTGCGTTATGAAGCTCTCGCCCAAGCAGATAGCGCAAAAACGGAACTCGCCGCGGTTTCCGTTACCTCTGCTTCACAACTTTCCGAATCAGAATTCCAGCGCGCCAAAAAGGTTCATTCTGTGCATGCGTCCGCATTGCTGAAACAAAGTGGAGTACAAGGGGTCGGGATCAGTCCAAGCCTTGATTCCGCGGGAGAAGCAGCCTTGATGGTATTTCTTGTCCGCGGCGTCACGCACGACGCAATTCCACCCGTGATTGACGGGGTTCGTACGCGCGTGCGGGAATCCAGCCGATTCCGGGCCAACTATGGGGCGGCGGCGTCCACTCGAAGTTGTCGTTTGCCTCCAAAGAAAACGGACCAGGCCAATTCGCAGACCAAACCCTAGCTATGACCCAGCGCACTTCGAGATTCGTGTCTGAGTGACGCTTGGGTGTGTGCCATCTCTAAGCACGGAGCCGTGCTTAACGGTAGCGAGTGCCGCATCATCAGACATCGAAGAACGCGAGAAGAAATTTCCAGCATTCAGAAAGTGCGGAATTGTTGAAAAGGATTCTGGTTTCCGAAGTTGTATCCGTGGATTTTGCCAAGCGGCAGCCTCACCTCAATTTTCAAGCCGCCCCGAACCATGTTCACGGCACAAATGGTTCCGCCGTGAAGATGGACGGCGCGTTGTGCAATAGAAAGCCCCAGACCGGTGCCACCTGTTTCGCGATTCCGGGAATCCTCAACGCGGAAAAAGGCTTCGAAAATATCAGTGAGCTGAGCCGGTGGAACGCCTGGACCGTAGTCACTTACGGAAAGGATGGCATGCCAGGCTCCAGCGGAGAATTGTTTTGAAAGATCCAATTCCACAGCAGTGCCCTCCGGCGTGTAGTGCATCGCATTCCGTATCAGATTTTCCAAGACGCTGTGCAACAAATCCTCATTCCCCACGATCGTGCAGGATTCGACGTGCAAAACCTTCACGCTCCGCCCGTTATGCACTGCTTCCAAAGCCGCCTCGTCGGCAGTCTGTTGGACCAGTTCGGCCAGGTCAATTCGCGATTTGTCGGGCAGGTCGGCGAGAGCGTCAAGGCGTGACAAACGCAAGAGACTGCCGATCATGTCGTTAATCTTTTCAGCCTCGAGTTCGATTCTTCGATGCGCACGAAGAGAAGAAGAGTGTGCATCTACCTTTGCAAGATCAAGCGCCACGCGGAGGCGCGCCAGCGGCGAACGAAGCTCGTGCGAAATATCACGCAAGAGGCGGCGTTGCGATTCCAACAGGGATTGCATGCGCTCCGCCATAGCATTGAAATCGATTCCAAGGTCTCCCAGTTCATCGCTTCTTCGGCATACCCTCGATGCTATCCTGGCGCGCAAATTTCCTCCGGCCAGTGCACGAGCGGCGGCGCGCAATTCGCCGACCGGCGAACTTATATAGCGCGCAAGCCAAAAGCAGACAAAGCCGCCTGCTCCGAGGACCGCGAGAATTCGAATGATTTGAGTACGGGGACGGGCAATTAAGAGAGGCGGGACTGACAAAGTGGGATTGATCGTCAGGGCATAGACATATCGCCGGCCGCTTGGGCCATCAACCCGAACCGCCGCTTCACGAATTCTTCTGTCATCCGCAAATTCGACCTTGCCGGACTGTTGGGCACGACTTGCAAGCTCCCTGATTTCCGGTGAAGAAGGTTCCTCGCCGAGATCTTCCCCGTGGACGTCCAAGAGATGAATCTGAATGCGGAAGGGACCCGTCCCCTTCTTTTCATATTGTCTTAATATCTCGGGACCCCGCTGTTCGAAAACCTCGACGATTCTCTCTGCCTGGGGAGGCAACAACGTGGCCTGCTCTTGGCGCCAGGGGTTGCCCATCGACTGGTCCTCAGTTTTCGCGACGACGAATCCCAAGGTGACGCCAACTGCAATCATAGCGATCCAGAACCAGACAAAAATCTTCAGGTAAATGAATCGCATCTTACGTTGTCAGTCTGAAGTTCTCGCTGCGGGATAGGCGCACATGTAACCCACGCCTCGGATCGCCTTAATTCTTTCCGAGCCGTCCGGAAACCGGCCAAGCTTCCGGCGTAAATGACTGATGTGCAAATCGATGCTGCGATCCATGGGAGAAAAGAACCGGCCGAAAGCGTCCTGAGCCAACTCATCGCGCGACACCACTTGTCCCGCATTTTTCAAAAGCACCCGAAGGAGCTCAAATTCCGCGGTTGTCAGATGCAAAACCGAATCGGCGCAACGAACCGCGCGGGCGGCGGGATCGAACAGCAAGTCGGCATGCTTCACAGAATCGAATCGGTTTATGTTCTGACCCGCAAGTCCTTGCGCCCTCCGAAGCACCGCATTTAGCCGCGCGGTAAGCTCTCGAGGGTTGAATGGCTTGGCCAGGTAGTCATCCGCTCCAACCTCCAAGCCAAGAATGCGGTCAATCTCTTCGCCCTGAGCCGTCAAAATGAGAACGGGAATGTTTGATTTTGCGCGGATCCGCTGAAGGAGGTCCAAACCCTTCATGCCCGGCAACATAAGATCCAGGACCACAGCAAGATAAATGCCCGAGAAAATGCGCTCAAGCGCATCACGGCCGTCGTGGACTGATTCAACTTCAAATCCGGCTCGACCGAGATATTCATTCAAGAGATTGCACAACGAAATATCATCATCGACGAGCAAGATGCGTTTCATTTGTTCAGTTCGTGACGCGACTAGAGCCGTGCCGGGGCGTTTGATGACGCTGGAGATCATAAGCTGAGTCCAATCGCAAAATAAGGTAACTTACCGACCCTTTTAGTTTTCCCATTTACCCCAGGAAAAGTTCCTGTGCGAGAGATGCTTTTCTTCTCCTTGGGGTTGTCTTTACAGAACTTTACGAATGTGTGGCTCGTCGATAATGCCCCGTGAATGAGCATGCAAGCATTCCTTTTCCTCTTCATCGTGTTATTTCCAAGTCCGTTAAACTCAATTTGCATTCGTACCATCGAAAGCATCAGCCCGGTGGAGTCCTTCATTTCGGGGTTTTGCGCACCCTTGCCAACAGGATTGCGCAGTTATTGTTTCGTTTGATAGAAGATCGGCTGTGGGCCGTCCACGATCTTGAAATCTGCCGGCACCGTGAACAACGATGGGCTCGGCTCCGCGCGCACGATGTTCGTAAGGCGGAAGGTCTGCTCTCCCATGCGCGGATCGCTTCGCCTGCTGTAAACGACGGTCTTGAGATCGGGCGAAGTCCACACCTCCGTAACAATCGTGATGGGCCGATCATTTCCGATTTGTCCCGCGGGAATCGTGTGGGTCGTCCGCGTCCCGTTCACAAGGACGCCTTCCATTGTCTGAGAACCAAGGTCCTCCGAGCTTCCTTGATCCTGTTCACTGGTAACCAGATGCTTTTCGAAGAATACCCCCGACGGAGGAGCAGCGATTGTCACCGGCCCGGCATCGGGTGGAGGTAACGGTGCTCCGTTCCCTTCAACAACCCTCATGGCGACTGCCGTGCCCGCCATGCCTGCAGTATGTCCGCCAGGGGGAGGAAGCGTGGGCATTTTCTGCGCTGTTTTTTCCGTCAAATCCAGCGTGTAGGAGGTCTGCGCGACCGGGTCGTGGATGAATACCAGGTGCGGCGCACTGGCCGCCGACAAGTTTCCGATCGCAGGCAGGACCGTGTCTTGACGCGTCCGCCCTTGCGAATCGCGCGCCGTGGTTCCCGTGCTAGTCTGCACAAGGCGATTGCCATCCGCGAGCGATTGAATCGATTCATTCGTCGTCGTGGCCGAGTACGGCGCACCCAATACAGGACCGGACGTTTTGTCGAATCCGCCGGACACAACGGCGCCAGTGGTCCGATAGAACACGTTCCCCTTTTCTTGCGCGACGGCGCAGGACGCGGTCGCGAGAACAAAAAGCAATACTCGTTTCATGGTGGTGGCTCTCCTTTTTAACCGAACGAACTCATTGCCTGACACGAACCTGTTTGACCGATCCATCCGGGGCAATACTCAGTTCCGCGATGAAATTCATTCCCTCCGGCATGGCGCCCGGCGGAAACATCGCTTCCGCTGGAATGGCGATTTGCACGGCAGCCTCTGCTGGCTGCCATCTCACGATTTGCTCCTGGACAGGCGCAACTGTATGCCGCTTGCGAATTGTTTTTCGTGGAGCAAGCTCCGGCATAGGAGGCGCGGGAACAGGAACCGAAGCGGCCCTAATCGTCGGAGTAACAATCGGCGGCGCCTCGATGCGAGTCCGCTGAAAAGCCAGGAACACCAAGGCTGCGGCTACAACGGCGCTCACAAGCACAGGCGCCCATAGTGACGCCCGACCGTGCTTCTTTGCCGCCACCACCACATCGCAATACACATCGAAGGTCTCGCTTACCCTTTCGTACGCCGCCAGCCGGCTACGACATTCCTTGCACTCTTCGATATGGCGTTTCACGTCGGCGACTTCGTCTGACGGAAGCTCGCCGTCCAGCCAGGCGACTAATTTCGCTTGAACATCACACATTGCATTTCTCCGCTAGCTTCTTAATCGCGCGTTCCACTGTGTCAGCTACCGTGGATGTTGCGATTCCCAGGACTTCTCCGATTTCACGGTAGCGCAACCCTTCTGCCCTAAGCAGGAGGCACTCCCTTTCCGGCTGCGTCAGCAACCGAACCGCGGCTGCAAGACGCCGGAACTTCTCTTTCTCAAGCACTCGTTGCTCCGGCGTCGCGTCGTGCGCCAGAAAATCCATTTCGCTGTCGAGCGGTTCACCGAATTGCCGATGGTAGCTTGTCTGGCGATTTCTCGCCTGATTGTGGGCTACGCGGAACAGCCAGCCGCGGATATTTTCCTGTGCTCCATCCGAAGCCAGATGGCGTTGCAGGCTGAGAAAGGCGTCCTGCACCACATCCTGCGCTTCGTCGCTCGTAAGTCCGAGACAGACCAAGTAGCGCAGCAGGGGCTTCCGTAGTTCGCGATACAGAGACCTGACCTCCGAGGAGCCAGTGGCCAACCGCAGGAGCGGCAGCGCCAGGGGTACGGAATCGTCACTCACTTAAGCCTCCGCATCGCGCCTCTATCTATAGAACAAGTGAAGTCCCCGATTTTCCGGGGAGGTGTGTCCACCTTCACAGAAGGCTCTTACTTTGGAAGACGCCTTGGTCTCGGACATGCTGAATGGGAAGCATGGTTATTGGACTCACGGTGGCCAGAGAAAGCAGAGACTGCCGACTCATATGTGGCAAATGCTTTGCAGGACGCCTGCATGACGCAAGCAAAGGAGAATTCCTGTCCCGAGAGATGCCTTTCTCCCGCTGGGGGTTGTCCATACAGAACTTTACGAATGGAGACGTAATTTGACGCTCTTCCAGCCATCCCTGAAGTAAGGTCTGTCGTCTGACAGCAAGCAGCGCGTCCCTCATCACGGACGACGAAGCAAATACCAATTTGAGTTGTGATCAGGCCGCGAGCGGGGCGTGCTCTTGCTTAAGGGACTACACGGGAAGGTGAACAAGCTTTGGTGCGTGATTGCATACATCGTCTTGCTAAATGTTGGTGGAGCAGCCTTTGCCACAAGCGCAATCGCTCAGAGAACCACTGTGATTGAGCGGATCGATTTTGTGGGTAACCGGCGCGTCCGGAAAGATACCCTGCAGGCGCGAATATTTAGCCGGGCGGGCGATCCATACAACGAAGAGTCTTTGCGCAGGGACTTTCAAGCCCTCTGGAATACGCAATTGTTCGAGGACGTCAGGCTTGTCGTGGAGCCATCGCCCACGAACCCGGACAGAAGGATTGTGGTATTCGAGCTCAAGGAACGTCCTGTTATCCGGCGCATCCGCTACGAAGGCATCCATTCGATTTCGGAGTCGGACATCCTGGATCGTTTTAAGGAGAAAAAGGTCGGCCTGACGGTGGAAAGCCAATTCGACCCGACACGCATCAAGAAAGCCGACGTGGTGCTGAAGGAGCTTCTGGGTGAACACGGCCGGCAATTCGCGCAGGTCACGCCGGAGTATGAGCGCATCGCGTCCAGCAATGCGGTGATTCTTACATTTCGAGTCGACGAAGGGCCCAAGGTCAAGGTCGGGAAAATATTATTCACGGGCAATCACGCCTTCAGCGATCGAAAACTGATTCGCGCCATGCGGCATGACCGCCCTTATTCCATCCCTTTGTACTTCACCCAGTTCAACGTGCTCTCCAAGACGTACGACCACGAAAAGCTGATCGAGGATTTGGAAGTTGGAATCAGGGGGTTGTATCAGGACAACGGTTATTTCAAGGCAGTCATCAGTGATCCTGTTCTTCAAAACGTCGATTCCCGGGAGAACCGGTACGGCATTCCCCTCGCAGGCAAAGTGCCGGGCAAAGCGGTCAACATCACCATCCCCATCGAGGAGGGTGATCGCTACACAATGGGGACTCTAAAGGTCGTCAGCTCGGATCCTGACAAATCTCTCTCTCTGAAGGCAGATGCCCTCAAAAGCGCGTTTCCGCTGAAACAAGGCGATGTTTTTTCGGCCAGCAAAGTTCGTAAGGCCATAGAGGACTACAGCAAAATTTATGGCCAATACGGGTTCATCGACTTTGTTCCGCAGCCCGACACCGAGATTGACGAAGCGGCCAAACGAATCAACATGACCATGCGGTTCGACGAAGGCAAACAGTATTACGTGCGGCGGATCGAATTCAGCGGGAACACGACGACGCGCGACAAAGTGATTCGCCGCGAATTGTTGATTGATGAAGGCCAGCTGTTCAACAAGCGGGCCTGGGAAATCAGCATCCTGCGCTTAAACCAGCTTGACTACTTTGAACGGATTGAGCCGGAGAAGGCGGTGGAGATCAAGCGCAACACCAAACAAGCCACGGTGGATCTGAACCTGAAACTAAAAGAGAAAGGGAAGCAGTCGATCGGCCTCAATGGAGGTTTGAGCGGCCTCGCCGGCGGCTTTGTGGGTCTTACGTATCAAACAAACAATTTTCTGGGGCTGGGCGAAACCCTTAGTCTCAGCGGGCAGTTTGGAGAGCGGCAAACGAATTTCCTTTTTGGGTTCACGGAACCCTACATTTTCGATCGGCCCATCAACACTGGCTTCACCGCATTCTTCAACCGCTATCGCTACAACCAACAACAGGAGCTCTCCATACTGCAGAACCAGCAGGTAAGTATCAATCCGACGACGGCGCAAAACTACACGCAAAACTCCAAAGGTGCCACGGTGTTCGCGAGCTATCCCATTAAGAGATTTTCCTTTGCCCGGTTGGGTCTGACCTACAGCTATACGATCACGGACATCACCGGACTCTCGAACTCGGCACAGGTGCTCTTTCAAACCTTACAATACCGCTCTTTTGCCGGCCCCAGCGCCTTGCAGGGAATCAAATCCAGCAAGATCACTCCGACTCTCTCCTATAACACGATCGACAATCCCAACAATCCCACTCATGGCAAGAGTCTTTTCTATTCGGTGGCCATCGAGGGGCTTGGAGGAAATACGAAGTCGGTAACTCAGGTTTTTGAAGCCAAGTACTTTCGGCCGGTAAACCATCGCCGCAATGTTTTGGGTTTCCGCTTGCAAACTGCATTCACGACAGGTTATGGCGGCGTCGAGGTATCTCCCTACAGCCGCTTCTATACGGGCGGCGAAGACAGCGTTCGAGGGTTCGACATCCGCACTATTTCGCCGATCGCATTCGTCCCCGTGGAGGCCAGTTCCAACATTTCCTTCCAGCTGCCGAATACCCTCGGCGGAGGCGGCACACCGCTTACAAAAACTCTCTCCGTTCCTTTGCTCACCTACACCATTGTTTATCCGGGCGGCGACACACAAATCGTCGGAAATGCGGAGTACCGCATTCCCCTTGCCGGTCCCGTATCGATGGCCTTGTTTGCGGATGCTGGGGTGAACGGGATTCTACGGCGCAGTCAACTGAATCTGGACCCGAATGGTTACGATCAACTCCAGTCACAATTTCCAAACACATCCCTGAGCAAATCCATAGTTCTGGCGCCAGGCTCGAACTTTGCTCCCAGGACTTCGACAGGCGTCGAGTTCGTGGTTCAACTCCCGATTGTGCAGGCTCCTTTCCGGCTCTACTGGGCAATCAACCCCACGCTCTATTCACAACAGGTCACAGCACCCGCGGGAACGTTTTATTTGAGCGATGCGGTCAAGAACTCACTTCCGCCGAATGTGTACCAGCAACAGATCGCTCCAACTTTGG
>Ga0137359_10003258_pt1 | contig 13125 bp, 11 predicted proteins | sample Mad1_40_16metaG_FD_108281 | JGI IMG/M metagenome (GOLD analysis project Ga0137359, IMG submission 108281) | Vadose zone soil microbial communities from Angelo Coast Range Reserve, California, USA - Mad1_40_16 metaG | ecosystem: Environmental > Terrestrial > Soil > Vadose zone | place: USA... | reverse complement strand
CGTCTTTGACGCGGCGTGGTTTGCCGACCGCGCCGCGTCTCTTACGATAAGTCTCCAGTAGTTTCTCTTCGCTTCTCAGACCGAAGGCGAGCGCCAAGCGTTTTTTGGTCCCGACGAGATTACCGACAACCTTCGTCGAATAGCCTTTGATGTTCTCGAACTGAAGCGCAGGCCCGTGGGCGCGATCGGCTTGATGCAGAAATTCGCTCACCTCGTAGCGCAAGTCGACTTCGTCGGCCACACTGAGCAACTCGCCGTTTTTCCGCAGCAGGCCGAGAAAGTGGCGGAGATCGAGGGTCGGCATGCTTTTTACTGGGCGTAGAGTTGATCGATAAAGCCGCTGTCGTCAATTTTTCTGAGATAGTGCAGATCCCACGGTTCCATCGGTCCGATGTTGCGCATCTTGGGATCTTTGCCGACATCGAGATCGTAGACGTTTTGGATCGCCGCCGGGAGCGGATAGGGTTTTTTGTTGAGCAGCTTGGCCCATTCGCGCTGCAGATGAACGTAGTACTCGTCGTCTTCCAGTCCGTAGCGCTTGGCGAGATTCTTTTTCAAAATCGGCACGACCTTGTCGGGTTGGGTCTTGAAGAAGTGCAGCGCTTCGATGAAGCCCTTGATGAAAGCGTTCACCGTTTCCTCGTTGTCTCTAATGTAATCGCTGGTCGCCAGGAGCGTCGTGTTGTGAATCACCGGGCGGTCCGGCAGATCGACGACGTGCAAACCCTTCTTGACGCCGTAAAGATCGAAAGGCATATCGACCAGCGCCGCGACGGCTTTGCCGGAAGTTATTTCTTCCACAAAGTCCAGAAATTTGCCGGACGTGTCGTCGATCACATCCATGTTGATCTCGTCCGGTTTGAGCCCGCAAGTCTGCAGCACCGCGCGCAGATTGCCAGACACGCAGGGCGCCTTGGAGTGGCAGACGATCTTGCGGCCTTTTAGATCTGCCACACTCTTGATTTCCGGCAGCGCCACCAGTCGATCGTCCCAGTTATTCTGCGCTTGCGCCAGATAAGTCAGGCGCTTTTCGCCCTTGGCGCGCTCGCGATAGGTCTCGTGATGCAGGCCGCTCAGAAAATCGATCTCACCGGCGAGCGCGAGCTTGGCGCGGTGCGCCATGGTCGGCGCCTTGGCGCCGCCGACAATATGCAGATCGATTTCATAGCCGTACTTTTCCATCACCTTGGATTCCTTGAAAACATAGAGAAAGGGCAGGTGCGACGAGTCGCTTGCCAAAAGATCTAGTGTGCGCATGATTTGTCTCCTTTACTCATTGATTGAAGTTGATTTTAACGTTCAAAATGTTCAAGTCGTTCAACCGCTTCGCTCCGTTCAAACCGTTGGAACGAACGCATCGGCGGGCATGTGTTGAAGTGCTATTTTCGCCGTCACATTCCCAACTCGCGCTGCGCTTCGCGCAATAAAGTCATGTCGTGCGCGATGGAAACCGGGACGTTGGCCTTCTTGGTCTGCTGCTGAATGAAATTCCATTCGATACTGAGATCGTCGTCGGTGAGCATGCCGTTCTTGCTGAATCCCGGCTTGGCCAACTCCAGCGAGCGGAGCGCGTCGTTTTCCGTGGCGCGGGTCCAGGCCATGAGAATTTTAACCGTGTCTTTGTCGTTTGTTTGCAACAGTCGCAGGCTTCGCAGTGATGCGCGAATCACGCGTTTGATCATGTCGGGATCTTTCTTGATCTTGTCTTCGTGGACGCCGAGACCGGCGATCGGGTTGATCACGATTTCCGCAGTGTTGCCGAGCAGGCGGTAGCCTTTGTTTTCGAGCTGAACATTGGTCGGCAGCGGCATCAAGCTGCCCTGCGCGATGTTTTTCTCCAAAGCGGCGATCCGCGCCGGTGTCGCGCCCATCGCCAGCGACTGATATTCGCCTTTTTTCAGTCCCAAGTGCTGTAGATGTTTTTCAGTGAGTATCGCTTGAGTGTTGCCGAAAGAGCTCACCGCGAAGACTTTTCCTTTGAGATCGTTCGGCGAATTGATCTCCGGCCGCACGACAAGGGCGAACAGCGGGCGGGAATTTAGCGCAGCGACGAGCTTCGTCCCCAAGCCCTGCATCGCGCCGTTGAGCACGGGAGAAATATTTAATGAAAAATCGATGTGCCCATTGGCCAGAGCCACAGTTGCCACGTTGCCGTTCATCTGAATTAATTGCGGCTCCAGTCCCTCACTGCGGAAGAAGCCTTTTTCGAGCGCAACTTTCACCGGATACCACGTCATGCTCACCGCCGAATAGGAGAACGTGACTTTTCTGAGATCAGCTGCCGTTGCCAGTCTTAGATTCGGCAAGGTAGACAGCGCGACTAACAGAGGAAAGAAATAAATGCGCCCGCGTAAGATCATTTTGCTGACTTGGGAATTTCGATCGGCAGATCGGCGCGGTCGCCCCACTCTTTCCAGGAGCCGATGTAGTTGCGGACTTTCGGAAAGCCGAGCAAGCGCAAAGCGACGTAGCTATGGGCGGCGCGATAGCCGCCTTGGCAGTAGGATAGGACTTCCTTGTCGGGTGTGATGCCGGCTCTATCGTACATCGCTTTAAGGTCGTCGTTGGATTTGAATTTGCCGTCGGCAGCGATGTTGTCGGTCCACTCGACATGAATCGCTCCGGGGATCGCGCCGCCGCGCGCCGCGCGCACGTGGGTGCCCAGATATTCGCCTTCGCTGCGCGTGTCGAGGATGGCAATCTGCTTCTGGCTGAGTGAACGAAGAACATCGTCGGTGGTCGCCAACACGTCTCGGCGTTCCGCGATTTTGAACGTCGCGGCTTTGGGCGGCGTCGCGTCTGACGCAACCGGCGCGCCGGCCGCTTTCCAGGCTTGAAAGCCGCCGTCGAGCATCTTTACATTCGGATGCCCGTAGTATTCGAGAAACCACAGACCCCGCGCCGCGCGCATGCCGGAATTGTCTTCGTAAAAAACAACTTCTTTAGATTCGCTCACACCGCGCAACTCGAGCACATGATGGATCATGAACATGAAAGCTTTGAGCGGCGCGTCGCTGGTATCGACTAGGCTCAGACCGAAGAGATCGAAATGCGTCGCGCCGGGAATATGCCCTTTGGCGTAATCTTCCGCGGGCCGCACGTCAATAATGCAGAGATTCGGCGAGCCGACCTTGCTTTGTAACTCCGCGACTGTTGTGAGGAGTGTTTCGCGCGTATACTCTTTCATAGCGTCCCTATAGCACTACCAGGCTGGTGAAAAAAGCCCACCTGCTTCGTTGCGCTCGATCGCCTTGCTACGGCGTACTGACGATGTACGCCTGCGCTCGTCGATTCTTCGCGCGCCTCGCATCTGGGCCTTTTTGACCAGCCTGGAAATAGGGTTTTCCCAGGATCTACAAATGCAAATTGTTTGGAAGCTACGATCAACTGTCGTATCGGTTCTTGATGTTACCCTCTCCCTCAATGGGAGAGGGAAGGGTGAGGGTGATTCGCGCAGTCGTTTGATTGCCGTTTTGCTGAGCGTTTTCCTAATCGCTACAGGCTTCGCGTACCAACTCGCGCTGCCCGGCCGCAAGCTCACATTTCCCGCCGATCACTATTCCCATCCCGACTTCAAAACCGAATGGTGGTACTACACAGGTCATTTAGAAACCGAGAGTGGCAAGAAATACGGCTATCAAGTTACTTTTTTTCGTTTCGGAGTGCGCGACCGACAGAAGGAAACAAAAGAGCCGCTCCTGTTCACTGAGTTATACATGGCGCATTTTGCGCTCTCGGATATCGCCGCGAAGAAATTTCGCTTTCGAGAGCGCATCAACCGCGGCTACAATGACAAAGCCGGCGCCGCCACGGACCGTTATTTGGTTTGGAACGAAGACTGGAAAGTCGAAGGCGATGAGAAGACTCATGCGATTCAGGTTAACGACCGCGAAACGCGACTTCGGCTTTCTCTCAAGTCACTCAAACCGCCGGCGCTGCATGGTCAGAACGGCTTGAGTCAAAAGGGCGAAGGCGAAGGCAGAGCATCGTATTATTATTCGCTCACCCGCATGCAGACCGAAGGCGATTTGATCATTGACGGTAAGAAGGAGAAAGTTCGCGGTCTCAGTTGGATGGACCACGAGTTTGGCAGCAATCAGCTGCGCGAAGACCAGGTCGGTTGGGACTGGTTCAGCATTCAACTCGATAACCAGACCGAACTGATGCTCTATCTCATGCGCCGCAAAGACGGTTCGGTCGATGCATATTCGAGTGGCACACTGGTAAGCGCCAACGGCGCAACCAAGCATCTTTCTCTCAAGGATTATCAGGTTGAAGCATCGGATCGCTGGAAAAGCCCGACGAGCGGCGCCAACTATCCAATGAAATGGAAAGTTACGATCCCCGGCGAGGACATTGAATTAGAAATCAATCCGGCATTTCCGCAACAAGAGCTCATCACCAATCGCAGCACGAGAGTGACATATTGGGAGGGGGCGGTTGGAATCAAAGGAAAGTCTAGAGACAAACCCGTGATCGGTACGGGTTACGTGGAAATGACAGGGTATGCGGGGAAGCTCAACATCTGAGCAGCGATGGTAATTCGACCTCTAAGTAACTACGCGATCCAGCAAGGCTTGCTGTCTCACGGCGATCGCGTGCTCGGCGCGGTTTCCGGCGGTCCGGATTCGGTGGCGCTGCTGCATATTCTCCACGGTCTCAAGGACCAATTGAACCTTCATCTCGAAGTCGCTCATTTGCAACACGGGATTCGCGGCGAGGAGGCGAAGGAGGACGCGCGATTCGTCGCCGAATTGGCGCAGAAGTTCAAACTTCCGTTCCACCTGAAAGAGATCGATCTGCCGCGGCTGAAGTCCAAAGCCGGCAAGGGCAATCTCGAAGCGTTGGCGCGCGCGCAGCGCTATGGTTTTTTTGCCGAAGTGGTTAGATCTCGGAATTTGGCCAAGGTCGCTACCGCGCACACGCAGGACGATCAGGCGGAGACCGTGTTGATGTGGTTTTTGCGGGGAGCCGGCACGAGAGGTTTGGGTGGCATGTCGCCGCTGCAACAACTTCGGATCACCGGCGATGCTGTGTCGGATACGCTTACCGTGATTCGGCCGCTGCTCGACGTTTCAAAATCTGAGATTCTGGAATACTTGGCGCAAGAGAGTCTCCCTTACAGGGTCGATCGGAGCAATCAGGACCCGGTGTATCTGCGCAACTGGATTCGCTCGGAGCTGCTGCCAAAAATTCACCAGCGGGTCGACGATGGTTTCGCCGCTCGGCTCAGCCGGCAGGCTGAGCTGCTTCGCGATGAGGATACTTACTTAGAAGCGTTGGCGGGCATGAACTTGGACGCCATCCATGACGCGAAGGATTTAGAGCGACAAGCTCTGCTTAGAGAGCCGAGAGCATCGCAAAGAAGGGTTTTGCGCCTATGGATCGAGCAGGCGCGCGGACATCTGCGCGGCATCGATTTCGTTCACATTGACGCGCTTTTGCATCTAATCGAGGAGGGCCCGGTGCAAGGGAGGCTGGCGATTCCCGGGGGATGGGAATTGGTCCGGGAGTATGAAAGTCTGAGGTTGGAGCAGCGCTCCCGAGGGCCGAAGAAGATTTGCTATGATTACCCTTTTAAAATCGGCACAACGTTATGTATCCATGAAGCCGGCATCGAATTCCGAAGCGAGCGCATCTCGCAGTCTCAGATTTCGCTGAAAGCTGATCTCATGGAGGCCATTTTCGATGCTTCGTACTTGACAAGGCCGTTACGGGTGCGAAACTTTCGACAGGGCGACCGATTTCAACCGTTAGGGATGACCGGCCACAAGAAAATAAAAGATCTATTCATCGAAAACAGGATTCCGCAGTCAATCAGGGCTAAATGGCCGCTTTTGGCCATGGGAGAAGAGATCCTTTGGATTCCCGGTTACGGCCGGAGCGAAGCCGGTCGTGTCGAGAAAAACACAGGTTCCGCGATTTATCTTCAGGCAATACCGATCGAGACTTAGATTCCATTGGGTTATTATTGATCGAAGTAGTCGCGTGTGTTACACTTTTTTCGTTCTTAAACTTTGGAGGAACGGTTGAGTCAGTCATCAAAACATATCGCTCTTTGGCTGGTCCTGGCGCTTATTTTCTTGGCCATATTCAGCGTATTTAATAAACAGCACGGGCGCGAACCGGAGATCGTTTTCAGCGAGTTCATGGCTTCAGTCGACCGGGGAGACGTGCGCAAGGTCACGATCCAGGGTCATAATATCCAAGGCGAGTACAAATCCAACGGCGAGCGCTTTCGCACTTTCGCGCCCAATGATCCGGAGTTGGTCAAGCTACTGCGCGACAAAAAGGTCGTTATCGCCGCTAAACCCGAGGAGGATTCTCCTTGGTACATGGTTCTTTTGCTCAATTGGTTCCCGATGCTTTTGCTCATCGGCGTCTGGATATTTTTTATGCGCCAGATGCAGGTTGGTGGCGGCAAGGCGATGTCATTTGGCAAAAGCCGGGCAAAATTGCTCACGGAAAACCAACACCGCGTGACTTTCAGCGACGTCGCCGGGGTGGATGAAGCGAAAGACGATCTCCAGGAAATCATCGCGTTTCTCAAAGACCCAAAAAAGTTTACCAAACTCGGTGGCCGGATTCCCAAGGGCTGCCTGCTGGTCGGCCCTCCGGGCACGGGGAAGACTCTGTTAGCCCGGGCCATCGCGGGCGAAGCCGGCGTCCCGTTCTTTAGCATCAGCGGGTCAGACTTCGTTGAAATGTTCGTCGGTGTCGGTGCTTCCCGGGTCCGCGATCTGTTCGTCCAGGGAAAAAAGAATGCACCGTGCATAATTTTCATCGACGAAATCGACGCCGTCGGACGTCATCGCGGCGCCGGGCTTGGCGGCGGCCATGACGAGCGCGAGCAGACATTGAATCAGCTACTGGTGGAGATGGACGGCTTCGAGGCAAACGAAGGCGTCATTCTCATCGCTGCGACCAACCGTCCTGACGTGTTGGATCCGGCGCTGCTTAGGCCCGGACGTTTTGATCGTCGAGTCGTTGTCCCGCGACCCGACATCAAAGGCCGCGAGGGGATCTTGCAAGTGCATACCCGCAAGGTTCCGGTCGCGTCGGACGTCGATATCAGCGTTCTCGCGCGTTCGACGCCGGGATTTGCCGGGGCGGACCTGGAAAACCTCGTCAATGAAGCGGCGCTGCTGGCGGCGCGGAATAACAAAGAAAAAGTCGACATGCGTGACTTCGAGCTCGCCAAAGACAAGGTCATGATGGGCGCCGAGCGGCGTAGCATGATTATCAGCGACGAAGAGAAGCGTAACACGGCGTATCACGAGGCAGGCCACGCCCTGGTGGCAAAGCTATTGCCGGGAGCTGATCCGATTCACAAAGTAACCATCATCCCGCGCGGTATGGCGCTCGGCTTGACCCAGCAGCTGCCGATGGACGAGAAACATACCTATCCGCGAGAGTATCTGCTCAACAACTTGGTGATCCTGTTTGGCGGCCGGGTGGCGGAAGAGCTGGTGCTCAATCATATGACGACCGGGGCCGGCAATGACATCGAAAAGGCGACCGATCTTGCGCGCCGCATGGTGTGCGAGTGGGGCATGAGCGAGAAGCTGGGTCCGATGACATTTGGTAAGAAAGAAGAAGAGATCTTTTTAGGAAGAGATTTTACGCAAAAAGTGGACTATTCCGAGAGCACTGCGATCGAGATCGACGCCGAGGTCCGACGGATCATTCAAGATAGCTACCACAAAGCCAAGGACCTCCTGAAAACGAATTTGCGGCTCCTCCATAAAGTTGCCGAATCGCTGCTCGAAAAAGAAGTACTGGACGGGTCCGAAATCGATGCCATCGTTAGAGAGTTCGGCGGGAACGGTGGAGACCCGCTTGCTTCGTCGGCCGCCGCGGCTATCGCCTGACGCTGTTTCTCGCCGGTGCCATCGGCTCCCAAACTCCACGTTTCAATCCACGATTATTCTCCCCCGATAGCCGATCGGTTTCGGCTCGGGGGACGGTGTCTCGCTGGTTTCGCTACCGCTCAGTCCGAGTTCCCTATTTGAATGAGATATCGATGCCTGATCAAAAGTCACGTGATCTAAACACAGCATTGACACCATTTACGCCGCTAAACTCGGTTGCGACGGGCGAACACGGTCATTTACTAACGCGCCGTGGCAACCTCGATTTTGCCCGGCGCACGCTATTCATGGGCATAATCAACGTGACGCCTGATTCGTTTTTCGATGGTGGGCGGCGCCACGATTCGGCGAAGGCGATCGCCGACGGCATCGAAATGGCGGGCGCTGGCGCAGATATTCTCGACGTCGGTGGCGAATCCACTCGCCCGGGGGCGCAGCCGGTTTCGCAGGACGAAGAGTTGGCGCGCGTGCTGCCCGTGGTGCGGGGCTTGCGCCGCGAGGTCAGCGTGCCCATTTCCATCGATACCTATAAGTCTACCATCGCCCGGGCGGCGTTGGACGCAGGGGCGGATATCGTGAACGACATCAGCGCGCTGCGCTTTGATCCTGCGATGGCCTCACTTGTCGCCGCGGAGAAGGTGCCGGTGGTGTTGATGCATATGCAGGGAACGCCGCGGACCATGCAGCGCGAGCCGCAGTATCACGACGTCGTGCGCGAGGTGCGGGATTTTCTCGCCGCGCAGCTTTACGAGGCCATGGATGCCGGGATCGCGCAGGAGATGATCGTCATCGATCCTGGAATCGGTTTTGGCAAAACTGTCGAGCACAATTTGCAGTTGCTGCGCGCATTGCCGGTGCTTGCCGCCTTGGGACAACCCGTTCTCGTAGGCGTTTCACGCAAAGCTTTTATCGGCAAAATCTTGAATGCCGAACCCGCTGATCGTCTCGAGGGGAGCCTCGCGGCGGCGGTGGCGGCGGTTTTGGCGGGGGCGAATATCGTCCGCGTCCATGACGTCGTGGAAACTTGTAAGGCCGTGCGGATCGCAGACGCGATCCGACGGGGATCCATGCATTCGCGGAAATGAACCGATGTTTGAGTTGATCCGGCAGATTCGTTGGCAGGACTTCGTCGACATCGGCATTATCACATTCCTCGTCTATCGCTCGCTCCAGATTGTCCGCGGCAGCCGCGCCATGCAGATGATCATCGGCTTGGCCGTGATTCTCGTTGCCTATGTGTCGTCCCGTGCGCTCGGACTCTTGACGCTGAACTGGATTCTCGACAACTTTCTCGGCTCGATCATCTTGGTCATCATCGTGATTTTCCAAAGCGACATCCGCCGCGCCCTCACGCAGGTCGGCAGCGCGCCGCTCTTTGGCGCTGCCGAACGCACGGTGCAACCGCGCGAGGACATCGTCGAGGAAATCGTTCAGGCGGCGGCGGCGTTGGCCGCGAGACACGTGGGTGGTCTGATCGTCCTGGAGCGCGAGGTGGGACTGAACGAGTATATGGAAATCGGCACGCGGCTCGATGCCCGGGTAAGCCGGGAGCTCGTCGAGAGCGTCTTTCTGCCGCATTCGCCGATCCATGACGGTGCGCTGGTCATTCAAAAGGGGCGGGTTACCGCGGGGCGCTGTCTGTTGCCGCTCAGCACCAATCCCAACTTACGGAAATCATGGGGCACCCGGCATCGTGCTGCGCTTGGTGTGACCGAAGAAACGGATGCCGTTGCGGTTATCATCTCCGAGCAAGAGGGGACAGTGGCCCTCGTGGTCGGCGGAAACGTAACCGAAAATATTGACGTGGCAAGGCTGCGTTCCGCCCTGCAGGATCTGTTGACGTGATAAAACAGCTCTGGGAAAAAATCGTTTCGCTGGCCGGCAGCAATTTTGGTCTGAAGGCGCTGGCGTTGACTATCGCGGTAGGTCTCTGGTTGGCGGGCCATCGCGATACCGAGCGGGCGATCGAAGTGCCAGTGGAGTTTCGCAGCATTCCCGCGGATTTGATGGTCATGGACAACCGGGTCGATTACGTGGTTTTGCGACTGATGGGTCCGCGCACGTTGGTTTCCACCCTCGACGCTGACAACCTGAAGCTTTCATTAGATCTAGACGGCGCCAAATCGGGCTCGCTGAGTTATCCGCTATCGGCGAATGATTTTAATGTTCCTCGCGGCGTCACCGTCGGCCGCATAACTCCTCCGGTCGTTCATCTGCGGCTCGAGCCGGTGATCAAGCGAACCTTACCGGTGTCCGTGCGGCTCTCCGGGAAACCGGCGGCGGGCTTTCGCATTGCTCAGACGACCGCGCAGCCGGAGAGTGTTTCGGTGCAGGGACCAGCCGAGGAGGTACGACGCATACTCTTGATCGAGACCGTACCCGTAGACGTAGAGGACAGCCGCGCCGGTATCAAGCGCAAAGTTCGGTTATCCAATGATGGCAAACCCCTCACCATTGCACCTGACCAGGTGGAAGTCGTCGTCACGCTCGAGGAAGAGCAAATAACGCGACAGTTTGAGCAGGTCGAAGTGCGCGCTAAAGATTTTAAAGGCGCATATACCGTTTCGCCGCAGTCCGTAGCGATACGGCTTTCCGGGCCTAAGAGCATGGTTGAAAAATTACGGTTGACTTTGGAAAACGTCTATCTAAACCTGAAGGGTATGTCTGCAGGAGAACATAGCGTAGCGTTGTTGTTCAATTTGCCGCCCGAGGTTAAAGTGCTCGAACAAAAGCCGCAGCGTTTTCGAGTGCGAATTACCAAACCGTCCGAATGATTTTTTACAGAGGAGTTCAACGCGATGAGCCAGCCGCCAAGGAAAGATAAACAGCCCACGCGTCACCTCTTTGGCACTGACGGGGTCCGCGGTGTCGCCAACCAGGAGCCGATGACATCCGAGATGGCGCTAAAGCTCGGCCGTGCCATTGCCAAAGTGCTGCATGGGTCGAAGCCGAACGCCACATCCGGGCGCGCGCTACCACCGTCGTATTCGCGCAAGAACGGTGAAGACGACAAACACCGTTACAAGATTCTGATCGGTAAGGACACTCGCCTCTCCGGCTATATGCTCGAGACCGCCTTGGCGTCGGGCATCGTCTCGATGGGTGCCGATGTTCTACTGGTCGGGCCAATGCCGACGCCGGGTGTGGCGTTTTTAACCCGCAGCATGCGGGCGGACGCCGGCGTCGTGATTTCGGCGTCGCACAATCCTTACCAGGATAACGGCATCAAGTTTTTTTCCTGGGACGGTTTTAAATTGCCGGACGACGTCGAAGCGCGCATGGAGGAAATGATTTCCAGCGGCGTGACCGAAGAGTCGCGTCCGACCGCTTCGGAGATCGGCAAGGCTTTTCGGCTTTCCGACGCCGTAGGCCGCTACAATGTTTTTCTCAAGAATAGTTTCCCGCGCCACCTGACGTTGGAAGGTTTGAAGATCGTCGTCGATTGCGGCCATGGCGCGGCGTACAAAGTCGTTCCCGAAGTCCTGTCCGAGCTCGGCGCGGAGATTCTGCCGATTGGCGTGCAACCGGATGGCGAAAACATCAACCGGCGCTGTGGCGCGCTTTATCCGGAAACCGCGCGTGAAGTCCTGCTGCACGAGGGCGCTGATTTCGCGGTGTCCTTAGACGGCGATGCCGACCGAGCGATCTTCATCGATGAAACCGGCGATATTCTCGACGGCGATCAGGTCATGGCGATCTCAGCGTTAGACATGCAACAAAAAGGCACCCTCAAGGGCGCTGGCCTAGTGGCCACGGTGATGAGCAATCTGGGGCTGGAACTGGCCATGCGCAACGCTGGATTGGAAGTGGTGCGGACCCAAGTCGGTGATCGCTACGTGGTCGAGAAGATGGTGGCGGACAATTTTAATTTAGGCGGCGAACAGTCAGGACACATCTTGTTTTTGGATCATAACACGACCGGCGACGGCGCGATCACCTGTCTGCAGATGCTCGCGTTGATGGTGGAGAAACGCAAACGATTGAGCGAGCTCAAACGCGTCATGACGCGCTTGCCGCAGATCTTGCTCAACATTCACGTCAAAGAAAGAAAAGATTTAACCGCCATGCCCAAAGTGAGCCAGAAGATCGCGGAGGTCGAACACGCGTTGGCTGGACGCGGGCGCGTCCTGGTGCGCTACTCGGGCACCGAGTTGCTGGCGCGGGTGATGCTGGAAGGTGAAGACGAGAAGAAAATTCGTGCGATGGCGCAGGCCATCGCCGATGAGATTCACGCGGAGGTCGGCGGATAGACCGTGATTCGTTTAGGAGTGAACGTCGATCACGTGGCGACGGTGCGTCAGGCGCGCCAAGCCGAGGTGCCCGATCCGGTGGCGGCTGCGCTGCTTGCGGAGAAGGCCGGTGCCGACGGCATCACCGTGCACCTGCGGGAAGACCACCGGCATATCCAAGAGCGCGACGTCGAGCGGCTGCGCGAACAAGCCGCCACCAAAGTCAATTTGGAAATGGCCGTGACGCCGGCGATGGTGGCGTATGCGGAAAGAATTCGCCCCAACGATGCGTGTTTTGTTCCGGAGAAACGCGAAGAGCTGACCACCGAGGGTGGTCTCGACGTGGTCTCGCATAAAATCAAAGTGAAAGACGCGGTGAAAAAACTCCAAGATCGCGGCATTCACGTCAGCCTGTTCATTGATCCGGTGCCAGCGCAAATCGAGGCGGCAAAGCAAGTGGGCGCCTACGCCATCGAACTTCACACGGGAACCTACTGTAACGCGAGTGCAGCGGCCCGGGAAAAAGAGCTGGCAGCGATCGCGTCAGCAGCAACATTGGCACGCAGCATCGACCTTGAAGTTCATGGGGGCCACGGCCTCGACTACGAAAATGTCCTGCCGATCGCTGATATCCCCGAGATCGTCGAGCTCAATATCGGTCACAGCATCATCGCGCGCGCGGTGATCGTCGGCATTAGCCAAGCCGTCAGAGAGATGAAGGAACTGCTGCTTCACGCTCGGCGCTAGCTCGGTTCAAGGTTCAACGTTCAAGGTTCAATGTCGAGGAGTTGAACAATTTGGCCGTGAACTTGGAACTTTGAACTCGGAACCTTGAACGATGATCGTAGTGACCGCCGAACAGATGCGCGAGATGGATCCCCTGACGATCCAAAAGTACGGCATGCCCAGCCTAGCACTGATGGAACGCGCCGGCGAAGCGATTGCTCAGGCGATCTTAAAAAGCTTTCCACGCCACGCCCAGAAAGGCGTGCTGATCGTCGCCGGCAAAGGCAACAACGGCGGCG
>Ga0137359_10003257_pt1 | contig 13126 bp, 16 predicted proteins | sample Mad1_40_16metaG_FD_108281 | JGI IMG/M metagenome (GOLD analysis project Ga0137359, IMG submission 108281) | Vadose zone soil microbial communities from Angelo Coast Range Reserve, California, USA - Mad1_40_16 metaG | ecosystem: Environmental > Terrestrial > Soil > Vadose zone | place: USA... | reverse complement strand
CCCTCGCCGGCGCTCGACGCGGAGCTCCGCGAGGAGATGGAGGCCGCGGCCGAGCGCGCGTGCCGCCACATCGGCTACCGCAACGCGGGGACGTTCGAGTTCCTCGTCGGCCCGGACGGCGCGTTCTCGTTCATCGAGCTGAACGCGCGCCTCCAGGTCGAGCACCCCGTGACGGAGCTCGTGACGTCGATGGATCTCGTCCGCGAGCAGGTGCGGATCGCGGCGGGCGAGCCGCTCGAGCACGGCGGCCGCGCCTCGCGCTCCGGCCACGCAATCGAGCTGCGCATCAACGCCGAGGATCCCCGTCACGACTTCCGCCCGTCTCCGGGGACGCTCACCCGCTTCAGGCCGCCGCTCGGCCCCGGCGTCCGCGTCGACACGTTCGTCGAGGAAGGCACGACGATCCCGCCGTACTACGACTCGCTCATCGCCAAGGTGATCGTGCGCGACAACAACCGCGATCTCGCCATCTCGCGCGCGCGGCGGGCCCTGGAGGAGATGGAGATCGCAGGCGTGCCGACGACGCGCGACGTCCTGTACGAGATCCTCGGCAGCGAGGCGTTCCGCAGCGGGGAGTACTCGACGTCGTTCCTCGACGAGGTCGAGCTCGCGGCGGTGGAAGCATGAAGTCGCTCGCGCACCACGTGAGGGTGACCGACGGCGCGCTCACGCAGATCGTCGTCCGCGCCGTGGAGGGCGTGGACGGCGCGCGCGTCCGCCGGCCGCGCAGGAAGGTGGACATCGCGATTGACGACGGCCACGCGCGCGTCGAGATGGAGCTCGCCGTCGAGTACGGCAGGGTGCTGCCCGACGTCGCGGGCGACGTGCAGCGCGAGGTGGCCGAGGCGCTCACACGCATGTGCGACCTCACCGTCGACGCCGTCGACGTCTCGGTCGAGGAGCTCGAGTGATCTCGCGCCGCGAAGCCCGCCGCGCCGCCGTGTTCCTCCTGTACCAGTGGGACGTCACCGGCACCCCGCTCGGCTCGCTGTACGAGGGCGAGGTGGACGACTACACGCGCACAGTCGTCGAGGCCGTCTCGGCACACGCGCCCGAGCTCGATGCGCGCATCACCGCGGCGTCGGACGAGTGGACGGCCGATCGGCTCGGCGCGGTCGAGCGCAACATCTTGCGCGTGGCGCTCGAGGAGCTCGACGCGGGCGAGATCCCGCAGGAGGTCGTGCTCGACGAGGCGGTCACGCTCGCGAAGCGGTACGCGTCCGACGACGCGGGCAGGCTCGTCAACGGGATACTTGGCAGGATCGTGCGGGAGAGGGTGGCATGACTGACGAATCGTTGACCCGGGCGGAGGAGCTGCTCGCGCGCCTCGAGGCGGCGCGGAGCGAGCTCGACCGGCTCGCGACGGACGAGAACGCATCGCCCGAGCGGGCGCTGGAGATCCTCAGCGAGCTGTCGGAGCTGGCGAAGGCGGTCGAGGAGGAGCTGGAGCGCGCCAAGCGCGAAGCGGAGAGCGATGCCCCTCAGCCCTGACGAGCTGCGCGGGCTCGTCGAGGACGAGCTCGCGCACTTGAAGCTGTGGCCGGAGCTGCACGGACAGGCCGAGTCGGCGCGATACGGGCTCGTGGAGATGGGCGGTAAGCGCGTGCGCCCCGTCATCGCGCTCGCCGTCGGCGAGGCTCTGGGCGCGCCGGCCGACCAGGCGATGCCGGCCGCCTTGGCGATCGAGCTCGTGCACAACTTCTCGCTCGTTCATGACGATCTCCCGTCGCTCGACGACGACGACGAGCGGCGGGGCAAGCCGAGCGTGTGGGCGGTGTACGGGGAGGGGACGGCCGTCCTTGCCGGCGACGCGTTGCTCGCAGAGGCGTTCCGCCTCGCGTGCCGGTATCCGGCGTCGGACGTTGCGCGCGAGCTCGCGCAGGCGACGCTCGGGATGATCGGGGGTCAGTACCTCGACACCATGGTCGAAGGCGCCGACCTCGCGGTCGTGCATCGTCTCAAGACCGGCTGCCTCTTCTACGCGTCGGTCGGGGTGGCGCTGTGGGCCGCCGAGCTGCCGGAGGAGCGGCAGGCGCCGTGGCGCTCGTTTGCGAACGAGCTCGGCCTGCTTTTCCAGATCGTCGATGACATCCTCGACGGAGACGGCTACGTCGTCCTGCACGGCCCCGATGGCGCGCGCCGCCTTGCGGACGAGGCGGCGGAGAACGCCCGCGCACGGCTCGCGGAGGTGGACGCCGACACGAGCGTGCTGCGCGAGATCGTCGACGGTCTCGCCGTCCGCACCGTCTGACTCAAGTCAACCGCAACGGATGCCGATGCGGCGGTCGTGGGCTGGCAGGACCGCGACTGGGCGAAGTGGACCGACGACGAGCGGCGGCGATTCGTCGGCGGCGGAGTCTCGATCGTCCCCGGTGCCGTCCTCGGAGTCGTCATTTCGCTCGTTGTGACCGTCATGCTTGCGCAGCCGTTCGCAAGACACCGCGCCGCGCCGGCGCCGGTCTGGGGAGATGGCGTCGTGGCGTACCAATGGGGCCACGACACGACCTGCACCGAGCTACGCCGGCTGGGCAACAGCTGGACGTGCGAGGTGTGGACATTCCTGCTTCCCGGGCAGGGTGCGCGTCCGGCGGCCGCGCTCCTTTCCGGGCAAGCGTGCGCGACGGTCGTGGCCGATCAGTCGTTGCGCAGGTGGGTCTGCGCGGCGTCGAGCTAGATCCGCTCGGCGATGTCGAGCGTTGCGAGGTAGGTCTTGCGGACGCGGCGGTCGCCGATGCGCGCGCGGATGAGGTCGAACAGCCGGTCTCGCGTGGCGTCGTTCTTCAAGCGGTGGTCGGAGTACGTGTTGAGCACGTCGACGTACTCATTTGAGGTGTACTCGACGTCCCACTGATAGCGGCGCTCTACAACGACGCGGAACAGTCCGCTCTCCTCCATCTCGGCGCCGAAGCCCTCGACCGAATCCGGCGGTCCAGGTGGCTCCCCGCCCGGTGAGGCCTCCTCGTAGTCGGCCTGCACCTCGACGAAGAACGGATCGGCGTCGTCGGGCAGGACGTGGTGCACCATCGCAACCGCAAGCCTCCCGCCCTCGCGCAGAACCTCTGCAGACTTGACGTAGCGCACCTCCGGCGGGAGCCAATGAAAGGCCGTGAATGCGATCGCCGCGTCGTAGACGCGTTCCGGCTCCCACCGCTCGAAGTCCGCGTTGACGATCTCGACGCTCGAGAAGCCCGCGAGCTTCCGCTGCGCCACCGCCGCGAGCGATGCGCCGAGCTCGACGCACGTGATGCGCAGCCCGAGCTCCGCGAGTGGCAGCGTCGCCTTGCCCGTGCCGCAGCCGACCTCGACGATGCGCGACTCCGGCTCCAGGCGGGCCAGCGCGACGACGTCGTCGATCAGTGCGTCGGGGTAGGTCGGTCGAGCGCGGTCGTACAGCTCGGCGACCTCGTCGAAGGTCGTGCGTCGCTCCCGCCGATCCATGCTGGATGTCTACCCTCCGGCCATGAGGAAGCGCCTGGACGTCCTGCTCGTGGAGCGCGGGCTCGCCGAGTCGCGGACGCAGGCGCAGGCGCTCGTCCTCGCCGGCCTCGTCCTCGGGCACGAGAAGCCGGGGGAGCAGGTGGACGACGCGGCCGAGCTCGAGCTGAAGGGTCGCCCGCCGTTCGTCTCGCGCGGGGGAGAGAAGCTCGCGCACGCGCTGGACGCGTTCGGGATCGATCCGGCCGGGCTCGACTGCATCGACGTCGGCGCGTCGACGGGAGGTTTCACGGACGTGCTCCTCCAGCGCGGCGCCGCGCGCGTGATCGCCGTCGACGTCGGGTACGGCCAATTGCACGAACGGCTGCGCACCGACGCGCGCGTGACCGTGCTGGAGCGCACGAACGCGCGGGCGCTCACGGCGCTCCCGTTCGCGCCGCAGCTCGTCGTTTGCGACGTCTCGTTCATCTCCGTCCGCGTCGCGCTCCCGCCGGCGCTCGCGCTCTCGGCGCTCGGCTGGCATGCCATGGTGCTCGTCAAGCCGCAGTTCGAGGCCGGCCGCGCCGACGTGGGCAAGGGCGGCGTCGTCCGAGACGAGGTCGTGCGTGCGCGGGTCGTCCGCGAGGTTGCCGAGGCGGCGCTCGGCTGGGGGGCGTCTACCATCGCGGTCGTAGACTCCGGGCTTCCCGGCCCGAAGGGCAACCGGGAGCTCTTCCTCCATCTCGTGCAGGCCGAGCACCCGACGCTTCCCGATGACCTCGACGAGCACATCGCCGCAGCCGTCCAAGCCTGAGACCATCGCGGTCATCGCGCATGGGCGCATCGACGTGCGCCCGGCGGTCGAGCGCGTGTACCGGGTTGCTGCGGAGAGCGGCGTCGGCGTCGTCGAGGAGCCGGCCGAGGCGGACCTCACCGTCGCCGTCGGCGGTGACGGAACGATCCTTCGCACGCTCGCGCGCCTTCTCGGGACCGGCGTCCCCGTCATCGGCGTCAACTTCGGCCGCGTCGGCTTCCTCGCGTCGATTGCGCCGGAGGCGCTCGAGCGCGATCTCGCACGCGTGTTCGCGAGTGAGTACAAGGTCGTCGAGCTGCCGACGCTCGACGTCAAGCTCGACGGCGAGCGGCACGTCGCGGTGAACGACGTTGTCGCGACGAGCGCGATCCTCGGCCGCATGGTCGAGCTGACGTACGCCGTCGGCGGGGAGGACCTCGGCACGATCCCGTGCGACGGGATGATCTGCTCGACGCCGTCGGGCTCGACCGCCTACAACCTCTCCAACGGCGGGCCGGTGCTCGTGCGCGGCGTCGATGCGATGGCGATCACCTTCATCGCACCGCACTCGTTGCACGCGCGGCCGCTCGTCGTCCCGCGCGGGTCGCCGCTGACGGTGCGGAATGCGACCGCGGACGTCACCGTGTGCGTCCTCATCGACGGGCACCAGATCGCGAACATGGGTCCGGGCGACGAGATCGCGATCGCGCTCGGCGACCAGCACAGCCTCCTCGCGACGCTGCCGGAGACGACGTTCTTCAGCCGCTATCGAGAGACATTCGCCTAATGGTGCCGCCACTCGGCACCTCGTGGTGGCTCGAGGAGGCTGCGGCGGCGTACGGCGACGAGGTGTCCGAGCCTCTCGCGGGCTCCGTCGATGCGGACGTCTGCGTCGTCGGCGGCGGTTTCACCGGACTGTGGACGGCGCTCGCGGTGAAGGAGCGAGACCCGTCCGCCCACGTCGTTCTGCTCGAGGCGGATCGCTGCGGGGCCGGTCCAAGCGGCCGGAACGGCGGCTTCCTGCACGGCTATTGGGCGGGCATCAGTCGCGCCCGGGCGGTCCTCGGCGAGCAGGCCGCGCTCGAGGTCGCTCGCGCGGGCGAGCGGATTATCCCCGCTGTGCGCGCACTCGGTTCCGACGTCTGGCTCCACGAGAGCGGAATGCTGAGCGTATCGACGACGCCGGCGCAGGATCGCGCGCTCGACGCCTCGGTCGCTGCAGCCGCGGCCGTTGGCGCACCCGAACAGGCAGTCCCACTTGGCCCGGACGAGCTGGCGGAGCGCATCCGGTCCCCGCTCTTCCGTCGCGGCGTCTTCTTTCCCGAGTGCGCGACCGTCCAGCCCGCACGGCTCGTCCGGGCCCTGCGCCGGAAGGTCATCGACGCCGGCGTCGCGCTGCACGAAGGATCGCCGGTCCGACGTGTCGAGGATCTCCGCGGCGCGCGGTCGGTCGTCGTTGCGACGAACGCCGCCGCGACCGGGTGGCGGCCGGTGCGACGGCACGTCACGAACTTCGGGTCGTACGTCGTCCTCACCGAGCCCGTGCCGGAGTTGCTCGCCGAGATCGGGTGGACCGGTGGCGAGGCCGTTGTGGACGGACGGATGTTCATCCACTACTTCCGCACGACCGACGACGGACGCGTGCTGATGGGCAGCGGCAGCGGGCCGATCGGGTTCGGCGGTCGCGTCGACGCGCGCTTCACCCACGACGCGCCGACGGCCGCGCGCGCCGAGGCGGGCCTACGCCGGCTCCTGCCCGGGCTCGCTCAGGCGCGCGTCGAGCGCGCGTGGGGTGGGCCTATCGACGTCTCCGCCGATCACCTACCGTTCTTCGGAACCGTGCCCGGGACGCGCATCCACTACGGCCTCGGCTACTCCGGAAACGGGGTGGGCCCGAGCTGGCTCGGCGGGCAGATCCTCGCGTCGCTCGCGCTCGGGCGCGAGGACGAGTGGACGTCGCTCCCGCTCGTCCGCCGGCCTCCGGTCTTGCCGCCGGAGCCGCTCAAGCGCATCGGCGGCGGCCTCGTTCGTGCAGCGATCCTCGCGGTGGAGGAGGCGGAGGAGGCAGGTCGGCAGCCGTCGCTCGCCGCTCGAGCCGGGGCGGCCGTCCCGCGGAAGCTCGGGATGCGGATCGGCACGCGATGAAGGTCGCGATCGAGCTCGAGTCGGTGTGGAAGCGCTTCGGCGAGCATGCGGCCGTCGGCGGCGTCTCGCTCTCGATCGCCGAGGGTGAGTTCTTCTCGCTTCTCGGGCCGAGCGGCTGCGGCAAGACGACGACCCTGCGCATGATCGCCGGCTTCGTCGCGCCGGACGAGGGGCGCGTCCTCCTGCAGGGCGACGACGTCACGACGGTGCCGCCGAACAAGCGTCCGGTGAACATGGTCTTCCAGCAGTACGCGCTCTTCCCCCACATGACGGTGTACGAGAACGTGGCGTTCGGGCTGAAGATGGGACACGTGCCGCGCTCCGAGCACAAGGTGCGTGTGACCGAGATCCTGCGCGTCGTCTCTCTCGACGGATATGAGCGGCGCCGCCCGCGGCAGCTCTCCGGCGGACAGCAGCAGCGCGTCGCGCTCGCGCGCGCGCTCGTCAACCGGCCGGCGGCGCTCCTGCTCGACGAGCCGCTGGGCGCGCTGGACGTGAAGCTGCGGCGGCACATGCAGCTCGAGCTGAAGCGCATCCAGCACGAGCTCGGAACGACCTTCGTCTACGTCACCCACGACCAGGAAGAGGCGCTGGCGATGTCGGATCGCATCGCCGTCATGAACGACGGGCACGTCGAGCAGCTCGGCACTCCGCGCGAGATCTACGAGCATCCGGCTTCCGCCTTCGTCGCCGACTTCGTCGGCACGGTCAACGTGCTGAACGTCGGTGACGGCGAGATCTCGGTGCGGCCGGAGCGCATCCGCATTCTCCGCGAGGGCGGCAGGCTCGACGGCGTCGTCGCCGACGTCGTGTACCTGGGTGTCTACCGCCAGTTCCACGTCGACACCGCTGCGGGCCGCGTCGTCTCGGTGCGCCTCGCCGACGAGCCGCTCGACCACGTCGAACCCGGCTCGGCCGTGTCCCTCAGCTGGGACTGACTTCCAGCTTGCGCTCGGCCGCCCGGCGCCACACCTCTGCGGCGACGACGACGACGAGCGAGGCCAGCAGGACGACGACGGCGACGGCGATCACCTGCGGCAGCTGACTCGGGAAGCGCAGCGCCGAATAGAGGTAGATCGGGAACGTCACCCGCGTCCCGACGACGAACGACGCGACGGCATACTCGTCGAACGAGGTCGTGAACGCGATGAGGAAGGCGGAGACGATCGCCGGCAGGATCAGCGGGAACGTGACCGAGCGGAACGTTCTCAGGTGGCTCGCGCCGAGGTCGTACGCCGCCTCCTCCAGCGACGCATCGATCTGCTCCAGCCGCGGCACGAGCACGAGGATCGTGTACGGGAGGCTGATGACGATGTGGCCGATGACGACCGTGACGAGCGAGCGCGGGATCCCCAACTGGTGGAACAACAAGAGGAGTGATATCCCGAAAACCACATAGGGAATAACGAGCGGGCTCAGCAGGAACGCGGATGCGAATGCCTTGCCGCGGAACCGTCGGCGCGTGAGCGCGATCGACGCGAGCATGCCGAGAAAGACCGCGCCGATGCTCGTGAGCGCCGCAATGATCGCGCTCGTCTCCAACGACGCGCGCAGATCGGCGTTGCCGATGAACTCGCGGTACCAGTGAAGGGTGAACCCGCTGAGCGGGAACGACGGCAGCGACGAGCTGTTGAACGAGAAGATGAGCAGGATGACGATCGGCGCGTAGAGGAATACGAGCACGAGGCCGAAGAATCCGCGCAGCAGACGGCGGCCGTTGGGCGAGAGCGCGGCATCCATCAGGCCGGCGCCTCCTGCTGGATGAACCGTGCGAAGACGACCGTGAGTGCGGCGATCACGGCGAGGAGGAAGAGCGCGAGCACCGATCCCGTCTCCCAGTCGGGAAAGCCGGTGCCGAAGAGATCGACGATCTGGTTCCCGTACATGTAGCCGCTCGTCCCGCCCACGAGCGATGGCGTGATGAACTCGCCCACCGTCGGAATGAAGACGAACAGGAACGCAGCGACGACTCCCGGCAGGCTCAGCGGCAGGGTCACCCGCCGAAATGCCTGCCACCGAGTCGCACCCAGGTCGCTCGCCGCCTCGAGGAGACGCGTGTCGAGCGACTCGAGGGAAACGAAGATCGGCAGCGCGACGAACGGAAGCCATACGTAGCCGAGCACGAGCATCACCGCGAAGCGGCTGTAGAGCAGCGCCGAGATGGGATGACCCGGGGAGCGGATCCCGGTCCAGAAAAGGAACGTGTTGATGACGCCCTCGTCGCCGAGGATCACCTTCCACGCGAGCACGCGCAGGAGGTAGCTCGTCAGGAACGGCGCGATCAGGACGAGCAGGAGGATGTACTTCCGCTTCGTCCCCGAGAGCGCGAGGAAGTACGCGAGCGGAAACGCGACGAGCACGACGAGCGCCGAGACGATCAGCGACATCTTCACCGACTTCCAGAACAGCCCGAGATACACGCTGCTGTGAATGAAGTCGTGCCACGCAGAGAGCGTGAAACCGGGCGCGCTCGGCGGCAGCGCGAGCACGTTGAAGCTGTACGCGGCGACGATCCCGATCGGCGCGAGGAAGAACACGGCGAGCCACCCGACCGGGAGGCCGAGGAGGCCGGGCGTTATGAAGGCGAGCCGGAGAGGGCGCCTCAGGCGGCCTTCACCTCATCCCATGCCTTCGCGTACACCGCGCGGCGCGGCACATTGCGGTCGAAATACGCGTAGGGCAGCGTGACCGCGCGCGGATTCGTCAGATTGAGCACCTTCAGCAGGTCGCTGGACGACGGCTTCGCGAGCACGTTCGCATGGCCGTAGCCGTAATTGTCCTCGAGCCAATTGCCGCTCTTCGCAGAGCTCCACGCGTCGACGTACGCATGCGCGAGGTGCGGGCGCGACGTCCCCTTGAGGAGCATGAAATTACCGACCCACGCAATCGGCTTCTCCTTCGGGTGCATGTAGACGACCGGCAGCTTCTTCGCCTTCATCTGCACCCAGTCGTTCGGCCACGCGAGTGCGATCCAGACGTCGCCGGAAGCGAACTGTTGGTCGAGATCGGTCTCGGACGACCAGATCGTGCGAACGAGGTGCTTCTTCGAGATCAGGAACTTCTTCGACTCCTCGAGCTCGGCGTCCGACTGGTTCCACGGGTCCTTGAAGCCCTTGAGGAGGCCGACGATGGTGAAGTTCTCCACCGGGTCCTCGTACCACGCGATCTTTCCCTTGTAGCGCTCGTCGAAGAGCAGGCTCCACGAGTTGGTCTTCGGCTTCACCTTGTCGGTGCGGTAGAGGATCGCGTCGAGGCCCCAGTCATCGGGGATGCCATACTGCTTGCCGCCGTACTGGCCCGCCTTGACCATGAACGGGTTGATGTGCTTGAGGTTCGAGATGAGGCTCGTGTCCCACGGCTGCACGAGGCCGCTCGTCGCGAAGTACTGCACCCAGCCGACGTAGGGACGGAACAGGTCCGGCTTGAGGCCCGCCTGGATCTTCGCGAGCGCATCCGCCTCGTTCGTCATGTACGTGAACTTCGGCTTGTTGCTCGGGTACGCCTTGACGTACTGGGCGAACATCGCCTGGCCGCCGTCGTTCCCGTAGCCGGCCCAGTCGAGAACCTGGAGGTTGCCCGTCTCGGCCGCGAGAATCGTGCGCGCGGCGTCGGCGGCTGCGGTCGGTCCGCCGACGACAGCGGCGCCTCCCGCGAGTGCGCCGAGCTTGAGCAGATCCCTCCGGTTGAGCCTGTCCATGCCTCTCCTTTCAGTAGCTCGGCGGCGTGATCACGTAGAGCACCTCCGCCCGCTCGTCTCCCGGATTGCTGACGCGATGGGGAGTCGAGCTTCGATAGTGGACGCTGTCGCCCGCCCTGAGCTCGTGGACTTCCGTATCGAGCTGCACGTGCACGGTCCCTTCGATCACGAGCAGGAGCTCCTCGGAGTCGCCGTGCGTGTACGGCTCGTCACCGGTCGAGCCTCCTGGCTCGAACTCGGCGGCGATCACCTCGAGCGCGTTGAAGGGCTTCGGCGTGAGCAGCGACTTGCGGCCGAGGTGCCCCCAGACGATGGGCTCGCGGGCCTCGCGGCGCAGCACGCGCGGACGAGGCACGCCGTTGGTCGAGAAGAGGTCCGACACTTCGATGCCGAGTGCCGTCGCGATCCGCTGCAGTGATGCGACACTCGCGTTCGTCCGGCCGCGCTCGACCTGGCTGACGAAGCTCTCGCTCACGCCGGCCGCGTCGGCGACCTCCCGCAGCGTGCGCCGCCGGAGGAGCCGGATCGCCCTCAGCCGCTCGCCGACCGGGGCTTCAGCCGCCTGAACCGTCCCTTCACTCAAGTGAAGCGAGCATACGCCTGTCGGGCCGAAAAGGGCAATGGGCGGCGTCAGCCGCCCTGCCTAGACTCGAAGCCATGCTGCGGCGGCTGCGCATCGAGAACCTCGTCCTCATCCGCGCGGCCGAGCTCGAGCTCGCACCGGGCCTGAACGCGATCACGGGCGAGACCGGGGCGGGGAAGACCATCCTCGCGCAGGCGGTCGGGCTCCTGCTCGGAACGAAGGGCGACGACTCGTTCGTCGGCCCCGGGGGCGAGGAGGCGTACGTCGAGGCCGAGCTCGATGTCCCGGACGAGCTCGACGAGCTCGAGGAGCTGCGGCCCGAGGACGAGGACGCGCTCCTCGTCGCGCGTCGCGTTTTCGCCGACGGACGCACGCGCGCGTATGCATGGGGACGCGCTGCCGCACGTGAGGATGTCGCGGCCGCGGTCGAGCGCGTCATCGCGATGTCAGGGCAGTTCGAGCAGCGGCGCCTGGCGCGCCCGTCCCACCAGCTCGAACTGCTCGACCGGTTCGCCGGGATCGAGCGCGAGCCGATGCGCGCGGCGTGGCGGGAGCTGCAGGCCGTGCGCAAGCGGCACGAGGAGCTGACCGCGAATGCCGCCTTCGCCGAGGCGCGTCTCGCGGAGCTGCGTGCGCTGGCCGAGGACACCGAGGCGATGGAGGAGGGCGATGAGGAGCGCCTGCGCGGCGACCGTGAGCGACTCCGGCACGTGTCCGAGCTGGCCGAGGCGGCGGCGGCGGCGGCGAACGCGCTCACGCCCGAGGAGGGCGAGGGCGCCGCCGGTCTCGCCGCACTGGCCGAGCGCGCGGTCGCGCCGCTCGAGCGGCTCGCGCCGGAGCTCCAGCGCTCCGGAGACGAGCTGCGCGACGTCGAGCTCCGGCTGCGCGAGATCGCGTCCGAGCTGAGCTCGTTCCTCGCCTCGCTCGACGCCGAGCCCGGTCGGCTGGAGGACCTCGAGGCCGGCCTCGACCGGATCGCCGAGGCGAAGCGGCGGTTCCGCGTCACGACCTACGAGGAGCTCCTGGCGCGCGCCGCTGAGGCTCGCGAGGAGCTGGCCGCGCTCGACGGCGGCGTCGACCCTGCGGCCGCCGCTGCTGCGGCCGTCGAGGCTGCGGAGGCACGCGTCCACGACCTCGGGCTGGACCTTCGCGCCGAGCGGAATGCCGCCGCGCCCGCGTTCGCAGACGCCGTTGCGGCCGAGCTGCGCGACGTCGGCATGGGCGAAGGCGAGTTCGTCTGCGAGGTGCGCGAGCGGGAGATGGGGGCGACCGGCGCCGACGAGGCGCTCTTCCTCGTCCGCCCGAATGCGGGCATGCCGTTCGCGCCGGTGGCCGAGACGGCCTCGGGCGGGGAGCTGTCGCGCATCGCGCTCGCACTCGCGGCCGTCGCGGGCGGCGAGACGCTCGTGTTCGACGAGATCGACGCAGGCATCGGCGGAGAGACCGCGAACGCGGTGGGCCGCGTCCTGCTCCGGCTCGCCGAGCGCGCCCAGGTGATCACGATCACGCACTTGCCGCAGATCGCGGCCGTCGCAGACCGGCACTTCCGCGTCGAGAAGATCCCCGGCGACCCGACCCATACGCGCATCGAGCAGTTGGGCGAGGAAGAGCGGAAGGCCGAGCTCGAGCGGATGCTCGGCGGCCAGGAGTTCCTTGCCGCGGTACGCAGCTGAGCGGGTCCTGCTCGCGCCGATCGACGACGTCTGGGCGTTCGTCGCCGAGCCGTACCACCTCTCCGACTGGTGGCCGGGCATCACCGGCGTCGAGCCCGACCGCCGTGGGCTCGCCCCGGGTGCGCGCTGGAAGGTGCTCGGGCCGCGCTATCTGCGTAAGCCCGACACGCCGAGCCTCCTCATGGTCAAGGACGTCGTCCCGCCGGAGCGCGTGTCCTTCGAGCTGACGTGGGAGCGCCTCCGCGTCGAGCTCGAGCTGCGGGCAAGCGGCGCGCAGCGGACCCAGGCCGTGCTGGCCGTCGAAGGCCGTTTCCTCTTCGGCCCGCGCCGGCTCATCCCGAAGGAGGCGCTTTCCCGGCTGTACGACCTCGTCCAGACCGCGGCCGAGCTCTAGCCGTTAGAGGCAGAGGTTGACGCCCTGCCGCTCGCGCCGGTTGCGGTCGCGATTTCCGGCGGCGTCGCGGGCGCGAACGACGAAGTAATACGTCGTGCTCGACGGCAGCGGCGGGGTCACGAACGTCGTGGCGCCGGGCTTCGTAACGTAGGTCGGCCGCGCGAACGACTCGCCGCCCGGGGAACGAGCCCGGTAGACGTCGTAGACGATTCGGGACACGGGCGTCCGGTCGTCGTGAGCGGCAGGCCACCGCAGGTGGTATTGGACGAGCCGGTCACCCCCGACCGGCCCGGGCAGGCAGGCGACCGCTGCGACGAGTCCCGCGAAGACGGGAGCCACCGTGTCACGGTATCGCCGGCGAGCGCCGACCTCCAGTGCTGCTAGCCTGAAATCCCGTGAGCGCACGGGCCCCGAAGTACGTCTTTGT
>Ga0137359_10003256_pt1 | contig 13126 bp, 9 predicted proteins | sample Mad1_40_16metaG_FD_108281 | JGI IMG/M metagenome (GOLD analysis project Ga0137359, IMG submission 108281) | Vadose zone soil microbial communities from Angelo Coast Range Reserve, California, USA - Mad1_40_16 metaG | ecosystem: Environmental > Terrestrial > Soil > Vadose zone | place: USA... | reverse complement strand
CTTCTTGAACACATGATAGGGGACTGTTACCTCCAGGGTTTCAGCCATTACGTCATCGCCATTCTGACTGATCAGACCCATGCGGCCAAGTCTGAGCGTTTCCGCATCCGCCACAACCGATAGATCGCGTTCGTCGAGGGGATGTCGCCCGGTCCAATCTTTGGTCACGAAGATCAATTGCAAGCTAACATAGCGAACAACATTTAGCTGTATCCCGGGACAGTGAAGCGAAACTGCAAAACTCACGCAGGCATCTTTGAAATTACCTTTGGCGCCTGCGCATGTCACACGCATCTTCCTTAGCGTCACGACCGTTTCATGACTAAATCCATCATACTTCGAGTCGATCACGCCCCCATGATCTGGAGTCTGCGACGAGTGTGAAGCGGCAAAGGCCTGCCCAAAAAGTGCCTTTCGCTCGTAAGGCTGTCCGCCTCCTGGTTGAAAGAGAAGAGCGAGGCCGCAGGTTAGAATAAAAGTAACCTTCTTCATGTTTTAGTTCCCCAGAAAATTGAAGTTAGCAAATGTCGGAGCAGTGAGGTGAAGCTATTGGGCAAGAAACATTGGCGACCGCACAAAGAAGCACCAGAAACAACATAACGAAGGTCGATCTACCCTGTCAATCGACGATTTGGTTCTTTTGTGGAACGAAGGATTCGGAGTCGTAGAGTGTTGTGAAAACAATGGAAGTGGGTGCATCTGAAAGATCCACCCACTGCCGAAGCCGTGAAAAAAAGCGTTTACGGTTCACCCCGTTAGGGGTCGCATGTTTATAGCTCGAAGAACAGAACCCTTCCGGCGGCGTTCGGAGGAGCGGAACTCTACTCGCGTGCTGAAGCTCTAGTTGCATTCCGCTCCTCCGAACGCCGTTGGTTCTGGCATTTCAACTCGAGGCTATAAACATCTCACCCTTGTCAGGGTGAAAACCGTTTACGCTTTTTTTCACAGTTCCCGATTGTTTACACAGTTACTGAGTGGGTGGGATTTAGTTTTCACACAGTCGGTAGCGAACTAGTCACTTGATTACGTAGCCCGTTTGCCTTCGCTTTTACTTTGGTCGAACCTGTAATAAAGTCGCTCCACATTTCAGTCAGCATGAGGAAACATGAAACCTTCTTTGTCGGAAGAGTCTTTGCGCGATCTTACAGCCCAGCTGCGGCAAGCCAATGAGGCGTTTGCCGCGATCTACAAGGGCGAGACAGGTCGCCGCCAACCGGTGCATACGGTCTATGGAGGCGCGCATCTTTTCAAATCAGACACAGCCAAACGGCTGGGTTCACTGGCGCGGCGTTCGCTGGATCAGTTTGCTCCCGACTTCCTGGTGTTTGCGAAAGCTATTGGTTTGCCTGATGCCGAGCATCTTCCGGAATCGCTCGACGATGCGAATGACCTGATTTCCATACTGGAAACAAGTCCGGACCGCCTCCGTCGCGCTAACAAAGGGGCGTGGTTGGCCCACACCATCTACAAAAGGGTCGTTGAGAAATTGCGACACGAGCCTGTTGAAGATTTTCGGATCGATTTTGAAGACGGTTATGGGAATCGTCCCGACGAAGAAGAAGACGGTCATGCGGTATCGGCAGCCGCAGAAGTTGTAGAAGGAATCAAGAACCTGACGCTGCCTCCATTCATAGGTATCCGCATCAAACCTTTTAACGAAGAGTTGCGCGCGCGGAGCATCCGGACTTTGGACCTCTTCATATCGACACTTGTTGAGCAAGGCGGAGCTCTGCCAGACAACTTCGTTGTCACACTGCCGAAGATAACCATTCCTGAGCAAGTGTCTGCCATCGCAGCTTTGCTTGAAGCGCTTGAGAAGCAGTTGGGTTTAACCGCAAACAGTTTGAAGTTTGAAATGATGATTGAGACTACACAAGCAATAATCAATCATAGGGGCGAGATCAACCTGCCGTTATTGCTGGCCGGCGCAGAAGGTCGATGTGTGGCGGCACATTTCGGCACGTACGATTACACTGCCGGCTGCAATATCACCGCCGCTCACCAGCACATGATCCATCCGGCGTGCGACTTCGCGAAAAACATGATGCAGGTTTCCTTCGCCGGCACAGGCATCTGGCTCTCAGACGGCGCAACTAACATCATGCCGGTCGCTCCGCATCGTTTTGTTGAAGGTGGCACACCTTTGACGCAGGAGCAGATCGAAGAGAACCGGGAGGTGGTCCATCGAGCATGGAAAGTCCATTACGATCACATCCAGCACTCGTTGGAAGGTGCGTTCTACCAGGGGTGGGACTTGCATCCTGCACAACTACCGACCCGTTACGCCGCTGTGTATGCGTTTTTTCTTGAAAGTCAGGAGGCGGCCTCGGAGCGATTGAAGAATTTTGTTGAGAAGGCGGCGAAGGCAACGCTTGTGGGAGATGTGTTTGATGATGCTGCAACCGGACAGGGACTGCTCAACTATTTTCTGCGCGCTATCAACTGTGGCGCGATAAGCGAACAGGACGCGATCGAATTGTCAGGCCTGACGTTGCCGGAGTTGCACTCGGCGTCGTTCGTTAAGATTTTGAACAACCGGCAGAATTTGTAGTCAAATCCTCTAGTAGTGACCTTCGCATGGTGTCCTGGTTTGAAAATCCACCTCTGTGCCACCTCAGCGTTCTCGGCGTCTCTGCGGTGCATTTGCCGCGTAAAAGAAAGTTCACCGCAGAGTCGCCGAGAACGCTGAGGGGGCGCAGAGAGTTGAAATTAGGATCCAGCCCTTCGTTCGACCAGTGAAGAATGGCTAAACTCCTATGATAGACTCTCATCAACTCACTCGTTCCGGAGCTCTATGACTACCAAGATAGAACCTCTCATGACTATCGCTAATCTCGAGGCGATGCCTGACGACGGCAATCGCTACGAGATCATAGAAGGAGAACTTTTCGTGTCGCGCGCACCTGGCCTCACCCATCAGATCGTTTCCGACAATATCGTCTTTCTAGTCCGCAACTATTTAGAGCTGAACCCGATCGGGGTCGTGGTTTCGACGCCCGGGCTAATCCTCAGCGACTACAGCGGAGTTATTCCTGATATTGTATTCTTCAGTGACAAGACCCGCGAAAAGATCGTTTCTGGCGAGCGGTTGATTAGTGCGCCAGATCTGTTGATCGAGATTCTTTCTGCTGGTTCTGAGAATATCAGGCGGGATCGTGTAGCCAAGCGCCAGCTTTACGCCAAACATGCCGTTCCGGAGTATTGGCTGGTCGACCGTGCCCAACGTGTAGTTGAAATCTATCTCCTTCGAGCCGCGTCCCTGGAACTGACTGCTGCCTTACAAAACGATGATGAACTCTCGACCGCCGCGCTTCCGGGTTTTTCATGCTCAACTAGTCAGATTTTCAAACTGCCGCAACTTTGAAGTTTGTTACCAATCATCAGCAGGTAGGGGCTGACGAGGATAACTATGATCGCATTGAGAAAAGCTGTTGCATTCCTATTAATTGTGGGTTTCACCGTTACAACATTGACCGGCCAGAAGAAACAGATTCGAGAAACAGGCGGCGATCCCGACCTTGAAAAGAAGAACGCGCGGTTTGCTCCGACGGTCCTGACCGCGAATACCACACGTCTTTCGCCGAATGATCGCCTCGCCTTGAAGAAAATAATTGACGCTTCGAAGCTGCTCGATCCATTGTTTCTTCGGCAGGTTTGGAGCGGAAACGAGGCGCTCGAAAAGAAACTTCGGGCTGACAAAACGGTGGTGGGGCTCGAACGGCTCCATTATTTCTATATCAACGATGGTCCGTGGTCGCGTCTTGATAACAACGAACCATTTATCGAAGGTGTACCGCGCGAAAAACCGCCGCAGGCGAACTACTACCCGGACGATATAACGAAAGAAGAGTTCAACTCGTGGGTGCAAGGTCTCTCCGCGCAAGACAAGGAGAAAGCCACTGGCTACTTTTATGTGGTCCGGCGCGACGCGAACCGCAAACTAGTGATCGTGCCTTATAGCGAAGAGTATCGAGAGTTTCTCGAACCGGCCGGGAAGTTGTTGAGCGAAGCTGCCAGTCTTGCCACTAACAAGACCTTGAAAGATTTTCTCAGCAAACGCGCTACTGCTTTTGCGTCCAATGATTACTACGACAGCGATGTTGCCTGGATGGACCTTGATGCGCCGATTGATCTGACTATTGGGCCATACGAAACATATGAAGACGAGTTGTTTGGGTACAAAGCCGCGTTCGAAGCTTATGTGACCTTGCGGGACGAAGCGGAGAGCGCGAAGCTCGCGAGGTTTAGCAAGTACCTGCAGGAGATTGAAGATCGTCTCCCTCTCGATCCGCAGTACCGCAATCCCAAACTCGGCGCGGCGTCCCCGATTCGAGTAGTCAATGAAGTGTTCAGCTCAGGCGAAGGCAATAACGGCGTTCAAACAGCAGCGTTTAATCTCCCCAACGACGAGCGCGTAGTGAAAGAGAAGGGCTCGAAGCGAATCATGTTGAAGAATGTGCAGGATGCGAAGTTCAACAAGACGCTTATTCCGATTTCTCGCGTCGTGCTCGCCCCTGAGCAGCAAAAACTGCTCTCGTTCGAATCGTTTTTCACACACATCCTGACGCATGAACTGATGCACGGGCTTGGTCCGCATAACATCAATGTAGGTGGACAAGCTACGACTGTGAGGTTGCAACTTAAGGAGCTATATTCCGCGATCGAAGAAGCGAAAGCCGATATCACAGGTTTGTGGGCTCTCCAGTATCTGATCGATAAAGGCGTCGTTGAAAAACAGATGGAGCAAACCCTTTATACGACTTATCTGGCGAGCGCTTTTCGTTCAGTGCGGTTCGGTATCAATGAAGCGCATGGCCGTGGCGTTGCCATGCAATTCAACTATCTCACAGACGAAGGCGCGATCAAGTTCAACGAGAAGGCGGGAACATTCAGCGTAGATCATTCGAAAGTGAAAGATGCTGTGCGCAAACTAACGCACGATCTGCTCACACTCGAGGCGGAAGGTTCATACGAAAAAGCGAAGGCCATACTGGATAAGTATGCGTTGATTAGACCACCGATGAAACAGGCGCTGGATAGATTGACGGATGTGCCGGTGGATATTGAGCCGCTTTTTCCGTTGGCGAAATGAGCAGCAGGGAGCTTTGTACTTGGACCTTCTGGACTTGTATCAGCTCTGAATATATCAGCAGCCACTACCGCAACAAGAACAAAGTACAAAGTACAAAGGACTAAGTACCAAGCACAAAGTACAAAGCACATCGGTCATCATCTGAAGTGTTTTCTGAAAAAAGTCGCAATCTTCCAGGCGTCGATCGCTTTCCAGGGCATTTCCGCAGTCGTGTAATGCCCGCAGGGAAGCCAGACAACGTCGAGCGGTAGATCGTAGTCTCGAGCTTCCTTGATCGCCGCACGAGTAAGATCGATCGGAAAGGTCAGGTCATATCGAGCGACAATAAACCGCATCGGTCTTCGCCGCATTGCTGCAACGCGCGGGATAAACGGCAGGGGACTGACAGGCGCCCAGCATTGTCGCAACTCGTCAAGCGTCAGATGATCGCCAAAACCTTCCCGCACGTGTTGCGTAGACAACCCGTGCCACACCACGTCCGCGACGTAACCTGATACATGATTGAAAGCGCCCGCATCAAGTGCCGGCTCGTGTGCAAATGCGAGAAAGGCAATGCAGGAGCCAACACTGGTACCCAGAATACCGACGCGTTCGTAACCCTCGTTCTTTAGCCAACTGACCGCTGCACGCGTGTCGAGTACGGCCTGGCGCATCGACTGAACGGTGCGGCCCACGTTTGTGCCGACGAGGTGGTCTGCGCGTTCGAGCTGCGGAGGTCTACGCTCTTCATGATAGGGGAGCGTAAGGCGCAACGCTGACATGCCCATCATATTAAAGATCCGGCAGGCCTCGACGTGACTGTTTGGCTGGGCGTTCCATTGCGGTAACACGACAACAGCGGAGCGCGGTTGTTTCTTGCTCCTTGGTTTTCCGGGAAAGAATCGCGCGCGCGCGTGATTGTTTTCCGTTGAAGGTGTGTCGATCGCACTGGTCCACGTAAGTTGATTGTCCGTCAGTTGATAATCTGTGATTTCGGGCAACGCGTAGAAATCATCGCTGTTACTCATCACCTGCGCGGTATGCCGGCGAAAGACTTCAAGTGGATCATTACCGTTGACGTGGTCAATGATGTACGACAGACCCCAATCAAACGGGCGCACCACTCGATTGTTATCGAGTTGGTGATACCAGCGTTCGCGCCGGTGCATGTAAGCTTTCCACAAGATTCTAATCCCCCAACGGCCGACCAAAATGATTTGAGTAATCCTAAATGAATCAACGCTGGATGTAAAAAGGGGTGGTTTTTGCGGGACCGCGAGCGTCAGAAAGTGGGGGTCAATCTAAGAAATCCCAACGGAAAAATTGTTTGAAAATTTGGATACCACCGGCTTCAGCCGCGTGGTACTTCAACTTTAACCTGGAGGTGCTGCGGGTTTAGTTCTTTTTGGATACCACCGACTTTAGTCATTAAGAACCACGATGTACTGTTGAGGAATTCGCTTATCGGGGCTAGCGCGGCGGAATTTCGCGGGCGCTTGCGTCAGAGCGTCCCCTATTCCCTGGCTATGCACTGCGGGCAACAATGCCAAAACCAGGCACAGAGCTACGAAAGAAAACAGAGTGAGACCTTTTTTTCATTTGTCCTCCTAGTGGGGCGTGAGTAAGTTGTCGTTGTTCGTTGAGCAGGGGGAAAGCTGGTAAAGAGTTGCAGACTATAAACCGGTGTCCTCAGATAAGGCAAGAAAAAATAGTGAATCTAGTAGCGGTTCATTTTCTTTGTGGTCTCATTCACACCATGGCTTTAGAGAATGTGTGAAAACACCTAAAGCCAATCCAAGGAGAGGCCTCACTTTGTAGCGGGTTGTTTCTATTTTCACACACAGTCTCTAAAAGCCTGGTGTTAAAGCGCACTCCCAAACCTGAAACCGTTTTAACGGTTTGGAATGGGCGCCGAATGAAGGACGCTTAGCAGAAAACCGTTAAAACGGCTCAAGAAATCAGAGGTACCAGTCGATCACCGGGCTAAAGCCGCGGTGTGAATAAGAGTACACTACGCTCAAGCTCAGCGAACGAGCCACCGGTCGAGATGAAGAGAGAATCCTTCAAACCAAACTACCAGTTGAGAGACCTTTGCGACATTTAGAACTGCTCCCGCCATGCGCGTATCGCATTAGCGTGCTTCGGGTAGTGGTTGTATGTGTCGAGCCGTAGACGACGACGGAAGCGCGTCGCCCGCGTTAACAGTTCTTCGGGCGCGCTTTGGACGTAGACGATGAGCCGGCGGTGGGTTTCATCCTGTTGGCTCAGTACGTCGGGTAACGAGAGGCCTTGTTTCTCTTTCGTCATTAAGGCATTGAAGGCGTCGATTCCACCGTACTTGACAGAGTACCGCGGTGGCCTGCTGCCCATTATGATGAGCGGCAGATGCTTCAGCGCTTCCTCCTCCCACCATGTCACGTGCGCGATAATGTCTTTCACCGACCAATTGCCCGTGACGCCGGGTAGGATCATCTGCGAGTCTGACAAACCTGCGTAAGACTCCTTGAATGCTGTCCACCTCTTGTCGAGTTGCTTCAGAAGCTGTTGTCTATCCATGGGTTTCAGATCACTGCGCATCGTGGAAAATGATGACGACCGTATGACGATGTCCCGACCGGATACGGCTGACGCCGTGCCGGAGATTCACGCGATACATGCCACTGTTACCCTTCACCGGGCGATTGTGAACTGCGAACACAACGCCATCTCCCTGTCGAAGCGGCACAACTATTGGCCGCGACTGCATACGCGGCCTCTGCTCGGTCATCACGAATTCGCCGCCCGTGAAGTCTTTGTCGGGTTCAGATAACAGGATGGCGAGTTGGAGCGAGAAAACATGCTCACCATAGAGGTCCTGGTGCAGGCAGTTGTAATCGTCGGCACCGTACTGGAGCAGAAGTGGTGTCGGTCTGATCTGGCCGGCCTGGTGGCACCGTTCGATGAAGTCTGCATGCGTCTCTGGATAGCAAACATCGATACCCATCGCCCTGTTCCATCGATTGGCGATCGGAACAAGATGCGGATAGACGGACTTCCGGAGCCTCGCGATAAGGCCGGGCAGTGGATAGCTGAAATACTTGTATTCGCCACGCCCGAAACCATGGCGTGCCATCACAACATGACTGCGAAAGATATCGTCGTTTGGATAGAGGCCGGATATGGTTCGGCATTCGTCTGGAGAAAGAAGACGCTCAACCATCGCACTACCTTGTGCGTCGAGGTCTTGCGAAACTTCCTCCCAAGCGATCGACCTGACTCGTTCCGCAATGCTTTTGGGACTCGAGATGGGCTGCACGCTGAACGTTTGTGCTGAGATGTTCATTCATGTTTCTCCCGAAGACTTGCGTTACGAACACAAGGATAGCAGTGCCCCTTATTCCTGACACTCCGATTCTTGCTTTCAAATTCGTAGTCTCTACGAGAGGAACGATTAACAGATTTGCAGGTTGAGACAACACTTCCCACAACAGTTGTCACGAATGGCAGTGGAATCTAGTCAACGTCAGAACCGAGGAGCGGTAGCGACCGGGTCGATCCGAATGGCACTCAAGGAGCGCTTTCACCAACAGGTTGTGGGCTCGAGTCGTTGAATATGAGGATGGAGGGTCAATATCTCAAGTGAACGAGTTGCGCTTCCGCTGTATCTTGAGACTCCGGCACGTTTGACCCGGTCGCTACCGCTCCCGGTTCTGATGTTGAGTGGAAGCCCGATCCGTTGATTCCCCACGCGGGTTACACGCCAAGTCACCGATCTAGGGTTAGTCGCGACGCTCGCGCCAACGTTTGATCATCTGTGGCAGCAGTAACGACGACTGCAGGATTGATCCAGTAGTAAAACGTTTGGCGAGACTGCGGAACAGAAGACCTGCGCCGGTTGAATAACGAAACCACCAAGCGTCGGGGACGAATGGCAGTCGGTTGACATGAATGTGTTGAGGAGAGACCAATTCCAGGAGACCCAGCCGGCCGTGCGTTCTACCGTAGCCGCTCTGCTTTACTCCGCCCCACGGAGTTTGCGCGATGGCATGCGTGTAGACAACTTCATTGACCATTACGGTACCGGCTTCGATTTGTTCGGCAAGGCGGCGGCCTCGGGCGATGTTGCCGGTCCAGATGCTGGCAGTTAAACCATAAATGCTGTCATTCGCCAGTTTGATCGCCTCATCGTCTGTCTTGAAAGTCATAATGGGCAAGACAGGTCCGAACGTTTCGTCGCGCATTAAGTCCATGGAATGATCCACGTTCGTTACGACTGTCGGTTCGTGAAACCAGCCGCCGAAAGTTTTTAAGCGCTTGCCACCGGTCAACACGCGAGCGCCTCGCCCGAGTGCATCGCTAATGTGCTCTTCCACGATTTGCAACTGTCTTTCATTCGACATTGCTCCGACATCGACTTCCTTTTCCGCGGGGTTATCCTGTTTGAGTGCGAGCGTCTCCTTCACTACCAGCTCAATAAACCTGGTCGCAATCGATTCGTGAACGTAGCATCGTTCTACCGAAGCGCAGGCCTGCCCCGCGTTACAAAAGGCGCCCCAGATAGCCGCCCGGGCCGCGCTCTGAAGATTTGCGTCCTCCAGAACGATCATCGGATCTTTCCCGCCGAGCTCGAGCACAGTTGGCATCAGATGTTTGGCCGCCGCCGCGGCAACTCGTTTTCCCGTTGCAACGCTACCAGTGAACATGATCTTGCCGAGACCTGCTTCAGGGCCAACATCAGTGAGCGCAGCTCCTGTTGCGCCATCCCCCGTAACGATTTCCAGCAAGCCTTTGGGAAGTTGAGCTCGTTGGAAAACTTCACCGATCTTCATGGCGGTCAGTGGAGTCAACTCGCTTGGCTTTAGTACGACCGCATTGCCGGCCATCAAAGCCATCACAACTTCGGCAAGTGGGGTGGCCCAGGGAAAGTTCCAGGGTGAAATGATTCCGATCACACCGAGTGGTTTATAGATAACTTGCGAGGAACGACCCATGAACCCGTATTGCCCGATATCGATCCTGTTTGGCTGTAAGAGCCGCGCGGTGTGCCGGGCAAAGTAATGCATTAGATCAAGGCCGGGCACGATTTCCATCGAGAGTGCTTCCGCTGCCGGCTTGCCCGTCTCGCGGGAGATCAACTTCCCGATCTCGTCAAGTTCGGCAAGGACGATCTTGCGTGCCTGCAATACGATGTGCGCCCGGTCGCGGAAAGAGAGACTTGCCCATGCAGGTTGGGCCGCTCGCGCTCGGCCAACTGCGCTGCGTACTTCTTCTGGAGTATTCAGCGGCGCACGACCGATCTCTTCGCCGGTGGCCGGATTATAGGAAATGATCTCCGCCGTTTCAGGTCTAAGGGTCCGCGTGCTCATTTGATTAGCTGGGTAAAAGGTAGACAGATTCAATAGGATTTACAAGAGACACTCCTCTAGTTTGAAAGCCACTGTCGATCGTCTAATTCATTCATCTCAGCAACCTCACAGGTCAGGAAGGCGGACCCTGTCCCCGCCCAAGGTTCAATGTTACTCAACAAGCAAATCAATTAGTCCACCTCAGCGACCTTTGAGGCGAAGTAGCTTGTTCATGCTTTCAGAGTTATTCAAGTGGAATAATCAGTTAGACACTGGGTGGCATTCAATCTTGGGCGGGGACAGGGTCCGCCTTCCTGACCTGTGAGGTTGCTGGGATGAATGGATTAGTGGATCGTCAGTGGCTCTCAAACTTGAATTGCAATCAGTCAAGCCTCATCATTTCCGAGGCTGGCAAATTCTCAGGTACAATGAATGCCAATTATCTCGACAAATAACCTGCCGGAGGAAAACTGTCAATGATCAAACCGCAGCTTGAGGAATTCATGCGGCGAATGGACCCGAAATCCGTGGCCATCATACCCAGCGCACGCGAAGCAACCCGCTCAAACGACACGCAATATCGCTTTCGTCAGGACTCGGACTTTTTTTATCTTACGGGTTTTGAAGAGCCGGAGTCGATCGCCGTAATCAGACCTTCGCACGAGACGAAATACACGCTATTTGTCCGCCCGCGCGATCCTGAAAGGGAGATATGGGATGGCCGGCGTGCAGGAGTTGAGGGCGCTAAGTCACAGTACGGGGCGAACGAGTCTTTTCCGATCGTGGAATTTGACGAGAAGCTTCAGGACATTCTCGACGGCGCCGAAAAACTCTATTACCGGCTTGGTGTCAATGCCGATCTGGACGACACGATCATCCGGCAGATTGTTCGGATGCGTTCGTTGAATCGGAAACCCATTCACCCGCCGCAGACGATGGTCGATCCGGCTACAATCGTTCATGAGATGCGCGTGCTGAAAAGTGCGGAAGAGATCGAGTTGATGCAACGTGCGGCCGACATCGCGGCAGAAGCACACTGCGAGGCGATGAAAGCAGTGCGTCCGGGCATGAAGGAATATGAAGTCGAGGCGCTAATCGAACAAATATTTCGCCGGCAAGGCGCCGCCGCTCCCGCTTACACATCCATTGTTGGCGCGGGCGCGAATGCGACAGTGCTTCACTACATCAACAATGATGGCGAACTACGCGATGGCGAGTTGTTGCTGGTTGATGCGGGAGCAGAATACAAGGGCTACGCGTCGGATATTACAAGAACTTTTCCAATCAGTGGTCGCTTCTCGAAAGCGCAACGCGAGATCTACGACCTCGTGCTCGAGGCGCAAATGTCTTGCGTTGAGATGGTCAGGCCAGGCGTGACACATGATCAACTAAAGCAGCATTCAATTGAAGTCCTGACCGAAGGCGTGGTTCGGCTGGGGTTGTTGAAAGGAAAGACGGACGAACTGATAAAAGAAAAGAAGTACGAACAGTTTTACATGCACGGGCTCGGTCACATGCTGGGTATCGACGTGCACGACGTCGGGCGCTACTACTACGATCAGGAATCGCGAGCGCTCGAGCCGGGCGTAGTGATGACTGTCGAGCCCGGATTGTATATCTCGCCGCAAACGAAGGATATTCCGGAACAGTATCTGGGTATTGGTGTGCGTATCGAAGACGATGTGCTTTGCACTCAGAATGGCCCGCGAGTTTTGACGAATAAGGTTCCAAAACATGCGGACGAGATTGAATCGTTGATGTCTCGCCTATAGTCCCAAAGCACTCAACACTGAATGAGCCATTCGAGCTTGGTGAATTTGCGGGTTGGGAAGGCGGACCCTGTCCCCGCCCAACTTTGAATGCCACTCAACAGCAAATCAGTAGGTCAAACCTTTGAGGCCAAGGAGTTCGATCATGAGCTCAGCATTGTCTTAGTTGAGTGATCTAGGTTGAAGCTGACTGACATTCAAACTTGGGCGGGGACAGGGTCCACCTTCCCAACCTGCAAATTTGCTCAGCTTGGTTGATTAGTTCAATGTTGAGTGGCGAGGAGGACGGACGACAAGCTAAAGCATATCGGACATTCTACGACGACAACTCCGCGACGATCTCTCTCACCACCTCACGACCCTTTTCAACCTCGTCGGGTTTCAGTGATACGGCTCCGACTACAGCATGACCTCCGCCGCCGTAGCGTTCGCAGATTTTGGCGATGTTGTGAGTCCGCGGGCGTGGCGCCCATGGATTTGAGCCGACTGAGATTTTCGTGCGCTGTGGTCCACGCGTGAGGGCCACCGAGTAAGAGGTTTGAGGGTACAGATAATAAGGTATGAACTTGTTGAAGCCGTCGTAACCCTCATCAACGAGATCAAACTGCACGACTCCATTTGCGAAGGAAGCTTTGCGTTTTATTGTCTCGAGTGTTTCGAGATGTTGGCGCAGAATCGGCTCAAACCGTCGCTGCACCTCTTCGCTCGTGGCAACTTCTTCAAGTGACTTGACCGTAAGGTCGCGGATAATCTGCTCGATGAAGAGATCGTCAGGATCAGCTTCGATGACTTGCATTAGCTGGAGCGCCGGTTCCTTAAGCTCCACACATTGAGCCGGAGATTCATAGAGCGCGCCATCGATAATGTGGGCCCAGTGCACGAGCGATTCAAGCGGCGCAGAATCAAACCCAAACTTCTCATGCGCCACCTCGGCGATGAATTCCGTGCACGACTTTCTCGTT
>Ga0137359_10003255_pt1 | contig 13127 bp, 11 predicted proteins | sample Mad1_40_16metaG_FD_108281 | JGI IMG/M metagenome (GOLD analysis project Ga0137359, IMG submission 108281) | Vadose zone soil microbial communities from Angelo Coast Range Reserve, California, USA - Mad1_40_16 metaG | ecosystem: Environmental > Terrestrial > Soil > Vadose zone | place: USA... | reverse complement strand
CGTTGTTGGCGTACCAGGGGCCATTGGAGTCAGCCGATGAGCTCCGGTTGTAAGTAGTATCCTGTGCCGCAGAGGCATCGTTGTCTTTCCTCGCTGCATCCTGCGCCTTCGGACCTGGAGCAGCAGCATTCTGACCGCTGTCCGCCGCCTGCGCCAATGCCGCAGGCGACGCCGGCAACAGCACCGCACTCAACAGGGCAAGCAGGGCCCATTTTTTCATGTCGTTTTTCTTCATGGCACCACCACCGTATCTCCTGGATGTAGAGCGATGTTTTGCTCGGTTTTTTTACCCTGCACCACTTCCTTGTACTTGAACTTCAAGCGCGATTGCTTGCCGTCTTCCGTGCGCAACACTACGATTCCGTCTTTCTTGGCAAAGGGAGTAAACCCGCCGGCCTGCGCGATCAGCTGCAGGATGGTCGTCTGCGCATTCAAAGCGTACGTCCCCGGCCGTACCACTTCTCCGGTAATAAACGCCCGCTTGCTTCGGATGTCCGTGACCGTCACGGTGACTTGCGGGTTGTTGAGGAAGTTCTTGAGCTTCTCCGCCACCATAATCTGTATCTGGATGGGAGTCATGCCGCTGACTCGCACTTCATTAATCAAGGGCAGTGAGATGTTGCCGTCCGTGCGCACTACCACGGTCTGGGAAACTTCCGGCTCCTTCCACACGTTCACGCGAATTACGTCCGATTCGCCGACAATATATTCTGAAGGCACAATGTCAGCCATCTTCGCGGGCTCGGACGGTCTGGCCGTATCCGCGGTCTTGGCATTGTCGGTGTTGGACGACTTCAAATTGCCGTCCTGGGCTTGCGCCGGCAGCACTGCGGCACCGGTGATTCCGCACAGTGCCACGGCATGGATGAATATTTTTCTGTAAGAAACCATACTTTGCTCCGCTCTCTGTTACCTTGCCGCCCAGCGACCCGGCGGGGAAATCATTTGTTTCTACTTTGCGCCCTTACCCAGAAAAATGACCTTCGCCGTTTCAAAGATGATGGCCACATCCAGGGACATGGAAAGATGTTTGATATAGAAGAGGTCCAACTCCAGCTTGCGTTTCGCGTCTTCCACCGTGGATCCGTACTGATATTTAATCTGCGCCCATCCGGTAATCCCAGGACGGACCGTATGCCGCTGGGAGAAAAAGTCCATGTTCTGCTCCAGCATCTCGCAAAAATATGGCTGTTCCGGACGCGGCCCCACCAGGCTCATGGTCCCATTCAGAATGTTGAAGAATTGCGGTAGCTCATCCAGCCGGTATTTGCGGATAAAACTGCCTATGCGGGTGATGCGATTGTCGCCGTCCGATGCCCAGCTGGGGCCGCCTTTTTCTGCGTCCTGCCGCATGGAACGAAACTTAAAAATCTCAAACTGCACACCATGGAGACCCACGCGCTGTTGCCGGAACAGGACCGGATGCCCGCTTTCCAGGATAATAGCCAGCGCTACCAGACCCATGATGGGCAGGGTCAATGTGATGGCGAACAGGGCCGCGGCAATGTCCATGGAACGCTTGGCCACCAGCAGAAACCTGTTCTTGCGGAATCCATCCGAGAAAATCAACCAACTGGGTGAAAGCTTCTCCAGCGCAATGCGCCCGCTGATGCGCTCAAAAACCGTATGCGCGTCTTCCACCGTCACGCCGGCAAACTTCAGCCTCAGCAACTCGCGATACGGCATGCGCCCGCGCTGCTCCGCCAGAGACAGCACCACGCGATCAATATTCTGCTGCTTCACCAGCATCTCCAGATCACTCAACCCGCCAATGATGCCTGGATTCACCAGAGACTTGCCGATGTTTTCACCCTTCTCATCGAGGAAGCCCAGCACCTTCAAATTGAGGTCGGGACGCGAGCATATTTCCCGGGTAAGAGAGATGCCGGTCGGCCCCGTCCCCACGATCAATACGCGCTCCGGGCTGCGCAGGAAAAAGAACCCTTTGGAATCCAGCAGGACGCGCCACCCGAAAATCAGCGTCATGATGGTGGGCACAGCCAGGGCGGCAATGCCCCGCCCCAGACTTACGCCGGGAGCCAGGTAGTAAAGCAGCGCCAAGCCAATGCACGCAACGCCCAACGCCTGAAGAAGGCCGATCAATAACCGGCCCCGCGATTTCATGACCTCAATGTCATAGAGATCGTTGTAGTAGAGAGCGAACTCGCACATCAGGACAACCACCAGAAAACGCGCAATGGTGTGTCCGCCGGCATAGTCCCAGTGCGACGACATGAAGCGGAGGGCCGTAGCCAGAGCCAGACCAAGAATGATCAGCAGGCTCTCACTCGCCAGCAGCACCAGCGTCTTCGTAGGTATCCTTTGTCCACCGATTTTAAGCATTGCTCACCTTGGCCACCTGCATTAACGGCGTCACCACCCCGCCGGCGTCTTCGGGTTCCGGCTCCGCGGGCGGCGCCGTCGCAGCCGTTTCTGCCGGCATGCTGCGGACAGGGGTGCGGTTGGGGGAAAGGCCCGCATCGCGAATCTTATACAGCAGAGCGCGGTAGCTGATCTTCAAGGCCTCAGCCGCGCGGCGGCGGTTCCAGTGATGGGCCTGCAGAACTTTCAGAATGATCTCGCGCTCCAGCCGCCGCACTGCCTGATTGGTGATCTTCTTGAGCGGCACAGGGCCTTCCTGGGGCATTTCAAAGTCAAAAGTATTGGGCGCCGGCTCCGCCAGGTCCGTGCTGATGCAGGCCTCCGTTCCAAGAATTACATAGCGCTTGATCAGGTTTTCCAGCTGGCGAATGTTTCCCGGCCAGTGATAAGCCTGCAGCACGCGCATCAAAGAGGCCGAGAGGGAGGGCGTCTTGCGGTTGTACATCATGTTGAAATGCTCGCGGAAGTATTCCGCCAGTTCAGGAATGTCCGCGCTTCTCTCGCGCAAAGCCGGCAAACTGACGTTGACAACGTTTACGCGGTAGAAAAGGTCTTCGCGGAAGGTGCCTGCGGCAATCTCCCGCTTCAAATCGCGATTGGTCGCGCAGATCACACGCGCCTCGGATACCGTATCTTCCTGCGCTCCAATGCGGCAGAATTTCCCATCCTGCAGCACCTGCAACAGCTTCGATTGCAAGCCCATGCTCAGTTCACCGATTTCATCCAGGAACAGCGTCCCCCGGTCCGCCAGGGCAATCAATCCCGGCTTGGAGTTGTAGGCCCCCGTAAAAGCGCCTTTTTCATATCCAAAAAGCTCGCTTTCCAGCAGAGCATCAGGAATCGCCGGACAATTCACCTTTACATAAGGGCCCTTCGACAAAGGCGATGCCTTGTGAACAAGCTTGGCGATGATTTCCTTGCCGGTGCCGCTGGCCCCCTGAATCAGTACGGGCACATCAGCTGTGGCAATCAGGGAAAGATCGCGCTGCACCCTCCTCATCGCCTCGGAACTGCCAAAAATGACCGACTCGGGAGGTAGCTCGAAGTTCTGCTCAACTGTCTGCTTCATCACGGCTCCATCGATGCCTGTACAAGATTTCCAACCTGGGATAACTGCCATTCGTATGTGCATGTACGAAGCCAAAGTGTCCGGATGGACATGAACCCATGGAAGGCGCTACAACCTATCTAGACATGCACTAAACTATTGAATATAAACAACTAACTCTATATTCCCATGGCCATTTCCACAGCATGGCTGTGGGTAGGAAAATACGCAGACTGAGCAACATATAGGAAAATGTTTTCACAGTGGGAAGATCGATTTCCCATACTTCGGGGGGCAGAAGGTAAGTAATTTATTACAAAACTTATAAGAGTTGGCCTGACCAGGGACTGATTATCGCCAGCGGTCAATCATGTTCCACCACGTCACTTTGAGCCATTCCTCAAAGGTTGTTTTCGCCCACTCACGATGGCGCCACCAGGCCGTTCCGAAGATTCGGTCGTCATGGGCTGCGGCCACGGACCATCGATATTGCGGTAATCGGTTGCGAAAAATGGAACGCGCGCGCGCCGTATGGAAATCACTGGTCACGAGCACTACATTCTGCGGGTGGAGCGGCTCCAGACACTTAGCCACATACAGCGTTTCCGTAATCGTGGAATCTTCTTCAAAAGGACAGACGCTCACCTGCGCAGCCAGCTCTTTAGCATCCTGCTTCATAAAAGCATCAGCCAGTTCTGCGGGTGTATGGCCAAAATAGTTGGAATCAGAAGATGCATCAAGGAACAGATGCCTGCCGTAGCCGGCGCGCAACAGTTCCATGCCCCGCCGATAGCGATGGTCCTGGCTGTCTCCGGCCAGCACCACAATCACGTCTGACTTTTCCGGACGGTCGCTCACCAGCAGGTTCCCGGAAAAGATGGAGAGCAGCGCTACCACCAATACCAACACCAGGCCCCATGGCTTTCTTGATCGGCGGCGCTGGCGCACTTCGGATAGTAATTCGGACTGGGTCTCAGGCATATTCTCGAATATCACCAACTGCCGGACAAAGCAAATCGGTAAGATGAAACTGGACTAGAAAATACATTTCGGCCGATTGAAAGCCAAGTCTGCAACGATTCAGGAAAGAGTATGCAAAAAATTTCATCTCAATAATGGAAACTTGTTATTTCCTCTTGCACTGAACCTTCCTATTCGTAAGATCTGAAAGAGTTTACTCCAGCCGACGGCACTTCGTGCTCCAAACATGTTTGGCATGTAAAATGCCCTTATTGGTGTGATTATGAAAACTACGGCATATATATAGACAGCACAATTTGATCAGCTGGCCACCAAGCTCGAAGACCGCACTGCCAGGATTGGCGTGATCGGTCTTGGCTACGTTGGGCTTCCCCTGGTTCTTCTGTTTAGTGAGCAGGATTTCCGGATTACCGGGTTCGACATTGACCCTAAAAAGATTGATGTGCTCTCCAAAGGCGGATCGTACATTGTGCGCATTCCGGAAACCGAGATTCAAGCGGCGCAGCATAAGGGGTTCACTGCCACCGCCGACTATTCTCTGATTTCGAGCATGGATGCGGTCATTATATGCGTGCCCACGCCGCTCAATGACCACCATGAGCCCGATCTCAGCTTCATCTCGGCCACGGCTGAATCCATTGCGCCGCATTTGCGTCCGGGACAGGTCATTGTGCTTGAAAGCACCACGTACCCCGGCACCACGGAAGAGCTGCTGATTCCAATCCTGGAAAAAAACCCGCTTGGCCTAAAGGCCGCTCGTGGCGATGCCGACGAGAAAGACATTTTCTACGTTGCCTTCTCTCCCGAACGCGAAGATCCCGGCAATGACACGGTTGCGCGCTGCGACATCCCCAAAGTGGTTGGCGGATTGAATGCACGGGCCACGGAGCTGGCACGCAAGCTTTATGGCACCATCTTTCATCGCACGGTCCCGGTATCTACGCCAGCGGCGGCGGAGATGACCAAATTGCTGGAGAACATCTACCGCTGCGTAAACATCGCGCTGGTCAATGAACTCAAGCTGCTCTGCCTGCGCATGGGCATCGACATCTGGGAAGTGATTGCGGCAGCCTCCACCAAGCCGTTTGGCTTCCAGCCCTTTTATCCCGGGCCAGGGCTGGGCGGACACTGCATTCCCATTGACCCTTTTTATCTCTCCTGGAAAGCCAAGGAATACGACTTCCATACGCGCTTCATCGAACTGGCCGGCGAAGTCAATCTAAACATGCCTTATCACGTGGTGGCATCGACCGCGGGCGCTCTGAATCAGCAGCGCAAGAGCCTGAACGGCGCCAAAGTACTGGTGCTTGGCCTGGCTTACAAGAAAGACATTGACGATCTGCGAGAGTCGCCCTCGCTTACGATTATCGAACTGCTGCAGAAGGAAGGCGCGCAGGTGAGCTATAACGATCCGTTCTTTGAATATGTCGGACGCGGACGCAAATACAATCTGGAAATGCGCAACACGCCGCTCGACAATCTGAAGCAATACGACTGTGTGCTCATTGTCACCGATCATTCCGCGTACGATTATGCGGAGATTGTCCGCGAGGCAAACCTGGTGATTGATACGCGCAACGCAACCAAGGGCATTCAAAGTCCCAAGATTGTGCGCTGCTAGAGTTTGAAGAGCAGGATGGCTTTCCCAAGGCTGGTCATGATTGGCCAGCCTTGTGCTTTGATGCATGAAAGGATTTCTCAGACCAGCACCCGGAGCCTTCCAGCAGCGCGCTCGCGCTGGAAGAAAAGTCGTAGCTATTGACTTCCATGGCCACGCCTCTCTTCCCGCTGGAAACCTCTTCATTCACTCTGAGCACCGTCCCCCGGCAGCTCACAAATGCGGGTTCGGCCATCGAAGTAAGCTCTTCGGGAAAAACCAGAACGGCATCCACATGCTGGCCAGGTTCGATCCGCGCGCTGGTATGGAAAAAAATGCCCTGCGCGCTGACGTCGTGCGTCTGCGCAAGATCGATCTCGTGGGTCTCTGAAACTCGCAGGCGCAGCATAACGGCCACAGGAAGCCGCGACAATCTTCGCCTTTCAGACTTGTTTGGCAAAGGTCTCTTTCCAAAGCCGATCTACATAGCTTTTGCCCTAATCACGTGCAAGTAAAGGGCCATCATCGTTTTCTTGTTCATGGTTTTTGAATTCAGTAATTTACATTTTGTATCCAGAGATATAAATTGTCTAATTTTGCAAGCTTGTTGCTATAACTGCATCAATTCTTCTCGACTCTCCGGCAAAAAGCTCCAAAATGGGAACACAGGTTGCGCCTGAAAAATGCTGACACCGACCGGAAGCAGCTCCAGCCGCATTACGGCAACCCTCAGGAAGAATGACATCCCCACCACACACGATCACCTGAGAAACTTTGCAGGATTTCGATCCGCCAATCCTCTTTCCACCAAAGCTTCACAAATCTTAACCATGGCGAAACCGTAACGCCGCCCCCAAAAGCAATAAGCATTGCATCCACCTGTTTTACCGCTGATGAGTTCCGTTCGCGCTCTGTGGACGCTGAGAAAGCCCTGAACTTCTGTAACTACCCCCGGGCGATTCGGCAAGGATATGATCAACTCCATGGCAACACAGGCCCGCTTACGTACCGTTCCACCAGCCAGTTCCCAACCGGCACAAGAGAGAGCGGTTTTTCGGCGTTGGCAGAGATACAGGCTCAACCTTCCGATCCGCGTTATCTATACACATGAAGCCAACACCAAGATCATGAGTGGACGCGGCAATGATATGAGCGAAGGCGGCGTACTGGTTTTTGCCGGACTGGAACTCAAGGCCGGGGATGAAGTTGCCATTGAGTTCACCCCGCCATATGCTGATGGGCCAGTGCGCGTCAACGGAATCGTGCGTCACCGCCGGGGCTACAACTACGGAATCCAGTTTTTACAGGAAACTCAAGACGATCGGGAGCAGGTAGAAAAGTTTCGCGGACTGTTGCGCCTGGCCGCCGGAAAAGCTACACAATAAGCTTCGCTTTCGGCTCCGGGTTTTGCGATCAAACCGCCTTACTTCCCATCCGGTATTTCATACGCGCCCAGGTCAGGCGCTTTGCCTTGGGGTCGCGTCACTCCATCCTTGTCCCTTCCCGGCTTAACACCAGCAACAAAAGGATTGGCAGGCAACACCGTTGTTCCGGCATCATGGGCCGCGCTTGTATTCTTTAAGTGGAAATCAAAAGCCGCCAGATCGAAGAATTGTGGATCGGCATTGACGTTGTGCGTGGTCTGCGCCGGAACTGTTCCCGCCCCAAACCACAGATTCATATCACCCGCAATTTGCGATTTGCTGCCGTCAAGATAGATCTCTCCGGGAAGCTGATACACAATGTTATTGCGCAGCCGCATCGTCAGCGCCGGAGGCCCGCCGCCAACGCTAAACGCCCCGCGAGAGCCGTCAGAGTTGCGGGAATGGTTTGCGCCGCAGTCGTAGAGCGTATTATTAAAAATCTCCACTGTCCCCGTTCCTGCGCGCCCGTGGTTTGTGATCCCAGCCAGGTAAATGCACGAAAAAGCCCCTCCCGCCTGCAACGGGTCCATCAGCCCCACGTGGTAAATCACATTGTTGTAGGCCTCCACCGTCCCTTTCGCGGGGTCGACCGTGGCAAAGTTAATGCCATTGCAGTTATCGCCGTGTATCAGGTTGTCATGCACGTGCAGATTAAATTGATTGTTTCCTGTTTCCTCACTCGCTCCGCAACCCGGACGGCATAGCGGCGAAGAATGGAACTGAATCGCACGGCAGGTAAAATTATCGTGAATGTGGTTCCATCCCACATCAATGTGGTTGGAATCAGTGCTGAAATAAACGGCATGATAAAACTTTGACGACCTCGGATTTACGCCGGAGTTATGCACCTCATTGCCGTAAAACCTGATCTGGCTCGCCTGGCTGGTTTCCACGCATCCCACCTGGCTATCGGCCCCCGGGCACTCAATGTCATTGCCCACAATTCTCCAGTCCGTTCCGCCCATGTCAATGGCCTGCGTGCCGCCGATAATATGCAGTTGGGATATCACCCAGTGATCTTCGCGGGCCTGTATGTTCGGCGTGCGAATTCCGTAGGCCAGCCCTCTCGCTACACCAATCGTCGCTTTCGCCCCCGGATAAGCCACCAGCGCTTTCGGCGCTCCCGCCTTTCCCGAATTGCTTCCGCCATCGCGGTCCATGCTCAGGTAGGCAGTAAAACTGTCTTCCCTGTTCTGCACCACACCGTTCTCAATGTATGTGATGTCTCCCGGAGACATGCTGTCTTTGGCATGAACCATGGTCTTCCAGGGAGAAGCAAAGCTGCCGTTGTGTCGATCACTGCCGCCGGCAGCGACAAAAAAAAATCTGCCCCCACGAACAGTAAACGACAACCCTTCACTGGCACGACTGCCGCCCTGGCCTGCCACATGCACCACGATTTCGCCGCTCTTCGCAGCCGATCCCAACTGGAATGTGATCTTTTCATCCGACCACACGGGATATTCCGCCGCCGCTCCACCACCAACGGTCACGGTGGAATTGCCTCTGGCTGCGCCAAAGCCTTTTCCCCAGATCGTGACCCATGCTCCGTTGTTGTTCTGCCCTCCGGTGTTTGGGCCGCTCTCCAGATCGGAAAAGAAAATCCTGGGCGACGAAGGCTGCCCCAGGAGGCAGATTGGTATCAAGATATAGAAACATACGAATATGAATTGGAAGAAAGCCTTCATGATTGTCGTGGTGTTGATGCTGTAAGGATTTTACGCTCAGCCGAAATTCAGCGCTGCATGCGTTTTAGGCCCGCCAGAACTTCAGCGCCGCAGTCGCGGCATTATTGAGCCCAGCGCAAAGCGCTGGGTCGGCGTGTGTGAAATGATGGAGCCCCGTAGGGGCGGCACACGGACTGCTCAAAATCACCGGCAGGAGTGCCGGTGCCACACCCAAAACTGGACTCTGCAGTTGAATATTAAGCGCGGCCTATCGCCATCCCATCTGCGCTTCGCGCGCCAAAACTGTAATGCCCCACTTACCGTCCCGTGGTCAGCACCACTTTTCCAGTGGACTTCCTGTGACGCAGCAGGTCCATGGCCTGGGCCGCATCCTTGAGATCAAAATGCTGTGAAACGTGCGGTTGCAGCTTGCCTTCTTCAAACCAGCGCAAAAGCTTGGCGTAGGAATCGCGCAGCAACGCGGGTTTGCGTGACTGGTATGACCCCCAGTAAAAGCCGATGACGTCAATGTTCTTCACCAGCAGGATGTTGGCCGGGGCCTGGGGAATGCGTCCGGAAGCAAAGCCGATAATAATCACGCGCCCGCCCCACGCGATGGACCGCAGGCTGGCATCAAAGGCGTCTCCGCCAACGGGATCATAGACTACATCCACGCCACGTCCGCCGGTAATGGCCTTGACCCGCTCGCGAATATCTTCCCGTGAATAGTCGATCAGGTGATCAGCGCCGTGCTGCTGCGCCACCGCCAGTTTTTCCGGGCCTCCGGCACACGCAATGACCTTGGCGCCCATGGCCTTGCCGATCTCCACCGCGGTAAGTCCCACGCCGCCCGCAGCGCCGAATACCAGCAACCATTCGCCGGGCTGCAAATGAGCTCGCCAATCAAAGGAGCCGTGCGACGTGCCGTAAGCCACGGGAAATCCGGCTGCGGCCAGGAAATCCATTTTGCCGGGAATCCTGTAAACGCGGTTTGCGTCCACCACAATCTCTTCCGCATAAGCTCCGGTGCCCGTCAGGGCCATCACACGATCACCGGCCTTTAAGTCGGTAACACCGGGGCCAACCTCAGTCACCACGCCGGAAGCTTCCATGCCCGGCGTGAACGGAAAGGCAGGCTTCTCCTGGTATTGGCCTGAGATCAACAACAGATCGGCAAAGTTGATGCCCGCGGCATGCACCGCAATCCGCACCGCGCCATCTCTCATTGGAGGCGGCGACACATCTTCCACCACCAGTTTCTCCGGTCCTCCCCACTCTTTGCATAGCACAGCGCGCATGCGGTCTCCTTTTTTCGAGCGGCCATTGTAATTGATTACCGGCCCCCGCACGCCATCTGATTTCATGCATTGGCCGCCCACACACTTGATGCTTCCATTGTCACCACGTTTAGATAGGTATTGGCACGAACCGCTACTTGCTGATCTGGATGACTAACTTTCCCCGTACATGCCCCGTTTCGCTGAGCCGATGGGCATCGGCGAGTCTTGCAAACGGAAATATTTCCTGGATCACCGGCTGAATCTTGCCCGCCTCAATCAGCGCTGTGATCTTCTCCAGTTCTCCGCCTCTCGGCTTTACGTGTGTCATCAACAATCGCTTGCCGGTCAGCGCCGCGCGCGCTGTGCCGGATGCAAGCCCTGCAAGGGCGGTGGCAAAAAATCTGAGCCTGCCGGCAGGCTCGCCGGGAATCGGCACGGTTAGCGTAACCAACCGCCCGCCAGTCTTCAGCGCAGCCAGCGAACTGGACCAAACGCTCTTGCCCACAGCGTCCAGTATCAAATCAAACTTTGGGCGGATTTGATCGATCCGCTCGCACGTATAGTCAATGGGCCTATCTGCACCCAGTTCACGCAACAGGTCCAGGTTCCTGGGGCTGGCGGTGGCAGCGACATAAGCTCCAAAAGCCTTGGCAATCTGGATGGCGAAACTACCAACTCCTCCGGCGCCAGCATGAATCAACACTCGCTGCCCGGGCTTGAGTTTTCCCTGATTCAAGAGAGCCTGCCACGCCGTGAGGGCCGCAAGAGGTACGGCAGCGGATTCATTGTGGCCAAGATTTGCCGGTTTCCTGGCTAATGACTTTTCGGGCGCCACGACATATTCAGCGTAAGTGCCGCGATACGTCTTTCCCACATATCCATCTTTATAGCCATAGACTTCGTCGCCTGATTTGAATAACGTAACCGCCGGTCCGACTTCGGTGACCACGCCGGAAAGGTCGGCGCCCCAAATCACCGGAAACACCACCGGACGCACCGCATCCAGCAGGCCGCGCCGCAGCTTGCAATCCACCGGGTTGACACTGGCTGCGTTCATCCGCACCAGCACGCCATTGGGCCCAACTTGTGGCACGGGCAGATCATCCAGCATCTCCAGCACTTCTGGCCCGCCATACTTCTCGCAAACAACAGCTTTCATGGGTAGCATTGTAAGCACTTTAGGAGTGAACCGTCAGCCTTCAGCGACCAATGCGGCATCGCAGTCCAAAATAAAACCGCGTGTGGCTGATGCGGACTGCCAATTGCCGAATGCTAGACTCTTAACCACATGGACTTCGATCAGTTGGAAACATTTATGGAAGTGGCACGCCATTACAGCTTTTCTCGCGCAGCGGAAAAGCGGTTCCGGACACAACCGGCCATCTCATCGCAGATTCGCGCCCTGGAAGAAGAGATTGGCGCCAAGCTGTTTGATCGCAGCGGCGGTAAAGTTTCACTGACCGGCGCAGGCAAGGTTTTTCAGCAATATGCAGAGCAAACACTGGATGCACGCAAATCCATGCTTGTCACAGTGGCCGAGATGGAACGTGTGCCACGGGGAGAAATCGTGGTGGGAGCCAATGAGGGCACGTGCCTGCATATCCTGCCCGAAGTGTTCGCCGAATTTAAAAAGCGCTACCCCAACGTGGGCGTACAGATCAGCCGGATGGAACGGGCCAAGATCATGGATTCGATTATTGATAATTTGGTGGACTTCGGCGTGGTCTCAGCTCCGGTCAGAGATAAACGCCTGACGGCCGTGAACATCCATCACGATGAACTGGTCATTGTCGCCCCGCCGGGCCATCCTATCAGCCGCATCAAGGAAGCCAGCATTGCCGAAGTTGTACGTTTCCCCTTGCTTCTACCAAAGCTGGGCCGGACCCGCGATGCACTGGAAAGTCTGTTTGACAAGCGCCGTCTGAAGCCAAGAATAGCAATGGAATTGGACTCCAGTGAACTGCTCAAGCGCTTTGTGGCGGCCAATGTTGGTGTGGGATTTATTGCCCGGTCCAATATCAGCGAAGACGTAAAGGCAGGCGTTTTGGCGGCGATCGAGATGGCCGATGCATCCATTCGCCGTGATCTGGCGCTGGTCTTCCGCAAGGACAAGGCACTCAGCCGGGCGGCGCTGGCCTTTATAGACATTGCCGTCAAGATCAAACAATGTCCGGCTCTTGCGGCTTCGCCACAAAAATAGCGGCAGAAGAGATGCCCGATTGCACTATTCTTAGTGCACCAATACAAAATGCCGGCCCTTGTGGACTGCTGCCAAAAATTTTACGGGAATTTTTTTCGCAAGCCCTTCCGTATGTGTTATTTTTTGTCATTCACCTAAAAACGAGTTTTTGGAGGCAAGTAAATTGGGAATAAACATGGTGCCCAAGCGCATCTTCTTGACCAACGGAGTTGGCAAACACAAAGAACGGCTCACCTCTTTTGAGCTGGCCCTCAGGGATGCAGGCATTGCGGCCCAGAATCTGGTTCGCGTCTCTTCCATTTTTCCTCCGCATTGTAAGTTGATTTCGCGCAAAGAAGGCGTGAAGTATCTTTATCCTGGAGAAGTAACTTTTGCCGTGGTCGCGGAAAACTCCACGCGTGAGCCACACCGCCTCACGGCTGCCAGCATCGGCCTGGCCATGCCCGCGGACCGCAGCACCTATGGCTACCTGAGCGAACACCACTCTTTTGGCGAAGCCGACGACGTAGCTGGCGAATATGCTGAAGAGCTGGCCGCCGAGATGCTCG
>Ga0137359_10003246_pt1 | contig 13137 bp, 10 predicted proteins | sample Mad1_40_16metaG_FD_108281 | JGI IMG/M metagenome (GOLD analysis project Ga0137359, IMG submission 108281) | Vadose zone soil microbial communities from Angelo Coast Range Reserve, California, USA - Mad1_40_16 metaG | ecosystem: Environmental > Terrestrial > Soil > Vadose zone | place: USA... | reverse complement strand
TTCCCTGGCGCGGGTCCGATAGAAAAATTTGCCGCTTCGCCGTTCGCGTGGCATCGAGCAAGGGACTGCTCGATCCACCTGGTCCGCGATATGCGCATAACCTGTCGCGCCGTAGTGAGGCAAGGTGGATCGGCCGCTCCGCCGGGCGATGCTAAAAATATGTGGCTTGGCCGCCAAATTGGCATCGAGCAAGGGACTGCTCGATCCACCATGTGATTGTCGATCGATTCGGCTTCGCGCCTTAGCGCGATGACGGCGACGGTGCGGCCGAGGGTCCAGTACTGGCGGCCGCTGGTTTCACTTCTAGCAACTCGACTTCAAAGATCAACGCCGAGTTCGGCGTGATGTCTGGCCCAACCGCCCGCGGGCCATAGGCCAAATCCGCCGGAATAAAGAGCTGATATTTGGAGCCCGTCTTCATCAACTGGAGCGCTTCCGTCCATCCTTTGATCACGCCATTGACTGGAAATGTCGCGGGCTGGCCCCGCTTGTAGGAACTGTCGAATTCCGTGCCATTAATCAGCGTGCCGCGGTAATTCACGGTCACAGTATCGGCTTCCTTCGGCTGCGCGCCGGCGCCTTCCTTCATGACTTTGTATTGCAGACCGCTCGCGGTTGTTTTCACGCCGTCCTTCTTCTTGTTTTCGCCCAAAAATTTCGTTGCTTCGGCGGCGTTCTTTTCGCCAACAACTTTTTGTTTGTCTTCCATTTGTTTGCTCCAGGCTTCCATGGTTTCTTTTAGTTCGTTCTCATTTAGGGCTGGCGTCTTCCCGCTGAGCGCGTCCTTCACTCCGGCGAGCAATGCATCGGGATTGAGCTCCTGCCCTTGCTTCTTGAAACTACCGCCAACATTCAAACCAACGCTGTAGCTCACTTTGTCTTTCAAATCCTTCAATTGCGGTTTGTCTTCTCCAGAGCTCAACGAGGCAGGGGAAAGAACGGCGATAGTAATAATAAGAAGGCGCATAAAAGTGGAATTATCGATGCAGTTGCCTAGACTCCCGGCGGCCGAGAGAACTGCATGCTAATGGATAAACATCACCCGTCAAGGGGACAGCATCATATCTGCCTGCGCGGGATGATGCTGACGGTTCTTCTTGCCACTTCTTTCGCACCTAACGCGTTCTCTGCCATCGCGTTGTCGCACGCCGAAGCCCTTCGGATCGGCAGGAAAATCTGGCAAAATGAATGCAACGGCACCGTGTCGGGTCTGACCTCGTGGAACGAAGGAGAAAACTTCGCTTCTTTGGGAATCGGTCACTTCATTTGGTACCCGAAGGGTCAACGCGGCCCTTTTGAGGAGAGTTTTCCGAAGCTGATTAGTTTCATTTCCAGTCGCGGCACCAAGCTGCCGAAATTGCTTCTCGGTGCGGGCGAACTTCCATGTCCATGGAATTCGCGCACTGAGTTTCTTCGCAGTCAACAAACGTCTGCAATGAAGGAACTGCGCCAGTTTTTGGCCGACACTGTCGATCTTCAGGCGGAATTCCTGGTCAAGCGCCTCGGAAACGCCTTGCCCAAGATGCTCGATGAAGCAGCGCCGGCAGAACGCCAAAACGTGCAACAACAGTTCGAGCGCGTGGCCAGCACTCCCCAAGGCTGTTATGCGCTGGTCGACTATGTCAATTTCAAGGGCGAAGGCGTGTTGCATACGGAGCGCTATCGCGGTGAGGGTTGGGGCTTGCTTCAGGTCTTGGAAGGGATGCGCGCTAACGCCACGAACGCGGTCAATGAATTCTCCCACTCCGCCGCAGCCGTCTTGAAACGCCGCGTACAAAACTCCCCGCTGGAGAGAAACGAAGCGCGCTGGTTATCGGGTTGGCTTAATCGAGTCCACAGCTACAATCGCGATTGATTATGCCGGTGAACATCTCACGATCGCTCTGCGCAGTTGCGCTGATCTCCGTTGCGTTCTTTGCGCGCGCGCAAACGAAGCCGGTCGCACCGGCGCCCCCATCGACCCTCCGCAAAGCGTCTGATCTCATCCGCAAACAGGAACCGGTGAAGGTTAACCAGGCTTTACTCAAACAAGCCACGCCGGACAACGTCCACCTAGTTGTCTCGATTCCCAAACAGCGTGCCTATCTCATGATAGGCGAGCAGATCGTGATCGACGGTCCGGTATCGTCCGGCAAACGCGGTCATAGTTCGCCCACCGGTCATTTCACTATTCTCGAAAAGGATCCCAATCATCACTCCAGTCTTTATGGCGACTTCGTCGATGGCGCGGGTCGAATCGTGCGGGCGGGGGTGAGCGCACGCATCGATGCTGCTCCAAGCGGAACGCATTTTGTCGGCGCGGCCATGAAATGGTTCCTGCGCCTGACTGAAGATGGCGTTGGCATGCACATCGGAATTTTGCCGGGCTACCCGGCTTCGCACGGTTGCATTCGCGAGTCCGCTGAAGGCGCCAAACTTTTCTACGATCACGTCATTGTCGGCACCCCGGTCGATGTAGGTGATTACTAGGTAGAGGCCGTTCACCGAATCGTCCGGGCGGTTGAGGTCAATCGCACTACCTTCCAATCAACTTCTTGCGCAAGAGTTCGAAGGCCGCTTGTGCCGTCATCTGTTTGAATGTTTCGCGGTCGTTCGAGAAAAAGAATTTTCGGGCGATTGTTTTCTGAGCCGGCGAAGCCAGCGCGATGTAAACCGTTCCGACCGGTTTCTCGGCTGAACCTCCGCTTGGTCCTGCGATCCCGGTGGTGGCGAGAGCATATGTCGATTTGGCACGGGCACATGCCCCTTCCGCCATGGCTCGCACGACCATTTCACTCACGGCGCCATGCTTCTCGATCACCTTTGGATCGACACTGAGGATCTCGACCTTGGCCTCGTTTGCATACGTGACGTAAGCCGCGAGAAATACCGTAGAGGCGCCGGGAACATTGGTGAGCCGATGCGCGAGCAAACCGCCCGTGCACGATTCCGCCAGCGCGATCGTTTCTTTGCGCTCGACCAGAAGTTTCACAATGACCTCTTCAAGCGTTTCATCGTTCGTGGAGAAGATCGACAATCCAAGTTTGTCCCGAATGATCGCATCCGCGCGCTCAACCGCCGCTGCTTCACCGACAACGCGGAGATCGACTTCGCCGGGCCGCGCGCAGTAGCCCAATTCCACTCCAGGAATGGCCAGGATCTTCTCGCCAATGGCCTCTTCGATAATCGATTCGCCTGTCATCGCGATCTTGTATAGCCGTCGACGCAACGTCCAGGACGGAGCGATCGAGCGCACGATCGACATGACGGACTCGCGAAACATCGGCTGAAGCTCGCGCGGCGGACCCGGCAACAGGAAAAGATGCGGCGAGGAAATTTTTGGATTGATGTTCGCTCGCAGGTACAATCCCGGCGCCGTGCCGTTCTCGTTGGGCAAGACCTGCGCGCCCGCCGGGACATTCGCCTGTCGCGGGATGCGATCGGTCGAACGAATGCCGCGTTGCGTCAGTCTCTCAGCGATTCCCGCCATCACCTCCTCGTCGCGACGCAACTCGAGACCGAGTAGCTCCGCCACCGTTTCGCGCGTGATGTCGTCAGTGGTGGGCCCCAGTCCGCCCGTGACAATTACAATTTCGGCACGCGAGAATATTTCGTGGAGTGTATCGCGAATCGCTGCGCCATCCGGAACGGTGCGCTGTTCGTCAATCCGCAATCCGAGCGGAAAAATTTCACGGGCGATGAAAGCAAGATGTCGATCCTGCACATCGCCAAGCAAAAGCTCTGTGCCAGTGTTGACGAGAATGCTGCGCATGCGACAAGGTGATTCGTTAAAAAGTTACAATGTTACAAGGGAAAGCTGTAACCCTTTTAACCTTGTAACGCTTTTAACTGGCGGCCGAAGACCGCTAAGCGGCGTCCTTGTCTTGCTTCTTGCGAATGAGCGGAAGTTTTTTGCCTTCGACCACCGCGCGATTAATCGTCACTTCGGCGATGTCCTCGCGGCTCGGCACATCGTACATGATATCGAGCATGATCCGCTCCAGCATAGCGCGGAGCGCTCGCGCCCCTGTTCCCTTGGTCACGGCTTGAGCGGAAAGCGCGCGCAAAGCGTCCTTTGTCACCGTCAGCCGCACGCCTTCCATCGAGAACAACTTCGTGTACTGCTTGATCATCGCGTTCTTTGTCTCGGTCAGAATCTGCACCATCTCGTCTTCGGTCAGCGCGTCGAGCGCGGTCACGACCGGTAAACGTCCGATGAATTCCGGAATCATCCCGAAAGCAAGCAAGTCCTCCGGTTCCACGTGACGGACGGCCTCTTTGCGCAGCGCCTCCTCAACTTCAAGGCTCGGACTTCCAAAACCCATTACCTTTTGGCCAATGCGCTTCTGCACAATCTTATCGAGCCCGATAAAGGCGCCGCCGCAGATGAACAAAATCTTCTCGGTATTGACCTGAATATATTCCTGGTGCGGATGTTTACGGCCACCCTGCGGCGGAACGTTGCAGGTGCTGCCTTCGAGAATCTTCAGAAGCGCCTGTTGCACGCCTTCGCCGGAGACATCGCGCGTGATGCTGACGTTGTCTGTCTTCCGTCCAATCTTGTCGATCTCGTCGATATAAACGATGCCGATCTCGGCGCGCTTTACGTCGTAGTCCGCATTTTGGAGCAGACGCAGAATGATGTTCTCCACATCTTCGCCGACATAGCCGGCCTCCGTCAACGTGGTCGCATCCGCGATACAAAATGGAACATCGAGAATCTTGGCCAGCGTTTTGGCCAGCAGCGTCTTTCCGGAACCGGTCGGGCCGACGAGCAGAATGTTGCTCTTCTCGATCTCAACATCCGCAAACGGATCGGGCTGAAAGGCCGCGGAGGAATCGGCCGGTGTGGCCGTTTGCAGAACGCGTTTGAAATGGTTGTGCACCGCCACCGATAACGTCTTTTTGGCGATGTCCTGTCCGATCACATATTGGTCGAGCAAGCGCCGGATGTCGGCCGGCTTCGGGACGCGAATGGTGGATGATTGGCGCCGCGCATCTTCGTTGAGCTCCTTGTCGAGAATGCTCTTGCAGACGTTGATGCAGCTATCACAGATGTAGACGCCTGGACCGGCGATCAGTTTGCGCACTTCGGCGTGGCTCTTGCCGCAGAAAGAGCACATCGTGAGGTTGGAGGCCCGTGCCATAATCTTGGGCTTTTAGAAAGCAGTTCCTATTCCGCGGTCTTTCGCGATGAAGCGGCCTCCGGCCCGACTCCCAGGCGGTTTTCCGAAGGCGGTGTCGCGCCATCGAGCATCTTCAATTCCTTGCGGGATTTGATCACCTCGTCGACCAGGCCATACGCCTTCGCCTCTGCCGCCGACATATAGTAATCGCGGTCCGAATCCAACTTTACCTGCTCCTCGGGTTTGCCTGTGTGCTGCGCAATGATCCTGATCAGGCGCTTCTTCAGCTTAAACATGTAATCAACCTGGCGTTCCACGTCGCTCGCCGCCCCCTGCGCGCCGCCCGACACCTGGTGGATCATGATGTCCGAATTCGGGAGCGCAAAACGCTTGCCTTTCGTTCCGGAGCAAAGCAAAACCGCCGCCATGCTAGCTGCCATTCCGAGACAATAAGTCGTCACGTCGCAGGTGAGAAACTGCATCGTATCGTAAACCGCCAGCCCCGCCGTCACCGAACCGCCGGGCGAGTTGATGTAGATGTTGATGTCCTTTTTCGAGTCTTCCATTTGCAGGAAGAGCAGTTGCGCGATCACCAGATTCGCGATGTGATCGTCTACGGCCGTGCCAATAAACACGATCCGGTCCTTGAGCAGACGCGAGTAAATGTCGTAGCTCCGCTCGCCCCGCCCGGTCTGCTCCACGACCATCGGAACAAGTACCGATTGCGATAAATTTTGCTTGGATCGACTCATGATTTTTACTCGGAAATCGCCGGTTCTACCGACGGCTGGACGCTAACATTCGCTTTCAGGAAATCAAGAGTCTTACCGAGCAGAATCTGTTCCGCGAAGCCGTCCATGCCATTGTGTTCTTCGAGTTCTTTGCGCATTTTCTCAGGAGAAATATTGTAACGCGTCGCTTCATCACGAATACGCTCCCGCAACTCTTGGGGCGTGACCTCGATGTTCTCGCTCTCCGCAATTCCGCGCAGAATGAAATTCGTCTTCAACCGATGCGCGGCCAGACCGCCGGCCCCCTCCACCAGCTCCTTCTCTTTCTCTTTCAGCATCTCATCTGAGACACCGCGCTCGCGATTTCGTTGCACTAATTCGCCGAGCGCTCGTCGCGTTTCGTTTCGCAAAAGGACCGGCGGCACACCAAATTGAACATGCTCGTGTAAATATTTCACGATTTGCGCTTCCTTGGCGCGTTCGACCTCGTGGTCTTTCTCGTGCTCGAGATCGTGCTCGATCATGTGACGAAGATCGGCCAAAGACTTGCCAGGGGCGATTTTCGCCGCCCACTCATTGTTTATTTCCGGCAACACCTTCTTTTTGATCTCACCCAGCGTAACGGTGTAAGTCGCCTTCTTTCCCGCCAATTCTTTGACCGGAAAATCCGAGGCAAGGTCGACAATCACCAGTCGCGTTTCGCCCGGCTTCTGCCCAATGAGTTGCTCGGAAAAGTTCGGCAGAAAAGTATCCGGGGCCACACGCAACCAGAATTTTTTTCCGCCCGACAAAGTCTTGTTCGCCTGCGGCGCAACTTCGCTGACCGGTTGGCCATCTACCGTCCCTTCGAAATCGATCACGACGAAATCTTCCATTTCTACGCCGCGCTCCGGAACATCGACAAAGTCCGCTGATTGATCGCGCAAACGCTCCAGGGCAAGATCGACATCTTCCTTTTTCACATCCGTCGGCGGCAACTGCACTGGGATGTTTTTGTATTCGGGCAGTTCGAACTCCGGCGCCGTCACCACGGTCGCGCGAAAGCGCATCGACTTGTCGTCGCCGAACTGAACGTCTTCCAAGTTCGTCAACGAGACTACGCGCAGTTTCTCTTGCTCAATCGCGTCGTGGTAACTCTTCGAAACGAGCTTCTTTGTCAGCTCATCCTGGATTTCCTTCTTAAACTTCGCCTCGATCACCTTGCGCGGTGCTTTGCCTGGTCGATAACCCGGGATCTTGGCAAAACGCGTAAAGCTGTTTGCGATCGCGTCCCATTCCTTTGACACCTCATCAGGCGGCAATTCAATCCGCAGCGTGGAAGTAGAATCCGCCTGTTTTTCGACTTCGACCTTCATCAGAACTGCTACTGTAGCGGCGCTCTATGAGCGTCGCATCAATTTTTCGACCGCGAATCACGCGAATAGACGCGAATTATTGGACTTGATCGTAATTTCATTTTGCTCCGTTTAGCGTGATTCGCGTAATTCGCGGGGCAATCAAAATCACGCTAGGCGCTCGCCACCCACATAAACCGCATGCGTTTGCGGAAATCCAAACCAATACGCAAGCTCTCGAAAATCTTCGCAATCGAAGATCGCGAAATTGGCGACCTTGCCCGGCTCGAGCGAGCCGATCTTATCCCCACGATTGAGACTATAAGCGGCATTGATGGTCGACGCCGTGACTGTCTCCGCTGGTGACATTTTCATTTGCGTAGACGCGAGCGAAAGCACCATCGGCATCGACGGAGTCGGCGATGAACCGGGATTGAAATCGGTTGCCAGAACGACCGCCAGCCCCGCCTGGATCATTTCGCGCGCGCGCGGGTAACATGTCGATCCGAGCGCATAAACCGAACCGGGCACCAAAACCGGTTGCACGTTTGCGGTCTTCATCGCCGCAATCCCCTGCTCGTCCGTTTTCTCCAGATGATCCGCGGTCGTCGCGCCTAATTCCGCGGCCAGCTTCGCGCCACCAGAATTCGCAAGCTGATCGACATGCATCCGCAGTTTCAGCCCGAGCTTCTTCGCGGCCGTGAGGATTTTTCTCGATTGTTCGATATCGAAATAGCCGCGCTCGCAAAAGATGTCGCAAAACTCCGCCAGCTTTTCCGACGCGACGCGCGGCAGCATTTCATTGATGACAAGATCGACATATTCGCTAGCGGACATGTTTTTCGGAATTGCGTGTGCGCCCAAAAACGTCGGAACAATCTCAAGCGCCACCGCCCCGCCCTCTCTCGTCCCGATTCCAACACGTTCCTCAGTTCCTATACGTGACTCACGTATAACAGGCTTTGTCGTCTCCGAGTCATCATTAAGCGAGCGCATCACGCGCAAAATCTTCAGTTCGTCTTCAGTCGTTAGGCCGTAGCCAGACTTCGCTTCAATGGTCGTGGTGCCGCATTTCAAAAACCAATTCGCGCGCCTCTTCGCTTGCGCGAGAAGATCTACATCGGACGCGGCGCGCGTCTTCTCGACCGTGGACCAAATCCCGCCACCGGTTTTCGCGATTTGTTCGTAGGTCTCGCCACGCGACCGCCGCTCGAAATCGCCCAGACGATTCCCGGCAAAAACCAAATGCGTGTGTGCGTCGACGAAACCCGGCAGCACAACTCGCCCGCACGCATCGACAATCTCCGCGTCCTTCGCCTGCTTCGCGATTTCCTTGCTCGGACCGACGATATCGATTTTGCCATCGCGAACCAGCAAACCGCCATCACGGATGATCGCGAGCTCCGACATTTCCGCGCCGATGCGGGACCGTTTCGGACCAGCCAGCGTGACAAGCTGCGACGCGTGAAGAAGAGCGACAGACTTCAAGACTTACCCATCTTGCTCTCAACAATCTGATCGATCTTCTTAAATTCGGATTCGGATTCGGCGCTAATTCTCCGAACCTTTTCCTGAAGAGTTGACTTCAAGTTTTCATCTTTCAGGCCCGCCAGATTAATTCGGACGTTAAGCGCCGCGCCGTCGATACAAGCACGTGTCGCGAGAAGTCCCACGCCAACATCCGAGATCGAGGCCGGGTTACCTTTATCAGCCATCTCCGCGAGAATTTGGTAGGATTTGAAGGTTGTTTCCATTACTCGCAGCGGAATCTCGGCCGCATATTTGCTGGCCCCTTGTATGGCCGCGGAGCGCGCCGCTTTTTCTTCGGCGGATTCTTTCGGCAAAGCGAACGCATCCATCACTTTGCTGAAGGCGGCGGTGTCTTCATCGACCAGAAAAAGCAATTCATCTTTGAGTTGCTGCGCCTTCACCGCCCAGTCACTGAAGTATTTGAGCTTGTCGTCCCAGCCACGCTTCCCGGCGGAAAGATTGGCGACCATTCCGCCAAGTGAAACGCCCAATGCGCCCATTAACGCCGCGACAGAACCACCGCCCGGCGCCGGCGAATCGCTCAGTGTCTCATTGCAGAACTGGCGCAAGTCCATTTTCACGAGCGATTTCTTTGCAGCGGATTCCATCTTGAATTCTATGATCTTCTCTTTTGGATCGAACGGTTTCAACTCACTTAATCCCATCGAGCGGATGCCGATATCAATGAGCTCTTCTTCCGAAGCGCCTTCCGACCACTTCTGTTTACGAAGAAAATACTTCCCGGCGTCCACCAAACATTTTTTAGGAAGCATGCCCACGACTTCCGATCCTGTCACCCGCAAGCCCCGTTTACTGGCCGCTTCGCTACAAGCATCGAACGCCGCATGTAAGGGCGTTTCTTCAATGTTGGTCAGGTTTATAGACACCTGCGCGATGCCGTATTCTTCGACATACCACCCAATGGCTTTCACATGTTTCAACATCCCGGGAATACGAACCGGTTCGCCGTTCGCGTCGAGCACGGGTTTTCCGTAAGGCGTGCCATCATCCGTTTTGATCCGGCCATTTTCTCTCACATCAAAAGCGACCGAGTTCGCCCTGCGCACTGCTTTTGTATTCAGGTTGACGTTGTAAGCGACCAGGAATTCCCGCGCGCCAATCGCGGTTGCGCCGGATTTCTCATTAAACACCGCAGGTCCGAAGTCTGGCTTCCAGGCAGCTTCTTTTATTTTTTCAAAAAAGCCTTCGTATTCTCCGGCGCGAATGACCGCGAGATTTGCGCGCGTTGGATCCTTCGCCGCCTTTTCGTAGAGATAGACCGGAATCTTGAGCTCATCCCCGACGCGTTTTCCGAGTTGCGTGGCGCAGGCGATTGCTTCTTCCCAACTCACGTTGTTCACCGGAATAAATGGACAAACATCGGTCGCGCCCATGCGCGGATGCGCCCCCTTGTGTTTGCGCATATCGATGAGCTCCGACGCTTTTTGAATCCCGCGGAAAGCGGCTTCCACTGCGGCGTCGGGACCTCCGACAAAAGTGACCACGGTGCGGTTGGTGGTCGCGCCAGGATCGACGTCGAGCAGCGAAACTCCCTCCACCGATTCAATCGCCGCGGTGATCTGCCGGATCACATCCATGTCTCGGCCCTCGGAGAAATTGGGCACGCATTCGATCAGTTTTTGCATTGTGCAGTCGGCTTGTCTGGATCTTTCGCCCTCACGCTGGTTTCAAAATATGCTGGGTGAACCACCTCGCGTCACCCGCATCCTAGCCTTCTCCCAAGCGGGAGAAGGAACCACCTCTCCCTTTGGGAGAGGGCTGGGGTGAGGGCAAGCAAATTTTCGAGCGGGTTCAATCGCGTGGCTTCGGCTGCATCGGGATGTCGATCTTGTGCGCGGCGGCAAAATCGATCGCGCGCGAGTAACCGGCATCGGCGTGACGAAGCACTCCCATTCCCGGATCGCTGGTCAGCACACGCTCGAGACGCCGTTCGGAATTATCGCTACCGTCGGCAACCACGACCATGCCCGCGTGCTGCGAATATCCGATGCCGACGCCGCCGCCATTGTGAATCGAGATCCACGACGCGCCCGCTGCGGTGTTGATCAACGCGTTGAGCAACGGCCAATCGGCAATGGCGTCGCTGCCGTCGATCATGCCTTCGGTCTCGCGATTTGGCGATGCGACCGAGCCGGCATCGAGATGATCGCGCCCGATCACGATGGGCGCTTTGATTTCGCCGCGCTTAACCAGGTTGTTCATGGCCACGCCGAACTCGGCGCGTTCGCCGTAACCGAGCCAACAGATCCGCGCCGGCAATCCTTGGAAATGAATGCGCTCCTTCGCCAGCTTCATCCAGCGCGCCAGCGTCTCGTTCTTCGGAAATATTTCGAGCGCGAGCCGATCGGTGCGTGCGATATCATCCGGATCGCCGCTCAGCGCCACCCAGCGGAACGGTCCTTTCCCTTCGCAAAAAAGCGGACGGATGTATTCCGGAACGAACCCGGGAATATCGAACGCATTTTCGACGCCGGCTTTCTTCGCCTGGGCACGGATGTTGTTGCCATAATCAAACGTGATCGCGCCTTTCTTTTGCAACGCGAGCATCGCTTCAACGTGCACGGCCATGGAACGCATCGCGCGCTCGATGTATTCGTCCGGATTCTTCGCGCGCAAGGCGAGCGCGTCGTCCAGCGACATTCCATTCGGCACGTAACCGTTTAGCGCGTCGTGCGCGCTCGTTTGATCAGTCAAGACGTCGGGAACAACCCCGCGCTTCACCATTTCTGGCAGCACATCAGCGCAATTTCCAACGAGTCCGACGGAAATCGACTCTCGATCTTTGCGCGCCTTGTCGATCAACTTGAGCGCTTCATCGAGCGACCACGCGATCTTATCGCAGTAGCCGCTCTTCAATCTCTTCTCGATGCGCGCAGGATCGACCTCTACGCCAAGAAAGAGCGCGCCGTTCATGGTGGCAGCGAGAGGCTGGGCGCCGCCCATCCCGCCAAGACCGCCGCTCACGACAAATTTTCCCTCGAGCGCGCCGTTGAAATGTTTGCGCCCAGCGGCCGCGAAAGTCTCGAACGTTCCCTGCACGATCCCCTGACTGCCGATGTAAATCCACGAACCGGCCGTCATCTGGCCGTACATGGTGAGCCCCATTCGCTCAAGGCGGTTGAACTCAGCGTAGTTGTTCCATTGACCGACGAGATTCGAGTTCGCGATCAAAACGCGCGGTGCTTCGTCGTGCGTTTCGAACTTGCCAACTGGTTTACCCGATTGCACGAGCAGCGTTTCGTAGTTCTCGAGATTCTGCAGCGAGCGCACAATCGCATCAAACGCTTCCCAACTTCGCGCGGCGCGACCGGTTCCGCCGTAGACAACCAGACGATCGGGGTCTTCGGCCACACCCGGATCGAGATTATTCATTAGCATCCGCATAGCCGCTTCCTGATGCCAGCCTTTGCAACTGCGCTTGCTCCCGCGCGGCGCATGGATAATTCGCTTCCCGCTCATAACTTTTCGTGACCGCTATCGAAATCGCCGCGCCGAATCGCTTCCGCGACGCGTGCAATGTCTCCGGAAAGCGGTCGATCTTGCGTCAGGGCTGGCGCAATTTTCCTGAGCGCGGCGAAAGCGCGCTCAACCCCAGCGCCGGCTTTCAATGGACGCCGATGTTCCAAACCCTCCGCGCCGGCGAGCAACTCGATGGCCACCAAATTCTCGGCAAGATCGACGATCGTCCGGAGTTTGAGCGCGCTCGTCATTCCCATGGAGACGTGGTCCTCTTTTCCGCCGGAAGTGCTCACGTTATCCGTGCTTGCCGGATGGGCCAGCACGCGCGCTTCGTTCAACAAAGAGGCTGCGGCCACATGCGCGATCATGAAGCCGGATTGTAAACCCGGTTGCCGCGCGAGAAAGGCGGGCAGCCCTTCGCTCTTGTCCGGATTAATCAAGCGATCGGTGCGGCGTTCACTGATGCTCATAAGGTCGGTCAGCGCGATGGCGGCGTAATCAAGCGCGAGACCAAGCGGCGCGCCGTGAAAATTTCCGCCCGAAATCACCTCACCGCTTTCCGCAAACACGAGCGGGTTGTCCGTCGCGGACGCGGATTCAATCAGAAGGACGTCCTCGCAGTGCGTGAGGGCACCGCGCACGGCGCCGTGCACCTGCGGCATGCAGCGCACACTGTAGGCGTCTTGGACGCGAGGATCGTTCCGGCGGTGTGACTCACGAATTTCGCTTCCTTGCAAAAGCGATAGGAGATGCGCCGCGGCTGCTTTTTGTCCGGGATGCGGACGCGCATTCTGTAAACGCGCGTCAAACGCGACCGGCGTGTCTTTAAGCGCTTCAAGGGTCATCGCGCCGGCGACATCGGCGACGCGCGCCAATCGTTTCGCGCGCAAGATCGACAGTCCCCCGACCGCATGCATTCCCTGGGTGCCGTTGAGAAGCGCGAGACCTTCCTTCGCT
>Ga0137359_10003236_pt1 | contig 13154 bp, 14 predicted proteins | sample Mad1_40_16metaG_FD_108281 | JGI IMG/M metagenome (GOLD analysis project Ga0137359, IMG submission 108281) | Vadose zone soil microbial communities from Angelo Coast Range Reserve, California, USA - Mad1_40_16 metaG | ecosystem: Environmental > Terrestrial > Soil > Vadose zone | place: USA... | reverse complement strand
GTGAAATCGTCTGCACCGCCCCTGCATCAAACCTACGCCGTCGTTCATCCAACGCCCATGCGCCACCTCGCCGCGCTTTTCTCACCCGCACCTAAAGACATAACCAGACAACTTTTACATCTCGGCGGAATCGGCTTGATTCCCCTCGGCTTGCTCGACAGCTCCGTAGTGCCTCTCCCCGGCAGCATGGATGTCGCCACCATCCTCCTCTCCGCCCGCGCCAAGCATCTCTGGTTCTACTACGCCACCATGGCCACTCTCGGTTCCGTCCTCGGCGGCTTCCTCACCTATCGCATCGCCCGAAGAGGTGGTGAGCAGGCGCTCACAAAGCGCTTCTCGAAGAAAAGAGTCGAAAAAGTTGTCAACACTTTCGACTTTCGAACACTGGGGCTTCGCTGCCATCGTTGTTCCCGCGCTGCTCCCGCCGCCATTTCCGTTCGTGCCTTTCGTGATCGCCGCAGGCGCTATGCAGTATTCGCGAACCAAATTCCTGATCGCTTTGACCATCGGCCGCCTGATCCGTTACACGCTCCTCGCCTTCCTGGGCGCCACCTACGGACGCCACATTCTCTCGCTGTTCTCCCACCACGCATACGCCACTATTTTCGTCGCGCTTGGAATCGGGATCGCCGTCGTAATCATCGTCCTGCTTGTCCGTAAGCGCCGTTTGGCGCACCCAGCGCATCGCTAAACGGACTGTCGGCTCCTTCCAGCAAAAACAACGCACCGGCCGCGCCCTGCAAGGCAATGTTCCCACGCATTAACTGCAAACTTCACGTCTCTCTGTCTCACATTGAATGGACAAAAAAAGACCATATGTGGTTTCATAGTCGGTCGGCAAATTGCCCGCATTTCGCAAGAGGAACGCGGCCAGTTCACGCGTGAAGGAGCTTCTACATGGATATTGGATATCGGCTACGTACGCTGCGAGAGGAGAAGAAAATCTCTCAAGGCGAAATTGAAAAACGTACTGGGCTTCTGCGTTGCTACATCTCTCGCGTCGAGAACGGCCATACAGTTCCGGCCATCGAGACGCTCGAAAAGCTGGCCCGGGCGATGGACATGCCCCTCTATCAACTGGTGTATGACGGTCAGGAGCCGCCTGCCTCGCCACTCAATGGCGGCGACAAGCGGTCTGACGAATGGGGTAGCGCCGGGAAGGATGCTCGCTTTCTGAGCAAGCTTTGCCGATTCCTGGCGCAAATGAAAGAGAGCGATCGAGAGTTGCTCTTAAGTTTTGCCGAGCAAATGCCCAGGCGCAAAAAATAGCGCGCTCTCGGACGCCCCGAAGAAGCTGACCAGGTCGAGCACCGCTTGAAGTCTTGGCCCACGTCCGCTGCTAATCCCAATTAATTGTGCCTATAACCGAACCCGTCTGTTGAAGGCGGATTGCCCTAACGCTTCTCCGTGGCCACCGCATTCGACGGTTCGTACAACAGCACCTTGCGCCCGGGCACGCCGGCCGATAATCGGCGGAGCGTGTAACGGAACGGCCGCGGCCCCGCGCACTTCCCGCAATCTTCCAGCCGATAATAGTTTTCGCCAGACCGAACCACCCGCGGAGGATCCCAGTCCGGCTTTCTCCGGCTGGCTCGAATTTCCATAATCTCGTCTGTTCCGCTCTTTTGAAACGAAATCTCGTCGGCGCATACGGGCACACTCGATTCCAGTATCTTTTCACTCACAGCATTCACGAATGAAGAGGCCACGCCCGGCGCCTCTTGAGTTGTTTTCGATCGCCCAGAAAGCACCGCAAATGCCTTATCGACTAGAAAAAGCGGAAGCGTCCCTAGCAGGCTATCCGAAAACGCCGCCCCGCACATTCGCACCGCGCCTTCGGCGCTGAAATACCCCAGAACCCACGTCAGCGGATGATTCACCCACATGAACCATGCCATCGCGCCAATCGCCTGGTCCGTGATCCCGCTCCCTGCTGGTCCGTTCAGCGCCACTTCCAGCCCGCGATTCACCCATGTCGTCATCGAAACCGAATACCACTTCAGCAGCGCCGCCAGCGCAACCGCAAATTCCGCCAACCCGCTGAGCGCCACGGCGTGCGTCCAGTTGATGGAATCCGAAAATGGCAGCCCCAAACGCCAACGCTTCGGCAAAATGGATAGGAACGGCCCGACTATGTATGTCCACATTTGGTCTTTGCCTTTCCTAATCTATAGGAAAGTATCTTCGGTGCCAGTACCCCTCGCTGCCAAAGTACCAAACAGGTACGACCTTCTTAGCAGGCTCCACACGCGAGGGGCAAACCCTTCAATCTACAGCCTTTATTTCCCACTTTACAAATAGTAACGGATGCGGTAATCTATCAGTCAAGGTTCTGCTGACAGTGTCCCCGTTTAGTCCCTCCTCCCCCCGCAACGCGATGTGTATCCAAAGGACCGTATTGTCGCCCCTCCCAGCCCGCTATTCACTACCCACTTTTCTCCCCTCCCTACCCGCTACTCACTACCCACTACCCACTTTCTTCACCAAGTCACGTGTTTTCCTCAGCTTGCGGCCTCTCTTCCCTCTCCAAAAAAGTCAACTCCTTTACAATCAAGCAAATCCAGCCTCTTTTCCGAAAACACCCGGGGTGGGGGTACCTCTGGTCACTCGCCACTTCCCCCCCGATACCGGTACCGTCTCAACATCGGCACAGGCAACATTCCAACCTTCAGACTTTACTGTGCTACTATCGCCCAAGTTCGGTCCCAATCGGCCAAAAGTTCGCCCCCTTCCACCAGCGGCAGACACACTTATGCCCGACGGCACACGTCGCAGTGGACGCATTTCCAAACAGATTGCTATCGCTCTCATCGGAAGCGACATCGAAGGACGCATTTTTTCCGAGCAAACCCAGACCGTGGTGCTCAGCCGGCACGGCGCCGGCATCGTCTCCTCGTACAAACTTTCCGCCGAGCAGGAAGTGGTCATTCGCAACGAGGAATCCAACAAAGAGATCGAAGCGCGCGTCGTCGGCCAGATCGGCTCGGACGGCGACACCTACATCTATGGCATCGCGTTCTTGGACCCCCAGATCAATTTCTGGGGCCTCGATTTTCCGGATTTGTCGGAGACGGAAAAACAGGCCACCCATACGCTTCTGGAATGCGGCGGTTGTCACTCGCGCGAAATGGCCGACCACAGCGATCTGGCTTCCGACGTAATGGCCGTGAACGAAAGCATCATGCGCTACTGCCAGAAGTGCGGGTTGTCGACATTGTGGAAAAAGGCCACGGGCGGCCAGTCGACGGAAGACGATTCCTTGGAGTCCACTACAGCACGGTTCTCAAACGCAACCGGAAGGCCAGACGGCTCGGCTGGCTTGACGCAGCGGCCGTCCGCGTTCGCGGGTCCTGCCTGGATGCACGCGGAAGCGCTGGAGCCGATAGCGCCTGCAGCCATGATCGAGCCGCTCGCCCCGAGTGCTTTGGTGGATCGGAGCGCCGGCATCTTGCCATTGACCGAACCCGCGGATACACCAACAGCTGCATCATCCAGTGCCGCCGAGTCGGACGCCCGTATAGCTGTAAAAGAGTCAGGTGCGCCTGTTGCGGTAAAAGATCGGGAGAATCGGCGAAAGCATGCGCGCACGCGCGTGAACTTCAAAGCCTGCGTGCGCCGCGCCGGCTCGGCCGACGATATTGTGGCCTGCGAAGACATGTCGCGAGGGGGGCTGCGCTTCAAAAGCAGCCGGGAATACTTCGAGAAAACGGTGATCGACGTGGCCGTGCCGTATTCTCCCGGAGACCAGGCCATCTTTGTGTCCGCGCAAATCGTATACGTCCAAGAGTTGCCGGAGCAGAAGCTGTATAGGTGCGGCGCCATGTATCTGCGCAGCAGAAGATAAAGGGCAAAAACGAAACTGGTGTTCCGAATAGAGCGGCGGCAACGGCAAAACAAGGCGAAATGCCCGCCAGTGTGAGAACACAAGTGTCATTGTGTTGTCACGAGCGTCGGACGCGGGATGAATACAGGGTTGTGCCACGCAGCATTAAACGCTTTTCCTCCAACCGAGCGGCGCTGCGGCGAATCTAAACATTTAGGGCTATGGATCGTCGCCTGGAAATCGATGCAGTTCGCGGGCTGATGCTGGTGTGGATGGCGCTCACCCACCTCCCCACGTTCTTGCCGACGTACACGAATCAGCCCTTCGGCTTTGTTTCGGCGTCGGAAGGTTTCATTTTCTTGTCCGCGGTGTTCACCGGCCGGATCTACTTCCGGCTGGCTCAGCGCGAAGGCTACCCAGCGATGCGCAGCAAACTACTGCTGCGCACCCTACGCCTCTATGGCTATCACGCGCTCCTTCTCGCCTTCGCGTTCTTGGTCGCCGTGCCCATTGCGGCGCGCGGCAATCGCCCGCAGCTTCACAATCTGCTCGATTTCTATTTCGCCGCGGGTCCGAAGCAAGCGATCACCGAAGCCTTTCTATTGATTTACCAGCCGCCGCTTCTGGACATCCTGCCGATGTACATTCTGTTTCTGCTATTCACGCCGCTGGCACTGACAATTTCTCGCCGCACCGGCTGGAGTCCCATTCTCGCGGGCGGCGCCACGCTCTGGTTCCTGGCGCATCTTGGCTTGCGCGAAGCGCAACACAATTTTGTGAATAACGTGCTGCGCATCCATATCCCGATAAATGAAATGGGCTCCTTTGATTTATGGGCCTGGCAATTTCTGTGGATTCTAGGTCTGTGGTTTGGCGTGCGCTGGGCGCAGGGCAATCTGCCGGTGGAAAACTGGGCGCGGCGGGCGGTGATTCCGGCCGCGATTGTGGTCGCGGTGCTTTTGCCGTTTCGCTATGCGGTGGGGCGCGGAATCGAGTTGGGCGCGTTCGAGCCGTTGTTTGATAAGTGGCATTTCGGCGCCGTCCGCCTGATTAATTTTGCGGCTGCGGGGGTGCTGCTCATTCGGTTTCAGCAGATACTGAAACCGCTCGCCGTACGCCCGCTGGTTTTGCTGGGTCAGGCTTCACTGCAAGTTTTCTGCGTGCATCTACTTTTCACTTTCGCAGGACTGACGCTGCTGGGAAACGCCGCGATGCTGAGCGCGTGGCAGCAGGTCGCGTTGCTGGCGGCGACTTTAGCGGGGATGCTGCTGACCGCGAAGATATTTTCGAAATCCGAGTCGAAAGTAGAGCGAAAGGGCGAAAGCGTGCCTCCGGAAACATCGACTGCCAGGCCAGTGCTGGCAACAGCGCCGGCGCTCCCGAGCCGAGCGGAAGCGCAGGCGCAATATTCCGGTGTCGAAGAAACTACACGGCCCGCGGAGTCCCAGCTCCACAGCAGCGATATACCATCTTAGTTAAATCGCCCCGAACCTTTCGGCCTCGTGACCGCCCCCTCCCCTAGTACCCCAAACTCGGTACCCCCGCTCTATGGTGAAGCGCGCGAGCCGGCTGCGACAATGCTCGCAGAAAGTCGAGACCACGTGGTCTCGCTCAGAGGCTCACTCAAACTTATGTCCGAACGTGTCAGTGCCGTGACGCCAACGCAATCCACGTCGCTCCCTCAAACGCCGGCGGAACGCCGGCAGATGCGAAGAGCCGGTGTTTCGCTGCAGGTACGGATTCGCAGCGCAGATTTCAACGACGGAAACTTCGACGAGGTGCGGGTAACACAAAACGCTTCGCGGAAAGCGATCTATTTCTTCACCAAGCTGGACCGCTACTACAGGGGGATGCGCGTTCGGGTGACGTCCCCCTACGAGCCGGAAGCTTGCGCCGCGAATCTCGAGCAAGTCGGAGAAGTGGCGCGGGTACACCGGCGCGAAGGCGGGTACGGAGTGGCTATAGCGCTCCTGTCTCATGCGCACCCGGCCAGCACACAGCCCGATGGGCCGAAGCCTGTTGCGTCATCTGCGAGTGTGCAAGGAAGTGCGGCGGCGACCGGTGCGCCGAGTGAGCGCCGCTGTGCGACACGGTCGCCGTTTATCGCGCCGGTCGAGATGCTGGAGATGCGCACTGGCTCGCGTATTCAGGCGCGCACATCGGACTTGAGCGCGCAAGGTTGCTACGTAGATACGCTGAACCCGCTTCCGGTGGGTGCCGCGGTGCGGCTGCAGATCCACCGGACAGGTTTGATCCTTGACGTGCTCGCGACCGTCAGTTCACGTCACATCGGTTCAGGGATGGGGCTGGTGTTCGGGGAGCTAACGGCTGTGCAAAGGAGCGTCTTGGAAAATTGGCTTGGCGACCTGGGTTTGCCGCGCACGGTGTTTGCCGAGAACCCGTCTCGGCGAGCGGCTGAGTCGTCTTCATCCAACGCCGATTGCGCGGTGCGACTGATTCAGATCCTGGTGCGCAAAGGCGTGCTGAGCCAGTCTGAAGCAACCGAAATACTGCGCGAGTGTGCGAGCTAGCGAGGGCCCTCGTTCTCTCTCGCCGCTACTTTCGATCGAATCCTTCGGCGTAAATTGCAAGCCCGGCGATGTAATCGCCGGGCTTTTTTGTTTCCTTTCAGATTTTCGCCTGAAAGTTAATTCCCCTCACAATCGCTGCGTTACGATCTGCGATCGCTAGAAACGCAGTACTACGCCCGCGGAAAAGCGCGGTTGGTTCTGCGTCGTGGAATTGAAATGGGTAAGCAGATAGTCGATCTCGATGGGGCGCAAAGAGAGAAGGGGCAACAGTTTCAGGTCCAGGCCGGCGCCGAGCGTGGCGGCGAAGCCGTTTTGCGTGGTGGCGGCAGTGAACACCGGATTGGTGCTGGAACCGACGGATTCGTGTGCGCCGCCGACCAGAACATGCGCGAAGGGAGAAATAGGTCCGGGGAAGCGAAGCTGCGGGCCGAAGAGATACGTTTTCAAGTGCGTGTTAGAGCCCTGGTGCGTTCCGGAAGTGTCGCTGTACTCAGCGGCGAAAGCGAGTGGGCCCAAAACTTTTGAGGCCGCGGAAACTTCCCAGCCGTTGAGATTGAGGTGCTGGGTGTTCGCGGCCGTGGGGCAGCCCTGGAAAGGGCAGAGCGCGGCAGTTTGCAAAAAGGTGACCGGAGCATGCGTAAACGAATAGCCGCCGTAGAGCTCGATCTTCTGTGCGCGGGAAGGCGTGGCGAACAGGAGTGCGGCGAAAACGAGACTGAAGAGTGACACGAAAATGCGCATGAACATCCCCTTGTTTAGTTTTTAGAATACTGGCTAGGTTCGAGGTTGGATGCGTGGCTTTCGGGACAGTTGTACCTCAATGCGAGGAATGTGTCCTATTCGTAACGGAGAGCGACAATGGGATCGACGCGCATAGCGCGGCGCGCCGGGATGTAGCAGGCGGCGAGAGCGACGGACATCAAGATTACTGCCACGGCTAAGAACGTGACCGGGTCGGTGGCGCTGACACCGTAGAGCATTTTGACCATGACGCGGGTGAGAACGAGCGAGGCGGCGAGTCCGATGAATACACCCAGGACGGCCATTTTTACACTGTGGCCCAGGACAAGACGCAAAATGTCCCAGCGGCGCGCGCCGAGGGCAACGCGAATGCCGATTTCCTGCGTGCGCTGGCCAACGAGATAGGAGATGACGCCATAGATGCCGACACTGGAAAGAAGAAGCGCGAACGCCGCGAAAATGCCGAGAAGAATCATGGAGAAGCGGCGAGCGCCGAGCGAATCGGAAATAATTTCGTCCATCGTTTGAGCGCGGTAGATGACTTGCTGGCTGCTCATTTGCCGGCTGGTGTCGCGAATGGAATCGAGAAGACCGGCGGTGCTGTTCGCGGCGCGCACCATCACGCTTATGCCGTTCGGCACCAAAGAGAAGAACGCGTCGGGCATCTGCATGCACGGGATGTAAAGCTCGGCACGAAGCTGTTGGGTGTCGTCGGAGTCGAGGCCCCACTGATTGACGTGGCCGACAACGCCGACGATTTCGGCCCGGCCATCGCTTTTGTCCAGAACGCGCACGGACCGGTGATTGTTCAGAATGATGCGTTTGCCGATGGGATCCTGATTACCAAAATATTTGCGGGCAAATATGTCGTCGATCACCACCACGAGCGGAGCGTGCTCGTTATCCTGCGGGGTGAAGAAGCGCCCGCGTTGCAGGGGGATGCCCATGGTCTGCAGGTAGCCCGGCTCGACAATGTAATCGATGGTCCAGCTCATTTCGTTCTGACTCGCGGGCTGCGGCTGACCATCGAGCCAGAAAAGTTGCTCGTCATCGCTGCCCAGCGGAACCGCGCCCCACGTCTCGGACATGGACTGAACGCCAGGGGTCGCAGCGATTTTCGCGTCCAGCTCGCGGACCGCGGCGCGAATCGCGTCCGGCCTCGCCGTCATCATGGACGGAGGCAGCGAAACGCTGAAGGTCAAAACATTTTCCGGGCGAAATCCGGGATTCGCGGTCCAGAGGCGCGCCATCGTTCGAATCATAAGTCCCGCCCCAATGAGCAAGACCAGCGCCATGGCCATTTCCGCCGCTACAAAGACCGCCTGAGCACCATGGCGCGCGTTGCTTGCGCCGCGGCCGCCCTCCTTCAAAGTCTTGTGCAACTCCGGCGTACGCGTCTTCAGCGCGGGAGCCAAACCAAACAATATTCCTGCCAGCAGCGAAACGGCCGCCGTGAAAATCAACACGCGCGCGTCGAGACCGACGGCTCCAGCGCGCGGCAAATCCGCGGGAAGATGTTTCAGCGCGGCTTGCGTTCCCCAACTAGCCAGCGCTAAGCCCAGCGTGCCTCCAACGAGAGCCAACAAGATGCTTTCGGTGAGAAGCTGGCGGACGACGCGCCCCTGACCGGCGCCGAGCGCGGTGCGAATCGCGAACTCGCGAGTGCGCCCGGCGGAGCGCGCCAGCAGAAGATTGGCGACATTCACGCAGGCGATCAAGAGCACGAAGCCAACCGCCGCGAAAAGCACAAGCAGGATCGGCTGGACATCACCGAGCATGTCTTGCCGCAAGGGGAGCAGAGTCGCGGCGACGCCTTTGTTGTCGTCCGGGAAAGCCACCGCGAGGTTGCGCGTGACTTCCCTCATGTCGGCGCGCGCTTGCTCGATGCTGACGCCGGGCTTAAGCCTGGCGATTCCGTGGACACCGAGTCCCGCGCCGCGTTTGGACAGCAAGGGATTGTTCCACTGCCCAATCGGTACGTAGATTTCCGCGACCTGGAAGCTCCTAAGAAGAAGATCGAAATTCGCGGGAACCACGCCGACGACCGTGTAGCCCCGGCCGTCCAGGGTGACACTTTTTCCTAGGATGTCTGGGGAGGAACTGAATTTGCGCTTCCACAGGCCTTCACTAATCAGTGCGATCGGGGCGGCGCCGATCTCGTCCTCGCCGGGAGCGAAGCTACGCCCGAGCACCGGGTTCACGCCCACCGTAGAGAAGAAATCAGAAGAAATGAAGCGCCCGCGCACCTGCTCGGCTTCGCCTATGCCGGTGAGGCTGAAGGCAAAGCCGCGAGAGATAGCCACGGAGGAAAAAGTGTGATTGTCTCTTTGCCAATCGCGAAAATTAGGATACGAGATCGAGCCGAATTCGAAATTAGGCTTGCTTTCGTGAAGGGTGACGAGTTGCTCCGGATGGGGATAAGGCAGCGGATTGAGCAGCACGCCGTTTACGACGGAGAAGATGGCGGTGTTCGCGCCGATGCCGAGGGCGAGAGTCAGGACGGCGACAAGGGTGAAGCCAGAATTTTTGCGCAGCATGCGCGCGCCGTAGCGGAGATCTTGCAACAGTTCTTCGAGCCACAGCCAGCCCCACTGGTCGCGGGTGACTTGTTGCACCAGGGCGACATTACCGAATTCGCGCCGGGCAGCGTGTTGCGCGCGTTCAACGGATTCGCCGCGATCGATGCCGTCGCTTGCCGCCATTTGCAGATGGCTCTGCAGCTCCTTTTCGAGTTCTTCCTGCCTATCCTGACGCTGCCAGGGAAATTTCATGCTTGCCCTCGCTTTGCGGGGCTGAGGACGCCGGCGATGGCATCGCTGAGCTGCTCCCAGCGCGACCGTTCCGAGAGGAGCTGCTTTTTGCCCTTGGCGGTGAGGCGGTAGACGCGGACGCGCTGCTTGTTGTCCGAAACTTTCCAGTCCGCGGAGATCCATTTTTGCCGCTCGAGCCGGTGCAGCGCGGGATACAGGGAGCCGGTATCGACCTGGAGAATTTCGCCGGAGTTGGCGCGGATAGCCTGACTGATGCCGTAGCCGTGCTGCGGCCCCCACTGCAGGGTTTGCAGAATCAACAGGTCCAGTGTGCCTTGCAGCAGCTCGATGCGGTTCTGGTAGCGCTGGGCCATTTATATCTCCGAGGAGTAGACACTCTACACCCTTGCATGTAGGACGTCTACAGCCTCAAAAGGCCTGCAAATTAATTGCCGCTTCTTGCCGAATGCGGAAACTATTGGCGCAGAACGATTTGATTTGAGTCCTCCTGAACCTGGCCGCCGACCGGATGACCGGTATTGGGATTGGGATTCACGAAAATGAACGAGCCAGCCGCTACCTGGAGTTGCACAGCGGCGAGACTTGTGGCGCCCCCGGAAGAGCGCGATAGCGGGTTCGGAAAATCGGCGCCGCAGGTATAATGCCGCGATGATTGCATCCGCCGCCGTTTCGAAGCGCGCACTCAGCATGTTCGGGCGGGTTTTTCCCCGCTGCAGCATGATCTCGCAGGCCATTGCGTTCAATTTATTCCTGGCGTTCTTCCCTACTTTGCTCATTGCCGTGGCTCTGGCCACCAGCCCGATCGGCGCAGGCACCAACCTGTTCGATCTGATTTCGGACTTGACGAGCTTTCTGCCGCCGGGAAGCCAGCAAATTGTTTCGGAATTTCTGGTCAAGCGGGGACCGGACGCATGGAAGTGGGCGCTGCTGGGATTGGGAGGAATGCTGCTGGCCGGCACGCAGGTGATGAAGCTGCTGATGGAAGGAATCCACATAATTTACGGAGATCGCGAGCGGCCGGGATTTCTTGCGCGGCAGTTGCGCGCGCTAGCATTGCTCGTTCTGACCATCGCTCCTCTACTGCTAGCGGCGATTCTCGGCGTGTTTGGACGGCCGTTGCGGCACTTGATTGGCTCTGCGCTCGGAAAAGGACCGCCCGTGCAAAATTGGTGGGCCGTTTTTTTTCACGGGATTTCGATTTTGCTGGCCATGATCGCGGTCGTCATCATTTATAGGTGGGCGCGGCCCCGGCAACACAACCTCACAAGCGTTCTGCCCGGGGCGATGATTGCCACGCTGCTGTGGTGGGTGGCGGACCTGGTATTTGGATTTTATGTCCGCAAGATGCCGTATGGAATCATTTACGGAGGACTGGCCGCGGTGATCGGCTTGCTGATCTGGATGGAGCTGTCCACCGTAATTATTTTTTTGGGCGCGGCGTGGAACGCCGAGCTGGCGGAGAGCCGCAAAGGCTCGCGCGCCATCGCCGCTTGAGGCACCCGTGCGCGTCGAATGCTATTCCGGGTACAAGGGCGACGAGCGCCCGGTAAAGCTGCAGCTCGGCGATCACATGGTAGCGATCGCCGAGATTGAAGACCGCTGGTACTCACCCGGCGCCACGTATTTTCGCGTGCTGCTCGCCAACGGCGAGCGCTACGTCCTGCGCCGCGAAGATGCGCAGGATGTCTGGACGCTGCAAGCGTTCCGCGCACCCCAGTAGGCCGTATCCGTGCCACGCTTAGCACCCGGCATCCGGACGCAAGAGGCTAAGCCACGAATTTCTTTAAAGGCTCCCAGTAGTGCGCGTACCATCCATACTCGAAATGCCGGAAATTGCCTTCTGGAAAACCTGTGTGGTCAAGGACAATTCTGGTTTGCGGCCCCAACTCTTTCAGTTCAAGTTTGACCAGCGAATAGAGTCCCGGCTCCCAGGCGGCGGGACGCCACGCCTGCACGATCCGTTCCTTGGGAACCAATTCGATGTTTCGTCCAACGACCAATCCGCCGAACATCGAAAAGGTGCCTCCCGCTTCGCGGTTGATCTCAGCCGGTGCACCTGAGCAAGCGGTGAATTGCTTGGAGTCGAGCAGCACATCATAGATGCGCTGGCGGCTCGCCTTGATATCGATCTCTTGGTGGAGATAGGTGAGCAGGCCTTCGACTCCGGCGCTCTGCGCTTCCTTCATTTTCTCCTGATTCTCCTGAGCTTTCCCCCAAACACAAGGACCGGCGGCTAGGCCACCAAGCGCGACGGCCACACTCGCAATCAGTTTCCGTCGTGTGGGCGCCACCGCCAGTGCACACGGATTCGTCCCCTCGCTCATTTATTCCCTCCTAATTTGACACCCTCGGCAGTTCGCCCGCCGTGCCCGCATGGAAACACGAAAACAAAATATGTTCAAAATAATATTTCGCTAGGCGGGTTACCGACACCCGAGCGATACTTCCGCACCTAACGACCACCCAGGAGGCCTCATGCCCTATCCCGCTGGCCACCGCAAGGAAGTAAGACAAAACATCATTCAGAGTGCGCGAAAACTGTTCAATCGATACGGATTCGAAAATGTCTCTCTTCAGCAGATCATGGCCGGTGCGGGTCTCACACACGGCGGCTTCTATAGCTATTTCAAAAGCAAAAGCGATCTCTATACCGAAGTCTTGGGATGCTTCCTCACCGATCCGGAATGGAAAAGCTGCTGGGAGGGTGTGCATGTGGATCTCTCATCCACCGATGTGGGCCCGCAAGTCGTGCGCGCCTACCTGTCCCGGCAGCACTTTGAGGACGTTGAAAACTCATGCCCGATGGTTGCCTTGCCGAGCGACGGCGCGCGCAGCGGCAAAAACGTCAAGCGTGCGTACGAGACCGTGTTCAAGGCGATGGTCAACGTATTAGAGCGCAGCGTCTCAGAGAAGAATCAGTCTCGTCGCACAACGGCGCGAGCCATCGCAGCGTTGTGTGTGGGTGGTATGGTAGTCGCCCGATCGTTGGCTGACGGCGCTCTTGCAGATGAACTGCGCGACGCATCCATGGCTATGGCGCTCAAGCTCGGCAAATGGGACACGCCAAATCGCAAACTAAAATCGAAGTGATCCCCCGCCTGCTCAATTTCCAGGTACGTCGTCCGTCGCGCGTGATCCGAAAGGCACCGTCAGTCAGGATATGTGGCTCAGATTGCGGGCTGGTGCGCCGGACTTGCTGTTTGATGCGAGCGCTCTGAAAGCCTCTTCCAATTCCTCGCCTGCGCAATGCAAATAACGTGAAATATCAAAAACAGCGGCACAAGGAAG
>Ga0137359_10003234_pt1 | contig 13161 bp, 8 predicted proteins | sample Mad1_40_16metaG_FD_108281 | JGI IMG/M metagenome (GOLD analysis project Ga0137359, IMG submission 108281) | Vadose zone soil microbial communities from Angelo Coast Range Reserve, California, USA - Mad1_40_16 metaG | ecosystem: Environmental > Terrestrial > Soil > Vadose zone | place: USA... | reverse complement strand
GTAGTCCGCAAGACTCGGAAAAGCTTAGTTTTGGCTGAAACGCCAGCTGGAAAGCGGGATAACCGCGGCTCGCGAAGCGCTCGCCGCGGTGCAGACGGCAGACCTCTGATTGCGGTGTGGCAGAAGGCGGGCGGCGATGGGTCGGACGAATCGGTTCGAGCGCAACCTCTATGATGACGGCTTGCGGCGCCGGACTTCTGTAGGCGCGACGACATTGCGCTCGTATTGCGGGTCGAGCGCGAGCTCGCCGGGCGGTGGCGGCATGAGCTGCCGTTTCCGCCGCCGGCTGCGCATCATCCGGGCATCACCCTCAACCTGGGTAAGCGCAGCGCCTCGGTCTCGGTCGGGTGCGCGGTGCCCATGTCACCTACGGCCGCCGCGGCCGCCGCGCGACGATTACCCCGATCCGGGCTCAGCTGGACCGATTATCAGCGCCTACCCCGACCACAGCGCACCGCCCGGGGACGTCGTCGCGCGGCTTGCCGCTTATCCTCTTCCTCGCGGCGGCCGGGCTGATCATCGCGTTGCTGCTCGCCTCGTAGCGGCATCGCGCGGCGCCTGGCCCTGCATCGACTAGGCCTGGGGACCGTTTCCCGGCGCTTGCACCCCGCCCGCTAGGTGAACTATATGACAGCTGCTGACTTTCGGTGTTCCCGGCCGGGCGTGTGTAATTCCCGTGTAATCCGGCAGGGAAAACCCGGGGTAAGCGGGATGGCTTTGGACGAGGAGTTACCGCCTAGAGGATTGAAATTGCAGGAATAGCGACTATTCGGGATCGCTCGAAAAATGGCCCCGGGTAGACTGCAATCCTCGTACAGCGGTTCGATTCTGCTTCCGGCCCCCAGGGGACCCGCGCCCGTGACCTCGGGCGCTCTGATCCCCGGTAGCTCAGTTGGTAGAGCGAGCGGCTGTTAACCGCTTTGTCGCTGGTTCGAGTCCGGCCCGGGGAGCCAATAACTCAGAGGGTTAGATCTAAAATTCTAACCCTCTGATCGCCCAAGTCGGTTTGGGGCAAATTGGGGGCAACATCGTGCACCGTTCGTGCGGCGTGCCGGGGACTCGGGCCCACCGATCCTGTTGGATTGTCACTGGCACCCCGGCCAGCAGCGGCTGCGGCGCTGCCTGAAGTATGAGGAGGTGTAGCTGCACACCTATCCGCGCGTTGCCGAAGCAACGGCCGGAATCGGCAGCTGGTTGCGCTTGTAGAACGAGGAACGGCAGCACCAGAGCGTCGGCTACCGCACGCCGCAGCAGATCTATGCCGCCCAATGCCCTGTGGAGAATAACCAGTACCTCGGCGGCGATCGGAGCCGACATCGAAATCGGCCGGGTTACACCTTAAGACCGGCTGCACTTAAAGAGGCGACTCGGGCGGTAAGAAGCGGCTCCGGCTGTGCCACGTTCGGGGTCCACCTGGGGCGACACAATCGCCGAGTGCGCGAGGGGTTGGGTTCCTGGGCGGGCCGGGTTACCCGGCGATCAGCACAAAGCTTTGATGGCCCCGATCGGTGACGCGGGGCGAGACCGGGCATCGCCGCATCAGGGTGATCGACCCGCTTCCCGGATGGCGCAGGTCTGCGCGTTTTGATGTGCCGATCAGTGAGATTTACTGTCGGTGCTGCCTGCTCCGACTCGCGGCACCAGACTGTCGCGTCTCACCATGTCGTACCGCAATGTTGGGTAGGCGGCCGGTGCTGGCGGCGATGGGCCTCTCTCGGCCTCTCTCGCTTTATCTGGGAATTAGATGCACATTCTCCTGCAATACGCGCCTAGTAGTTGCAAAATATCGAAGCACAACCCGCTTAAATTGGAACAGAAAAGGATGGACGAAACCCGCAAAGCGTGTTCTCTTCTCCCGATAGCTCATCCTTTGGTCGTACTAACCAGTGCGACAGCATCTTCTGAGGGAGTGGGGATATGGCATCTATTCCGGGTGGTCAGTATAACGTGTTTGCCCAGGGGGGCCAACAACTCAACGTCGTCACGACATCGGACGGGAACAACCTTCCGCCGCCCATCCTCGGTCAATTTAACCTGGAGGTAATCACCGGCGGGAGCATCCCACCCGGCATACCAGCCGGGTATCAAGGCGTCGCAGTGCTGTCCGACAACGGCAAGACCATCAATATGGCGTATGGCGACTGGGCTTTGCAGGTGACCGGAGATCCGACGGTCATTGGGGGAGCAGGTCACGACACGATTTACGGCGGCGACGCCCCGACTTTGATCATTGGCGGTTCGGGTCCCGACCTGATCTATGGCGGCAGCGGTCCTGATACGATCATGGGCGGCTCGGGCCCCGATACGATTTTTGGCGGCTCGGGCCCCGATACGATTTTTGCCGGCACCGGCGATGAGCTCATCTTCGGCGCTAGCGGCTCGGCCCTCATCTTTGGGGGCGACGGCCGTGCCACGATACAGGGCGGCAGCGGCCCCGAGACGATTTACGGCGGCAATGGTCAGGATGTCATTACCGCCGGCAGCGGCCCCACCGTGATTTATGGCGGCAACGGCAAGGATACGATAACTGGCGGCAGCGGCCCCGACACGATCTATGCCGGTCATGGCGGCGATGTGATCATGGGCGGCAGCGGAGAGACTTCGATCTTTGCCGGAGACGGGCCGGACACGATCATCGGCAGCAGCGGCACAACTGCCATTTACGGCGGGTTGGGCTCTGCGACAATCACCGGCGGCAGCGGTCCGACCACGATTTATGGCGGCAGCGGCCAGGACGTCATCACCGCCGGCAGCGGCCCGACCATGATTGTCGGCGGAGACGGCAAGGATACGATCACCGGCGGCAGTGGCCCCGATACGATTTTTGCCGGTCACGGCGGCGACCTGATCCTTGGCGGCAGCGGCTCTGACCTGATCTTTGGCGGCGATGGCCGCGACACGATCTTTGGCGGCGGCGGCTCGGACACAATCTATGGCGGGGCGGGACGCCTCTTGGTTCACGGCGGCTCTGGCCCCGATCTAATCGTCGGCGGCGACGCAAACGACACAGTCTTTGGCGGCAGCGGGGCCAATACGATCGATGGCGGGGCGGGCGACAACCTGATCTACGCCGGGAGCGGCGGTACCGTGGTCCAGGACAGCGGGGTCAGTGGGCAGGATACCGTCGTCGGGTTCAACCAGGCGCACGGCGACGGGATCACCTTCTCGGGCCAGGATGCCGGCACAGTAGCTCATGTCGTTGCTACGGCGACTGTCAGCGGCGGCAGCACGACGATCACTCTGCCTGATGGCTCGACGATGACTCTGGTTGGAATTACGCACATCGACAATACCTTCTTCCACTGAGCGGGGGTGATCCCGGCTTATTCGGTCGATAATCCAGAGTTAGTAATTCGGGAAATACCCTGGTTAAACACAAAGTTTCAGAGGTCAAGATGGCATCGATAAAGAACCAAGGACTGGGAGAGGATCGCGGTGGGAGCCGCTCCGGAGATGATCGGGGTCGTGGAGGAGGAGACCATGGTCATGATCACGATCACGATCACGATCATGATCCGCCCTGTTACTGTCGTGGAACGTTAATCTTGACGGAACGCGGCGAGGTCAGGGTTGAGGATCTCGCTATCGGTGACATGGTGGTGACGATCTCGGGAGAGGCAAAGCCGATCAAGTGGATCGGCCGGCGCAGCTATGCCGGGCGGTTCATCGCCGGCAACCCCGGAGTGTTGCCGATCATGGTGCGCGCCGGTGCGCTGGCGCCCGAGATCCCGGTGCGCGATCTGTGGCTGTCGCCGGGGCATGCGCTGCTTCTCGACGGTGTCCTGGTCGCGGCCGAACACCTCGTCAATGCGCTGACCATCTTGCAGGCAGGCACGGTCGACCAGGTCGAGTATTTCCATCTCGAATTCGAGGCGCACGAAGTTATTCTGGCAGAGGGCGCGCCAGCCGAAAGTTATGTCGAGTGCAACAACCGGCAGGGCTTCCACAACGCCCATGAGTTCGCCGCGCTTTACCCAGACGATGCGCGGGTTTCGTTTGGCTATTGCCTGCCGCGGCTGGAGCCGGGGATGGCGGAGCTCGCTGCGATCCGCGTCGGGCTTCTCGAGCGGGCTGCGGTGCTTGGCCATCCGACCACCGCCGACCCCGATCTCCATCTGGTCGTCGATGGGACCGTCGTGGCGGCCCAATCGGTCGCCGATGGCCGCCACACCTTCCGGCTCGATGCCGTGGCGGATGAGGTCTGGCTCGCCTCGCGTTACGGCGTCCCGGCCGAGTTGAGCCCGCGGTCGAGCGACCGGCGATGCCTCGGCGTCTGCGTGGAGCAGCTCGTCTTGCGCGATGATCACCTGCGGCTCGAGATATCGCACTCCCATCCGTCGCTCTGCGACGGATTTCATGAAGACGAGGTAGGCGTGCGGCGCTGGACCACCGGTATGGGACGGGTTCCTGAGCGCTTCCTGCGCGCCTTTGCCGGCGGCTTCATCATCGAGGTGCACTGTCTGCCTGCCATGCCGCGCTATCTCATCCGTCCGCACATCGTAGCCATCCCTGAGCGGTTCGCCCGCTCGACAGCTTCGCCAGAGCGTGCCGCACGATTCCATTCGCGGCGGTCTCCAATCTCGGCAAAGAGTAACGGGAAGCCGCTGAGCAGCCGCCAGAGTTCACGCCGGCAGACAGTGGCCGCGGCCGTGTAGGCTCGTGCAGGCTCGTGCAGGGGCCAGTTGCGGTATGGAAAACCTCTGGAAGCCGACTCATCATCCAAGAGCCTGACCACGAATCTTAGTGGTCGTATTGAATAGTTGTGGTCATCTATTGCTTGTGAGTGGGTCGGGCAGGCTGCGTCACACGCGTGGATTCGTCGCCGTGCTTTTGCAAGCGCTGATGGTCATCCCCTCGGGCCTGGCGTCGGCCCAGGCGACGGGCGGGGCGGCCCATTTCTACAACAGTCTGCTCGGCGTTCACGTTGCCGGATATCAGGGCTGGTTCGCCTGCCCCGGCGATGGCGCTGTCGGCGTGGGGTGGGGCCACTGGTTCCGCGGCGGCAGCGATCCGAGGGACCCGAACTCGCTGGCGATCGACCTGTGGCCGGACACCTCCGAGCTCGACGCGGACGAACGGTGCCCGACCGACTTCCACTTGCCTTCCGGCGCGCCGGCCTTTCTGTTCTCGAACCAGAACGCGAAAACGGTCGCGCGCCATTTCGCCTGGATGAAGCAGTACCGCATCGACGGCGCCGCCATGCAGCGGTTCCTGACGAACATCGCCCATGCGGACCTAAAGTGGGATTTCGATACCGTTCTGGACAACGCGCGAGCAGCAGCCGAGGCCAACCGCCGCGGCTTTTTCGTCATGTACGACATTTCGGGCATGCACGGCGTCGCCGCGCTACAGGCGATAGAGCGGGATTGGCCGCACCTGACAGGTGACCTTCACCTGACCGACAGCCCGGCTTACATCTTCGACCGCGGCAAGCCGGTCGTCGCCGTTTGGGGATTGGGGTTCAAGGACCGCGATATAAGCCCCGACCAGGCGGCGGCGATCATCCGTTACTTTCGCACGGACAGTGTGCAGGCCACGGTCTTGGGTGGCGTTCCGGCCGCCTGGCGCAACCTCGGCAGTGACGGCTACTATCCCGATTCGCGCACCGACCCACAATGGGCCGCAGTCTACCGCTCGCTGGACGTCATCAGCCCATGGGCTGTCGGCAGGTTTCGCGACGACAACGGCGCCGACACCTTCGCGCGGCAGCGGCTGATCCCGGACATCGCCGAAACTCGCCAGCTCGGCATCGAATACATGCCCGTGGTGTTTCCCGGCTTCTCTTGGCACCACGGGGCTGGATGGGCGAGCAAATCGCCGCTCGACCTCATCCCGCGGCGCTGTAGCGCGTTCTATCAGCGCCAGATCGACAATGCGATCAAGGCGGGCACGCAGATGCTTTATACGGCCATGTTCGACGAGATCAACGAAGGCACGGCGATCTTCAAGCTTGCGATTGATCCAAGCCAGAAGCCGCTCGGCACGGATCTGCTGCTGCTCGGCGCCGATGGCTGCCGCACCGCGACCAGCGACATGTATCTCCACCTCGCGGGTCAAGCGAGCCGCGCGCTAGCGAAAGTGCGGTAGATTCGTCTAGAATTTAACAGCGTCCAGAATCAGCGATGTGTAATTTAGGGCGCCTTTGTTACGAGTGTCGAATTCCTTGGATCGCTGAATAAATCCGTCAACAGTTTGCCAGGGACGCTTATGAAACTGTCGGTCGGCGTCGAACCTTTCGAGCGGACGAGTCGCGAAGCCTACCGTTCGGAGTTCTGCAACCAAATCTTCCAATGACATCGCGGGGTGGTGCGGATCCATTCGCTGGTATTCTTCGTTGGGAAAATTCGCGTCACGAACAGCGATTCGGACACGTCCTCCCGGCGCTAGAATGTCGTGTAATTTTTGAATGCCAAAGTTCTTTCGTCAGCCGATAGCTTGTCAATCCAATGCTCTGTGACGATCGTGAGTGCCTTGCCGCATGGAGTATACTCATCTGCGAGACTCTCACCGCCCAAAGAAAGGAACTCCAATGGATTCAATGCGCTCCAGCCGAGCTGGGGAACGGTTGCTTCGCCAAGTGTGAATTTGTATGAGATAGGGAAATCCGACGGCTTCACTCCGTAGACAATCAAAGATGTAAATCGCAGCCGACCGCCAGGGTTGCGAGGATCACAATGGCGTGATCGCATGACAGCTCCGTTCTGCGGTGACCAAAAGCGCTCGTGAAAGTTGCCCGATTTATCGAAGAACTCTAGTGGTCTAACCTGAAAACCCTCGTCTCGCAGAAGCTCTGATAGGATGTCGATGTTGTACAATGTTAGATGACCAGGATAACGTCCGGTACTTACGTAATCTATATAGTTGGGATCCCGGAAATAACCGTCAGGCACTGCTATCCTCAAGCGCCCTCCTGGCGATAAAAACTCACGGCAGGTGCGAATTGCAACCCGGCCCTGATCAACTGTCAAATGCTCCCAAACATGCTCTGCCAGGATCGCCGAGACGCCGCCTTGCTCCAGCCACGCGCACCATTGGTGCGGTTTAAGGAGGTCGAGCGTGGATTGGTTCGTTGGAACCCAGTCAGCGAACTCAGTCGAAGCAGCGCCGATAACTAGGCGCACGGTCCCGCTGCGAGCTGCCTCGCGAAGGGCTCTGATTTCGTACGCCATTTCCAATTCGGGAAACGCATTAGAAACGGACGCGAGCTGTCGCAACTTCTTGCGCATTTCCTCCGGTCGCGAGAGCGCCGATATTTCTTCAAGCAATGCGTCGTCGGGATCACGCCCGAGGAAGACGCGCAACAGAAGGCTAATTGAGTTGTAACCAGCCACATGGATCTCCGTCTCGCCGCCCAAGCGGCCTATTGAAGAACCTACGGTATGCTTGGCTTCGTCGTGCGAAACCAGCGTGATCACGCCGCGATTCGACGGAAAAGCATCGTCTGCTCGGGGATATTGTATGTACCATAGGTATCGAGGCTATTAACAATAGCGAAATCGCGGCTCGCCATGAACAGCACTACTTGATGGAAAGAGAAGCTGTTTCTTGCTGTTTCAATTCCATATTGCTGGTTAACCCGCGGGGTAAAGCTGCCAGTCCGAGAGATAGGTAATCGATGTAGTATGACATACAAACTGGCCACTCTAGTGATATTTAGTAGAGCCAGCTCCCACGCTGGTACATGCTCCAATACCCCAGAAGCCAAGACGATCTCAAATGCTAAATCCGCAAACGAAAGCGCCGTCAGATTTTCGTTTTTCCACGTTACACCGGGGTGGCGTGCTTTAGCGCGTGCCACGGCACTCTCGGCAAAATCCGTTCCGGTATAGTCAATCTCGTGATCGGTTCGATGTTTGAGAACATCATAATAATAGCCAAGAGCACACGCGCAGTCCAGAAATGAGTACCGCTTTAGCTTCGGTATATACTCCATAATTGCAATGAAACTATCGAAGACGTCGACGGAATCGCCACGCCTCATCTTTTCAAGTTGTGGCTTTGCAATTTTCCACTGCTGATCAAATTCCGCATTCTGCCATGAGTAGTTGAGATCGTTTGACATTAGTAAGTCCCTACTAAACGAATCCTGAGGCAACCGCACGGCAGCTTGCGTGGGGGTAGGTCCGATATTGTCAAACTTTATTGAGCGCAGTGTCTTCGCGCCCTCACTGCGAGTGATGTCTACCCATTCGTCCAACATAGCGCTCGATGGGGTGCCGAATGAAGAAATCTCCTCGGAAAACATTGACGTCTGAGCGTATCGTTCATTTTGGTAAAGTCGAGAGTTTGAGTGCAAGCCGACTTCCCCAATATATTTCCCAAAGCAAGCAGCTGACATGATTTTGACTGTGCCGAGGACGCAGGAAGCAACATCCTTCATGGCGTCCTGGGAGGTACCATTGCTGCCAAATCCAAGTTTGTTGAAATATTGGCGAATTGCGACGTGATCTCGTGACCGATAATCGCTGCGTGCCAAAATCTCCACGTAAGGCGCCAGAATATCACGCTGTGCAAGCCATTGACGCCGCGTCAGGGCGAAGCCCCATTTGTGTCTCATCAGAATGAGTTTCTTCGCCGACAATTTCTGTTCGGCCAAGCTCACGCGATGATCGCCATAGGCAGCGACATAGGCGATCCGCTTCTCCTCAAGCGCAATCGCCGTCAATGCGTACAGCGGCGTCAAATAGTGCTGTGAAAGTACTAAATCATCCTCGAAAAAGAACGCCGCCTCTACTCCTAACTCCTCAAAGAAATAGTTTTCAGCACGCGCAAAATTAAAAGCCACACCAAGATTTTCTGCAGACGGAAACGTTCTGCTGCCGGGGAAAATGGTTTCAAATAACTCCATGCAGCGCTCAACACGACGGGGGTCAGTGAGATCCTGCCCATTTCGGGAGCGGTAGCCATCTTGAAATAAGAATATTTCGGTTGCGGCAATCGGCACCGTTTGTGCACTAAGGGAACGCAGGACTGACTCGAGATAGTGTGGCCTGTCGAAAGACATGACGGCAATCGGGTATCTGATTGACGGCTCCATCTTCACACCGCAACGTTAATTTGTGCTGTTCATGGTAACTTCAGGAGTCTGTTATACGGGCGCTGCCATGGTTCACAGCAACAGCGTGTACAGTATCTCGACCCGGGTCTTCAGATCGGTTTCTGGCACGACCACCAACCGCTCGAAGCCGATTGTCGGGATGCGCCCGTCAAACGCGGCGATCTGCGCCCGCGCTTCTGCGGACAGGTCGATCTCGGCGCGGATCAACAGCCGCCAGGCGCCGTCTGAGGCGGCCGGCTTGCGCACGCGAAGACCAATATTGCGTGAGCCCGGGCCGATGGCACCGTTCCATGCGCTCATGCCGTTTGCCAGGATCCGCACTGGCTGATCGACGAGGGGCCCGCTGACCCGCAAGCGGAGGAATACGTAGTAGAGCAGACTCTCGTTGGGGCCCAGCCCGAACACGACTTCGCCGCCCGAACGGCACGCCCACGTCCCCCAATCCTCCGGGGAGGCCCAATAGCCGCGCGACCGCAACTCCTCGCCCCACAGAAAGCTCTGCTCGTGTAGCGGGTTGAGCAGGAATGCGCCCCGCCGGCTCCCTTCGATGCGGGCCAACAGCATATCGCCGATAGTGTCGGTTTCGCGGTCCAGTCGGCCAAAGCTGATCTCCGACGAATAGGGGATCGTGGCGTAGGGATACGGCCCCTGCCACTCGGTGTGCGCCGCAGTCTGACACGCGGCGACCACGCTTTCGGCGACCGAGCGCCAGGTGACCGGCTGGTAGCCGCGGCGGATCTTCGCCTCCAGCCGGTTGCGGCCCTGCTTGTCGGCGATCAACCCGCGGATTGTCGCCAGCGACTGCTCGAAATTGTCGATGTCGATATACACGCCGAAATCGCCGGCGACCTCGGGGAGGGAGGCGCGATCGCTGCTGACGCAGATCTTGCCCATCGCCAGCGACTCGCCGACCGGCAATCCCCACCCTTCATAGAATGAGGGGCTCAGCGTGAACAGGCATCGGCTGTACAGCAGCCGCAAATCGGCATCGCAGATGTCGCGCAGCAGATGGATTCTGCCGCCGAGATAACCGGTTTCGACCACGGCGCTGACGAACGCGCTGGATTTCCAGCCCAATCGGCCGACGCAGATGAGATGCGGCGGATCGTCGCCGTCCTCGATCATGCGGCGCCAGATGTCGAGCATCAGCTGATGGTTTTTGCGGCCCTCGATCGTCGCGACGAACAGGACGAAGCACTCGGGCAGGCCGGTCAACGTGGTCGTGCCGGGACGGTCCCCGGTCGCCAAGAACTCGGCGAAGGACGAACCGTTCTTCGTTACCGTGATCGGCGGCTCGGGGATTTGCAGCGTGCGGGTATAGCGCTTGACGTCCTTCGCGGTGTTCTCCGACACGCTGAGAATATGGTCGACATGGCGCAATGCCCGGCGCATGAACTCCTCGAACACTCGCACGGTATCCTGGTCGCAGGTATCGCGCGCATAGATCGGGATCAGATCGTGCACGGTCATGACGAAGCGCGTGCCGAACTGCCGCTTCAACGCGAGCACGCGATAGATGTAGTCCTGGTTGACCCAGGCGGCGCCCAACAGGCACAGCACCGATAGCTTGCCGTCGTCGAGAACACCGGCGCCGGTGAACTCGCGGGCGCCCGGCAATATTCCATAGCGGGCTTCTTCCGCGGGGAAGGGCACCGCACGTTGTCCCTCCGGCAGAAACAAGCTCTGGAGCAGGGTGAACAAAAACCCAGTCGGGATCTCGACCCAGTTTCCGTTTCTGGCATTGTAGCTCAGGAAGACGAGGTCGGATTGCGGCAATAGCCCATGGGTTAGGACCGCTAGGACAATGCTCGATTGGACGCGCTGAATGCCGGTCAGATTTGGATGATGACCGACATAATAAACCAGGTCGGAAATATCGAACAATATCCGCGTACCGACGAGGGCCGCCGAGCGCGGGAGAGTCCTCGGCGCAGGCGATGCCGCCATGTCCGTCATTACGTCAGGTGGTTCGACGAGGCTAGTGTAGTCGAGAACGATTGGCGAGCCCGGCACGGTGGCGCCACTATCAGCGCAGCGGAGGTGCAGGGTATGGCGGCGGCCTTCCGCCAGCATTTCGTTCGGAAATTCGATACGGAACCCATGCCCGCCATCGCCAATGCCGAGTTTCACGAGTTCCGGCCGACGGTCACTCGCGGTCGTTGTGACCAGGAGGGTTTCGCCATCGACCAACTCGAGGCGGATCCGTTCCCCGGGCGTGTTTGGATCCCAAACCCAGCCGTTGACCGCAGCCCAATCCACTGCGTCGATATGACCTTGAAGCCTGCGGTGGGTTTGGAGTGGCGCTGCGGCGATCTCAGAGGGGGCCGCCTCTTCTCGGCCTGATAGATTGGCAATCGCTGAGCTTTCCCATGCCGCAAACGGCGTCTCCTGCTCAGCGGCCGCGGGATCTACATCGCGGTTCGCGCGGGCACCGTGGCCATTTAGGAGGAGCGGGCGCGGGCGGATGTTTCCGGCCATCCCCCGAGAGTCGCCAGTGCGCTCGGTCGACATTGGCGCCAATGCCGATATCGCCTCCACAGCCACGGCTTCGTGCACGGAGAACGTAGCTGGCCCGGCCGCCGCACGGCCCTGATCGGCTGCTGCTCCCGCCTTTCCCTGTCGCTTTCCGTACGGCGGATTTCGTGCCATCTAAACCTCTTCAAAGACTGACGGTGGATCACGATTAGACAATGACGGCAAGGAGTTATTCTGCTTTTCTCAGAGCAAGGTCGCTTTGCGTCAAACACACTGCAATGAGCCACGCCACGCCCCTCAACCCGGGGAGAGCTTCCGGCAAAATAGTGAAAATTTTTACAACGCAGAGAAGGCTTCGGCGGCCTCGCTCGCGGGATGCATGCATTGCATGGCAGAACTTGCCGACAAAGCGGGATTGGCCCATTTGGGATTGGGACATTGCGGTGCTGGTCCTGCCGCCCGACGGGCTGGTGGCTGGCGCAGTGTCGGAAAGGATCCGCAGGCGCAGTCACCGCCGGGGTTCCTTTCTCTACAGTAGCGCGGCTCGGCGCCTCAAAAAGGGCAGAGTTCCCCGGTATGATGACCCTCGTCTGGATTGATTTTATCGGATTCCGACGGGACGAGAAGATGGGTCTATTTCAGGTTCTCCTATGGTGCGCGGCCGTTGTGCTCAGGGGTTATTCCCGGTTCGGCGAATTTGATTCCCGATTATGCCCGAATAAATTCCCGTTTCCGCCGCTACGGGAATTGGCCAGCAGGGGATTGATTTGCCTGGCCGTTTTCGCCGCCAAAACCGCTGTTATCGGGAAAAATCGATAAAGTTCCCGGTTGCACGGGAATAACCGGGAATCTTGCCCCCAACGGCGGGGCGGGGCGCAGCTTCGTCCCGTCGGATCGGGCCGGCTCCTCACCTCAACGTTATCTGCCCTGCGCGATCGCCCGCAGTCTATCGAGATACCGCGCACCGACCGCGGTTGGGTCGTAGCATCGGCGTATCCGCTCGCACCCGGCGCAACCGAGTCGGTGACCCAATGACGTGTCGGCGCTGACGCGGCGCATCGCTGCCGCGGCTTGATCGATGTCGGGCTCCGCCCAGACCTGGCCACTCGCTCCGGGATATTCCTCGGCCCTTACCGGCACCAGCTCGTAATCGACGAGGAGCGCCGTCTCGGAGGTGGCGAAATCGCGGGTTCCGGAGTAGTCGGTCACGATCACCGGCTTGCCCAGCAGCATCGCCTCGGCGGGCCCGCGGCCAAAGCCCTCGGACCGGTGCAGCGACAGAAAGCAATCCGATAGCGCGAGCAGCGCAATCGCGCGAGGCCTGGTGAACTCGCGATCGATGAGCAGGATTCGTGGGTCGCCGTGTATCGCCTCCAACAGCCTGTCGCGCTCTTCCAGCATCCAATCGGAGCCGATCGTCTTGAGGAGCAGAGCCGCCGATTGGTTGCGGCGAGGAAAGGCGCGCCGGAAGGCCGCGACAGCAGCAAGCGGGTTCTTCCGGCTCGCGTAGGAGCGGAAGTCGAAGCTGAAATAGAATACGAACTGGTCCTCGGGCAGGCCGAAATCGGCGCGCCTCAGACCCGGCTCCGGCGGCGGAACCGCGACGGCCATCGGCATCAAGAGGACGG
>Ga0137359_10003233_pt1 | contig 13163 bp, 9 predicted proteins | sample Mad1_40_16metaG_FD_108281 | JGI IMG/M metagenome (GOLD analysis project Ga0137359, IMG submission 108281) | Vadose zone soil microbial communities from Angelo Coast Range Reserve, California, USA - Mad1_40_16 metaG | ecosystem: Environmental > Terrestrial > Soil > Vadose zone | place: USA... | reverse complement strand
TGCCGTCCTGCGCTTCCTGCCACCTCAACAACAATTACAGCCTGACTACCATGCCGAATGATTGCGGGAATTCAGGATGCCATTTAACGGACTGGCAGAAGACCAATAACCCGACGCACTCAAGCTCGGGACCGACGTTCGCTGTCGGGAATTGCTCGACATGCCATAACACCATCTCATGGACCACTGCAGCCTTTGACCACGCCACCACGGGCTGGGCGCTGACGGGCTCTCACCAGATGGCGCCGATGGGTAAAGTCGTGGCCTGCACCGACTGCCACGTGGGCAACAACTACACCTTCACGACGGCGAACACGGATTGCTACGGCTGCCACGTCGCCGCTTGGCAGAGCACCACGACGATGGGTGGAGTGGTACCAAATCACGTCGCGGCGGGCTTCCCGACCTCACAATGCTCGACGTGCCACACCACGACGACTTGGACTTCAACCTTCAACCACGCGACCACCGGTTTCCCGTTGACGAATTCGCACCAAATGGCGCCGGCCGGGAAATCTGCGACCTGCGCGGCTTGCCACATCAACAATAACTACACGCTGACCATCGCGCCGACCGACTGCGGCAACTCGGGATGCCATTTGACAGCTTGGCAACAGACGAATAATCCGACGCACGCGTCAGCTGGAGCGCCTTTTGCCGCGGCGAATTGCTCGACGTGCCATAACACGATCACCTGGAATACCGCGACCTTCGATCACAGCACCACGGGCTGGGCATTAACTGGGGCGCACCAAATGGCACCGGCGGGCAAAGTTGCGGCCTGCACCGACTGCCACGTGGGCAACAACTACACCTTCACGGTGGCGAACACGGATTGCTATGGATGCCACCAAACCGCCTGGCAGAGCACCACGACGATGGGTGGAGTGGTACCAAATCACGTCGCGGCGGGCTTCCCGACTTCACAATGCTCGACGTGCCACACCACGACGACTTGGACTTCAACCTTCAACCACGCGACCACTGGTTTCCCGTTGACGAATTCGCACCAAATGGCGCCAGCCGGGAAATCTGCGACCTGCGCGGCTTGCCACATCAACAATAACTACACGCTGACCATCGCGCCGACCGACTGCGGCAACTCGGGATGCCACTTGACAACCTGGCAGCAGACCAATAATCCGACGCACGTGTCAGCCGGAACGCCTTTTGCCGCGGCGAACTGTTCGACGTGCCATAACACCATCACCTGGAATACCGCCATCTTCGATCACAGCACGACAGGCTGGGCACTGACGGGTTCGCACCAGCTTGCGCCGGCCGGAAAAGTCGTGGCCTGTGCCGACTGCCACAAGGCCAACAACTACACTTTCACGGTCGCGAACACGGATTGCTATGGCTGCCACCAAACTGCCTGGTTGAGCACGCAAACGCTCGGTGCAGCGATACCGAATCACATTACGTCGGGCTTCCCGACCTCGCAATGCTCCACCTGCCACGACACGGTGCTGTGGTCGACTGGCAAATTCGATCACAGCACGACGGGCTGGCCGTTGCAGGGTGCGCACACAACTACGCCCTGCGCTTCGTGCCACATGGGTGCCAACCCATTCGGCCTTACTGCAGCGAACACGGATTGCTATGGATGCCATCAGGCGGCCTGGCTGAGCACGCAAACGCTCGGCGGCCAAGTGCCGAATCACATTGCCGCGAAGTTCTCCACCACTTGCCTGAGCTGTCACACCACTTGGGTCACTACAGGCTGGCTGGGGGCGACCCTATCGGCAGCTCAGCACACCTGGTTCCGAATTCCGCACCATGGCTCGGTGTGCTCCGACTGCCACCAGGTTTCGACGGACTACGCGCAGTTCACTTGCATCATGTGCCATACGGTACCGACTGCTCACCGGCCGGGCATGTCGCACCCGAACGTGAACGGCGGTAACTGGTACGGCCCGACGATTTGTTGGAACTGTCATAAGAATTGACGCAGGACACGGCTCCGCGCGCTTTTGTAGTCTTGGCAGGTGAAATCGTGCAACAGCAAAGTCCTTGGGGAAATGTAGTAGGGGGAAGGACAGCAAGTGTATCGAACGACTCGGCGGGCAAGGCTAGCCACGAGACTATTTTTCAAGCCAACTTCGGCTTTCGTGGTGTTGGTTTGCTCGGTCGTCATCTTTCACGTTAGCGTCACTCGCGCGCAGAATCCGCCGGCGGAACAATCCACCAGCAAGCCTTCCGTTTTTCGCGTCAAGTATGTGTCTGACGGCTCGCTCTATATTGATGGCGGGCGCAACGCCAATCTCCAAGAAGCGATGAAGCTTTCCCTGGTCAACGCGCCCCCCGATGGCGTGGTTTCCGATGCCGTACGGTTCCGGGGTTACGAGCACGTGGCGGAGCTCAAAATCATTTCTGTGGCCGACTCTTCTTCGGTCTGCGAAATCGTGAGCACCAATAGCGAGGTCAAGGCCGGGCAGATGGCCTTTCTCACGCCCGATACCGTGGTCGAACGCCGTCAGGTCGTGGAGGCCGCTGAAGAAGAGAAGTATCCCATCATCATGACTTTCACGTATGGCGACCCTCTCGAGGAAGAAGTTCGCACGGCGCAAGAGCAGAAGCAGTTTCAAGAATCACCCGTCGGACGGGTCCGCGGCCGGGTCGGCTTTGACTACGGCGGGATCCACCAACCCGGCGGGATCAATTCCAAACAGGTGGGGCTATCCATCCAGTCGGACATCAGCAATATCGGCGGGACCTACTGGAATTTTAAGGGCTACTGGCGTGGAAATATGAATCTGAGCAGCGCTCCCGGGCTGGGTGCGAGTACCGCCACACTTACGGACCTGATCAATCGGACGTACCACCTAGGGTTTACGTACCAAAGCCCATATTCGCCCCTTACGATCGGAATTGGGCGCCTTTTCTTGCCTTGGGCGCCGAGCCTGAGCACGATTGACGGTGGCTATCTCGGAAGAAAAATCACCCGGATCGCGACCGTGGGGTTCTTCGCAGGATCCACGCCGGATCCGTCCTCTTGGAGCTACAATACGAACCAGCGGATTGCCGGAACTTTCGTGAATTTCGAGGCTGGCGACTTCGATCACACCCGTCTTTACAGTACTGCTGGCATCGCCGTTACCAGCATTCAATGGAAGGTGGCCCGTCAATTCGCGTTCTTCGAGAATAATTTGACGTGGAAGCGCTACATCACCGTTTACAGCTCTTTGCAGGCGGACGAGGCCAGAACATCTCCGTTGCGAGATTCCCATGGGCTGCTAATTGGTGGAAGCAATCCCACGGGAATCTCGCAAAGTTATTCTTCGCTGCACATTCAGCCATTCCACCACGTGGGCTTCGGTGTCAATCATAATTATTTCCGCAGCCTGCCGACATACGATCCCCGGCTGCTCGGCACCGGTCTACTGGACCAGTATCTCTTTCAAGGCTTCAGCGGGGATGTGCGCGTAGAACTCGTCAAGCACATCAGCGTTTACGCCAGCTTAGGACGGAGCAAGGCCACCTCGGACAAGAAGAATTCGCTGAATCAGTCCTTCGGCCTCACCGTGCCCAACCTGTGGAAGACCGGACTGATGGCCGATGTGCATTACTCGAAATTCGATAGCTCGTTCGGAAGCGGCAAATACACCTCTGTTTCACTTTCGAAGAACCTTACCGATTCGTTCCGACTTCAGTTTCTGGGCGGTCATCAGACGTTCAATTCCGGTCTGACGAACAATAACAATTCCAATTTCGTTAACGCCGTGGTCGACTGGAACGTTGGTCCCCGGTATTTTGTGGAAGGCAATTTCGGCTGGTATCGCGGCACCAACATGAATTACCAGCAGTGGTCCACGGTGTTCGGATATCGTTTCGGAGGCTACCGCAAGTGAAGCTCCTCCGCCGCGATACGATCCCGCGTTTGGCCGTTTTTCTTGCGGCCCTGTTTTTTTTCTGCGACGCGGCCTCCGGCCAAATGCCTTCCGTGCCGCAGTCTCCTCCGGCCTCGGGCGACATCCCCGTTTCGCCGGAGATGGACCCGCTCGTGCGCGCGCGCAAATCGGTCGAAAAATTCTTCGAGCAAGCCGCCAACGTGGTGTGCACCGAGAATGTGACCCAGGCCATGGTGGGAAAAAACGGCAAAGCCGACTATCGCGAAGAATCCGTCTTCGATTATCAGCTTCAGGCCAATGCCAACACCGGATCACTGAAGCTCGTCGAATCCCGGGATACGCGCAAAGCCGCTTTCCGTGATTCGGCGCGGACCCTGCTCATTACTAACGGATTTACCAGCATGCTCCTGATTATCCACCCGTCTTATGAGACCAGCTATACGTTCGAGCCCGGAGGCGAGGAAACTGCCGACGGTCCGACCTTTGCTAAAATAAATTTCAAGTTTGTTCCCGGTGCTTCTTCCCCCGCGGCGCTGCAACTCCGTAGCCACAACTATCCAATCCCACTTTCCGGAGCCATTTGGATCGAGAAGCAGAGTGGCGCCGTCGCCAAATTAGTCGCAACCATGGATTCCGGCCTGAGCGATTTGGGTCTTCGCGGCATGCGCAGTGAAATTCATTACGCGACCGTGCATTTTCATGATCCCGACGAATCCTATTGGATGCCCGTATCCGCCATTATCGATGTTGAAACACCGCGCCAGCATTGGCGCAATATTCATCGCTTCACAGGTTACAAGAGATTCAGGGCCACCATTCAGGTGGAGGATGTCGAGACAAAACGATGAGCGCATCCGCAGCTGTTGGCACCGCCATACTTCCTCGCGAGGACGCCGAAAAGGGCCATCGCACACGCGTGTTCCTGGCCTGGATGCTGGCTTTAGCCGTCGTTCTGGTCATCGCCGGCTACGGCTTGAATTACTACACGCTTAGCGCCGCCCAACGCCCCTTCTCGCCCAAGCACCAATTGCTGCGGCCCAGCGGCTCGATTGGCATCAACCTGGGCATGGTGGGCGTGCTGATGTTTTTTCTCATCTATCTGTATCCGCTGCGAAAGAAATGGGGATGGCTCGGCCGCATGGGCAACTCCCGCCACTGGCTCGATTTCCACGTCGTCCTTGGCAGTGCCGCGCCCATCATCATCGCCTTTCACTCCTCTTTTAAATTCGGTAACATTGCCGGCATGGCCTTCTATAGCATGCTGATGGTCACGCTCAGCGGTTTTGTGGGCCGCTATCTCTATGCCCACATTCCGCGCGGCCTCAGCGCCGCGGAACTCACCATGAAAGAAATCCAGGAGAAAGAAGAGGCCCTGCGCAAAGAGCTCGCCGAACAAGAGGCCACTTTTGGCTTTCGCGTCGAAGCCCTTTCCGAGTTGCCGACGCCGGCCGAAGTGGCCAAGACCCCCATGATCGCTTCTCTCCTTTCCATGTTTTTGATCGATTTCAAGCGCCCCTTCAAAGCTTCTTTGGTGAGGCTGCGCGAAGCCGGCTTCTTCCCCTGGCTGTTTTCCTGCTTCGGACTGTTCGCCACCCGCAACCAAAAACTCGAGCGCGCCATTCGCGTCGCGCAAAAACAGGCCTCGCTCTCCCAGAGCATTGCCTTCCTCACCCGCACGCAACAGATCTTTCAGCTCTGGCACGTGGTGCACCGCCCCTTTAGTTATGCCTTTGCCATCCTCGCTGTTCTCCATATTGGCATCGCCCTCTTCATGGGCTATAGACTGTAGGCCATTCCGATGATGGGCCAACTTTCAACTCTGGATTATGTTGGGAGAGTCTCCCAAGGAAACTGATACGGAATTCGCCGGTAAGCCGGTCTCGATGTACCTGGAAAGGACTTTCGCATGAAACGTATTGCCCTGGCACTGGGGTTCTTCGCCGCGCTTTTCGCCGCCGGCGGATGCAAGAAGCAGCAGAATAACAACGACGCCATTCGCGCCGGAATCATGCAGCACCTCACCAGAGTTGGCACGCTCAACATGAGCGCCATGGTGATGGATATCCGAACGGTTTCCATCAACGGCAATCAGGCGCACGCCGAAGTTGAATTCCGGCCCAAGACCGGCGCGCCCCAGGGGGCTGGCATGCAGGTTGCCTATAACCTGGAAAAGCGCGACGGTGCGTGGGTCGTTCTCAAAACGCAGGCTAGTGGCGGCTTGATCCAGCATCCGGATCCGAATCAAAACCCGCACCAGAATCAAGACGTGCATGCTGGTGGCCTCCCGAGGTTCAACGACGTCCTGAATCCGGTTGGTGCCCCGGCTCAAGGTGCCCTTCCGCCGGGCCATCCTGCCCCCAGCGCGCCAAACCAAACTCCAAGCAAGAATCCTCCTCGCTAGACCTATGGATACCCTCGTCGCCTTCGTCGTCGCCGTAGTGGTCATCGGCTTCTTCATGCGCAGCTACTTGAAGAAGCAGAAAAAAATAGAACGAGAGGCGCTGGAGTCCGCAGAAAAGGGAAAATTGCGTTCCGACGGCCCGCAATCCCAACATCCTCATATCGACGCAAACTATTGCATCGGTTGCGCGGCGTGCACCATGGTCTGCCCTGAAGGGGACGTCCTCGCCATGCTGGGCGGCAAAGCCGTAATCGTGAACGGCTACAAATGCATCGGCCATAGCCTGTGCGCGGAAGTCTGCCCGGTCGGGGCCATCACCATGGTTCTGGCCAGCCCCAGCATGGGCGGGGACATGGCTTACTTGACGCCAGAATTTGAGACCACCATCAAAGACATGTATATCGTCGGCGAACTGGGCGGCTTGGCGCTCATCAAGAACGCTATCAACCAGGGCCGCGACTGCATCGATATTATTGCCAAAAAAGCCGCAGCCCGGAACGGTGCACGGCGTTCCCCCGACGTTTACGACGTGCTGATCGTGGGTGCGGGACCTGCGGGAATCAGCGCTGCCCTCCGCGCCACGGAGAAAAAACTCAACTACATCACCATTGACGAGGGGGAGATCGGTGGCACTGTGGCCAAGTATCCCCGCCAGAAGCTGGTGATGACCAGTCCGGTGGAATTTCCGATGCATGGAAAATTCAAGAAGACGGAATTGAGCAAGGAAGAACTGATCGCCTTCTGGGTTAAAGTCCTGGAGCGCGCGGATTTCAAGCTGCGCCAGGGTGAGAAGGTTGAAGACATCAAGAAGGGGGAGGACGGCATTTTCACCGTCACGACCCCCAAAGGCCAATATCGGGCGCAATCCATGGTGCTGGCGCTCGGCAAGAGCGGCAGTCCGCGGAAACTCGGGGTCAAGGGCGAGGAATTGCCAAAGGTCATGTATCGCTTAATTGAGGCGGACCATTACATCAACAAGAAAATCCTCGTGGTGGGCGGAGGCGACAGCGCCATCGAGGCGGCCATGGGGCTCGGGCACCAGGTTGGCAATCAGGTCACGCTCTCCTACCGCAAGGAAGCCTTCACCCGCATCAAGGAGCGCAACGCGCAGCGCATTCAGGAATCCGTCCGCAAAGGCAAGGTCAAACTGATCTTTAACTCCGCTCCCGTGGAGTTCAAAGAGAATTCTGTGGTCCTCGAGGTAGACGGCAAGAACCAGGAAATCCCCAACGACTTCGTATGGATCTTTGCCGGTGGCGAGCCTCCCACGGCTTTCCTCAAGAAAATCGGTATTGGGTTTGGCGTGCAAGACCTCACATCCACTGGCAGCAAAGAAGCGAAATCCGCTAAAGAGGCCGCCGTTCTCGCTAAAGCGTAACGTAAATATGACCTGCCCCGCTTTGTGGGCTGGTCAGAATGACCACCCGCGTAAAGATCCAAACATTCATTCAACTGCTCACGAATCCGGCTGTCACTCGCGCCGGTCAAGCGCCACCAGTTACCACATCCAAGTTATACTGCTCGCGGAGGCGAAAAGAGTCCGGTGACTTTCCCGGCCTTCAAAGCCGGTGATTCGGTCCTTCGCGGGTCGAATGGTGGGTTCGACTCCCACACGCTTCCGCCATAACTCTATTTTCTTTCAAAGACTTGGTGGATTCGCAGGGCAGCAAAAGGCAGCAATAAGAGATTTTGGTCCCGGTTCTTGTGCTAATTCAGGCAGCGGCACGGACGGTAACCGGGTCTCAATCTCGACGTGCAAAGTCGGCAAGCGACACCAGAGGGCAATTCTACTCGTGTGTTTGATTTGTGCCTTCTTATCATCTCCGTAGCCATCTTCATCTCACTTGGTAGGTGGAAATGCAAAGGCTGCTTGGAACGGGTGTTGCCCATGCGAGCCGAAAATATCCTCAACGGTGAGCCTTCCATGGTGAAATCGATCAAGAAAAAATCCTCGCGTCGCTCCCGCACTTTAGTTCATTTGTTCGACCCTATCGGGAACCGCAAGGTAAGCGTCCAATTCTGACCGTCTTTACGAAGTGTGGGTAGTCGAAGATCATAGTCTTCGTGGACACACTTGATCGTGTCCACGAAGAGGAATCGTGGACACATCGGATCAAACACTTCAGGTGAGAGCGCCAACCGCAAGCAATAGACCTCGCGCTGCTGGGGTATGCTGGCGTCGCAACCAACGACGATGAATACGATCAGTTCGCAATGAACACGTACGATGCAAAACGGGAACATTCCGGCTTCGGTGGGTCCCGGGTATGGTGCGGAGGGCGTCCGCCTTTCAATGCGACCGCCTTGCCGCCTGCTATACTTGCTGAGAATGGATTCAGCCAAGTTCACGCGAAGCCAGCAAATCCGGTGTGAATGTTGTAGCCAGATCACACCTAGCTACGACATCGTCAACTTCGGCTCTATGGAAAGCGGATACAGGCAGCTTTGCAGCGAATGCTTCAACATGGAAGTGGCCAAGCTAGATGGGCTGGAGGGCTTCGAACACACCAAGTTCGAACCGGTAGGTCTTCCTGATTGCACAGGAGAAGTCCACGAATTTCAATTTCGCATCAAATTGTTTGGGACGGGAGTCGCTCTCGATGCCTTCGAGCTTCGCGACGGACAGCCGGCTGGCTACGAGTTCCAAATCATCGGTAATCCAAAGGATGATCTGCTAGTGCTGCTTGGGAGATTGATCGAAAAAATTCGTCGCGCCTTATCCATCAGGCATCTCATCGACAGTAAGCATGGATTGCAAATCGCGGACAATCGAGTCGTGCGAGGCATGATTGAGTGCGACAATGCCCACAATGGTCGCATCCCACTTCTTATTGTCGATGGTCGAGAGATCACCTGGGACGAATTTGGCCGTATGTTGATGAGCTTTGAGGGGTGGCAGTTCAAACTGAATATTGGTGACAAAAGCGAAGAGTTGTGACTCCCGCCTGTATTCAATCAGTGCGCTAGAACTCTTCTTGGGGCGATAGCCGCATCTTTCCAAGGCAGTGAACAACATGACGAATTAGGCGGAGTTCCCCTGAATCACAGCCGGAAGAGAGTGTGTGTTTATTTCTTGAGTATGCACTTCGCGTGGTTTTGAAGAGTTTAAACGGGCTTACCACTTCCCAAGTACTGTCTTACCAGCATTTATTCTGCCACGAGATCCTCACTTTTTTACCCAGGAGGGAATCGTCAGCCCGTGAAGCTCATACTGCGGAGCGGTCATGCGGAGGAGAAGAGCTTGGGCATCCACCGGGATTTGGCCCGGGCGGACGTCGCCAAAGAATCTCAGGAGACAAGACGGGTGTTTCCGATTCGCTGAACATCCTTGTTGTGTCTCATCGCAGCGTCCCTTGCGTTGACCCATATAGCCGCCACATGCCGAGCTCAGAAGTAAGGATTTCCATCATCTCTGGTTTTTCGTTGAACTCCCTTACGAGAAGCAGGGGCTTTCTTGATCCCCGTCCGCGGAGCCGCTTTGCGTCGGCTGACTCCCAGAGCCTTCTCTAACAACTCCTCCAGCAGTTTCTTTTCCGCTGGCGTCACCATCTTGGTGAACTTCTCTGGTCGTTCCGCCACCAATTGTTGCAGCCTGGAGATCCACCGCAGAGATTCTGCCGCGGCGTATTCGCCAACCTCGCTGACCAGCTTGAGCGTCGCTTCCAGATCAGGGACCGAGCGATAGCAGGTCAAGGCATCTTTGAGATTTCCTGTAGCCATATGGCACTGCGCCGCGCCACGAAAATCGCCCATACCCTCCAGACAAATTGCTTCCAGCTTTGATGGGCGCTCCGCCAGCGTGCCCAGCGCCGCCAGAGCGAGTGCAAACTTCCTCTCTTTGATGAGCATCTGGATCGCGCTCTGCCGTATTCGCTGCACCCGGCCAATTCGATCCGGAAGATCTAGAACTTCATACAAGGGCGGCAACAGATCGAACAGCATCTCTGCGTTATGGCTGCCCAAGAGGCCCGACTCCAGTTCTTCCACCCAGGTGTTGGATTTTGTGGCGATCTCCATCAGAAGCCAAGGTTCGATCTCGCTCTTGCTCTCGGGAAGAACCTGGGCTAGCTGCACCAGCGTCTGGATCCGACTCTCATGGCCCGCACGATGCACACGCCCGACGGCACTGATGATCGCGCCCAGCCCGTAGCAACGCGCACTATATGCAGCCCGGCATGCTTCGTAGAACGGATCCGGTCTGCCCAACTCAGGCGCGAGCCGTGTATTGCGAATACCCAGAGTAAAGCATACTTCTGCCAGCGTGAGATAAACGGCATCGCGCGTCGCCTCGTCCGTCACCGCGACCGGGGAACTAACCGGTCCAAGCAGGGTAACGGCCTGTTGTGCGCGTGACCAGGCGATTTCAGGCTTCACCTGTAGATATTGCCGGGCATCAGCTTGGCAACGTTGTATGCGCTCTTCCAGATCCAAGTCATTTTCCTCGAGGCTCTTAAGCAGAGCCGCGGGGACACAGGATGACACGCCGCTTTCCACGGGCCCGCCATTGAGAAACGCGATACTCTGGCGGACAATTTGGTCGGTCGGATCGACGTCGAGCCAGATTAGCCTTTCCGCGGGACGGCTGACGGCCACGCGTAACTGGTCGATTGCAAGGCGCTTCTGCAGATCTTCGATGTCGGAGTCGGCCCGCTGGCGCCAACCCTGACGCTGAACACGCTCGATATGACGACCGGCATCGAGCACGCACACGGAGTGGAAGTCCAGTCCCTTCACCTCGGAAACCGTAAGTACGGCTTGGCGCGCCGCTTCTGGGACGTAGGTGGGAACCGTGTCTCCCAGAGTGATGAGGGCCATTCCCTCGCGTGTGGAAAGCGAGGTCAGCAACTCGTCCAGATCGGGGCCGGCTGTGGCCGTGCAGTAGAGGATCTGGTCGGTGGCGTCATCTTCTATCTCCGCGTAGCCGGCGCCGCTGGGCCGCTCCTGCTTCTCCACGTGAGAGTAAAGGTCCCAAACACGATTTACCAGCGCAGCGATGCGGCGCGGACTACGTAGGTTTGCGGAGAGCTTGTAGTCGGCCGGAGTACCGACTTGCGCATGCAGTAGATCGCTCAGCCAACCCCATTCGAAGTCAGTGGGACGCACGGTTTGTGCCTCATCGCCTGCCAGCAGCAAGGCTATGGGTGCGCGACGCTTCCCTCGAGCCCGGGAGGCAATTTCCACTATCAGCCAAGCCTCGATGGGCGTCAGGTCCTGGCATTCATCAACCGCAATGCAGTCGTAATCGAACAGCTCGGGATTAGTGCTTGGCGGGCTTCCGGTGGTGTCATGGCGCAGTTTTTCGACGGCCTGCCAGGCGAGCGCCAGTTCCGGAAAATAGCGTACGGCAAGAGGGATGGAATTCGACTGTTCCAGGCAGCGTGCGGTCTCCAGTGCGGCTGTCACCGCTGCTTGACCAAGTGATCGCGTGCGCCGTTCCCGATACGCTTGGTCCGTGACGCGCGCATACTTACAACCAGCGAAACGACCGATGGCGACGGGAAGCGCATCCCCGGCCAGATGCGCGTGCAATTCGTCGTACAGAGCTGTCTGGCAATGGGTCCAAGCGCCTAGGATCCGCGTAAATGGTGCCAAGTCGTGCACGAACCGCTGTCGGGCTTCGCATTCGGCAACCACTTGGGCGTTCGACCCGAATATCTGGCGGACCAGATTGGGCAACGTAACCACGACGAAGCGCTTGTGTGAGGAACAGAAGCGGTCGAAGTACTCGCGGGCTAGCGCCGCCAGATTCGGGGAATACGTTACGTAGAGACCGTGCTCCATGGTAGCCGAATCGGCTGCGTGCCAAAGAGCGCTGGTCTTGCCCGAACCGGGATGACCCTTGAGAAGTCGCACCGGTTGGCGGGCCGAAGCAAACCGCTCCTGTGGCTGCGTCCAGGGCAAAGGCGCGTATTCCTCGCGCCGCAGATCTCGGACGGTCACCGGCATGTAGTGGGTATTGAACGACTGCGGCGTCAACACAGAATGATCATCATGATGGCGGATGTCGCGCAGAAAGACCGCTCCGTCGGGGGCGTCGGAAAACTCGCCGGACTCCTTCAGCGGAAGTGCAATTTTGGGAGCCCACCAGGCGTAGAAATGACTGCCCTGGCTGCCACAGAGCCGTGATCGGCGCCAACCGCGGTTGACACCCGAAGTCGCCTTGTAGTGCAGGCGGCGGGCATCGACCGACAGACGTTGCATCAGAAAGGCGGCCCGCCTCCCAAGTGCATCCCTGCCATGCTCAGCCAGCTTTTCCAGAAACTCCTGGTGACAGAAAAGTGGGTTTGGCGGCCGCGAGGTTTCGAATTCCTCGAGGAAGCCGAGCTGTTGGTTAGCACGCATGGAGGCTCTCAGAATAGCCACCGAGCTGTACAGGTGCAACCATCAATCACCGCAGCTGGCAGGACGTTAAACGCCAAGGACATAAATGCGCCGGCGTGCCGGTCGCAAGTCGACGATAGCTAGTTTGTCGAATCCGTAGGAAGGATCGATATAGGCGCATTGCAGTAACTCCGCAGCGGTTGTCATCGATCATCTGAATCCGTCACTCCGTAGGACTCCGAACTGCATTTTTTGAATTTTTGAGGCACGACGCTAGGATGTGCTTTCATGCTCACTTTGAACCATTCACCGCTTAGCACTGCTTGGTTGGTACCCATTGGTCTTTTGGGGCGCCGAAGCAAGCAGGTGCACAGCGTCCTCGGTCCCCTACATAGAGAGCAGGGAAGCGATCCACGGAGGATGAGGGAGAGTTTCGCGTGAAAGTGAAACGTTCTGACTCCAGTTCTGCGAGCCGGTAACCGGTGGAAAAACTCGATCCGCCTGCAGCTGCGCTGCCCGCGCTACTTCGAATTTTGGACCCCGGTCGGGGCGAGCTTAGGCGCGATGGGACGCCACTGCGGCGGCTTGCT
>Ga0137359_10003225_pt1 | contig 13175 bp, 13 predicted proteins | sample Mad1_40_16metaG_FD_108281 | JGI IMG/M metagenome (GOLD analysis project Ga0137359, IMG submission 108281) | Vadose zone soil microbial communities from Angelo Coast Range Reserve, California, USA - Mad1_40_16 metaG | ecosystem: Environmental > Terrestrial > Soil > Vadose zone | place: USA... | reverse complement strand
GTTTGGAAACCACCTCGAACGCACCAACGAACTGGCTCATCGCTCCGTTGTTGGCTAGAACTGGAAATGTTGCCACTTTTGCTCGCTTTCTTTGTACTACCCTTGCGAAACAGTCCTAAAGCCTTACGCTCTGCTAACAGCAACCGCAGTTTCCGCTGCTGCGTAGTTCCCTATCGCCGCGCCAACGCCCGCGCCCGGCGCTACTCGCGCTCCCTGATCGACTAGCACTTTTTCCATCGCCGCAAGCAGAAGCAGAACGTTAGCTTTCTGTGCGCAGTAGCCCATTAGCCCCAGCCGCCAGATCTTCGCTTTCAGCGGGCCGATACCGCCAGCAATTTCGATGTTGAATTCATCCAACAGTTGGTTGCGGAATTTTACGTCGTCCACGCCGGCGGGAATCATCACCGGAGTAACTGTCACCAGCCGCTCTTTTGGATTTTTTACGAGCAGCTCGAGCCCCATCGCTTCAACGCCGGCGATCAGCGCTTGCTGATTCACGCGGTGCCGCGCCCAGCGGTTTTCCAGGCCCTCTTCCATCGCCAAGCGCATCGCTTCGCGCAACGCATAAATCAGGGAAATGGGCGGGGTGTGATGATACAAGCGATCTTTTCCCCAATAATTCATGGCCGTCGTTAAATCGAAATACCAGCTCTGCACTTTTTTCTTGCGATTCTTCAAGACTTCTTCGACGCGTGGACTTACGGTGATGGGAGACATGCCCGGAGGCGCGCTCAAAGCCTTCTGCGATCCGCTGAAAACGATGTCCAATTTCTGCTTGTCCACATTCAACGGCTCTGCGGCCAGCGACGCCACCGTGTCTACGACCAGCAGGGCGCCAAGCTCGTCGGCGACCTTGCGGAACGGGTCGAGCTGCGTGATAACGCCCGACGAAGTTTCTCCGTGCGCCAGCCCGACGATCTTAATCTTCTTGCCGGCGCCCACATTACGAACGTCTTCGGGATCCACCGTCGTGCCGTACGGCGCCTCCACCTTCGTCACTTTCGCCGGCGAGCGCAACGCAATTTCATACATTCGTTCGGAAAACCAGCCATTCACGCAGATAATGGCTTCATCGCCTTCTTCCAACGTATTCAGCACCGACGCTTCAATTCCACCCGAGCCCGAGGCAGAAAGCGGCATGGTGACGCGATTTTCCGTTTGAAAAACTTGCCGCATCAGGATCTGTGTCTCATCCATGCAGGTCTTGAACCACGGATCGATGTGGCCAACCACCGGAGCGGCCAGCGCACGATACACCCTTGGATCGATGGAAGACGGCCCAGGGGTCATCATGAGCCGCATCGGAGGGGCAAGCTCACCAATCTTTTTTTCTGCGCCGTCACTCATGCTGTGACCTCAAATCAGCCGGAAAAACGTTGTACAGGCTGCCTGGTTGCGAGTCTGCCGTGCAAACTTGATTTTCCCGCACATCGCGGGTAAGCCGCAACCGCCATTTTGTCCGCTAGCACTTTCATTTCAAAAGCTGAAGATCCATCTCCAGGATCGAAGAAGAGCGGCGCGATCACTCGGGAAATTAGTGCCGAGAAACGGTGCGTGTGGCGCGTAAGATCCCGGCAATCCGGAAGCCGCGATCCTTCAGGCACGATTGCGAAGGATATGCCGTCAAGGAACGTCAATCGATCAACGGAGTGCAAACGCGGCTTCAATGCGTCGACGAAAGCGGCACTAGCTCAACGGTCGTGGCTTTGGATTTGGGGCTTCCGAGATCCTTGGCATACTTGAGCGCACCTGCCGTGTTGTACTTTTCCAAGTAAGATCGATGGCATCCCTTAGACGCAAACCCTTTATGTGCACGGCGCGAACCGCGATTTCGTGATCTCCCACTTGGATAGTGCCGTAAGGCTCCTTTAGAAAGGTTTGGTACCAACCGTTCGGCTTCACGCTCCAGGATCGGATGAAAGCGCGGTCCTTCACCACGACAACCCAGATGCCGATGAAGCGGTGCTGGCTTTTACCGGCCCGAAGGCGCAGACCTTTGTTCTCCCGGAGAACTGCCAGGATGTTTTCGGGAAATTGTCGCTTCGCATTCATTCGTGCACTGGTCTTGCGGCCTGTTACTCCGAAGGGTCGGTTATTTACAAACGCCGGTCATTCCGGGCTGTACCGTAAAATCCTTTGCGTCTCTTACCTTTTCGCGACGTTTATCGCCTATTGCAACTCTGCTCAGGCCGCCATTTCCTGTTCTTCAGCGAGCATATGCGCGGGGACCTTGCGCAAATCCCAAACCAATCCTATCCAACTCAGCAGCTTTAGCACGTAATACGTGATGTCAATTTCCCACCAGAAAAATCCTTGCCGCGCCGAGGCCATGAAGCGGTGATGATTGTTGTGCCAGCCTTCGCCCAAGGTAAGGATCGCGAGCAGCCAATTATTTTTGCTGGTGTCGTCGGTGTCGTAGCGCCGCGTGCCAAACAAGTGCGACAGCGAATTGATGGTGAACGTATCGTGCCACAGCAACGTTGTACTCACACAGAAGCCCCACACAAACAGCGGCCATCCCCCGATCAACCACAATGCGACAGCTAGCGTCGTCGTCGGTACAACATGATATTTGTTCAGCCAGCGCAGTTCCGGGTACTTCGCAAAATCCGCAATATAGTTAAGACGCGTGTCCTCGTATTTGTCCGAGATGATCCATCCAATGTGCGACCACAAAAATCCAAACAACGTCGGCGAGTGCAGATCATCTTCCTGATCCGAAAAGCGGTGATGGTGGCGATGATGCGCGGCCCACCACAGCACGCCCTTCTGGGAAGAGGTCATGGCCATGAACGCGATGAAAAACTGGAAGGCGCGACTGGTCTTGTATGAGCGATGCGAAAAATAGCGGTGGTAACCCGCCGTAACAAAAAACATACGCACGGCAACCAGTGCCAGGCACGTAATCACGTAGGTCCAACGGAACTTAACGAAGAAAACTCCCAGCGAGAGCAGGTGAATGGCGACAAAGGGCAGCGCAAGGGGTAGCGAAATTCGCGAACCGTTGGGTAAAGGGATAGAGAGAGAGCGCGATACAGATGCCATCCGGCTTTTCCTCCGACTTGTTTGAGCAGGTAGTACTACTCAGGGCGCAAGCGCAAAATCCAGCCGGATCCTCGCTGTACGCAACGTACAATTCAGTGTACGGACGCCTATAAAACGGGTCAAGCGTACTTTAGTACAGGTCGTTCCTCGTGCGCGAAACTTTCAACTTTCGACGGTTAACTGTAAACTCTCTCCATGGCTGAACGCCCCGTTCTCGTTGGTGTTTTCCCAGAAGTAGTGGTCCTCAACGCCGGCGATCAGGTGACCTGGATCTGCGATGCCGGCAATCTGCGTATCGAATTCGACGTCAACCGCTGCCCGTTTGGCTCCAATGTCTTTCAGGCTCCTATCGGAATGCGCCTGCAGACCGGCCCGCCGCGCCCCGGCACCAAAGTCGGTTCTTATAAGTATCGCCTGTGGATCAACGAACAGTTGGTGGGCCGCGGCGAAGTTCTGCTCCGGGATTAGCGCCCGGCAAAGTTCTATCCAATCTCCAGCTTCAGATCGTCGAACACGGCTGCAAACCCTGGTCCCTCGGGAGCGGCACACATGATTCCGACATTCGCCTCGAGTCCCGGTACGAAATATCCCTGGCGAACCGAAGTAAACTTTTTACCGTCTAACGAACACAATGTCTCGATGGAATCTTTTTTCCGCACCGCTCGCCACAAGATTGGCGCGGTCTTGGATAAATCTGGCATCGTGGACCAGTCCGAGAAGTCTCGCGTGAACACCACGCTGGCGTGGCGCTGACCTTCGAAAAATTCCGTTCCGCACTTCATCCAGTTCTCTGCGTTCTGCCGCACCATCAGCCCGGCCTGATCGTATAACGCCGCATACTCTCCGTTCACCCGGGCCTGGAAGACAAAATCTCCGCTCACAGGCAGGTAAAAGAAATGCCCATTGTCGGTCACGTAGCCGTAGAAGGTTTTCCGCCAGAAGTCGGTCTTGGCGCGGCTGCGAACCAGCAAACTTTCTCCTGATCCTTTCCAGGACGCGGGTTCGTTCATCCACTTCATACGCGCGATCAAATCACTTTTCGTTTCCGCAATCGCTGGACACACCGCGCGCGCCGCGGACGTGCCGGTAATCGTTGCGCACGAGAGCAAAATAGACTGCTGAAGAAACCTGCGTCGTTCCATTTGCATAATCCCCACCTTTCGCGCTTCATTCATCCCGGCATATTCAGTTGACAAGATAGCGCTTTCTACTGCCACGAATAAATAAACCCTTACGACGGCTTCGCCGCAATCAGTTATCGATATGGAATCGGGTAGCGGTGAATCAGGCGCGCCCGCTCAAAGCTTGCAGGGAATTTATTGTTGACAGCCACACGGTAAAGTTGCAGTATTCCGTTTATTAAAACGATTCAATCGCTCGAATCGTTTCTATTCCCAGCCTCCGCATTGGCAACCGCCCTGGCCGCAGATGCGGGCATTTCTCGGCCCACTTGATCGCAAGGGGGGAATCCTCAGATGAAATCCACGCAAGCTTTGGATAAAGCACCGCATGGTTGGCGTCGTTTTGTGATTTTATTCAGTGTTTTGACGGCTGTCACTTGGCCTTCGCCCTTGCTGGCCCAGATCAGTTTCATCCGCGTGCACCAGACAGGCTATGTTTCCAGCGCACCGAAGCGCGCTTATCTGCTGACCTCTTCTGCTTCTACCGGTTCTTCCTTCAGCGTGCTGAATTCGGGTGGGTCGCCGGTTTTTTCCGCCGCGCTCGGCGCGGATCAGGGCAAGTGGGGAACTTTCGCGCACGTGTACGCGCCCGATTTCGATTCTGTCTCCGCGGCGGGCGCGTACACAATTGCTGTAAGCGGTGCAGTCGCTGCGACGTCTCCCGGCTTTCAAATTGATAGTGGCGCCAAGCTGTACTCCACTCCGCTCGCCAACGCACTTTATTTTTATGAGAACGAACGCGATGGCGCGAACTTCATCGCGACGCCGCTTCGCACCGCTGCCGCCCATCTCAACGACCAGCACGGTAAAGTTTATTTCTCGCCTAGCTTCAACAAGAAAGATAATGCCAGCACCTTGACTCCCACCGGCGCGGTCATTGACGCTTCAGGAGGCTGGTGGGATGCCGGCGACTATCTGAAATTCGTCGAGACACACAGCTACACCGTGGCGCTGATGCTCGAAGGCATTCGCGACTTTCCGGGCCAGATGGGCGCGGCTTCTTCCTCTTCCAATTTCACGCCGGAAGCCAAATTCGGTTTGGACTGGCTGCAGAAAATGTGGGACGACAATTCTAAAACTCTCTACTACCAGGTGGGCATTGCCTCCGGCGGCCATGCCTACGTCGGCGACCACGACATCTGGCGCCTGCCGCAGGTCGACGACACCTATCAGAATTGCGTCTCTCCCTACGAATTCATCTGCAACCGACCGGTGCTTCTGAATACAGCGGGCGGCGCTGGAGCTTCCATCAGTCCGAATCTTGCCGGCCGGCTGGCGGCCGATTTCGCAGAATGCTACCAGGTCTTCAAAACCAGCAACCCGACCTATGCAAACCAATGCCTGCTTGCGGCGGAGCATATCTTCGATCTTGCGAATACCGCGCCTGGAACATTACTCACCGCCGGCCCGTTCGATTTTTATCCGGAAGCCGAATGGCGGGACGATCTTGAGCTAGGCGCCACGGAGCTCTATTTCGCACTGCAGGCGGGAAATCTTCCGTCAGGTCTGCCGCACACGGATCCGATGTTTTACCTCACCGCGGCTGCTAACTGGGCGCGCGCCTACATCACCGGACCCAACGATGCCGCGGACTCGCTGAATCTCTACGACGTCACCGGACTGGCTCACTTCGAGCTCTATCGCGCTTTCGCATTAGCGGGCAATCCCACTGGCCTCGCCGTCACGCAAACCTCGCTGCTTACCGACTTGAAAAAGCAACTCGATAAAGCTGTTGCGCAAAGCAGCAGCGATCCATTCGGCTTTGGCTTTCCCTGGAATGTGTACGACACAACTTCGCACGGCTTTGGCCTGGTAGTGATGGCCGCGGAATATGACAATCTCACCGGCGGCACCGCATACGCTGCTTATGCCAGCCGGTGGCTGGCCAATGTTCTCGGCACCAATGCGTGGGGCACGTCGCTGGTAGTCGGCGACGGCAGCACTTTTCCCCTTTGCATGCAGCATCAAGTCACCAACCTGATTGCTTCCCCGCCAAATGGCCCGCCCTTCCTGAAAGGCGCGGCGGTCGAAGGGCCAAACTCCGCCGCCGCTAAGGGAGCCCTTACCAACATGGCTGCCTGTCCTCCGAATGGCGTAGATCAGTTTGCCCAATTCAACGGCAATGGCGCCGTCTTAAGGACAACGTACAGTCTTATTCCACGGTTGAACCTGCCATCGACCTGACTGCTACGTCCTTTCTAGCATTCTCATGGGTCATCGCAGGGACCCCTTCCGGCACACCTTAAGACCGGATTCTCCCTGCAACGTTATAGCGTCGTTCGAAGCGGCTGTCGTCGGTTTTCATGTTCAAAAAAATGAATTTCAAGATTAGGGAGGCAATAATGCTTCCAAGAATTCTTCTGGTCTGTGCTCTTGGATTGATGATGGAGTCAGCACTTCGTGCACAAACTCAAATACAAGTCTACGGAGTTTGGCACTGCTACACCGATGGCTGTGGTTGGCTTTCGGTCCCCAATATGACCACCTTCGACACCGACAACCACTGGCTGATTGATCGCGGGAACGGTCAACCGTCGGTCAATGTCGTGGTGCTCAGTTTCGTGAATCCGGTGGATCTGATGAATCTAACCACCAACTCAACCACTACAAACGGCATTCCCATTGGGATGAATACGGCGGTTGTAAATTATTTCCAAAGCAAGGGTGTACGCGTGATGTTTTCCATCGGCGGTATCCGGTTCGTAAAAAACTGGGAGAAAGCGCTGTCCTCAAATCCCACGCAACTTGGTATTAACGCTGCGAACGCGGCCAAGCAATTCAACGTGGGCATGGAAATTGATTACGAAAAAAGCAGCAATCCGAATCTGACCGGCTTACAGGAGTTCATCTCCGCGTACCGCTCGGTCATTCCATATGACCCGACCGGCAACAACTTTGCCGCCCGCTTGACCATCGATCTCGGTAACGACGATCTTTATCTCCAATCGCTTTCCGCGTATGCCACCGCGCATTGGCTCAGCACCAGCATTCCGGTGTTGGACTACGCCAACGCCATGGTCGCTTCGGAAAAAACGACGGTCTCGGCTCTCGAGACTGGCTGGGCGCAGCACGTTAACGGAGTCAGTGGCGTTCCCGCTCTTGCACCTGCCAAGCTGACCGGAAGCCTTTGGCTGATCGCCGGAAAACCGAACTGCGCAACTTTCAGCACTTCTGATCAAAAAGCCGCTGCCAATTTTGTCGAGACAATTCCGCCGAACGGCGCGGGAACCACGAACGGCATGCTCGGCTTCATGTTCTGGGCTGCCGGATGCCAGGGCCAAGGTACCGGTTGCACTTTTCCTCCCACCACCTGCGAAGGCGGCATGGGAGCCGCCTGCACCACATTCAATATCCCCATTCCAATGCCGGCGCTTCGCGCGCAATAGAATGTCGGCCTGATGACGGGGCTCTAACGCGAAGGGCGGCTGTGCATCCGCGTGTGTCTACGTAAATATTCCTAGGGTCCTGGCTGTATAGCGATTTTCCCCCTGATGTGTCGAATTTCCTTCCGATCCGTGTCCCTGGTACCCAGCCACGTTCCTGCAACCTGCTGAATCTGAAAGGCATTTTGTTTTTTCCTGCTTGCTTGGCACTGCGGTTGCACCTTCACATGCGGATGTAATCGACATAGGAGGTCGGTGGAATGATTAAGAAGAGACACTTGTTTGTACGAAACGCAGTTGCGATCCTGGCGACGACACCGTTATTGTGGATCACTCCTAGCGTCAATGCACAATCCTCGTCCCCCTCACCTCAGGAGAGCAAGACTTCTCAAAACGGCGACATTACACGTCAGGAATTGGCGCGCTTTGATCAGTTTCTGGACAATCACCAGGAAATTGCTCAACAGCTTCGCCACGATCCAGCGCTCGTGAACGATCGGAATTACGTGCAGGGGCATCCGGAACTGCAAGCCTTTTTGCAGGATCATCCCGGCGTTCGCGAAGAGATAAAAGAAGACCCGAACTATTTCATGCGGCAGGAAAATCGCTATGACCGCCGAGAGGAGGCGCGCGAAGACAACAACCGGCGTGAAGAACTGGCCCGGTTCGATCAGTTTCTCGACAGCCATCGGGAGATCTCCGAGCAGCTTCGCCGCGACCCCTCGCTTGTAAAGAACCGGCAATTCGTCGAAAGTCACCCCGCGCTGCAGTAATATCTTCAGGACCATCCGGCAGTGCGCGAAGATCTAACGCGAAATCCAAACGCTTTCATGCGTCAGGAAGAACGTTATGACCGCCGCGAAGACGCGAATCGTGATGAAGCGCGGCGTTTTGAAAACCGGCAGGACAATGACGCCCGGCAAGACCGTGACCGCGACTCTGACCGGCGAGATGCAGACCGTCGAGACAGTGATCGTCGTGCTCAATTGGCACAGTTCGATCGCTTCCTTGACAGCCACCGCGAAATCGCCGAGCAACTTCGTAGCAATCCATCTCTTGTAAAGAATCAGCAGTTCGTGCAAAACCATCCAGCACTGCAGACTTTTCTGCAGCAGCATCAGGACATCCAGCAACGAATGGATCAAAACCCCAATGCCCTCATGCGGCAGGAGAACCGCTTCGACAATAACGAAGACACTCGCAATCGTGATTTTGATCGTGACGGCGCTCGCAGAGACAGCGACGCTCGAAATGACGCGCGGGATCGCGATGCCGATAACCGCACCGGTGCTCGCAACAACAACGGAGATCGCGACGACATGCGCAATCGAAACGACAATCGAACGGACAATGCCAGTCGCATGGACAACGACGAGCGCCGGGATGCGCGTAACCGCGACCACGGCCAGGTAGTCAGCTTCGATCAGTTCCTTGACAAACACCAGGAAATCGCCGAGCAGCTTCGCCGCGATCCCTCGCTGGCGAAAAACCAGCAGTTCGTAAGCAACCATCCGGCGCTACAGGCCTATCTCCAGGACCATCAGGGCGTGCGTGAGGAACTGAATCAGAATCCGAATGCTTTCATGCAGCAGGAAAGCCGTTACGAGGGCCGCGAGAATGGCATGGGCCGCGGGGGCATGAAGAGCGAACAATTCAGCTTCGGACAGTTTCTGGGCACCCATTCGGGCATCTCAGAGCAACTTTCCAAGGACCCTTCGCTGCTCAAAAACCGCGAATACATGTCCAGCCATCCTGAGCTCCAGGCGTATCTGAAAGCCCATCCAGACGCGCAAAGTCAGATGGCTAAGGATCCGGACAGCTTCTTAAAGTCGTCGCAACAGTTCAGTGGCGGCACAAAGACCAGCGGCACCCCCACTGGCACTACCGGAACCGTAAAAACCACGACGCCTGACGCAACCAAGCCAGCAGCCGAGGCGACCAAGCCACCAAAGCAGTGAATTTCAACTCGGGGAGGCCGGGATAGCCGGCCTTCCCATTCATTCATGAGTCGAGTTGGGCCAATCTCAACGGAGGCGGTATGAACACTAAGTGTATAGCGATCGTGGGTCTTGCGTTGGTTTCGGCGGTTCCACTCAGCGCGGGCCCCAAAAAGAAAAAGGTGGCGCCCAGAGCGATGTTGGAAAGAATGGAATCAGTACCGTGCGGGGCGAAACAGCGAGGCTTGTCCGGCTTGGGGACGATATGGGCTTCAGCGGGAATTACCCACGTGAACTCCGACGAAAAACTTTGCCCGCAGTATCTCCTGCGCACCGATGAAATGGAGTACCACGTCCGGCCGACGGACGGCAAACACCCCGCCGTGTTGCCGGTCGGTCACGAAGTGGAATACAAGATCAAGGGCGATCGTATGCTGGTGAAAGTGCCCGATGGAGATAAGAAAACCCGAACGTATAAAGTCGTCGCCATGAATCCTACGACTCCCGATACCGCTGCCCAGGACACATCCAGATCCTCGTACGAAAAGCCCTAACGGTCATCCGTTCGTGCCCAGTTTTGCAGCGACCGGTTTTTTTGTAGCGGCGGGCTTGCCCCCGCCGTTCTTTTTCAATTGGCGATCAGATCTGAGTGTGGTGGCGGATAGGAAACAAAGTTTCTACTTTGTGGCGAACGTCACGCCTGGGCTGCCAGACCTTTCGTCAATTGCGACAGTGCACTCAGTTCCGGCACTTGGCCGTTCGGCGTGAGTTGATCCACCAGGCGCGGAAGCATATGCGAAAGTACCGACGCGGCTTGTGCTTGATCCATTCCAGTTTTCGCGACGATATTCTGCAACGCTTCGCTGTGCAGAACGCTCTGCAGTTGCCCGGCTGAAATTGGCAGGTTTTGGCCAGTCCCAATCCAGGAAGCGATAACCCCGCCAAGTCCTTTTTGCTGGAACATCTGCTGCAAACCGGAAATTCCGCCGACTTGCGGACTGTTGATGTATTCCAGCAACATCCCCAAGGCGCCCGCATGCTGCGGCGATTGCGCGTTGGCGGTGCTTCCCATCCCCGCCATTCCCATCACGTCATCCAAGAGTCCCATAGCTTTCCTCCTTCGTCTTTCGGGTGCGCAGATCGTAGCGCCTGCAAATTGGCTTTGATGCGTCGAGAGCGGCGCCTGGGAGTGGCTAGCATCGCAACTCCCAGGCACCGCCGATTCGATACTTAGATTCACTTCTGTTTCGCAATCACCAAGCCGGAGATTTTTTTGTACGTCGCCGCCGGAATGATCTTCTTGTTCAGAAGATCGGTCTTCTTTGCGTACGGCCGCCCATCCACGATCTTCTGTGCGTAGGCATCACCGATTCCCGGCAGGGCTTTTAATTGGTCCAGCGAAGCGGAATTAAGGTCAACAAGGTCCTTTTGAGATGCGGTCGATCCAGCCGCGGCAGACTTACCAGCCGTTTGTGGGATCGGCTGAGACGCCGCCAGCGAAACACCCAGCACTGCCACCAAGACTGCAAATAGAACTGACTTCATGATTCTGCTCATCGGACATCTCCCTATTCTTTATGTATTTTTTCTACTTCTCTGCTGCGCGGTATCCGGCCTTCTGAGCGTCCGCTTCCGTCATGTACTTCCCCTGCTTTGTCTTTCCGTACCAGCGAGTGCCTGGCTTGTGGTAGACGCCGGAGTCGGTGTTCACCCACACCATGCCATCGCTATTTGCTGGAGGCGTTTGTTGTGCTGTGCTGGCCTTTGCGGATGGGGCGGCCGTGCTCGCAGGAGCTGGCGTCGCTGCCGTGTTGCTGGCAGGAGCGACCGGCGAACTGCTGGCTGCTGGCTGAGCAGACTTACTTGCCGGCGAGGCAGCTGTCGCAGGAGCCGTTGGCGTCGCTGCTGTAGAGCTGTCCGCAGAAGTCGCTCCCTTCGACCTAGCCTTCTTGGTCGTGGTCGCAGCCTCCGTATTGGCCGGGGGTGTGCCACTCGCGGCAGATTTGCTCGCCGCCGAACTGTCGGTCACATCCGCAGTGCTGCTCTTTTTCGATCGAGACTTCTTGGTGCTGGCAGTGTCCGCGCCGGTAGTACCCTTCCCTGGGGAGTCAGCGGTAGCCGTCTTGCTCGACGCTGAGCTATCGGTTGTGTCAGCGGTCTTGCTCTTCTTGGAAGTTCTCTTCTTGGGAGTCGCCGTGGCGCTGTCCGGTGCGGCGGCGTCGGTGCTGGTGGCAGCTTTTTTCTTGGACTTGGAAGTCTTGGTTTTCGTCGAGTCTGTGGTGGCATCGGGGCTGCTCTGGGACGTATCCGAAGACGCGGCTTTCTTTTTGGTCTTTTTCTTGGTTGTGGAGCTGGCGTCAGTCTGGTCTCTGGAATCGGACGATCCGGATTGTTGCGCGGCGCGCGCCGTCAGGCTGCCGAAAATCAGCAGCATCGCTGCAACGAGCGCTAATACCACTCCCTTGCTAGCGTTCATTGACTCTCTCCCTCCGCTCGCCTCGGCCTTGCAGCACACTACTTTATTTTGACTATTGAGTGTGGGCGGGTTCGGGTGGCTTTCGGTATGCCGTGCGGGCGTTCCTTGCTGGAATGCGCGCATCATCCCGAAGTAGGAGGGCGAAGTCAAGGTCCAATGGCGGTTAAACGCGGAGAGGAAAGGCGACGAACTTCGCCGGTCAAAAGGCAAAACGTAGATAAACCGCAAGCAGAGTTAATGAAGATTCACAATATCGGCGGGAGGGCCGCGTCAGGAGGTAACTTAGTCGCCCGCAGCCATCGCTCGTGGCGCTTCCATTCCTTCGGCCAGGCCACGCCGCATTGGGCCCAGCGCATAGGCGGGAACTTCCCGCTCCGGGACCACAGAGACGGTCGCTGCCTTTTGCGGAAATTCCTGGCGGCGATCCAGCTTCAGACCGGCTTCTTTCAGGAACTCTGCGGAGAAGCCCAGATCTTCAGCTCGGTCGACGCCCCAGAACCAGAGCTTTTCTTCGTTGCGCTGCAGGAAGTCCAAGCCTTCTTCCAGTTTCTTCATGGCCCGGTCAAAAGAGCTGGCGAGAAAATACACGCCCAAGTTCCATGCGTGGCGCGGATAGCGGACTTGAATCCGTACGCAATATTTGCCGCCCTGATTCCGCTCCATGCTGCAGCGGTAGTCGTTCTTCACTGTTCGAATCGTCTGGGTTCGCGATGCCATGGCAGTCACCAATTGAATTAGATGAGTAAAATGAAAGCATTAAAACAGATCAAACAGAGGCCGATGTCTCTTCCGGCGAGCTCTAGAATCCCCGAGATTGCCGCGAGGGGGCTGTGCGGACATGCCAGAGGAAAACACCTATAGCCTAACGGGCGGATTTACAGAGCGCAAGTACCTCTCATGTAAACGGTAAGTATATTATTTACAGTTACTTAGACTAGCCTAGGTCGCCGAAGCCCTTTAGTTTTTCGGGCATCAGCTTGAGTTTGCCTTCTTGCTTAAGGCGCTGTTCCAGGCCGGTACGGAACGCTTCATAGGCCAATCCGCGCTTGTCATTCAGGACTTGCTCGGCCAAATCCTTCTTCTGTTTTTCGAAATCTGCGGGATTGGGTTCTGTTTTCGACTCGACGCGATAAACCAGCCAGTTCGTACCGAC
>Ga0137359_10003224_pt1 | contig 13176 bp, 10 predicted proteins | sample Mad1_40_16metaG_FD_108281 | JGI IMG/M metagenome (GOLD analysis project Ga0137359, IMG submission 108281) | Vadose zone soil microbial communities from Angelo Coast Range Reserve, California, USA - Mad1_40_16 metaG | ecosystem: Environmental > Terrestrial > Soil > Vadose zone | place: USA... | reverse complement strand
GTCTTCGAAGATATCCCACGACGAAACGCCAAATACTTTCGCATATCGGTGCGCCGTCTTTTCGACATTGAAGGTGGCCACTGCAATAGCTTCCACTCGGGGTGCATCTGGGCCAAGAAGGGGTTGCGATGCATGAGCTTTTCCCGCAGATAACGAAGCGAGTATTGCCGTCCCCATGAAAGCGCGCGCGACTCTCGGGAAGCTATTCAAAGTTGCCTCCTAAAACCCATAAGCAAGACGCGCGCCGAACATTCTCGGAATCGCCGGATACCCGCTGGCAATTCCGAGGTTTTCATAGGCCGTCAGGTGCCCCTCGGCAACAACGTTTTTGGTCAGATTCGTCCCAAATAGAGAAGCTTCCAGGCCCCTATGACCGAGCATATCGCGCCACCTGATGTTGACGTCGAGATTGTTATATGCGGGGATCTGATCCCACGGCCCTTGCGCCGGGAGTGCCACAAAGGTTTCCGTACTCTGTCGTGAGAACACGGCGGTAGCGCTCAAATCCCCGTTGATCGAGCCGATCGGCAGATGCACGGTGGAGCGGGCGGAGAACTTGATCTTTGGCACAAGGATGAATGGCGTGGAGCTGACATCAATGGGTTGGCCCGTCGCACTCGCCGTCTCGTAATGCGTGTATCGGTCGTCTGCATAGTCAATCGCCAGTCCGAGTTCGAGCCATCGCGCAGGCACCACGGTGAAATCACCATCAAAACCCTGAATCCTGCCTGTTGCGGCGTTTTGGGTTAACACGCCGTAAACCGGCGGCGCTGGCGGGGGACTTTCCTGCAGCAGTGCCTGGACGGTGACCTGGACATTGTCATAGAACCCATAATAGAAGCTCAGGTTGCTTCGGAATATCCAATCGCCAATGTTGAAAGTCGATTTCGTTCCAACTTCAATGTTGTTCAAGCTTTCCGGTTGATACGTTCGGTACGCTGGCGGTGCGGTGAGTTGAAGCCCGCCACTCGAGTATCCCTTGCTGTTGTTGATGAAGACCATGCTTTGCGGCGTCATCTGATATTGCAGACTCAAGGTGTAGCTACCGGCACTAAAATGACCCGAGGCCTCTGTTGCGAGAAGAGAAGCCAGGGTTTTCGGATCGAGGCTGTCGTGAGTTTGATGCCGATAATCCCAAGTGTATCGGTAACCCGCCGTCACACTGAGTTTATCGAGCAGGGAGGACAGGTCATAGTTGGCTTGCCCATAGAGTGCACGGGTAATGCCCTCGTCATTCACGGCATTTGCGGTCAGTTGTCCGAATGTCCGCTGGTAGTTTGGCACCGGTGCAACCGCGTTCGGGCGAAATCCTGAATTGTTGAAGTTGCTGGAATAGATCGCGCCCGCCGTATACGACAGCTTTTCGGCAAGTGCCTTGCCTTGGAGCTGAATCTCGTCGCCGCCAGTGCGTGCTCGTCCACTCCCATTCAATTCGCTTCCGTCAAGCAACGGCAGCACGGTACCATCGGTGTCATTTATGGAACGTCCCGTATTTCTCTGGTACGAGAAGATATTCTTTATGGTAAGGCTGTTCGATAAATCATAGGTCGTCGTGTTGACGACGTTCATTTGTTTCGCCCATTCATGGGGCTGGATCGATAGGCCGGCAACGGCATAATTGCCGAGCGTATTTTGCTTAGCAAGAATGTTCTCCAAGGTCGGCAAACCGAACACTAGTGCGGCAAATCCATTTGGATTTACCCATTTGATCGGCACACCGGAAGGGACCGGGTTGTCGTAACTGGTGTAGTAGTGCACCATCGTATAATTCTGAAGACCATCGACCGGGCGCAAAATCGCCGAGACTCGAGCCACTGAGTAGTTCTGGTCGCCCAGCGACTCGCCGGAGCCGATATCTGTGATGTAACCGTCCCGATGCGTCGTCTCGAACGCCGCTCTGACGAGCAGCTTTTCGGAAATTACCGGCACGTTAATGAAGCCGCTAATCGACCGGCGACCAAAAGTGCCATCTACCACTTCGAGGTTCCCTGCGAGTTCGTTGCCGGGCTTGTTCGGCTCGATTACGATCGCACCGCCGTTACTAGCGATACCAAAAAGGGTTCCTTGGGGACCCTTTAAGATCTCAACGTTCGAAATGTCCAAGAAGTCCCCAAAGCCGCCCGTAGCGTAGGGTGCATCTGCAAAGTAGGTGACGACCCCTTGAATACCTCGAATTGCAAGAAACGTGCTGCTGCCAGCTCCGCAACACATATCTAAGGCCGGAATATCTTTAGCCGAAGTAAAGAGATCCTTGATGTCCTGCCCCTCCAGTGTATCGGCCTTGAGTGCGGTAAGGGTAAGGGGCACTCGCTGGACGTCTTCCGAAACGCGCCTCGCATTGACGGTCACTTCCTCCAATACGTCTTGGGCTCTCGTCGCTTGCGATTCTTGCGCAGCCACTGGGGCTGCCACCAGCAGCGTCGTCAAAGCTAAGCCAACAACCCCGGACCGATTATTTAGTGCCAACATTGAATCTTCCCCCTAATGTCTAGTCGCAATTTCTCTAATGCCTCTTAGGGCTGACTAAGTTTCCAAAGCTCTCGGCGAACAATCTTCCCGCTGCTAGTTTTGGGAAAGTCACGCACAAAATGAAAGGCCTTTGGCACCTTGTAAGCAGCGAGGCGGGATCTGCAGTATTCTTCTAGCTCCTCGGATTTGATGGCGGCATTTGGTGTCAATACAACGTACGCATGCGCCACCTCTCCCTTTGCCCCGTGCGGCACGCTTCCTACCGCGACGAGTCGGACCGCCGGGTGCTCCGCCAGGACGCGCTCCACTTCTGAGGGGTAAATGTTGTAGCCGGCGGTTATGATCATTTCCTTCAAGCGATCGACGACGTACAGATAGCCATCAACATCGCGATACGCGATGTCGCCTGTCTTGAGCCAACCGTCTGGCAGGAGCACTTCGGCCGTTTCCGACTCTTTGCCGTAGTAGCCGCGCATCGTGGTGGGTCCTCGGAAGAGGAGCTCGCCAAACTCTCCAACTGCTGCCTCTTCGACGAGATTGTTGAGCGTGGCGATCTTGCACTGCGCGAACGGCAGCGGCAGGCCGATTGATCCAAGCTTTTCCGGCGCATAAAGCGGGTGGGTCGTGCCCAGCCCGGCGATTTCCGTCATGCCCCACAGCTCAATGATCGGGCAGCCAAAGCGAGCGCGGGTCGCTTCCAATTGAGGTAACGGCATCGTCTGACCGCCGACCGTGACCCGAGTCAGGCTCGTCAATTTGCGCTGGGGAAGGCTAGCAGCGCCCAAAATGTAGTTGTACATCGTTGGTACGCCTTCGAATAATGTCGCTCGGTACTGATCGATGGCATCGAGAGCCTCTTCGGCGTCGAAGCGTTGCAGAAGCACGAGTGTGTACCCACACAAGAACGCACCGTTCATAACGACATTGCCGTAGACGTGGGCGCACGGAAGGCCTGTTACAACAGTGTCTGCCGAGGTGCGCATATGCATATTGGCCGTCATGGCGGTGTTCATGACAATACTGCTGTGAGTCAGAACCGCACCCTTCGACTTGCCCGTGGTACCGGACGTATACGCGATTGTTGCAGTTGCGCGGGGGTCCACTCTCACGCTAATCGAATTGGATGACCCATGAATGAGCGCACTCCAGTCCACGACGCCAGCCGGAATAGACGCCCCGACACCGATGCAGCGAATCAAGCTGTTCGGCTCAAGCGCCTTTTGGATGCTCGAGATTCGATCGGATGGAGCGATTATAGCCGCGGCCTCCGAATCGGCCGCTATGAATGCTATCTCCTCGCTGACTAGCAAGATATTAGCGGGAATGTTCACCGCGCCTAGACGGGCGATAGCGTAGTAAGAGACGACCCATTCCCAGGAGTTAGGCAGGTGCAAGATCACGCGGTCGCCCGCCTTCAGTTCGAGGCCCATTAACCCCGCGGCGCAGGCATCTACAAGCTGATTGATCTCGCGAAAGCTAAGCGAGACGCCAGCCACGCGAACGGCCACCTTGTCGCCGAAGTTCTCCTCGGCCTGCCGTGGTAAGTCTGAGAGAGTCCGCACGCGCATCGTTTGCCAAGCCCCCGCAAACTTCAGCATTCCTATGTAGTAATCCCAGCGTCTTTGACAAGTATGGCATACTCATTTTTAGTAAACAAGCGTTTGTTCGTCACTCTCGGATGCCTGCCGGCCAATTCCGTTCGTGATAAAGTGTGCTCGTGCCACTTAAAAGGCGGAGACCTTTTGGGGTGATCGATGAATACCAAGGAAAAGGTTCACGCCCGGGCCAACGTGTTGACCCGCTGGCTGTTGGAGGCGGCACTGCCGCTCTGGTCCATCAATGGTCAAGATGAGTGTGGCGGGTTTTACGACGAGCTTGATTTGACCGGGAAGCCGGTCACGACCGAGAGGCGCTGCTATGTTTCGGCGCGCCAACTTTATGTCTTCAGCAAGGCGACGAAGCTCGGTTGGGCGTCGACTGCGGAAGCCGATCACGCCCATCATTTCCTCATCTCCAGATTTCGTAAGCCCGACGGCCTGTTCGCGCGCACCTATAAACATAGCAGCGGATCGGTCGATCCGGATTTCGATATTTATGATCAGGCGTTTGTCGTGTTCGCCTTGGCGACCGCCGCGCAGTCGCCCTTGTCGGTTGGGGATGCTGAGCGTCTGGCCCGCGAGATTCTCTTCCGCTTGCGTGAGCGCTGGGCTCACCCAATGGGTGGATTCGAGGAAGGCAATCCGCGAATCCTACCGCTTCGTGCAAACCCGCATATGCATCTGCTAGAGGCAGCGCTGGAATGGACAACCGTGAAAGGTGCGGTGGTTGAGCCGTGGGCGGCGCTTGCCGACGAACTGGTTCAACTTTGCGTGGCCCGGATGATCGATCCGTCGACTGGCGCTCTCCACGAATTCTTCGACGGCGAGTGGCGATTTGCCCCAGGCGATATGGGGCGGATCGTTGAACCGGGGCATCAATTTGAATGGGCGTGGCTGTTGGATCGATGGGCGTCCTGGCGTGAGCGTCCGGACGTCGCTGCGATAGCTCGCAAAATGTGCTTCCTTGCCGAAGAGAGGGGGATCGAGGGTGGGGTCGCCATCAATGAACTGTGGGACGATCTCACCGTCAAAGACCGCGGAAGCCTGCTCTGGCCTCAAACGGAGAGAATCAAGGCCTGGTCCCGAATCGCGGCCGAAGAACGGACCGCTCCAGAACAGGAACGCTCGCTAGATAGAGTCCTTGCTGCGATTGATGGTTTGGAAGTGTTCCTAAAGACGCCCATCCCAGGTCTCTGGTACAAGCAGCGTGATGCCCTTGGACACTACTTGGCCGAGTCGAGCCCGGCTCGGCTGCTTTACCACATTGTGTGCGCGATCGAGTCGTTGGTCGAACTCAATATTCGGCTCTCAACCGCCGGGTAGCCGTTTGATCCTTCCCCGCCCGGCGAATACCGCGAGATCACTCAGGTGCGGCAGGACCTTCCCTCTGTTGTTGTCTTCACCGCAGGGGAGAATCGCGGGTTTCGGGCGCGGCAAACGCGGAAAGTAGTCCGATGATGAAGATCGCGGACATTGATATCGCTGCGTATCTTAGTGGCAAGGGCGCGGGTAGGTGGCCGAAAACGTGGTTCGTGAGCGTCGCTGAGACCAGACCGCCTCCAGCTGCGACAAAGCGCCCGACATTGTAGGCGAAAGATACGCCTGTTGCTCGCACACTGGTTGGAAATAGCTCCGGGAGATAAATGGCCACGCCGGCGGTTAACCCAAACTGTGTTGCTCCCATCAACGGCATCATCCAATACGCTTGCAACGGGGTGCTCAGCGATGCAAAGACGAAAATGGTCGCGCCGAAGGCCGCGGCGAAACCCGCGACAAACGCCGCACGTCGGCCGATGCGTCGCATCAAGTTTGCGAAAAGAAGCATTCCAGCCGCCCCTCCGATCATTTGCAGGATAAAGGCGATGCTTTTTGCGCTCGCGACATTACGGGGAATATCGGCCGCTATGGATTGATAATAGGTATGGAACACAATATCCTGCAGATCAATCGCATACTCCCCGACCGACCACAGGCCGACGATCGCAGAAAGGGAGAGGCCGACGCCCACGAGCAGTCCACGCCGTTCGCTCCTGCTCACGAACAGATCCAGATAGGAGCGGAATATTCCTTGGCTCCTCCGTTCAGCGTCCCCACGGCGCCAACTATCCGATTCACGAAGTCCTCGAAACGCGAAGACGCCGACAATCGCTGGCAGGCCTCCGACCGCAAAGAGCCAGCGCCAGCTATCCTGTGATGTTTCTGTGGCAGAGTTCAGCAGCGCGTCAAGCGACAGCTTGATGAATCCGGCAGCGACATTGGCGACAAGTGAAAGGATCTGCATCCACGCCAGCATTGCTGGCCGCGCGGATATTGGCACGGCCTCGGCCAACACTGTGACGCCGAGACCGAATACGCCGCCAATCCCCAGGCCGGTTGCAAATCGAAGCGCGACGAATTCGTTCGCCGTTCCAACCAGCGCGGTCAATCCAGTGCAAAGGGCATAACCGAAAATGGACGAGGCGAGGACGCGGACTCGGCCAAAACGATCGCCGATTGCGCCGAACGAGAGTCCGCCGATACCCCATCCCAGTAGGAAGGTTGCAGTTGCGATTTTCGCGTATTCTTGGACAAGAATGCTGTCGCTCGGCTGATCCATCAGGCTTACGAGCGCCGGAATTCTGGTCAGGGAGAATACGCGCTGATCTAGGCTGTCAAAGCCCCACGCCATGCAGACCACGGCAAAAACTGTCCACTGATAGGGGCTAACGTCTTTCGCCCAACGCGGCCTGACACCATACCTCGCCCCTGATTGGTCGGGCCAATCGTTAAGTGGCTTTCTCAGCAGGCGCAAGCTGCGCGCGACCGAAAATGCTTTCATGATCGTGCGTGCGCAAGTCGGCGTGGCAGCGGTAACGGCTTGATCTCGCCGAGCATGAACAAATAGACGCACGCGCCCAAGATGCAGATGACACCGGCCGCAGTCAGCGGGACTATGAAGGAACCGGGCGTCACCATCAGCATTGCGCCGGTGAAAGTGCTGATGACGATTCCTGCTAGGCTGGAGGCGAAATTCTGGATGCCACCAATCGATGCGACATGCGCCTGCGTCGGTGCCACGTCTGCGGGAAGCGACCAGATGCTCGCGCCGGTAAAGGCCAGGCTGGCGTAGGACAGCGCGAACAACGCTAGGCAACTATAGATGTTTGATGCGAAGGCCGAGAGGGTGATCACGGACGACATCAACATGCCACCCACCAAGCAGGTCTTGCGCGCCGCAGTCAGGCTCCAGCCGCGGCGGTAAAGCGAGTCGGAGACGAAGCCGCCGAGCCAGCCGCCCGGAATCGACAGAACACCGGGCAGCGCGCCCAGCGTGCCGAGTTCCGCGAGCGAGAACCCGCGCGCCTGCACCAAATAGGTCGGGAACCAGGTGATGAAGAAGAAGGTCGCGAAGTTTAAACAGAAGAAGCCGATCATCATGGCCCAGATCGTCCGGTAGCGAAACAGTGATGACCAAGGGAACTCGCCGACTTCGCGCTTGTCCGGACGGCCACGTTCGCACTGCAATAGGCACAATTGCTCAGGCGAGACGCCGCGATGCTGTTCCGGCTCGCGATAGATCTTGACCCAAAAGGCAACCCAGACGAGGCCGATGGCGCCGGTGATAACGAACGAGGCTCGCCAGCCCAGATAGGCGATGATCAGCGTGACGAACGGCAGTGAAATCACCGCGCCGACGCGTGAACCGCTGTCGAAGATGCTGGTGGCGAAGCTGCGCTCGCGGCGCGGGAACCAGGAGGCGACAACCTTCGGGAACGATGGGTACGCCCCGGCCTCACCGACGCCCAGCAGCAGACGATAGCCCAGCAGGCTGCCCAAGCCGTGAGCCATTGCGGTCAATGCGGTGAAGAGCGACCACCATATCACGGCTACTGCCAGCGAAACCCGTGGTCCCGCCCGGTCGGCGATCCAACCCCACGGCATCTGCATGACCGCATAGGTCCAAAAGAAGCCACTCAGGACGAGGCCCATCGTAGCAGCATCAAGACCGAATTCTTTACGCAGGAAGGGGACGGCGACGGCGAGATTCGCCCGGTCCACATAATTTATGGTGCAGGCGAAGAAACATAAGAGAATCGCTGTCCAACGCTGACGCGGCATAGATTGCATCCCCGGCGGGCGAAAAATTCTCTCACGGCTTTTGCGCCGAAATCAGTGTCGGCCTCCGAGGTGTTTATTAAAAAACTCTACGACGATCTGTTCCGCCTCTCTATTTTCAGGCAATTCCGGGTGCATGTACGCCCCGTGCCACAGACCATCAAAGACGTGAAGTTCGGAATCGACGCCGGCCTTTGTTAATTGGAGATCACTGTAATATGCCCCACTCGATTCTTCCGAACGGCTACCTGTAATAAGCAATGTTGGCGGAAATTTCTTCAGAACTTCCGGCGAGAACACCGGGGCGACAAGAGGGTCTTTTCGATCGACGCCGGCCAGATAACCAGCGAAGTGCAATGACGGCTTGCCTCGAGGCGCCAGCGGATCCTCCGGCCATATTTTGCTCGAATCTCCGCGGCCCATCGCCCCGGCCGATGCGCACATGATGCCGATTGCGCCTGGCCGCGGTAAATCATGCGCCTGGAACCACGCTACAGCCTCGGCAGTTATGGTCCCCCCCGCGGAGCAACCGTATATGCCAATGTTTTCCGGCTTATACTGTTTAAGCAACTCGCGATAAACAGCCGCGACATCCTCACTCGCCGCGGGGAACTTATATTCTGGGAACATCCTGTAGTCGACACTAACGACCCTATATCCCCCCAAACTGGCGACTGGGATCGCTTCAGCTTGACCACCCGTTCCGCCACCGCCAAACATGAAGGCTCCGCCGTGCACAGAGATCAAAACCCGATCTTTCTTCTGTGGCGACACGCCTTCTTTTGGCGTCACCACGTCAGTCCTAACGCCACCGATCATTTGAGATTCTATAGTGACCGGATATAGTGCCTTTTCCTTTTTCAGAACTGGCTCAAAGAAGTTGGAGTCTAGCCATCGGCGCATTTCCGGAACAGAAAGCCCGACGGGAAACTTTTGTTTCTTTAGGTCCAAAAAAAACTGCTTTGCTTCAGAAGAAGCTAGGTCTGAAAAAGGAATGGACATACTCGAAATCTGTGTCGCTCCATCCGCTTTTACGGACACTTCATTCATTTTGTCTACCGCCTTCGCTGATGGCGTGGAAGCATTGATGCTCGCAAAACCGATAAGCGTCGCCAGGACCAATTTTCCTTTGAGCGTGCCCATTCTGCTGCCTCACTGTGGTCGAAATTGATGAAACAAGCGTCCGCTGCCGTTCATGACCTATTTGTAGTTCACGTCAATTCCAAAGGTCCGAGCCGAGCAGGAAACTCTGGGACGCGAACACGCCAGCAATAGCAACCAGCCATCGAGGGCTGTTGTTGTCCGTAAGGTTCTTACCCCAAAGCGCTACCTCAACATCGCCCCTCTCAACTGCGATGCGCTCCAGCGCGATGCGCCCGCTAATAAGCCCAAGACACCCGTGACATGAGCGGAGACATCTACATATAACGGCACGGCGAAATGCGTCCTCCCCGCGATTGGGGTCCCCAATTGAGGAGTATCTCATGACGAATGGTAACAAACAAGGGTTTGTTTGTTGGAGGTATTAGGAGCGGCCGACCCGCTTTGCTCACGTTACAATCGCCCTCCTGCGTCGCGTCTGCGGCACGTCCCAGAGAGGACGACTATGCATACCGCGGTTGCACAATTGCTCGAATCAAGCGCCTGCCGAAGTGCCACAAAGCCCGCACTGATCACGCGAGAGCGGACCCTGACCTTCGCTGAGTTAAACAATCTGCCGACGTGTTTCTCTGCCGGCTTGGCTGCTATGGCGTTCAGGCAGGTGATCGCGCAGCTTTGTGCTAAGGAAATGGTTGGCGGTGGGTCGTGGCTTACTATGGAATCCTCCGCCTTGGTGCGGCGCCGAAGTCGGCCGCTCGCCCCTCATCATCAATCTTGGCGAGAAGTGTCGGGTCAAATTCGGCTTCTCGGTCAGCGCCAACCAGCGCCAAACAAATCGAAGTGTATTCTTCGATCAAGCGTTCTCGGCTTAGTCGACCGCCGGGACGGTACCATTGACTCACCCCGGTAAGCATTGGAATTATGGCCAGGGTGGTGAACTTAACATCGCGCACATTGAAAACGCGAGTTGCTTTGCCCCGCCGCAAAATTGATCCAAGGGTCGCTTCATACCGATTCCGCAGTTTAATAATATGATGCAAATTGATTGCGCTCAGGCTGCGAAGTTCTGTGGTCGCAATTAACACATCATTCTTACGGTCGATGTGAAACTGTAAATGAAGCTGCACGAAAGCCTGGAATTGCATGATGGGAGTTGAATACGGCAACACCCGCTCTTCGACCGCTGCGAGCAGGTCCTCCATAACAGCCTTCAACAGGCCCTTGAGAAGATCTTGTTTGCTTCCGATGTGATTGTAGAGCGATCCAACCGTTAAATCGACTCCCTCCGCCAGCTGGCGAAGATTCATCGCAGCATATCCATGCGCGGCAATCAACGCTACCGCATGCTGGCGAATGAGCTTGGCTGTCTCCTGTCCGACGGACCCCGGCTTTCTCATATTGATGCGCCTAGTGCGGACGTAAGTCCGCACTAAATTCCTTATGTCGCACGATCTTGCCCGTACTGGTGGTGGGTAGATCAGGAACGAATTCCACGATTCTGGGGACCTTATAGCTTGCGAGCATGCGTCGGCAATGACCCAATATGTCCTCGGCTCCGCACGTGGCGCCCGGACGAAGTACGACGAGAAGCCGGGCGACCTGACCCCTAAGCTCATCTGGTACGGGCAGGGCGACCGCCGCTGATACAGTCGGCAACTGGGCAACCACGCGCTCGATTTCGGCTGGATACACCGTGTACCCCCCGCTCATGATGACATCCTTAATTCGATCCACCAGGTAAAGATACCCGTCGGCGCCTTGATGAACGAGATCACCGCTTTTTAGCCATCCATCTGAGTCCAATAATTGGGCCGTCTCGATAGGTTGATTTAAATAACCCTTCATAACATGAGGCCCACGGATGAGAAGCTCACCAACTTGACCCAGTGCAACATCACGAGTTGGATCGTCAGGGTCGACAATGCGAGTTTGTGTACGAGAAAAGGGAATCCCGATCGAACCGAGATGCGCGGGTGCATCTACGGGATGGGTTGTGCCTAGCCCTGCAATTTCCGTCATTCCCCACAGTTCTATGAGCCTACAACCGAACTGCCTTTCAACTTCCCTCATTTTCTCTACTGCCATTCCTTGGCCGCCGACTGCGCAGAAACGCAAGCTTCTGAGGTCGACACGATCGATATCTTTGCCGCCCAACAGTGCCATGTACATGGCAGGCACGCCTTCAAGGATAGTCGCCTTGAAGCGCCGGATTGCCTCGAGAATCCCCGCGTCATCCACTCGCGGAAGTAAAACTAGAGTGGCGCCGCGCGCAATCGAGCTATTCAACACTACATTGCCGTAAACATGGGCGCACGGTAGTGGGGTAACTATTGTATCGTTGGAATTGAGCCCATGCATCTGGGATGTCATTTTTGCGTTGAACAGCACTGATTCGTGGGTCAACATAGCGCCCTTCGGATAACCAGTCGTGCCCGATGTATAGAAGATGGAGCAGACACTGCCGCCATCTATGTGTGGCTGAACCCATTCGTGGACCGCACCGGCCCCAATTTTCAGTACCTCATCGAAGGCTTCGTCGGTCAGCGCGTTGCTTTCGCCAACCGTGATTACCTTGGACGCAACGGCAGTATCCTCCGGAGAGATATCTTTCGAGCGAGCTATCAACGTGTGTGATTTGCAATCGCCCATGATGTGCCAGACCTCGGGGGCCGCTAGCAGCACATTGGCGGGAGTCACAATCGCACCAAGGCGGAGGATTCCATAGTAAGCGACGACCCACCGCCAACCATTTCCCAGCCACAAAGTTACGCTATCACCTGCCTGAACGCCCATAGCAAGCAAGCCGACGGAGAAACACGTCGACAGGTTGTTTAACTCAGCGAAGGTCAGGGTCCGTTCTCGCGTGATCAGTGCGGGCTTTGTGGCACTTCGGTAGGCGCTTGATTCGAGCAATTGTGCAACCGCGGTATGCATAGTCCTCCTCCCCCGGGACGTGCCGCAAACGCAAACGCTGGAGGTGATTGTAGCACGAGCACAGCGGTCGGTGGCTTCGACAAACAAACTATTGTTTGTTACTATTGCTCGTGAGATACTCGATCACGGCTGGCTACGGTAAGCGCTCGACACTTGGCGACGATGCACCCGCGTACATTTTCAGATCTACCCGGACAGCTACGGCGACGTCTAGGCTGCCTCCCTACGTGACCTACGATCGCTTCACTAAGCTCGACCTGCATCCGGACCGCTACTTTTCAGCGGAGGGCGATGTGTGGGACATTGCTTGGGTGTTGCGTGGCGAAATCGCGACGCAGCTCGGCCCCCACCGGCATACCGATCCGCGATGGTTCGCGACATGAACGCGCCGTTCGAGGATGAAACGAGGGGCCTATCGTCCATAACAGCAGCGAAGCTTCGGCGGGAGCGTGTCCGGCTCAGTCTGGCAACGCTAGCTCAGGCGCGGCGGTCTGTGCGGTGCCCTTCGTTCGATCCCGCACGCCTCGGGGTCGGCATTGTCCATATCGGCGTCGGTGCGTTCCATCGCGCGCATCAGACCGTGTACACGAGGAGGCAATCACAGCCGCCGGCGGAGAGTGGGGCATCGTCGGCGTATCGCTGCGCCGTCCCGACGCTGCACGGAAACTGCTGCCGCAAGACTGTCTTTACACGGTCGAGACTCATGGCGCGATGCCGCATTACCGCGTTGTCGGTGTGCTGCGGCGTGTGCTGATGGCACACGAACAGCCGGATGCCGTCGAAGCTGCCATCGCCGCGAACGATGTGCACATCGTCACTTTGACCGTAACCGAGAAGGGCTACGCGCTGACGACCGACGGCGCGCTCGACGCCGACCATCCCGATATCCGGGCGGATCTGCGCTGCCCGCTGATTCCAAACTCCACCATCGGCTGGCTCATGCGTGGACTCGGGACTCGCTACCGTAAGGGCCGCCGCC
>Ga0137359_10003220_pt1 | contig 13183 bp, 12 predicted proteins | sample Mad1_40_16metaG_FD_108281 | JGI IMG/M metagenome (GOLD analysis project Ga0137359, IMG submission 108281) | Vadose zone soil microbial communities from Angelo Coast Range Reserve, California, USA - Mad1_40_16 metaG | ecosystem: Environmental > Terrestrial > Soil > Vadose zone | place: USA... | reverse complement strand
TGTAGGAATATTAGATGAACAATAATTAAAGCTAAAATAATAAAAGGAAAAATGAAATGGAATGAGAAAAATCGAGTTAAAGTTGGTTTGTCTACTGAAAACCCACCTCAGATTCACTCTACTATTGTTGTTCCTCAGTGTGGAATAGCGGACAATAGATTTGTAATTACAGTAGCCCCTCAAAAAGATATTTGGCCCCATGGTAGCACATACCCAACGAAAGCTGTTAGTATAGAAATTAAAAGGATAGTTGTTCCTGATATTCATATAAATGATAAAAAGAAAGAGTTATAGTAAATATTTCGAAATGTGTGTATGTATATAACTAAGAAAAATATTGAAGCTCCATTTGCGTGTGCTGCTCGTATTAGTCATCCATAATTAATTCTGTAGTTAATCGAGATTATGGAGGAAAATGCTGTTGTAATGTCTGAGGAATAGTGAAAGGATAAAAATAATCCTGTGATGATTTGTGTTAATAGAAGAACCCCTAGAATAGACCCAAAGTTTCACATTCCGCTAATAGTAGATGGTGAGGGAAGATCAATTAATGCTCCATTAATAATGGTTAAGATGTCATTTTTTTTAAAGATAGATTTTTTCATTTATAATGATGAGCGCAGAGATCCTATCCATTTGTTGGTAAGAAAATCAATATTAATTATTAGAAAGAATAGGATAAGTAAAATTATAATAGTTATATTTAGTTTAGTGATTACTGAATAGGCTAAAATATTTAAGTTAAAATTTTTATTTAAATTAGTAAAAAGGTTGGCCGATCAGATAATCAGAATAAAGAATATTGTATTAAGAATAATCAATAGTATATTAATTTTTGGGAAAATTTTATTTGGAATTAAGGAGGAGACGTAGGTAAATAAAATTAAAATTCCCCCTAAAAATAGTAAAAATAGAATTATAGATGGAAATCCTTCTATGTTTTCTTTGTATAGAGATACTACTAGGTTTAATGTTTGAATTATAATAATGATTCTAAGAGGCAGAGGATGGTGGATTAAAGGGGTTATTAAGGAGAGTATTATAAATAGTGCTATAATATCAAGAAATAGTTTATATAAAATATTGATTTTGGATGTCAAAGAAAATATTATGTTTTTCTTGAAGATTCAAATATAGTATATTTATGGTTTACAAAACCATTGTTTTAGTTAAACTATTGAATCAAAGGTTCAATAAGGAAGGTATTCCCTATATTCATTAACAGTGAATTTTCTTTAAGATTTTATTGATGTAAAACTTAATTATTTATTAAATTTAACTTTGAAGGTTAATAGTTTTTTTAACTTAAAGTTTTAGTTTAATGATTATAGTATATAGTTGCTATTAAGGTAAAAGGGTTTAAATTAAATTATTTTTTATTTGTTTTGATCTATTTTTTTAATCATATTAGGTTTTATTATTGGTTTAATAGGTTTAATTATTTTGAATTTTGATGTTTATTATTATTTGGAATGAGGTCTACTTGAGAATTTTGGGGTGATAATTAATTATAGATTATTTGTAGATTGAATATCAATGTTTTTTGTCTCATATGTATTTATTATTTCTGGAAGAGTTATTTATTATAGAAAGGAGTATATAAGATCTGATAAAGGTGTAAGTTTTTTAAATTTAGTATTAATATTTATTTTATCTATAGTTTTATTAGTAATGAGCCCTAATTTGATTAGAATATTATTTGGGTGAGATGGGTTAGGGGCAGTATCTTATTTACTAATTATTTATTATAGAAATAATCGGTCTTATAATGCTGGAATGTTAACTATTATAATAAATCGATTTGGGGATATTCTTTTGTTAATGAGAATTTCTTTTTTGATTAAAGAAATAACTTGAGATTTAATTTTTTTAGGGGGTTTTATTGATTCTTACTTATTAATTTTTTTTTTACTAATTACAGCTGGTTTTACAAAGAGTGCTCAAATTCCTTTTTCCTCTTGACTCCCTGCAGCTATAGCTGCTCCCACCCCTGTTTCTGCATTAGTTCATTCTTCAACTTTAGTTACGGCTGGTGTTTATCTATTAATTCGTTATTCAAATTTAATTAAGGAGTGTTTATTATTTGATTATATTGTATTTTTATCTTTATTAACTATTGTAATAGCTGGAATTTGTGCAAATTATGAAATTGACTTAAAAAAAATTATTGCCTTATCTACTTTAAGTCAGCTTGGGGTTATAGTCTTTATTATTGGGCTTGAAAATAGTTTAGTGGGTTATTATCACATGCTAATACATGCTATATTTAAAGCTTTATTGTTTTTATCTGCTGGGGGTTTTATTCACTCGTTAATAAACTATCAAGATGTTCGATTAATAGGAGGCTTAGGAAATAAAATGTTTTTTTTTTCTTTAAGTTTTAGAGGTTGTAGCTTATCTTTAATAGGGTTCCCCTTTTTAGCTGGGTTTTACTCTAAAGATTTAATTTGTGAGTATATACTTATAGGAAAATTTAATTTTTTTTTAGTTTGTTTATTTTTGTTAAGAATTGGGTTGACTAGAAGATATAGATTTAAGGCTTTAAATAGAGTTTGAGGGGGCAATAGAAAAATAAGATTTGGGCTTATTGGAGAAAGAGGGTTAATAATAAATAGAATATTTGTTTTAATGATAGGAGCGTTTATTAATGGCTCTTTTATAAGTTGATTAATTATTCCAGAGGATAATGTAGTTATTTAACCGTTTTTTATTAGGGTAATAAGTATTATTATAATATTAATAGGGGCGGTCACTGGTGTTTATGTAAAATTTAATACTTATTTAGGTTCTTGAATAATAAGAAGAATGTGGTTTATAAGAAAATTAAGAGTTCAAGGGGGGCTAAGAAATTGAGGGTTTAGGGTGAGAGAAAATTATTTTACTATTGGGGACTTAGGATGGAATGAACACTACAGAAAAATTGGGGTAATTAAAATAATAAATATAAATTATATTTTAGTGAAATATGAAAATTTTATATTATCTTTATATGTTGGAGGGGTTATGTTTTGGGTCCTGTACTTGGTAATTTATTAATTGTTATTTATTAATTGCTAGTTGTGTTATTAATATGGCAGAAAGTTGAATGCAATGAATTTAGGCTTCATAAGTAATTTTATATTTATTAATTAAGTAAAAAAGCATGTTGCATTAAACTGTAGATTTAATTATGGTATTAGGTTACCTTTTACTATAAGAAGGAATAAATCATCAATGAGTTATGGGCTCAAAAGCTTAACATTAGCTTACTTCTTATAAGAGCAAGTTGTTGCTGAAATATCCTATCAAGATACGCCTATTCAGGTTTCTTAAACAAGAATATCAGAGTTTTAGTCTATTTAATATTTTCAAAATAATCGCTTAATTTAGCTAGATATTCAAATGAATTTCTAGAAAAAATTTTCTTCTTAATAATGAAAATATTAAATGATTGTTCACCATAGAAATAAAGATTGTAATTTTTAAGTTATAAGTAAAGTTAGCGGCTTTATTTTATTCAATCTTAGAAGGAAAATTTCCCACTCTCAAGTCGAAATTGAGTACAATTATTTGATATTCTAAAAGGAAGGTAAAGTTACTTTTTTTATTTGCAAAATAATTATATTGACTATATATTACATCCAATTTAATCATTTCATTCTAAGGCTTTAATTTTTCATTCAAGGATTAATCTAAGTGTAATTGCTAGTAGAAATATTAATGAAATGTACGCTTCTACTGTAGTTATTTTTATGATGCTAACTGGGGTGGGCATTAAAATAATAATTTCTGTATCAAAAATTAAAAAAATAATTGATACAAGAAAGAATCGTAAGGAGAATATAATTCGTGATTTTGAAGTTTCTAGGCCAGACTCAAAAGTTGAAGGCTTTTCTTTTTTAAAGTTAAAATTTATTGGTAAAATGAAGGATAAAATTATTAAAAATGTTGTAATAAGAACTATAAATAGTATAAGTAAAATAATTATTTTATATTTACCCCTTAATTGGAAATTAATTGTACTTTTATATTATACTAATAAAATTAAATATAGTTTATTTTCCTCACCAGTAGATTGAGATATAAAGAAATAATCAAACTACATCGACAAAGTGTCAGTATCAAGCTGCTAGTTCAAACCCTACATGGTGGGTGAATGAGATTGTTTTTTTTATTATTTTTATGAAATTAATTGAAAGAAATGTGGTACCAATTATTACATGAAGTCCATGAAATCCTGTAGCTACGAAAAAAATTGAGCCGTAAGTGGATTCTTTAATAGAAAATGAAGTTTCGTAGTATTCTATTAGTTGTAATGCTGTAAATCAAATTCCAAGTAAAATAGTTAATAACATAGTAAATAGTGCTTTTTTAGGGCGGGAGTTAAGTAGATAATGATGTGCTCATGTAATAGAGGCTCCTGAGTATAGTAAAATGATAGTATTTAATAATGGAATTTGGTTCGGCTTAATGTATTCAATGTATATAGGGGGTCAATGAAAACCTAATTCAATATTTGAAGCAAGGCTTGAGTGAAAATGAGCTCAAAAAAAGGAAACGAAGAATAGGATTTCCGATGTAATGAAAAGAATTATTCCTATTTTTAGGTTCTTAATAACTATTTTGGTGTGTTCTCCTTGAGAAAAACTTTCTCGATAAACATCTCGCCATCAAAAGATAGAAGATAGTAAGATTAAAGAAATAGATAAGAAAAATGACATTAAATATTTTATAGAGATTATAATGACGATTCTTGATGTTAAGGATAATGTGTTTAAAGATCTGATTAAAGGTCAAGGGCTTACATTTACGATATGAAATGGATGAGATTTTATCATTTATTTAGATTCTAATGTATATATAGTTAATAAAATTGTAAACACGTATGCTTGAATTAAGGACACTGCGATTTCTAGAATTATTAAAGTTGTTTGCCCAATAAAGATTAATACTAAGGATGAGTTAAAAAATGTTATTTGTGATCTAATGAGGGACATTATTAAATGGCCAGCTGTTATATTGGCCATTAATCGCACTGCTAAGGTTAAGGGCCGGATAATTCTTCTAATTAATTCAATTAAAACTATGAATATTATTAGATTAAATGGGGTTCCTCTTGGAATTAAGTGAGACAATATGTTTTTTGTGTTTTTAATTCAACCATAAATTATAAAGCTTATTCATAGTGGGAGGGCTAAGGATAGGGTGATAAGTATATGGCTAGTTGAAGTAAAGATAAATGGAAATATTCCAATAGAGTTATTAAGTATTACAATAAAAAATATTGGAAAAAATAATGAGACTACAAAATGGGAGTTTATAATTATATTTGGTTCTAATTCTTTGTTAATACTTATTGAGATTAGGTTATTTGATTTGAATAAGTAGTTTCTTATAAGCCAAAAGGATGAGGAAATTAAAAATAAGGGGATGGAGAGCACTAATCAATTTATATTTGATAATATAATAGAAGAAGAGGGGTCAAAAATGGAAAATATTCTTATTATCATTTTCAAAGATTTTTTTTAAAGGTATAAGTTGATTTAGTTAAGTTTATATTAGCTATAAATGAGATTAGGATAAAATACGTTAAGGAGGCAAAGATTAAGCTAAAATAAAAGGCTCAGGACAGGGGTATTATTTGTGGCAAATTACTATGCAAAATAGCAAGGTTAAATTGACAATTTAAAATTATATAATTAATTAATAGTAAGTAAGTCATTAATAATTAAAAATTATCTCACAGCTTAAGAGGCTAGCACTATTATATAAGCTAATTAATGAAAAATTTATTAGTCAATTGGAAAATGTTTTTATGTTAATTGATTCAATAGAAATTGGTATGAATGAATGATTCTCTCCGCAGATTTCAGAGCATTGACCAAAAAATATTCCTGGGCGATTAATGGTAAAGGAGATTTGGTTAAGCCGACCAGGGACAGCGTCTAATTTAAGGGATAAGGATGGGATTGTTCAGGAATGAATTACATCTGAAGAGCTAATAATATTTCGGATTTGAGTATTAAAAGGGATTATTAATCGGTTGTCTACATCTAATAGGTTAAATGTTGGCTCATTCTTGTTTGATTTTATATAAGAATCAAAGTAAATGTTTTTAAAGTCTGAGTACTCATAAGATCAATATCACTGATGCCCTATTGATTTAATAGTGATTGAGGGGTTAATTAAATCTTCTGATATATATAGAATTTTTAAGGAGGGCATGGCAATAATTAGTAAAATAAAAACTGGGGAGATAGTTCATATAATTTCGATTTTTTGTCTTCTAGGATATTTTTTTATGTGTAGTTTGTTGTTAAATAGGAATGTTATTATATATAACACTATAGAAATAATTAGAATAAGAGTTATTATTAGGTGGTCATGAAAAAAAATGATTTGGTTTATTATTGGGGAAGCTCTGTCTATGAAAGATAGGTTTATTCAAGTTGCCATTTAATGGTACACAAGAGTTATTTGGTTATAAGTATGGTTGACGGGGGGGTTAGAGTGGACTCATTCACTATTTGATGAAGGATGTGAGATTTTAATTAATTGTCGTTGTGAGATAAAAGCTTCTATAAGAATAAAAGAAAAGAAAATTAATCTAAAAATTGATAAAATAGCCCCAAAAGAAGAGGCAACATTTCATATAAGATATGCGTGGGGAAAATCTGAGTAGCGACGCGGTATTCCTCTTAGCCCTAAGAAATGTTGAGGGAAAAAGGTTAAATTAACTCCTAAAAATATAATAATAAAATGTATTGATAGCCAGGAAGGGTTTATAGTAAAGCCGAATATTATGGGGAATCAAAATGTAAAGCCAGCTAGGATAGCAAAGACTGCCCCCATAGATAAGACATAATGAAAATGAGCTACGACATAATAAGTGTCGTGTAGGGTAATGTCAATAGATGAATTAGATAGTACAATCCCTGTTAAGCCCCCGATGGTAAAAAGAAAGAGGAAGCCTAGAGTTCATATTATTGGAGGGTGATTTTTAATTTTTCTTCCATGCATAGTTGCCAGCCAACTAAAAATTTTAATCCCTGTTGGGACTGCAATAATTATTGTTGCTGCTGTAAAGTAAGCTCGAGTGTCGACGTCTATTCCCACTGTAAATATATGATGGGCTCAAACAATAAAGCCTAATAGACCAATAGTTATTATAGCATAGATTATTCCTAAAGGTCCAAATGTTTCTTTTTTACCTGAAAAATGGCTGATAATATGGGAAATAATCCCAAACCCGGGAAGAATTAAGATATAAACTTCAGGGTGACCAAAAAATCAAAATAAGTGTTGAAACAAAATGGGGTCTCCCCCTCCGGAGGGGTCAAAAAAAGAAGTGTTAAAATTTCGATCTGTTAGTAATATTGTAATTGCCCCCGCTAAAACTGGCAGGGCTAACAGGAGTAAGAATGCTGTAATTATAACTGATCAAATAAATAAAGGTATTGAGTCTAAGGATATTTTTTTTTGTCGTATATTGAGGATTGTTGAAATAAAGTTAATGGCCCCTAAAATAGAGGAAGCACCAGCTAAGTGTAAAGAAAAAATAGTAAAGTCTATTGAACTTCTAGTGTGAAACACTGAAGAGGATAAAGGCGGGTAAATAGTTCAACCTGTTCCTCTACCCTCTCCAATTATTGAAGAGATTATTAGTAATAAAATTGAGGGGGGTAAAAGCCAGAATCTTATATTGTTTATTCGGGGGAAAGCTATATCAGGAGAGTTAAGTATTAGGGGAATTAACCAATTTCCAAAACCTCCAATTATTGCTGGTATCACTATAAAAAAAATTATTACTAAGGCATGCGCTGTTACAATGACATTATAAATTTGGTCTCTGTTAATTAGGGTCCCATGAATTCTTAGTTCAAGACGAATAATTATTCTTAAAGCTGACCCAAAAAGGGCGGACCACAAACTAAAAATTAAATATAAAGTCCCAATGTCTTTGTGGTTTGTAGAGAATATTCAACGCAGAAAGATTATATTTTATATAGAATATTAAGGTGCAAACTTAAAGGTTAATTAATCTTTATTTTAAAAGGGTAATTAATGGTAAGAAAGATAATCTTGTAATAATGTTAAAATTAAATTTTGGTTTTATTTTTGTTCATCTTATTTTAAAAGACGGTGAAATAGAAATTATGGAAAAAAATATTCGTGAATAAAAATAAAATCTGGTTACAGAGGTTAAGATTAAAATAATAATTAAGAGTAAAAGGTTTTGTAGAATTAATAGTTTTAGTAGTATAAGTTTTAAGATGAAGCCTGAGGAAGGAGGAAGACCAGAAAGTGTAAAACTAAGGATTAGAAGTCTATAGCCTGATTTTGTTGATTTTATAAAAATATTTGATAGTAAATTGATATTTTCAGTTTTAATTAAATTGATAATTGATACTGTAATTAAAGAGTATAAAATAAAGAAGTGAATTCAAATAGTTTTATTCATAGCAAATATAATCAATAGTCATCTGGTATTAATAATTGAGGAATAGGCTAATAATTTTCGAATGGAGTTTTGATAAAAAGCTATTAATCTCGAATACAAGATAGAGATAGTAGCTAAAAATACATTAAATAAGCTATTTGAGAATTTTAAAAGTATTAAGGGAATAATTTTTTGTCAGGTTATTAAAAGGAATATTATATAAAAATTAATCTTTTCTATAATGTTAATCATTCATATATGAAAAGGAAATAGCCCAAGCTTAATAAATAATCCGATGGATATAATAAAAGTAGCGATAGCTGGGTATACTATATTGTTTTTATTAAGTAAGATTGATATTAAAATAAAAATAGAGCCTAAAGTTTGGGGGATAAAATATTTAATTGATACTTCTCTAGAAGATATAAAAAATTTTGTGGTAAATATTGGAATAAAAATTATAAGGTTAATTTCTATTAAAACTCATATAGAGAACCATGAAAGGGAGTTTAAAGCTATTATTGTTGATAATAGTAAAAATATTATATAAAATAAATTAATACAAAGATTTTGGTTAAATTCTTTGGTTGTAATAGGGTGTATAGCATTAAGAAATTTGAATTCTTAGGTAATGGAGTAATTCTATTAATTACAAAAAATGTTTCTATTTCTAATTTTTGACGGGTAGATAATTTTATTTTGGTTAATTAATATCGTTTTTTGAATTTTATTTAATTTTATTAAGTGATTGGTTTTTATAAATTATTATTATAAGGCATTAAACTAACTCTAAAAAAATAAGTGCCAGCATTTGCGGTTATACTTTTTGAGTAGTATTAATATTGGCTTAACTTACTAAACTTTTATTAGTGATTTTTTATAGGCATTTTAGTGAAATAGAGTGTTTTTTATTAGATTAAAAATTTATATGTAAAATTTAATAGCTTAAAACTAAGATTAGATACCTTATTATAAATTATGAAAAATAAAGCTTTGGTAATAACTTTTAATTGAAATTAAAAAAATTTGGCGGTAATTTATCTTTTTAGAGGAGCTTGTTTATTAATTGGATAACCCCCCAAATATCTTAGATTTTTTTAGTTTATATATTTCCGTTATTAGAAATAATCTAATTATTTCTTTAATATTTTAAGTAATAGGATATCAGGTCAATAAGTAGTGTATAAAAATCTATAAATGAGCTACATTATTTATTAATAGCTTATAAGATTGAAAAAATATGTTGGATTTAGAAGTAATTTATAATTAGTAAAGTTTTAATGATAAAGCTATAAATTATGTACATATTGCCCGTCATTCTTGTTAATTAGACAAGTCGTAACAAAGTTGGTTTATTGGAAAATATACCTAGATTGACATTAAAAATTATTTAAATAAATTTTTAAGATAAAAAAGTATTATAAATAAGAGTATTTAATTAAAAAATTAAAACATACATGTGAAGTACTGGAAAGGAAAAATTAAATTTATTTTGAGGTTCATGTGCCTTTTGTATTAGGAGATAAGGATTTATTAAAATATTAAGATAAAATCTCAAATCTTTTTTTTATAAATTTCTAAAAGTAATTGCAAAAATATTGTTTATAGGAAATTTTGAGTGAAATACTATTCGTAAAAAGTAATTTTTAGTTAATAATTAAATATTTTTAGGGTATAAGCTGAAAAGTAAATAAAAATTTTAGGAGAGCTAAAATTTTTTATATAAGTGTATAAATAAAAGTTGAATGATTTATGAATAAAAATTTTTTATTGAAAAATATCTTGTTATAAGTTAGTTTATTTGTAAGAGTGAGTTTTTATTAAAATAATTATTAGGATTAAAATTTTAAGGTCTAGAAATAATTTTATTATAAGTAAAACATATAAAATTTTTAAAATATTTTTATGAATATTTTATAATTAATTGATAAACTATAGAATGTTAAATAAAAACATTGCTTTAAGAAATTAATTTAAGGTAATTTCTGCCCACTGAATATTAAAGGGCTGCAGTATATTGACTGTGCTAAGGTAGCATAATCATTTGTTTATTAATTGTAAACTAGTATGAAGGAAATAACTGATGGTTTTAAAATTTTTAAATTAACATGAATTTAATATCTTAAATGAAAATTTTAGGAGTAGTTAATTAGACGAGAAGACCCTATTAAATTTATTATTGCTATATTAAAAAAATTAAGAATTTTTTAGTAAAATTATAGTTAATTGGGGCAATTAAATTAAGAAAGATATATTTTAAAGTTAGTAATGATCTTACTATGAAAATACTACGATTAAATTACTATAGGGATAACAGGGTTATTCAATTTGAGAGATCTTATTTACGATTGAGTTTACTACCTCGATGTTGAATTATATTATCTTAATGGTGAAGAATTTATAAAAGTTAGTTTGTTCAACTATTAAAAATATACATGATTTGAGTTTAGATCGGCGAGAGCCAGATCGGTTTCTATCTATTAAATTTAAAGAGATTTTATAGTACGAAAGGACCTAAAATTTTTAATAGTTTCTAAGGTTTATAATTATTACTTACAATAATATATTATTTGGGCTTCCAAATACCTTTGATTAAATGTCAATATGGCAGAAATTATTGCGTTAGAGTTAAATTCTTATAATAAATTATATTTTGTTGATAAATGATTGGGTTATTAGAGTTTATGTTTATACTAGTAATAATTTTATTAAGAGTAGCTTTTTTTACTTTACTAGAGCGTAAAGTGTTAGGGTATATTCAATATCGAAAAGGCCCCAATAAAGTTGGGTTTATAGGGCTGCTGCAACCCATTAGAGATGCTGTTAAACTGCTAATAAAAGAATTTATGCATTTAAATAGCTATAATTTAATCCCTTATTATTTTTGCCCTGTTTTTTCTATTTTTTTTCTTTTTCTTTTGACTCTTATTCCCTTATGGAGGGGGGCCTATTGATTTATTTTATGCTTTCTTATTATATATTGGCTTTGCTAGATTAATAGTTTATTTTCTTTTAGGGATAGGTTGAGCTTCAAATTGTAAGTATTCATTATTAGGTTCCCTACGAGGAGTGGTCCAAATAATTTCTTATGAGATTAGTTTGATAATCTTAATACTGTGTTTTATCTTTTTAATAGGGGGGTATAGAATAAAGCACTTAGGTTTAAGACAAAATATAGTGGTTTTGTTTTTATTATTTGGGCCTTTATTAATTCTTTGATTTGGCTCTAGAATAGCGGAAAGAAATCGTTCTCCATTTGATTTTAGAGAGAGAGAGTCTGAATTAGTTTCTGGGTTTAATACTGAATATGGTTCAGGCATATTTGCTTTAATTTTTATTGCTGAGTATGGTAGAGTTTTATTTGTTAGATATTTATTTTTTATTTTGTTTTTTGGGGGATACAACTTAATAGCTGGATTAGGTGGTCTATTAGTAAGATTTTTAGTAATTTGAATCCGAGGGGGCTTTCCTCGACATCGATATGACTCCTTAATGGGGATAGCTTGAAAAAGATTTTTGCCCATAAGACTAGTCTTTATAATACTGGTATATTTTTATTCTTTACTTTCTTATGTTTTATAAAATAAATGATAGTATATGAAATGGGGGTGTTTATTAGATTAATTAGAATTTTTTGTATGCTTTACAATAAAAGCCATATTTTAATATTGTTGTTGTATTTTGAAATTTTATTTTTAGGGGGGTACATGATATTAAAAAGAATATTAGTCTTTGTTTTAGGGCAAGAAGGGGCTTTAATTATTTACTTAATAATAGGGGTGGTAGAGGGGGTGATGGGCTTAGGTCTATTAATTTATTTACTACGAGTGGCAGGAAAAGACTACTATTTAATGTTAAATATAAATGGTTAAGCTTTTATTTATTACGTCAAGAATATTAGTAATTCCTATTTTAGGGTGGAAAAAGGTTTTTTTTTTTTTTTTTTTTCGTTAATAATATTTATGGGTGTGGTAAGAGGGCATTTTTCTTCTTATTTTTATTTAGGAAAAATTTTTTGTTTTGATTGGGTTAGACTAATTTTTATTATTTTTTCTATCTTGATTTCATTTTTGATATTTATCTCAAGAGTAAAAGAAATTAATGGGGTTAAAGGTAAGCTATATTCTTTAATTATGGTTTTTTTAGTAGTCAATTTGCTTTATGTTTTTTTAATTAATAGTTTTATTTATTTTTATTTTATTTTTGAGATTTCTTTAATTCCTATTTTTTTAATAATTACTGGTTGGGGGTATCAGCCGGAGCGTCTTCAAGCTGGTTTTTATATGTTTATTTATACTTTAGTTGGTTCTTTACCTTTTTTATATTGTTTGATAAAGATTAATGGTGGTATAGGGGGGTTTTTTATGAAAAATTTAGGTTTAGATTTAGGCTATCTGGGAAGCTTGTTTGGGCTGGCTTTTGTTATAGTGTTTATGGTTAAGTTCCCAATATTTTTTGTTCATTTATGACTGCCAAAAGCACATGTAGAAGCTCCAATCTCGGGCTCTATAATATTAGCTGGGGTTTTATTAAAATTAGGCGGCTATGGTTTAATGCGTTCAATGTTAGTTTTAAAGATATCTTTTTTTTATGTGGGCGGGGCTCTTCTAACTATTGGGCTAATAGGAGGGGTCTATAGAGGCTTTATTTGTTTATATCAAAGAGATATAAAGAGATTAATTGCTTATTCTTCTGTGGTTCATATGGGGGTTGTTATTGGTGGAATAATAAGTTTAAATGTGCTAGGAAATGAGGGTGCTATTA
>Ga0137359_10003210_pt1 | contig 13201 bp, 12 predicted proteins | sample Mad1_40_16metaG_FD_108281 | JGI IMG/M metagenome (GOLD analysis project Ga0137359, IMG submission 108281) | Vadose zone soil microbial communities from Angelo Coast Range Reserve, California, USA - Mad1_40_16 metaG | ecosystem: Environmental > Terrestrial > Soil > Vadose zone | place: USA... | reverse complement strand
CTGGATAGCCGCTACTGGGGATTTATTCCCAAAGAAAACATCATCGGCCGGCCTATGTTCATCTATTGGTCGTTTGAGACTCCGCCGCACCAGTACGAACAAAGAGAAGTGAGCCAACGACTTTCATTCCTGGCCCACGTGATTATCCATTTCTTCGACGAGACTCGCTGGAAAAGGACTCTCAAGGCGGTACATTGAAATTTTTGTTTTCCAGGCGCGGCGCGGTTTCGGTCTGCTTGCTGCTGCTGGCGCTGCTGTTGATTCGGCCGCAAGCAGGGCGCCTTCGCGGGAAGATATCTGGCTCCATCGGCCAGGCGCTGGGAAAGCACGTCGAGATCGGTTCCGTGCATTTGCTTTTCTTGCCTCGACCGGGTTTTGCGCTCGAGAATCTGGCGATTCGGGATGACTCTGCCGAGCCTTTGTTGCGTTCTCCGGAGGTGACGGCATGGCTGCGAGTCAGCGCCCTCGTACGAGGCCGGATCGAGATTTCCCGTTTGAGCCTTAGCGACGCCAGTCTTAACCTCACTCGAGACCCTCAGGGCAAATGGAACTTGCAAGACTTGCTCGAACGCATCAGCAGAGTTCCGACGGGGCCCGCGCCTTCGCGAGAGTCACGCCTGGAGTTTCCATATATCGAAGCAACGCAAGCGCGGATCAATTTCAAAATCGGATCCGAGAAAACTCATTTCGCGTTGACCGATGCGCGGTTTGCCGTCTGGCAGGAATCAGAGAATGCGTGGGGACTTCGCTTGCGCGCGCAGCCTATCCGCACGGACGCCAATCTCACGGACACGGGGCTGATTGATGTAAACGGTATATGGCAACGCTCTTCGGCGCTGCACAAAACGCCGCTGCAATTTTCGTTTCAGTGGAACCAAGCCCAGATTGGACAGGCGTCGAAACTGGTGTATGGAAATGACAAGGGATGGCGCGGCAATGTAATCGTCACCGGCACGCTGGCGGGGACTCCTGAAAAACTGCAGATCACGACAGATGGATCTATTGATGGCTTTCGCAGACATGACGTGCTCGGTGGTAACAATTTGCGACTCGCGGCCCACTGCACGGCCCAGTACTCATCTACTCAAAAAATCCTTTCAGGCCTCGATTGCACGGCGCCTGCGGGAGTAGGTTCGGTCGAACTGAAAGGCGCCGCATCCTGGTCGCCACTGGCCTACAGCTTTACGCTTGTGACTACGAAGGTTCCGGCTCAGTCGGTGCTTGCGCTACTCAGCCGGGCAACCGAGAGCGTTCCCGATGATCTGATTGCTACGGGGAATATAGACACTAGTGTGGCGCTAAATCGCAGCGGCGTTGCCGGACAGGACCAGTTCGACTTGCGAGGAGACGGCGAGGCGCAAAACGTTAAATTAAGTTCCGGGAGAGCTAGGTCTGAAATATCCCTGGGGACAGTTCCATTCGTTCTGGGTTCCAGTTCTTCAAAAGGAAAGCATAAGCGGACTTCCCCCACCGGGCCGGAACTTGAAATTGGTCCAATCAACTTTACTCTGGGACGACCAGGCCCGCTTCAAGCGCGCGCGTCGTTTTCAAAAACGGGATACACGGCGTCATTACATGGGGAGGCAGAAATCAAGCGATTGCTGCAGGTCGCGCACATGCTGGGAATTCCTGCTTCAACGATAGCCGCTGATGGAGGCTCGACGGTTGACCTCAAGATGGCCGGGGACTGGAACAGAAGTCAGCCGCTGAGAGCACTGGGAAGCGTCCAATTACATTCGGTGCGCGCTCAGGTCCGAGGGTGGAACGCGCCCCTGCAGATCACCAGTGCTTACCTGATTCTCGACCAGGAATCTATCAGAGTGCAAAACTTGAATGCCTCGGCTGCCGGATCCACATGGCGTGGTTCTACGCAGATTTCGCGACCGTGTCCGGTTGCGAGCGCTTGCGAGTTCCAGTTCACCTTGCGTAGTTCGGCAGTCAGCGCCGCAGCTCTGAACAATTTGATTAATCCCCGCGCCCGGAAACGATCGTGGTACAAATTCCTCTCGCCTGGAGAAAGTCAAATTCCTTTCCTTACACAGGCTCGGGCAACGGGCACCATTGCGATCGACAAGCTTGAGCTGGGAAGGTCTACCTGTGCTCACTTCACGAGTAACGTGGAACTGAATGCGGGCAAACTGACGCTTGACAATGTAGGCGGTGAGATCCTGAACGGCAGTCTGAGTGGACAGTTGAAAGCTGATTTCCTGGCGAAGCCACCAATCTATCAAGGCACCGGCAACTTCGACGGAGTCTCGCTTTCCGATGTTGCGGACCTCATGCATGACGGGTGGATTTCTGGAAACGGTAATGCCAAGTATGACTTCAAAACCGCGGGCTGGGGACTTCAGGAGCTGATCGAGTCCGCTGATCTCAGCGGGAGCTTCAGTATCGAGAATGGCGTTTTTCCGCACGTTGTACTCACAACCACTTCTGGGCCGCTGCGCGCTAGCGATTTCTCCGGCAGCATTTCGTTTCGCGACGGAAAGTTTCGGATTGATGACGCAAAACTAACCAGCTCCGGCGGAGTTTATAAGGTGAGCGGGAGCGCGTCCCTGGATGGTTCCTTGAACCTTAAAATGAGCGGCGAAGGTGCAACCGGCTACAATCTTTCCGGTACTCTCGTCAAAACCCGCGTTTCGCCTGTCACAAACTCAGCTACACAGGCCGCTTTGAAACCGTGAAGTCACTTCCCTTCACAATTTTCTTGTTCTTGCTGGTCGGCGCATCTTTGGCGAAGACTTCACAGTCTCCCGAGGTCGCCAGCATGGAGCAGAAATTAAGCCGAATCGAGGCCAATGCACGCTCGCCGCACCCAGATCAGACGCCTACGGTCTTCACTGAACCGGAAGTGAATGCTTATCTGGCCTCGGATGACATCGTTCTGCCGGATGGGGTCCAGTCTGTGAAGTTGCAGGGCGAACCCGGAATCATAACCGGAACGGCACGTGTGGACTTCGACCGGATTCGGGAGGGCGCCCACTCATCCAACCCGCTACTCGCAATTTTCAGCGGAATCCACGACGTCGTGGTGCTGGCCCACGCATACGGCGCAAACCGACAAGGCTACGTGCACGTCGATTCTGTATCTCTGGACGGCGTTGAAGTGCCGCGTTTCGTGTTGCAACTCTTTGTCGAGAAATATCTGCAACCCAAGTACCCGGAGCTTGGCCTCGACTCCCGATTTGCGCTTCCTGACCGAGTCGATACAGCAACCGTTGGCACGCACAAGCTCACGATCACGCAGAAGTAGCTCACCACCTTTCCCGGTCGTACAACTATGCTATGTTTGACGCCTTATTAAGAGGTTGAAACCCATGTCGCGAACCGAATACCGCAATATTGGGCCAACGCCCGAAGCGCAGAAGATCTTCCTTGAGTGGATTGATTATCTGGACTCTGAATTCCAGAATCGTGATCCAGAACATAGAAGTGAAGTCGTGCGGGACACGCTGCACCAGCTTTATCTTGGGAAGCCGTATTCAGCTCGCGACGGTGAATTAGCCCAGCAGTCGCTAGTGCATTCGTTTGATCCGCGCAATGCCACTCTGGAACCTGAGTACTATGGCGATGTGGATGCGGCGAAATATGCTGAGCGAAAGCCGCTGATCTGGTTCTGGATGATGTACGACCGCTCTCCAGTGGGCCTGAATCACTGGCTGGGATTCAGAATGCGTTCGATGTTAGCCCGGCATGTTTTCAAGTATTGCGGAAAAAACGTGAAGATATTTCACGGCGTAGAACTAACATTTGGCTACAACCTGACCGTTGAAGACAATTGCACCATCCACAAATACGTCCTGCTTGACGATCGCGGTGAGTTGATCATTCACGAGGGCAGTTCTATTTCCGATTATGCGAACGTTTACACGCATGCGCACGATTTGAACGATGGCATGATCATTTCCAACCACAAGACCGAAATCGGGCCGCGGGCACGGGTTACTTATCATGCAACGGTATTGAGCGGCGTCCGAATCGGCGAGCATGGGATGGTGGGTTCTATCGGAGTGGCCTCCAAGGATGTGCCTGCATACCACATTGTCGGCGGAGTTCCGGCAAAGACGATCAAGGTCAAGACTATCGCGCCTGAATCGCAAAAAGGCCCCGGTCCGAGCCAGTGATTTGTTAGTATCGAAGCCAGCGTAAGTCCGAAGACCGGGAATGACCCTCCAACACGTTGACATCCTGTTCCAGATTATTGCCTTTGTGTTCGCAATCAGCGTTCATGAATCGGCGCACGCCTGGATGGCCAATCGGCGGGGTGACCCAACTGCACGCATGTTGGGACGGATAACACTCAATCCAATCAAGCATATTGATCCCGTCGGCACCATATTGTTGCCCTTGATCGCAATTGTTACGCATCTACCTCTTCTGGGTTGGGCAAAGCCGACTCCGGTAAATCCGAGAAATTTTCGGAATCCGGTGCTCGACGACATATTAACTTCGGTGGTGGGACCTCTAAGCAATTTCATCGTGGCTGCAGGCGCGACAATAGTATTGCTTGCGATAAAGGTTAGTTCACCCGCCGGAAGACAGGTCGTCGATGACCCGCTCCATTCACAGTCAATCATTGCTCCACTCTGCGTTCTGTTTTACGAGTTCCTTCAAATCAATGTGTTACTTGGGGTGTTTAACTTAATTCCTGTTCCTCCACTCGATGGCAGCCATGTGCTACGCCATTTTCTGCCTGACCCAGTGCGGCGGGTGTATGACATGATGGGAATGTTTGGGCTGTTGGTCCTGGTTTATTTCGGACACAATTTTCTAAGCTGGCTTCTTGGGCTCGGGCTTGGAATATTCTATTCAGTTCTTTCAATCGCATGATGGCTTCCCGAAATCAGCAGCGGAAACGGGTTTTGAGCGGCATGCGCTCCACCGGTAAGCTCCACCTTGGAAACTACGTGGGCGCGCTGGACAACTGGGTCCGCATGCAGGATCAGTATGAGTGTTTTTTCTTTGTCGCAGATTGGCATGCGCTCACTACGGATTATGCAGACACATCTCAGGTGAAGCAGAATTCGCTGGAAGTCCTGCTGGACTGGCTGGCCGCGGGGCTTGATCCAGAGCGCTGTACGATGTTTATCCAATCCCACGTCCCGCAACATGCGGAGTTGCATCTGCTGTTTTCTATGATTACGCCCCTGGGGTGGCTGGAGCGGGTTCCCACCTACAAAGAGCAGCGCGAGAACATCACCGAGAAGGACTTGGGCACCTACGGGTTCCTCGGGTATCCGGTGCTGCAGGCGGCTGACATTCTGGTTTACAAAGGCGACTTTGTTCCGGTTGGCGAAGATCAGGTACCACACGTGGAGCTTACGCGTGAAATCGCCCGCCGCTTCAATATGTTTTATCCTCGTGTCGGGAGAACTCCGCCTCCCCCGGGCATACCAGGCGGGGTGCCGATGACCGGCCCACGGTTGGTGTTTCCCGAGCCACAGCCCCTGCTGACTCCTGCTGCGAAGTTGCCGGGCACCGACGGACGAAAGATGTCGAAGTCGTACGGCAATACTATTCTGCTGACTGATCCCGAGTCGGTCGTCCGGCAGAAACTCAAGACCATGGTGACCGATCCCGCGCGTGTCCGGCGCACCGACCCTGGCAATCCTGATGTATGCCCGGTCGGAGATTTGCACAAGATCTTCAGCGATCGCGAAACCAATGCCAAAGTAGATATCGGGTGCCGGTCTGCCGGAATTGGCTGCATTGAGTGCAAGAGCTGGGCTGCAGACTCTCTGGTGCAGGTCCTCAAACCCATGCAGGAGAGAAGGAAAAAATACGAGGACAATCCACGACTTGCCTGGGATATTCTGGAAGCTGGATCTGAACGGGCCAGCAAAGTAGCTTCCGGAACTATGAACGAAGTGCGCGATGCCATGAAGATGTCACTGAAATACGAGGCGCCCAGCAGCGCGCAAGGAGCGAAGTAGATATTGATGGCGGCGGAAGAAAAATTCGCGACAGTCGAAGCATCATCTCAGTTTTCTGCAGGCATAAAGCCTGTAGGCATGAAAAAAGAGCAGAACGACTTCCCTTTCGCCGTGGCTGTGGGGGCTGTGTACGAAGGCCCAATGGACCTGCTGTTGGATCTGGTCCGCAAGCAGGACATTGACATCTACGACATCCCAATTGCGAGGATCACCGCTCAGTATCTAGCCTACGTGGAAAAATTGCGCGAACTGGACGTGAACGTGGCTGCCGAGTTCATCTATATGGCCGCAGTCCTGATTCACATCAAGTCAAAGATGCTGCTTCCCCGCGACCCGGCAATTGCTTCTGAAGCTCAAGACGATCCACGTGCTGAGCTGGTGAACCGGCTCATTGAGCACGAGAAATTCAAGTCCGCCGCGCAAATGCTGATGCAGAAGCAGCAAATCGAAGACGCAGTGCGGTCCAATCCCGCGATTCGGGAATTCATGGATGCTGAAGGAACCGAGCCGGAGATGGCGGCCGATGTAATCGACCTGGTCAAGACCTTCCAGCAGGTGATAGAGCGCGTGCGCTCGCGGCCAATGATCCAGGTAGATGAAGAAACAGTGACCGTCAGTCAGATGATCGAATATCTTCGGAGAAGGCTGTCCCTGGAAGACCGTCCGCTGCGATTGAAACAAATCTTACAGAACGTGCAATCGCGTCAGGCACTCGTGTGCATGTTCCTGGCATTGCTCGAATTAGTCCGGCTGCAGGCCATTCAGCTTCGACAAGAGCGGTTGTTTGGCGAAATCTTGCTGCGCAAGCATTCTGGATTTGACGCCGTCATGAATGAGCAAGCGGCAGTGCGGGACGACTGGAAGTAGAGATTATGAGTCTTAAAGCAAAAGTTGAAGCCATCATTTATGCGGCGGAAATGCCGATCACTCTCGATCAGATCGTTCAACTGGTGAAGGAATCCCAAGGCGCCACTGACGAGGCTGAACTCCGATCTTTGGTGCGCGTTGCAATTGAGGAGTTGGTCGCGGAATATTCCTCCGAGAACCACGGCATTGAGATCCGCCAAATCGCCGGTGGATATCGCATGTCCACAAAGCCTGAGCAGCACGATCTGGTTCGCTCGTTTGCGAAGAGCCTGAAGCCGCCGATACGGCTCTCATTGCCGGCACTGGAAACGCTCGCGGTAATTGCTTATAAGCAGCCGGTCACGGTGCCAGAGATCAGCGAGATTCGCGGCGTCGATTCCAGCGGCGTAATAGCGACTCTGCTCGATCGCAAGCTAATTACCACATCGGGGCGCAAAGAGGTCATCGGGCGTCCTATCCTGTACAAGACCACCAAAGAATTTCTGCTTCGCTTCGGATTGAATGATGTTGGTGAGTTGCCCAGCATGGAGGAATTCGAGAAGCTGATTTCTGAGTCGTTTCAAAGTGATCTCATGCCGGCTGACTCCCCCCAGCAGCAAACACCGTCTTCGGAAGCCGCGACCGAAGAGCCAGAGCACGCAGAAAGCGCTTGATCAGCACCGAATCCCAATTGCGTCGGCCAAAGTCTTCCCAGCTTTTTCCTGCTAGTCTCTTGATGTATGCCTGCTGAACGTTTACAGAAAATCATCGCAGCTGCTGGAATCGCATCCCGTCGCAATGCCGAGAAGCTAATCGCCTCCGGCATGGTTTCGCTGAATGGACAGATCGTAACAGAACTCGGCACCAAGGCCGATCCCGAGCACGACCATATTCGTGTTAACGGAAAGCTGCTGCATGGGGCTGAGCACCACATCTATCTGCTGATGAATAAGCCCAAGGGATACGTCACCACCGTGCGCGATCCCGAGCGCCGCCCCACCGTAATCGACCTACTGAAAGGTATCCGGGCGCGCGTGTATCCAATTGGACGACTCGATTACGCGAGTGAAGGACTATTGCTCCTCACCAATGATGGAGAACTTGCTCACAAACTGATGAAAGCGTCATCGCATGTGCCGAAGACCTATGTGGTGAAAGTTGCAGGGACGCCCGCACCCGAAGGAATCGAGAGACTGCGCCGCGGTTTGATGATTTCTGGCGAAAGGAAATTCCATAGCGCTAAAGGCTCTCGCAGTGACCACAGCAAAGACAAGCGTGTTAAGACCGCGCCGGCAAAGGTCCGCTTGGTGCGCGAGTCAGAAAATCCATGGTATGAAGTTACGCTGACTGAAGGCAAGAACCGCCAGATTCGGCGCATGTTCGAAGAGATCGGACACCATGTGGAGAAGATCAAGCGCGTGCGTTATGGTCCCTTGAGTTTAGACGTACCTCCGGGAGAATTCCGCCGGTTGAGCACGGGAGAAATTGAAAAGCTGAAGCGCGCGGCGGCCCCAGCCAAGAGGAGCGCAGAAACAAATGCACGAGAGAGACGATGAGCGATTTCAGCCGGTTCGCGCCTGCGCACATCCGTAAGCTGGCCGAAAGCAATCAATCACGACCGCTCAAGCAGTCGGGCAGTGATCAGAGACCAATTGCTCTAAATCTAAACGAGAATCCTTTCGGGCCGTCTCCCTTAGCACTCAGGGCCATTGAGAAGGCCCTTTCGGAAGTTCATCGCTATCCGGAAATTCAGGCCACCGGTCTGCACGAAGAAATCGCACGGTTTCACAACGTGGAATGCGACCAAGTCCTGGTCGCCGCTGGTGCAACTGAACTGCTGTGCATGATTGCGCGAATGCTGCTCGGGCCCGGGCTGAATGCAATCACCAGCGCCAGGTCTTTTATTGTTTACAAGCTGGCAACACAGGTGACGGAAGGCAGGTTGATAGAAGTTCCCGTCCGCGACAATGGTTACGATCTGGAAGCCATAGCCGACGCTGTTGATGACAACACTCGTATCGTTTTCGTTGCCAATCCTAATAATCCGACGGGAACGCTGGTCACGGCTGATGAAATAGACGGGTTCGTCGACGGACTTCCTGACAACGTGCTACTGGTGCTCGACGAAGCTTACGGCGATTTTGCCGAGGACTTTGCGCGCACGCGGGGTGTTGCATTCTCACGGTCCCTCGAGTATGTGCGCCAAGGGAAAAATGTCATTCTGCTGAAAACATTCTCGAAGGCGCATGGTCTGGCCGGCTTGCGCGTGGGTTACGGAATCGGCCCCACGCAACTAATTGCTCTGTTCGCCCCTACGCGCACAATATTTTCAATCTCGTCCATGGCCCAGGCCGCGGCCTTGGCTGCGCTTCGTGACAGCGATCACATCAGGAAAGCCATTAAGAACAATGCTGAGCAAGCTGAAGTGCTCACCGCCGAACTTGACCGGCTTGGCTACCCGGTCCCCGAGACCTGGGCGAATTTCCTATATTGCGAACTGGGCGAAGACTCTGTTGCTTTCGCGGACCGATTGCAGGCTGGCGGGGTGACGGTTCAACCGCTTGGATTATGGGGCGCGCCTTCCGCAATTAGGGTGAGTATTGGCACACCCGCGCAGAACCGCCGCTTTTTAGAAGTATTCGAGGGCGTGGCGCAACCAAACCGCTAATGCTTAAGTCCGACCTTCCTCATAAGCTCATCGAAGCGGGCATCGCCGCGCAGAGGATCGACCAGCGGTTCTACTCCCATATAGAGGAGTTGCTCTGACCGGTCCTGGTAGCTCTTCTGAAGATAGGCAAACGCCTGGTTCTTATCACCTAGAGCCACAGAAACAATTGCGAAATAGGATGGCGGAACATACCGGCTGTGACTGATTGCGTCGAGCACCGCTAGTTCCTTTTGTGCATCGTCTTTGCGACCCGCTGCGGCATACGCGTGGGCAAGGAGAGCGTGGGCCATGGGAAGTGTTTCCGCCATCTTGCGAGTTTCTTGCAATTCGGAAATGGCTTCCGGCAGCATTCCTTTCTGTTCGTAAGCGAGTCCTAATTGGATCTTCGCCGGCAGGTAGGTCGGATCGATCTGCAAACCAATCTGACATTGCGCTATAGCTTTGTCATACTGCCTGGCAAGATAGTACTGGCGCGCTAAACCGTTGTTGACGAATGGCGAGAGCGGATCAAGGTCCAATGCGCGTTTAGCTTCGTCCAGGCTTTCGTTCACCCGCCCAGTCTGCATAAGAAGGTGCGCATACCAGTGGCGCACAGTCGAATAATTGGGATTCAACTCGATTGCACGCTTGAATTCATTTTCCGCCCCGGCGAAGTCCCAGTCGTAGTTGTGCAGCACATGCCCCATCGAGGCATGGGCTTCGGCCAAGGAATTGTCCAATTGCAAGGCCCTGACGGCGGCTGACTTGGCCTGCGTCATGGCCTGCTTTGGCGGAAGAATCTCCGGCCCGCCTATTAAAGTGAGGAACGCAAAGTAATCCGATAAACCGGAATACGCAACGGCATAGTTCGGGTCTTTTTTTATTGCGTCCTGAAAATATTGGCCTGACTTGGCTAAGCCATCCGCGGTACGTTTGTTCCAGTAATAGCGTCCTAGAAGATACGCCTGATACGCCTCTGGAACCACCGGGTGGGCTCCGGCCACCAGCCGCTCGCGCTGCTGTGGCGTGAGTTTTAAGTCAATCTGTTTGGCTATGTCGCTGGCGACCTCACTTTGCAGCAGCAGCACATTGCTCAGTTCACGGTCATACTTTTCGGCCCAAATGTGCTGGTCGGTACCCCCATCGACCAGTTGGGCAGTGATACGAACGCGGTCACCGGCAAACTCGACCGCACCTTCCACCACTGCATCCACGTTCAGCTCGCGCGCAATCTGCGGCAGCGGCTTGTGCGTTCCTTTGTATTGCATCACCGAGGTGTGCGAGATGACTCTTAAATCCGCGAGCTTGGATAGCTGCGTGATCAGGTCTTCCGTCATGCCCTCGGCAAAGTACTCCTGCTTCGGATCCGACGTCAGATTCGCAAGTGGCAGCACAGCCAGAGAACGGAACGACCTATTTACGCCGAAAAGCGAAGCCCTTAGTCCAGCAATATTGAAACCAATCAGCAGAGCGGCAAAGGCGAGCGCAAGCACAAACCCGGCAATCGCGCCCGTCCACGATTTCCATATAGCGGGCCGGGGTTTCGAGGCGGGATGAAATGGCGCCACGGCAGGGACCAGGGGCGCGGCATGCGCCTCGATTGGCAGGTTCTCGACCGGACCGATGAAACGGTAACCGCGACGGCCCACAGTTTCAACATAGCGCGGGTTATCTGCCGAATCGTTTAGCGCGGCCCTCAGCCGGTTAACTGCCGCGTGGAGGCCGTGATCGAAATCCACGAAAGTGTCCGCGGGCCAGATTCTCTTCTGTAGGTCATCGCGAGTCAGGACTGCGCCTGGATTTTCCAGCAGTGCTTGCAACACAAGGAGGGGCTGTTCTTGCAGCTTGATGCGGATGCCGCTCTTACGCAATTCTCCCGCGCGAATGTCCAGCTCATAGGCGCCGAACCGAACGAGTTGACCGGTCGCCGGACTTGGCACAAAAGTCCTCTCTACGAGCGAGTCTGCGAAAACTTATGCGGAGCAGTTTAGCACTACACATCAAGTACCGTGAGGTTTTCTGGAACCGCTCTGCGTTTCAGAGAGTTAGCTCGTGAGCAACAGACGCAACAGGCGTGATTGGCATTGCATTGACCTTCCGACGAATCAACCGCAAAGTGACGCATGAAACTCAGGCCGCGGGGAGAAACCAGCGCGGTCTATAGAAAGGGAGGAAATATGAACAAACTTTCAAGACTGGTAATTGCGTGTCTGGCCGCTATCCCGTTGCTTCCGGCAACGATTCAGGCCCAGGACAAAGCCGTTGTAGTGGTACGCGAGTTTTCCGTCGGCCCGAACACTGGATGGCCCTATGACGTAAAGCAGCTGCAGTCTCAAACGGTCGCGGAATTGAAAGGAAAAGCCGGAAGCCGGCTGGAGGTCGACTCCGAGTCTCCTACAACGCAACCCAGCCATGCTTACACGCTGAATGGCGAGATCATTTCCTGGCGTGCGGGTAATGCGGCGAAGCGAATCATGGTCGGCATGGGGTCAGGCCGTGAGTCTGCTGAAATTCGCTATTGGCTCACCGATGAGCAGGGTAAGCGGCTCTTCGAACACAAGGACACCATTCGCGCCGAGTTTTGGGGAAACGCATATGCCGGCTCAGTAGGTCAGCTGGCGCATCCCTTTGCGAGCAAGATCGCGGGACGGCTGACGGAAGCGAAGGTGTTCTAAATTCCAAGAAATAGCGAGCAGCAACCGTTTCTGGAAATCGGGAAAACAATGAAAACAAGGCAAAAATTGGGGTCGGCCACCGTCGTACTGGTGAGCCTGCTGGCGCTGTCAGGTTGCTGGGTGCAATCGGTGTACCCATTCTATGAGGATTCCGACGTGATTGTTGACAGTAACCTCACCGGGACGTGGGCGGGAGACGGAGAATTGAAAGGATGTTCATTAGGCATCAGCCTGGATGCCACAACCCAGGCGTACACGCTTGTTGTCTCCAAATCCACGGACGCCGACCCGAATCTCGAGTGCGACTCCATGACGTCTCAAGGCAAGCTGGTACAGATGGGGGTAAAACGCTTCCTCGACATTGCACCCGACCAGGAAAGAGGCTTGCCGGCCGCCTTGGATACTCTTTTGAAAGTCGATGCCGACAAACAGAAGCTCTCGCTTACTCCTCTTGATCCCGACTGGATCGAAAATGCTATGAATGAGAAAGCGATAAAACTGCAAGGACGTGTACAAGAGTTTGGGGTGCTGCCCCGTTTCGTCGCGGTCACTCTGGTCTCGCCGACCAGTGATTTGCGCGACTTTCTCCGTCAGGCCGAGACGAAGGCAGCCTTCAACGACAGTGGCCGGATGAGTTTTAGCCGAAAGTGAATGAGGACGCAGATGAACACGAGACAGAAGCTTGGACTGTTGGTAGCCGCTTTCACGACTTTGACCGGCGTTTTCTTGTTCGACTATTCCGGAGTTCCTTTGGCGTGGAGCTTGATTGCAAGCACTCGAGAGTCTAAGCCGCGCAACTCGTGCGCGAGGGAGGCGTAGATGTCTACACTGTTGAGGTCGCTTTTGTTGCTGACAGCCTCGCTGTTCCTTGGCGGCTGCGGCGGAGGCTCGATGCCTGCGCCAACCCCAGTCGGCATTTTTGTGCAGTCAACACCTGCTAATCAAACGGCGTACGCCGGGCTGGCGCCGCCGCAGAACCAAGTCTCTTTTGCCGCCTTTATCACCTATAGCGACGGCTCGGTTGGTTCGACGCCGATTAGCGGACTGCAGTGGGCCGACAGCGATTCATGGGTCTCGCTCAGCCAAAACGTTGCCACGTG
>Ga0137359_10003202_pt1 | contig 13213 bp, 8 predicted proteins | sample Mad1_40_16metaG_FD_108281 | JGI IMG/M metagenome (GOLD analysis project Ga0137359, IMG submission 108281) | Vadose zone soil microbial communities from Angelo Coast Range Reserve, California, USA - Mad1_40_16 metaG | ecosystem: Environmental > Terrestrial > Soil > Vadose zone | place: USA... | reverse complement strand
CAGCCGCTGGAAGCGTGCGGAACATCCGCCCAAAGCGTCCTTCGAAGAGCGTCGAGGACGGGTGAAAGTCAGATCCTCGCGGACGTTCGCCATGAAAGCGAAAGACATCGTGGAAGTTTACCCTGGCCAGGGCAGAGTGCAGGTCCGTAGTCGCCTGCTTCTGGCCGGCAATCGCCTTGCGGGCCTTCTTGATTTTTTTTGGGGGCATCTTATTTCTCCTTCTGGGTTGAGAGGTCCTCTCCCGGACAATCCGGGATTCACCGAAGGTTGCCGGAAAGAAGTCGTATCACTCCCGGAAAAGCGTGAGAGCCGAAAGAAACCATCCGCAAACCCTGCGGTGTTCTGGGATGGGCAGAGATTACTCTCTAGTAATCGCGTCTGGCAAGAAAACTGGCCGGGAATCTGCGATGGGCGGGCCTTCGCAAAATGAGAAAAAAGTGTCGGACCAAGCTAAAAGCTACCAACGTTGAGTCTTCCTCCGGTTAATGTCTTCCCGGCAAGTGAGGGGGTAGGCGTCACATTACTTAGGATCGCGCTTCTGATTGTTTGTGGCGTTGCATTGGGATGTGTGGATGCATAAAGCGCGACAGCCCCGGTCACGTGCGGGGTAGCCATGGAAGTCCCGCTCATAGACGCATAGGCATTTGACGGAAAGGTCGACAGAACACTTACACCGGGCGCACCCAACGCCACGGTGGACTGTCCAAAATCTGAAAACGCAGCGATGTCACCGCTGGAGCTTAAGGCCGCGACGGCGATCACGCTGTCGTAGTCAACTCCGTCGGTACCGCCCTGGTTCCGCGTGTCAATGGTTGTGTGGTAGCAGGCTGGGTAATACGGACTCGCATCAATATTCATGCCGTTGTTTCCAGCGGCCACGATAAACAGAATTCCGACCCTGGCCGCGCGCTTGATTGCCTCGAGTAACAAAAGATCATAACCCCCGCCTCCCCAGGAATTGTTGATCGCCACGATGTTTACGCCTCGCTGCTTGAGTCTAACGAAGTAATCCACGGCCTCGACAGCTTTGTCGGTAGTGCCACCACCTGCACCGAGGAATTTCGCCGGAATCATCGTGATGTTCCAGTTAACGCCGACAACTCCGGCTCCATTGTGGCCAATCGCTCCAATGGTTCCGGCGACGTGCGTCCCATGCTGATCCACGGTGCCATTCGGGCCTCCGTCATAGACGGTGTTGTCCTCATTAAAGAAATCCCAGCCATGGATATCGTCAATCAGACCATCGCCATCATCATCCTTGCCATTGGTGGCTTTATCATGTCCGGATGCATCCAACCCGGACTCACCCGGATTCGTCCAGATGTTTCCGGCTAAATCCGGATGATCGAATTGCACACCCTCATCAATGATCCCGACGTAGACATCTCTGGAACCTGTGTGACCTGCGGCCCAAGCTTTTTCCGCCTGGCTTCCAAACTCATTAGTTGTAAGCGTGCCAGGCGGAAGTGGACCTGTCGGGCCGATGGCATTCGGCCGGTCGTCACTGTACATTCCCCAGAGACTGCCGTTGAGGTATTCGGGATCGTCAGAAGTTGTCGTCTGCTGATGGGTGTAGATCCAGTTCTTCTGGACATACTTTATTCCAGGCGTACCTTGAAGCTGGTTAATGGCGTCGTCGGGACGCTTGTCAGCTGGAAGATTCACAACTAACAAATCGCCCTGCTTTGCGTCTATTGCGCTGATGGTCCGGGCAACGTCCACATGAAGCGCGCTGACTGTGGTCTCCGCTTCGACCTTTAGCTCGTCGTTCCTTTCCTTCGCCTTGAGGAACGTAAGATTAAGTCGGATCTTCGTGTCTTCTTTGGACTCTAACTGAACCAGAATCTGATTGGGCACATATAGAGGCTCGCTGGATTGGGGAGGAGCAGGGCTTGGCTCTTGCGGTCCCTCGTTTGCCGAAGCCACGGAAATCCCCGAACTCTTGCGGATGGCGCCGTTGGCTCGCGGCGCGACGGCTTTCGACGTGGCCGGCTTGCCTTTGGAACTTTTGCCAGATTGTTCTTGACCGCTAACCAGGCCAGTCGCGACAGCGCCAAGAATAAGAGCCGATAAGGTGATCAGAGCGACGAATCTTCTCATAATTCCTCCACGGGTGAACCGATCGGTGAAGCGCCGAAACCTATTTCTTGGCATTGACGGGCAATTGATACGAGAGCGCGAAGCCAAAACTCCAGCGATAGTTCTTCTGGATTGGCAAGTCAGTCACGGTCGAGGGCACGGCGAAGCCTTCGAACAACCCCCCGGTCAGCTTTTGTTGCCTGCCGGCATAAGCGCCGAAGGTAAAGAACATCTTCCGTTCGAGCATGCTCAGAGACGGGCCGAGCAGGAACTCCGGGTCGGTCCCCTTGTTGTCATTCTTAGCGGTGATGCCAAGCGAGACGTGCAGCCCGTCTACAATAGAATTATTCAAATCCTTTATGCGGCCGTGCAGGAAAATCGCAGGAGCGATCCGCGTTGGCGAAGTTTCCTTCAAACCAACCACGGTTGTCAGATTCGGCTTGCCGTTAACCAACACAAGGTTCCCCTGTTGATCTCGCTCAAAGCCTTGCACTCGATCAAACTGAAGCTTTCGCAGCGGCGAAAACACCAGGCCGCCGGAGAGCGAAAAGAACGGGGCGCCTCCGAATTTCAAATTCACCTTATATGGCCCGGCGGCAGACACATCCTTATCAACTGGTGTCAATTCCAATTTGATCTCGACGTCTTTGCTTGCCTCATAGTCGCCTTCCATGTGCTCCTCATGGAAGGAGTGTTGGTTTTGCAAGACATTGTTCACCGCGTCTTGCTGCTTCTCCACGTCATCGATCAGAGAGTGAATCTTGTCAATTACATCCTCCTTATTCTTTGTGGTCGCCGCCAGCAGGCCACTTGCAAAAAGACCGGCCTCCAGAAGAAACTTTGCGTCCAGGCATTCCTTTGGGAAGTTCGAGGCGATCAAGTCAATCCTGGCCGCGAACCCTTTTGCCAAATTCTGAAGGTTGTCATTGGCCTTACTGGCTGCTTCCAATTTGTCTTCATCCACTATTCCTTTTGTGTTTTCTAGGAAATCCTTCGACGCACAGTAGAGCTGACCGCGAGTCTTGTTACCATCTCTTAGTTCTTTTCGTCCGGCTTCCTGGGCTTTCTTTAAGGCATCACTCGCCTTCTTGAGATCTTTCAGACTTGCACTTAGAGCGGATGCATTGCCAACCGCCAGATCCATATCCGCACTTAACTGATTCATCGCCTTCTTCGCACCGTCACACTTGTCGACCGGTGGCTCGGTATTGACGTTCGCAACATTAAGGGAAGGTGAAGCGGTGGGCGACGCGCCGGGCTTCGGGGCAGCACTGGGGAAGCCTTCCGCCGAAACGATTCCGCCTAGCAATGGCAGGAATGTGCCAAGAGCAGTTTCCTTGACGTCCGTTGCAGTGGATGTGTATTTGTATGTGTAAAGATAGGGATTCTTGTTATCAATGATAACTCTCGCTCGTTCATTTTTCTTGAAGCGCAACGTTTCGTACGTCGGTGTCCCGCTTCTGGCGTCTATGACAATCGGATTCTGACCGGGCGTAGAAGAAGGGCTCGGGGCGGCGTTCGGATCACAAGGTGTCGTGCTTTTTGAGGCGACCCTCCGCGGCACCTCTCCATCGTTATTGCGTCGGAGCATCGAAGCATAAACACTGTCAGCACGGACTGGTTGGCTCTGCGGAACAGATTGGCCAGCACTGTCAACGACTCGATTCCCATCCGGCGATTGTGGGGAGACGCCGATCCTGTCGCGGGGGCGGGTCGGTTGATTATCTTCGGTCTCACCCTTCGGCGCCGCGGGAGTCGGGCCGCTAGCTAAGACCAGTCTCGGCACGCTGATGTGGGCCAGACGCACGCGTGGGGCGGAGATCTCAATACTGAAATCGACTCCTAAGGCTTCTCCGCGAGGTAACGACAGATCAAGAACCTTGATTTGGAACCGATAGGGTTCAGCGCGCGTCGCTCGCGGCGTCCCGATAATCATTCCGTTAGCGCGGACGATCAGACCGGGGGGCATCTCTCCTTGAGCGAGAGCCCATCGAAAAAGTGAAGCCCGGGCATCAGTTTCCAATTTCAGATGATAGGTGTCGCGGAGTACGTCAGCGATGTTAACGCGATACGCGACTCCAACTTGACCGTCCGGGAGAGAAAATATTTCCGGGGCTTCCTGAGCCAGAGCCGGTAGCGGCAACCCGTAAACCAGTACCAGCAAACTGAGACAAAAGGCTCTCATCGATTTCATTTCTTTCTCCTCCTGAACGTTTGATAGGTTTGAGTGCGAAAACCTTGTTCGCTTTCATTCTCTAATGCCCGCCCAACACAAAACGTTTCATGGCCACAGAAACCACACGATCTTCTCTACATGGCTGACTCGGAGTTATTTGACTGAGGAAGGATCCAGAGAAAGACTCGAGTTGTATCGAATTTCCAATTGACATCGCCTTCCGTCCCGTCTAATCTGCGCTTGTTTCGGCGCAAGGTAAGTTGCGAGGACGGATAAGCCCCGGGGTTGCCGTAACTTGTACGACCGCCTCAATCTCCTGGCCGATGTGACGAAGCTCGTGGCGCACGAAGTTATTGCCGCGTCTTTTTTCCGGCAATCTCATCAGCGCGCACCTCAATTCACAGACAAGATATGAGCAGAGCGGGGTGCGAGTTCGCGTTTGGCTGGACTCGTTTCAGATCTATTTGCTTCCGATGAAAAAAGAGTGGGTATTAACTCAGGACGCCTTCGACGCGCTACTCGATTGGCTCGACGCCGATCGAGAGCGCGCGGGGAGCAAATACGAGGCAATTCGGCTTCGGCTGATTAAAATATTCACCTGCCGCGGTTGCTCCGAAGCCGAGGAGCTCGCTGACGAGACTATTAATCGGGTGGCTGCCCGAGTGGTCGAGGTCGCCGCCGATTACCGTGGCGACCCTGCCCACTACTTCTACGGCGTTTCACACAAGGTCCACCTTGAGTACTTGAGGAAAGCGCCGGCTCAGCAGCTTAATCTGGAGACAGATGCCGTCGCGAGCAATTCGATTGCCCCGACTGTAAGTCTCGCGGACGACATCGAATCTGAGTATCAGTGCCTGGAGCTTTGTCTGGATCACCTGCCGACAGAAAATCGTGACCTGGTGGTGCGATATTATCAACAGGAGAGACAAGCGAAGATCGAGCACCGCAAACGGCTGGCGACGGAATTTGGCATTGCGGTTAACGCATTGAGGATTCGGGCACACCGCATTCGCCTCGCGCTTCAGGAGTGTGTGAAGGACTGTTTACTACAACCGGCAAACTGAAATGATTTCCAAGGGTAGCGCATACCAGTTAGAGGTTGCCTCCGACCAGAAAGTCCTACTCAAGTGACGCCGACCCCAGAGCTTCAGGAGAGGATCAGGCGGTATCTGTTGGGGCAACTCAGCGATGGCGCCCGGGAGGAGATTGAGCGGGATCTCCTGGCCGACGAGGAACTGTTTGAGGAGTTGCTCGTGTCTGAAGACGAAATCATTGATGCGTATCTCGGCGGCAAACTCGGCGCGGACGAGCGCGCCAGCTTTGAAAGACACTTTCTCGCCACAGCCGAACGACACGAGAAACTCAAATTCGGCCGCGCCTTCGATCGATATCTTGCGAAGCAAGTCTCTCAGGCGCCGATCCATCAACTTACCAAGTCACGAAATCAGTGGGGATGGGCGCAAGCATTCTTCTCGTCTCCATTGAGAGTCGCGGTGCTCGCGATCGTTGTGCTTGGAATTGTGGTCGGCAGCTGGCGAATCTTCTTTCATCAATCCGATGTCGACAAAGGTCTGCTCGCCCTCAATGCCGCCTATCGCGAGCAGCGTCCCGTCGAGGCGCGCATTTCAGCGCTCTCATATGCACCCTTTTCGCAGACGCGCGGTCCCGAAGCTGACCGCGTGAATAAAACCGATCTGCAACTAGCCGAGCTAACGCTACTCGAGGCTCTACGTAACAAGCCCACGCCCGTCGTGCATCACGCTCTCGGTGAAGTCTACCTGGTCAAGAAACAATTCGATGACGCAATCAAGGAATTCGACGAAGCGCTCAAGAGCGATGCGAAGAACGCCCAGCTCTACAACGACCTCGGGGCCGCGTGGTTAGAAAAAGGAAAAATTGACGTTGACAAGGGGAAAACCGATCCCGCCGGAGGGCTCGCCGGTAAAGGAATGGAAGAGTTGGGGCGCAGCCTGGAGAACCTGACCAAAGCTCTGGAATCAAAGCCTGACCTGCTCGAAGCGCTCTTCAACCGCGCGCTGTGCCGCGAGTACCTAAAGCTCTCGCAACAAGCCGAAGAAGACTGGCGCGAATATTTGCAGCGAGATTCAACTTCACCATGGGCCGAAGAAGCCCGACGCAGGCTTAGCCTCCTTGAAGAGCAAAAGAATAGGAAGGGGCAAACAAATGCCCAGCTCCTACAGAACTTCCTCACTGCTTACGAATCCAGGAATGAGGCAGCCGCATGGGCTGCGCTTAGCCCAAGCCGGGCCCGCACTGGCAACATGATTGTCCAAACGCTGATCGATAACTATCTAACTCTGGCCGCCAGCAACCGCGTAGCCGAGGCTAATGATGAGTTAAGGAGGTTATCGTACGCCGGCAAAGTTGAGGCGGAGAAAGTTGCAGATCGATTTGTCTTTGATCTCTCGCGCTTCTATGGCACGACAACCTCTGCCCGGCGGGCGCGCCTGGTCGAGGCCCGGCAGCTACAGAAGTCAGCTATCGATCGCTACAACAAAGCTGAGTACAGAGACGGAATTGAACTTTTTTCCAGGGCCCATGAGTTGTTTTCCCTGGCAAACGATAAGAGCGAAGCTCTGTTTGCCGAAGCATGGATCGGGTACTGCTATCTGCGAGTACCAGATCGGGAAAAGAGCATTCGAACTTTCCAGCACCTTTCAAAGGTTTTTGAAGAGAAAGGTTACAGATCATTATTTGCGCAGTCTTTGCTCGCCGAGGCAGACGCGCTCGGTCCAAACGAATTTTCGAAGGTATTGGATCAGGCCAGGAAATCATTGGCCGTATCCGAGCAGGTTGACGATTCCGCGAACGCAGTGCGCTGTTTGCAAGCGGGCACTTCCATGCAACTCATCCTGGGCGATTACCGCGAATCACTGGCAGCCACATATCGCGCGCTAACCCGCGCCGATTCGCTTCCCACTGACGCGAAGCTGACATGGCCTTTCTATCATGATACGTCGCTTGATTTTTACTTTCTCGGCATGCCGGTTGTCAGCCTCCAATTTGAAAACGAGGCCTTGCGTTTGGCGAACACGGGGGGTCTTACGTTACATGCAACTCGATCCTATGACCGGCTGGCACTGATCTTCGAACGTCTGCACAACTACAGTGAAGCGATGAGGAATAGCGACCAGGCTCGCGCCGCAGGCCGAAGAATCGCCGACGAGCGAGTCCGGACCAACGTTATGGCGCACTCCGCACTCAATCTCGGGAGACTCTATCGAAAGAGTGGCGATCCGAAACGAGCGGTCGATGCCGTGGACGAGGCTTTGAGGTTTTACCAAGACCGTAATCTGGATATCTATCAGTACCCTGCTCACAAAGAAAAACTCCTCGCCTTAATGGCCCTGAACGACAACGTCGCTGCGGAAGCGGAACTTGGCACCGTCCTCTATTGGTTTGAACAGAACCGGAAAGAAATCGCCGAGGAGAGCTACCGAGATAAATTCTTTGACGAAGGTCAGAACACGTACGATGTGGCAATAGATTTTCAGGTCTCCAGAAGAAAGGATGCGGGGAAGGCTTTTGAGTATGCCGAGGCATCGCGGGCGAGATCGCTTCTGGACCTAATGACCACAGGCAGTCTGATCACCGGTCAGGCCGGCAATCCCGAGTTGCAGGTTTCGTCAGGGACATCGCCGCTGACACTCCAACAAATTCAAGCGCGCTTGCCCGCCCAAGCCCAGTTGCTGGAATACTCAGTGCTCGACAACAAGGTGATCATTTGGGTCGTGACCAGAAGCGGCATGAATTTCGCGCAAACGGGGATTTCGCGGGACGAACTGAATCAGGAAATACATAACTATCTGAATGTTCTAACCGGCGTCGAGCGGCACGAGACCGCCGATCCAACGAGCCAGGCAAGAAAGTTATACGCGAATCTGATCGCGCCGGTGGAACGCTACCTGAACCCCGCACTTCAGCTCTGCATAATCCCGGATGACCAACTCAATTTCCTGCCGTTTGCTGCATTGGTGTCTCCAGGTTCAGGCAGGTTCTTGATCGAGGACTACGCGCTTGAAATATCGCCGAGCGCAACCGTCTTTATCACCAACTCTGAACAAGCAAGTGAGAAAGCAAGCGGAGGGTCAAAGAGAGTTCTGGTCGTCGGCGACCCGCAATTTGATCGGGAGAAATTCGCCGACCTGCCGGAGCTGCCGGCCGCCAGGCGCGAGGCCGAAACAGTCGCTAACCTTTACGGCGTAGCGCCACTCGTGAGAGATGCGGCGATTGCGTCCCGAGTAATGCGGGAATTGCCGGATGCCGATGTTGCTCATTTCGCCACCCACGCTGTACCTGATTTGCGCTCTCCTCTGCAGTCAAAATTGCTGCTCTCCAGAGATCAAATCGGCGACAAGAGGACTCATCACGCCTCATCTGGATACATTCAGGCTTCTGAGATCTACGCCGTGAAGTTTCGTCGCGCCTGTTTGGTGGTCCTCTCTGCCTGCCAAACCGGAATTGAGCGTTCGTATCGCGGCGAAGGCGCAATCGGACTGGCTCGCCCATTCATCGTGGCGGGCGCACCGCTGGTAGTAGCCAGTCTCTGGCCCGTCGAATCGGAAGCAAGCGCGAATTTGATGATTAGCTTTCACAAACATCGCAAACAGGATCATGTTTCCACAGTCGAAGCGCTTCGCCGCGCGCAGTTGGAAGCTCTTCACAACCAACGACCGAACTCGCCGAGTGACTATGGTTGGGCCGCGTTCGTAACTATTGGGGGCTACGCAAACTTCTAAGACGAAGGAGCTACGATGAACAGACGTGAGTACCTTACCCGTATGGCGGCCAGCGCGGCCGGTCTAGCGATCGGTGCGGCTTGTAAGAGTGGGTCCGAACAGCAGGCGAGACAAGCCGTCACTCCGATTCCAACTCCAATAACAAAACCGGAAACTCCTCGCACCTGGTCGAAACGGTGGTCCGACCCCTTTCCGAAATATCCGCCCGAACAAACGATCAAGTTGATCTTCTACGGACTAGCAAGTCTTTCACCAGGCAAAAACGGAAGCAAAGCGAATTGCGAGGTGGGCTTTCATAGTAGCGGTGACGAAAATCACCGGCACGAACTATCGATTTACGCTTTTGACAATGCACAACTTGGAGGGTGCATACCCAGATACGACAGTACAAACCCTAAGGAGCAAATTGCTCTGGTTGATCTACGAGTGGACCATCCGGAAGCTAAGGTCGACGAAGTCTCGTTTTATCAACCTGGTAACGTACAGCGAAGAAGTGATCTTAGCGATGATCGGGATTTTCGTTGGATCATAGATTTTGAAAGCGATTACCTCTACCGCAATTTTCCCGGATCCGCCCATCCGGACAAACTTCCCAAAGTGCCTCACATTTATAAACCGGCTTTTACTGTTCCGAGCGGACTCTTCTATACCCTTCGAAAAACGGCCAGCACGTTTGAGCTTAAGACACCTGACCACATTTATCGGAGTGAGCTTGGCAACGTGGCCGATGTGCTGGGTGCAAACGTCTATGTCAAGCAAGGAACGGGCTTGAGCCTATTCGTTAACGCCAGGGCACACCGAGTTCAGGCGCCGGGCGAAATATATTTCATAAATACGTGTACCAAACCCTCCGCTGGTGATCATTGTGATGCTGATCCGTCAAGTAGCGACAAGAAAGTGCGAGGCGACTTTTATCTCCATTACAAGGGGTTTGAACTCGAAGGTAAGCCGGAGTATGAATTATTCCTGCTTCAAGGAGGCACGCAGTCAGCAATCGTTGATGTAGTTTGCGCCCCAGAAAGACTTGGCCCCCACATCACACTTACCGACGAATCTCCGTGTGCAACGGTTGGGTATGGCGGCGGAATATGAGGTGAGACACTGCGCCGGCTCAGGTTGAGTTCGCTCGGCCGTGACTCGCAGGCCGGACTTATCTGATGACGAAAGGAACGGACTATGAAAAAACTGAATCGACGTGATTATCTAAAACGCATGGGACTTGCCGCGGCAGGAACCTTGGAACTATCGAGTTCGCGTAACATTGCGCGGGGCTCGACGGCAACACGGAATCGGGGCGAGCAAACTGAGGCCGTACGAGCAGCGCGAACTAATGTCGCGAACGTTCGCGAGGGTGCCGGTACGATCATGCCGGTATGGCCACCGTGGACAAACGCTTTTCCGCCAGACGGCACGGAGTCGATCAAATTCATCTTTCACGGGTTGATGGGACTCTGTTGTTATAAGCCGGAAAATGAGCCGTTGGTCTGCCATGCAGGGTTCCACAGTAAGGGAGATAGCCACACCCATCATCTCCGCGTTTATGTCCGGCGGAAGTTAGACAACCGTTCAATTCAGCCACCAGGTGAACTTACTTTGGGAAGAGGTTCAAAGATCGATCTCACAGTCGATCAGCCTAGTCTCGATCAGGTTTACTTTTATTATCCCCCAGCGACCAACGACCGTGATTTTCGGTTGGTTATTGATATGGAGAGCGACCAGTTTTACGGCGTATCGCTGAAAAAGAAATCGGGCGTGTACAAACCGATCTTCCCGGTTAAGAATGCGCTGTTTTACACGCTGAAGAAGACCTTAGCGACCTTTCGACGACAAACCGGCGATGGTGATCCCACCAAGATCAAAGACCTGGGATCGGTAGCCGAGTTCACCGGTGCTAACGTCTATTTAAATTCTGGCGGTAAAGCGGTGCTTACAGTCGATGGCCACCCATTCACGGTGGATAAGGCAAGTGGTGACACGCTTGAAGTGTATTTCCTGAATTACTGCGAGGAGAACGGTAAGCCTTGTCACTTTTACCCGCTAAACGTTACCGACAAGACAAAACGAAACGACTTTTACCTCCACTACAAGGCAATCGATCTGCAGGGCAAAGATGAGTATCAACTGGTAATGACTCAGGGAGGCATGGGCGGACCGCCTGCTGGCCTTTGCGAAAAGTACTTCAAATTGCTCAATGATGAAGCGCCGTGCGCGGCAACCGGTTACGGCGGCGGCGGCGGGTTGTCCTGACCGCGCAATAAAGCTCTTTGTTAACAATCACTCTCGATTCTCCGTCGGGGCGTCGGCCCGTGGGACGAAGCAGGTGCGACAGTGCGCTTCATACACGCCCGCGCCGCCGACCGCGATCCGCTCGTCCGACTCAAAAGCATTCCGATGAAATGTTTCACCCTTCGTCCTCATATTGAGTAAGTACGCTAGCAGCCACAGCGTCGCTCACAAGGTTTGTGAGAGAACTCAATCTTCAGGAGGTCTTATGAAACATACCAGAACAACCATTCTCATCGCGTTGCTTTGTTTATTTCCGGCTACTGCACTCGCGCAGAGCGCCGGAGATTGCGCAAATCTCATGAAGTTCGGGATCTACGATAGGTTCCGGACCTTCACCTCAGAGAGTCAGTACAAGCAGGTCCGAAACTTCTTCGAAAGCAACGCCTTTCATTCGCGTCAGGAGGCACAGGCGAAAGGCAACGAACTAGGCTTGAATATTGAGGACGTCCTGAACCTGAGTTTCAACGGTACGTCTTCCACCTCGAACTTTGATCTATGGCAACAAAGACTGCTGCAGACGTCTTATGAGGAGGCAGCCGCGCAGGGATTGACCGCTACCTCAATCGATACCATCAGCGGCAAGATTACAGGCCTCGTCGGGCAGTGTCTTACGCAGAAGGGGCTTCACGCGTACATTATTCCCAGCGCCGATAACCAGAACTTCACCCTGACGGCAGATTTCGCGCCTTTTTCTGCTTCCCAAGCCTCGGTCGCAGGAACCATAACAGTCACGCCAGCCTCGGTTGCCGCACAGTGCTCTCCGAACAACTTGCTCAATAGTCCAGTGAGCATCGGACCAGGAGGTGTGGCCCTCTCATGCCGGCGGCTACCCACCGAGACAGTTGGAGTGGTCGTCAACACGCCCTCAGAAATCGGAATGTCAACGCACTTCACCTATGACGCATTCACCATCCCACCTCCAGCAGTTAAATTTGATGCTTCACCTGGTCAAATCGATCGAGGCCAGACATCCACGTTGAGTTGGGAGGTAAGGAATGCGCTGCAAGTCTCGCTCGAAGACTTTGGTGCTGTCCTTACAACGGGCAATCGTTCTGTAGCGCCGGCACAAACAACTGAGTATCGCTTATCCGTTACTGGCTTGAATGGCCAGAAGCAGACCATCCCGCGATCGGTGACAGTGATTCAGCCGCCGCCACCGCCTCCGAAATTGAGTAGTGCCCGAGTGTTCTTCCGCACTACCAATGATGATAAGGATGGGGATACGAATGTTCTGGTCAACGTCGAATGTAGTTCCGGAACTATCGCGAGCGTGTCAGGCACTTTCGGCCATTGGAACGACAATTCAGACAATGGGCCCTTCGGAATGAACGTTCTGATCGGACAGCCCAAGAATCAAATCAGCGGCTGCCGCGCGCACTTGATCGAAGGACCGAATGGTCATGATGAATGGCACTTTGATTGGTGGGTCGAACTGAGTTTTTCGGATGGCTCCTCGAGTCGCCAAAACGGTTCCGGCAACGTTGACTGGGATCGTCCACACGCGTTCATAAATTTCTGAATCAAGCGGGCAAACGGCGTCTTCCACGTTTGGCGGTGATCTGCTTCAGAAATGCCGCCACGCCGACATCCACAATTCACTGAGCCCAAGATCTCCACTAGAAATATCTGTCGACACCCAGAGTTGCTCAGAAGACCGAACTCCGCGCATAAGTGAGCAGGGGCCGGAGGTAAAGGACCAAAGGCGAAAAGCTGATTTTCGTTGCCAGTTCTCCTACGCACTCACGGCCGCAGATTGATGTTGTAGGTCTTGATCTTGGAATTGAGGGTCGTGGGGTTCATGCCCAGCAGGCGCGCGGCGCGGGATTGATGCCCGCCCGTCTGGTCGAGCGCCCGGCGAATCAAATCGATTTCGAAGCGGCGCACTTCGTCATAGAAATTTATCCCGCGGCTG
>Ga0137359_10003201_pt1 | contig 13214 bp, 11 predicted proteins | sample Mad1_40_16metaG_FD_108281 | JGI IMG/M metagenome (GOLD analysis project Ga0137359, IMG submission 108281) | Vadose zone soil microbial communities from Angelo Coast Range Reserve, California, USA - Mad1_40_16 metaG | ecosystem: Environmental > Terrestrial > Soil > Vadose zone | place: USA... | reverse complement strand
TCTTTTCAAGCGCGTCGCCGCGATCATCGCTAGCAGCAGTGCGTCGCCCGCCAGTTTGATCTCGGCCGAGCCGACATAGAGCCATAGCGCCAGATAGACCGACGACATCGCAAGCGTGAGGCCGGTCACGCGCGCGCCGAAGGCGGTGAACTCGTTGAACGAGATGCGCTTGCCGTCCTTTTCGGCCAGGCCGGTCACGGTCACGTTGGCCGAGGCGCCGATCAGCGTGCCGTTGCCGCCGAGGCAAGCGCCGAGCGCCAGCGCCCACCACAGGACCTGCCCCTCCGCGCCGGCATGGAGCTGGCCTAAAAGGCTCGCCACCAGCGGAATGGTGACGGCGGTGTAGGGGATGTTGTCGATCAGCGCCGACAGCAAACCCGACACCCACAGCACGAGCAGGGCCGCGACCAGTAGCGCGGCGCGCGGCGAAAGGCCGAGCCCGACGGAGATCCGGTCGATGACCCAGGCCAGGCCGAGCGCCAGGCTTTCGATCAGGCCGGTCGCGACCGCGGCGCCGACCAGGATGAAGAGGAACAGGAAGAAGGCGAGCGTCGGCCACTCGATGTCCTTTTCGAGGATGGTCAATACGCCGTGCTGGCGCTCCTCCTGCGTCGGCTTGTGGTTCTTGAGATAATAGTAGTCCTGGGCGAACAGGATCGCGGCGATGCCGATCACCGCCGGCACGGCGACCGGCATGTGCGTCAGGTCGTGGGTCATGAACCCCAGGAAAATGAAAGCCGTGATGAAGCAGGTTATCCGCAGCAGCGGCACGTTTTGCAGAACGGCCCCCGTCGGCGTGGCCGCGCCGGCATGGTCGGCGGCGGCCACGGCGCCGATGTCCGCGGGGTAATAGCGCCGGGCGTACCAAACCAGCACAATCATCATGAACGTGCAGGGCACCGTCAGGTGATAGATGAAGTCCATGAACGACAGCCCGGTGCGCAGATCGGCGCCGATCAGCACATTGGGCGGATCGCCGATCAGGGTCGCGGCGCCGCCGATGTTCGCCGCCATCACCATCGGCAGCAGGAACGCCGAGGCGTTGATCTTGAGCCGCCGCGCCATCTCCGACGCCATCGGGTAGGCGAAGATCACCGTCGTCACATTGTCGAGGATGGCCGAAAGCACCGCGGTGAACCAGATGATCGAGCGGGCGGCCCGGCTCGGGTTGCCACGCGAACGCTCGAGCAGCCGGTCGACCGCCCACGGAAAGACGTTGGTGGTCTTGAGCACGCCAACCAGCGCCATCATGGAGAAAAGCAAAAGGATGACGTTGAGGTCGATCGCGTCCTTGGCCGCCTCGAATGAGATCAGCCTGTAGGCCGAGAAATAGGAGACGAGCCAGATCAGCGCCACGGCGCCGATCGGAATCAGGACGCGGTGCACGCGATCGGCGGCCAGCAGGGCGAAGACGCCGATCAGGACGGCGGCGACGATACCCTGGGAAAGCGCATCGCGCGTCGAATCGAAGCCGTGCATCAGGCCATGTAGGTCGCCGACACGCCGCCGTCGACGGTGAGCGTGTGGCCGTTGACGTAGGAAGCGGCCGGCGAGGCGAGGAAGACCGCCGCGCCGGCGATCTCCGAGGGATCGGCCCAGCGTTTGGCCGGGCAGCGCTGGCGCTGGCGCTCGCCGGCCGGCGAAGCGATGAGCCGGGCGTTGGTTTCGGTGGCGAAGAAGCCCGGCGACAAGGCATTCGAGGTGATGCCCTTGTCGCCCAGTTCGGCGGCCAGGGCACGCGCCAGGGCCGACAGGCCGCCTTTGGCGGCGACATAGGAGACGGCGCCCGCCACCGCGAGGTCGGCCACGATCGAGGTGACGAGGATCAGGCGGCCCCAACCCCGTTCGATCATGCCGGGCACGACCAGCTTCACCAGCGCGTGGGCGGCGGTGAGATCGACATCGATCAGGCGAGCGAAATCGTCGGGCTCGATCTCGGCGAAGGGGCGGCGGTCCCGCTCGCCGACATTATGGAGCAGGATGTCGATCGGCCCGGCCTTGGCCAGTTCGGCCCGCATCGCTGCCCGGTCGCCCATCTCGAAGGCGAGCGCGTCGGCCGCATGGCCGGCCTTGCGCAATTCCGCGAGGCGCGGCGCGATCCGGTCGTGCGCTCGGCCCTGCAGCAGTACCCGCGCGCCGGCCTGGGCAAGCCCCTGGGCCATCTCCCAACCCAGCCCACGCGCCGATCCGGTGACCAGGGCGGTGCGGCCATCGAGGCGGAAGAGGTCGGGAAAGATCGACATGGGGCAGGGGGTTCGTCTATTGCGGGCGGAACGAGTTAGCGTTGGATTTGCTCATGCTGCAACTGCCTAAAGTCATCGGCCATCGCGGTGCGGCGGCCTATGCCCCGGAAAACACGCTGGCCTCTTTTCGCGAGGCCAAGCGCCGCGGCGCTTCGTGGGTCGAGATTGACGTCAAGCTGGCAGGCGATGGTACGCCGATCTTGATGCACGATCCCTCGCTCAAGCGGACGCTCGGCGTCGACCGGCTGGCCTCGGAGCTGCCTTGGGCCGAGATCGCCCGGCTCGATGCCGGGAGCTGGTTCGGCCCGCAATTCGCCGGCGAGCCCGTGCCGAGCTTCGAGCAGGCGATCGCCTGCCTGACCGAATTGGGCCTGGGCGCCAATGTCGAGATCAAGCCCTGCCCCGGTCGCGAGGTCGAGACCGCCGAGGCTGCCGTCGAGATGCTGCGGCGGCTGTGGCCGGCCAGCCTGCCGCCGGTATTGCTCTCGAGCTTCAAGGACGCTTCGCTCGCCGCTGCACACGCGGCCGCGCCTGAGTTCCACCGGGCCATCCTGATCGCCGAATTGGGCGACGACTGGCGGGCTCGGGCCGAGGCTGTCGGTGCAGTGGGGGTCAACACCAGTGGCAAGATGCTCACGGCCGGGCGGGCGGCCGAGGTCAACCGGGCGGGCTACGCGCTCGGCGTCTACACCATCAACGATCCCGCCCAGGCGCGAACGCTGGTCGGGCTGGGTGTCGACTGCGTCATCACAGACGCGCCCGACATGATTTTGCGGGCATTGGCGGCGCGGTAGAGCAGAGCTATCGATGGCGTCCCCAGTAGGGACCATAATCGTCGATTCGGGCCTGCCGCGCGTATGATGGTGCCATGATCCGCATCCCGTGCCCCATCGGACAAGCTGCCCGCCCACTCCCGCAGGAGGCGTCCGCCGTTTTTTTTCCATTTATTTAACGGGAATCGCGCGATGGGCAGATTATTAAAATGTTGCGTTCGCTCCACAGTCTTGATCGACTGTCACCGGACTGAAATAAAACAGAAATAACAGTCATGTGGTCCCTCGATATGTCGTGCGTCCGACGTTAACGGGGTCCGATCCAGGGAGGATATGAGGTCATGAAGCGATTTTTGCTGTCGTCCATCGCGGGCATCGCGGCGGCGGTCATGGCGCACGCCGCGGCGGCGCAGACCGAGATCCAGTGGTGGCACGCCATGGGCGGCAATCTGGGCGAAACGGTCAACCAGCTCGCTGACGGTTTCAACAAGTCGCAGACCCAATACAAGGTCGTCCCCGTGTTCAAGGGCTCCTATACCGAGACCCTGACCGCCGCGATCGCCGCGTTCCGTGCCAAGCAGGCGCCGCACATCGTGCAGGTCTTCGAGGTCGGCACCGCCAACATGATGGCGGCCAAGGGCGCGGTCTATCCGGTCTATCAGGTGATGGCCGATGCCAGCGAGTCGTTCGATCCCAAGGCCTTCATCGGGCCGGTCTACGGTTACTATGCCACGACCGACGGCAAGCTTTTGTCGATGCCGTTCAACTCCTCGACTCCGGTGCTCTACTGGAACAAGGACATGCTCGCCAAGGCCGGTCTCGACCCCAACAAGCCGCCGACGACCTGGCCGGAACTGGGTGAAATGGCCAGGAAAGCCATCGCCGCTGGCGCCAAATGCGGGTTCACGCCGCAATGGCAGACCTGGACCATGATCGAGAATTACGGCGCCTGGCACAATCTGCCCTATGCCACCAAGGCCAATGGCTTCGGCGGCACCGACATCGAGCTGAAGTTCAACGATGAGCCACGCAAGAAATTCATCCAGATGCTGGCCGACTGGGGCAAGGACAAGACCTTCGTCTATGGCGGCCGCGAGGGTAAATCGACGGCGCTGTTCACCGCCGGCGACTGCGCCTTCCACATCGCCTCGTCGGGCTCGGCCTCGGCCATCCAGGCCGCGCTCGGCGCCGACAAGTTCGGCATCGCCATGATGCCGTATTCGCCCGACGTCGCGCCCAAGCCGCAGAACTCGATCATCGGCGGTGCCACGCTGTGGGTCCTGCAAGGCCGTCCCAAGGACGAGTACAAGGGTGTCGCCAAGTTCCTGACCTACCTCTCGAGCACGCCGGTCCAGGCCAAATGGCATCAGGAGACGGGCTACGTGCCGGTCACGCTCGCCGCGGCCGAAGAGACGGAGAAGTCGGGCTTCTACAAGAAATTCCCGGGGCGCGACGTCGCGGTGAAGGAGCTCACGCTCAACCCGCCGACCGAGAACTCCAAGGGCCTGCGCATCGGCAACTTCGTGCAGATCCGCGACGTCGTCGACGAGGAGCTGGAAAACGTGTGGGCCGCCAAGAAGGACGCCAAGACGGCGCTCGACGACGCCGTCAAGCGCGGCAACGAGCTGCTGAAACGCTTCGAAGCCGCCAACAAGTAAGACACGTGAAGCCTATCTTGTCGTGCTCCCTCTCCCCCGCAAGTGCGGCGGAGAGGGGGCATGAGAGAGGCGTAGCGTCTTAAAAAATGGAAAAGCGCGTCACCTTCGACAATCGCGTGCTGCCTTACCTGCTGTTGGCGCCGCAGATCTTCATCACGCTCGTCTTCTTCTTCTGGCCGTCGGGCCAGGCGATCTGGCAGTCGGTGCTGATCGAGGACGCCTTTGGCGGCAACTCCAGGTTCGTCTGGTTCGATAATTTCGCCAATCTTTTTCAAGACTCCGCCTATTACGCTTCGGCGCGACTGACGCTGGTGTTCAGCGCGCTGGTCGCCTCGGTCGGACTTGCAGTCTCGCTCCTGTTGGCGGTGATGGCCGACCGGGTGATCCGTGGTGCCACCGTCTATAAGACCTTCCTGGTATGGCCCTATGCCGTGGCTCCCGCGGTGGCCGGCGTACTGTGGGGTTTCCTTTTCAATCCTTCGGTCGGCATCGTGGCCTGGCTGCTGCAGAGCATCGGCATCGAGTTCAACTACGTGATCAACGGCAACCAGGCGCTGCTGCTGGTGGTGATCGCCGCGGTGTGGAACCAGGTGAGCTACAATTTCCTGTTCTTCCTCGCCGGCCTCCAGTCGATCCCGAAATCGCTGATCGAAGCCGCCGCCATCGACGGCGCGGGGCCGGGGCGGCGCTTCTGGGACATCATTTTCCCGCTGCTCTCCCCCACCGGCTTCTTTCTGCTGGTCATCAATATCCTCTATGCCTTCTTCGGCACCTTCGGCGTGGTCGACGCGCTGACCAAGGGTGGGCCGGGCCAGGCCACCAGTATCCTGGTGTACAAGGTCTACAATGACGGCTTTCGCGGTCAGGACCTTGGCGGTTCCTCGGCGCAGTCGGTGATCCTGATGATGGTCGTCATCCTGCTCACCATCGTGCAGTTCCGCTTCATCGAGCGGCGGGTGCATTACTGATGGTCGAGAACCGTCCCTTCGTGACGATCCTGAGCCACGTCATCATTATCCTGGGCCTGGTTGTCATCGCCTTTCCGGTATGGATGACCTTCGTCGCCTCGACCCACGACCAGACGACAATGCTGCGCGCGCCCGTGCCTCTGCTGCCCGGCCCGTATCTGATCGAAAACTATGGGCAGGTCCTGACCGAGGGCTTCGGCCGGGGCTTCGGCGGCGCACCGATCTGGGTCACGCTGATGAACAGCCTGGTCATGGCGCTGGGCGTGGCCCTGGGGAAGATCGCCATCTCGATCATCTCCGCCTTCGCCATTGTCTATTTCCGCTTTCCCGGGCGCATGTATTTCTTCTGGGCGATCTTCGTCACCTTGATGCTGCCGGTCGAGGTGCGCATCGTGCCGACCTACGGCGTGGTCGCCCATCTCGGCATGATCGACTCCTACGCCGGCCTGATCGTTCCGCTGATCGCCTCGGCCACCGCCACCTTCCTGTTCCGCCAGTTCTTCCTCAGCGTCCCCGACGAGCTCACCGAAGCCGCGCGGGTCGACGGCGCCTCGCCGATGCGGTTCTTCTGGGACATCCTGCTGCCGATGAGTCGCACCACGATCGCGGCGCTGTTCGTGATCCAGTTCATCTATGGCTGGAACCAGTATCTATGGCCGCTGCTGATCACGACCAAGGAGAGCTTCTACACCGTGGTCATGGCCGTCTCGCGGCAGGCCAACGCGGTCGATGCGACGCCGAGCTGGAACCTGCTGATGGCGATGGCCATGCTCGCCATGCTGCCGCCGGTGCTGGTGGTGGTGTTCATGCAACGCCTGTTCGTGCGCGGCCTCGTCGAGACGGAGAAATAGTATGGCCGTGGTGCATCTGCGCGGCGTCAAGAAGAGCTACGACAAGCTCGAGGTCATCCACGGCGTTGACATCGACGTCGCCGACGGCGAGTTCATCGTCATCGTCGGCCCCTCGGGCTGCGGCAAGTCCACTTTGCTGCGCATGGTGGCGGGGCTGGAGAGGATCACCGGCGGTGAAGTCACCATCGGCGATCGCGTGGTCAACAATCTCGAGCCCAAGGACCGCGACATCGCCATGGTGTTCCAGAACTACGCGCTCTATCCGCATATGAGCGTGTACGAGAACATGGCCTACGGCCTGAAGATCCGGAAGCTCAGCAAGGCCGACATAGACACGCGCGTGCGCAAGGCAGCCAAGATCCTGGAGCTTGAGCCGTTGTTGCAGCGCCGGCCGCGCCAGCTCTCGGGCGGCCAGCGCCAGCGCGTCGCCATGGGCCGCGCCATCGTGCGCGAGCCGGCGGTCTTCCTGTTCGACGAGCCGCTCAGCAACCTCGACGCCAAGTTGCGCGTGCAGATGCGGCTCGAGATCAAGCGCCTGCAGCGCGAGTTGGCCGTCACCTCGATCTACGTCACCCACGACCAGGTCGAGGCCATGACCTTGGCCGACCGGCTGGTCGTGATGAATGCTGGTGTCGCCGACCAGATCGGCACGCCGATGGATGTCTACGACCGGCCGGCCTCGGTCTTCGTCGCGGGCTTCATCGGCTCGCCGGCGATGAATTTCCTTGCCGCCAAGGTAGGCGCCGACGGCCGCTCGATCGATCTCGCCGGCACCGGCGATGCGCGTGTTTCGATGCAGCTCCTGTCGACGGTCCCGGCCGGCCCCGGGACGCCGGTGGCGGTGGGGCTCCGGCCCGAGCATTTCGTGCCTACCGACCACGGGGCGCTGGAACTGGAGATCGACCTCGCCGAGCCTCTGGGCGCCGATACACTGCTCCACGGCCGCTTTGGCACTGCCCGTGAGTTCGTGACCGTGCGCCTGCCCGGCCATGTCCTGGCCAAGGCGGGGGAAAAGCGACGCTATGGGGTCTCGCCCGACCGCCTGCATCTGTTCGACTCGCAGACCGGCAAGCGCCTCGCCGGCACCTAGCCGCGGGAGGGGAGGCGATTACGTTGGGCAATATTCGTTCTGTTGGTCTGCGCGCCCAAACTCCGGGACAAAAGACGCAGCGCCTGCTCTTCGCAGCGGCACTGGCCGCTCTTCTGTGCGGCATCGCTTCGCCCTCACGCAGCGCCGACCATGACAGCCTGCCGATGCCGGCGAGCCCCGAGACCGTCCGGCAGGTTACCGAGCGGATGCTGGGCAGCGCGGATGAAGAGGCGCAGCAGCGAGATTACATGATCTTCACCCGACAGCTCGGCGGGAGCTTTGTCGTGGCGGGTTCGCTGCAGGCCTCGGCGGCGGCCGCAGGCGTTCCCGCCACCGTTCTAGTCGAGGCAGCGCATGCTTTCGGCATCATGGTCGACCTCGAGCGCGATCCGCAGGAGGGCGATCGTCTCTATGTGAAATACGAGCAGAGCTTCACCGCCGAAGGCAACCCGGTCGGTGTGGCCAAGCTGCTATGGGCTGAGTTTCAGCCCCTGAACAAATCGGCGATCGCCGTCCATCGTTTCCACTCCGTCGGCGACGCCACTGGCGGTACGGGCCAATTCTGGCTGGCCGATGGCTGGAGCGCCGCGCAACCGCGGCTTCGCACGCCGGTCGAAGCGGGATACGTCTCCTCGCCCTTCGGCATGCGTGATACAGCGACCAGCGATCTTTTGCGGCGTCCTTTGCCGATGGGCCCGATGCCGGCGCCGGTCGCGCGGCCTGCAGCCACCCAATCCCATTCGTCGCAATATTCCCATTCATCGCAGTATTCATCGTCTGGCCGCCTGTCCGGGCGGGTGTCCGATCGCATCGACGGCGGCTCCAACCGCATCGGGCCGATCGGACGCATGGAGTCCGACGAGTCCAACCGCATCGGCGCCGCACCGTCGGCGCGCGCGCCCCTGGTCCGACAGGTCCTCATGCATGAAGGCGTCGATCTGGCGGCGCCGCTGGGAACACCGGTGCTCGCCGCCGCCGACGGTGTCGTGCGCCAGGCCGAGGCGCGGGGCGGCTACGGCAATTGGGTGATGATCGACCATGACGGCGGCCGCCTGTCGACCGGCTACGCCCACATGCTGGGCTTTGCCCCCGGACTCGTGGCCGGCGCGCGCGTCCTGCAGGGCGAGGTGATCGGCTTCGTCGGCAATACCGGCCACTCCACCGGCCCGCATCTGCATTACGAAGTCTGGGCGGACGGCAAGGCGGAGAATCCGGTCGGCAATCCCGCAACCCTGCGCGCCCAGCTTCGCGGCCCGGACCTCGCGCGCTTCCAGGCCGAGGTCAGGCGCGCCCTCGACGAGCGCGACGGTGACATGCTGGTCGCGGCAGAGGCACGGCTCAAATAGCCACAGCTTTCGCGAGAATTTTTCCTACTCGTTAAATGTTTACAAATCGACGTTGTGGCTGCTAGTGGACCACGATGGCCATGCATCGCGATGGGCGCCCGTAGCGCCCGCTGTTTTCTTCTTCGTCCGTTCGGCGCAGCCTTATTGGCTGCGATTGCAACTCAGTACGCGGCGCCTGCCGCGCATGCGATCGACGAGATCCAGGTCTACAACGCCGAGATCGCGCCGCCGCGCACTTTTACCCTTCAACAGCATCTCAACTACGTATGGAGCGGCAGCACGACACCCGACTTCGAGGGTGGCTTCGCCCCGTACCACTCGTTGAATGGCACGCCGGAACTCGCCTGCGGTGTCACCGACTGGTACGAGATCGGCATCTACGCGCCCTTCGCGATCGATTCCAGCGGCACGTTCCTGCCCGGCGGCTTCAAGTTCCGCCATCTCTTCGTGTCGCCGCACGCCGAGCAACGCAAACTCTTCTACGGCCTCAATATCGAGCTGAGCTACCAATCGCCACGCTTCGCGCAGAGCGCGTTCGGCCTGGAACTGCGACCAATCCTCGGTGTGCGATTTCGGCTGGGAATTCATAATCAACCCGATCGTCGATGTCAGCTTCGGTCCGAATGGCTCGACAGCCTTCGCGCCGGCAGCGCGGCTCGCCCGCGCCATCGGCGACGACGTGATGCTGGGCGTCGAATACTATACGACCTGGGTCCACTGGGGAATTTCGCGGCCATGCAAGGCCAGCGCCACAACCTGTTCGGCGTCATCGACTTCAAGGCTTTTGGACTCGACGTCAATTTCGGTCTTGGATTCGGCCTCACCGACGCCTCCGACAAGATCATCACCAAGCTGATTGTCGGCCGCGCGTTCTGATCGTTGTCTGGTCCATGGTGGATAAGACTATCTGGCGGACGGCTTCGTTGTCCGCCTCAAAGACGGCGGGCGCGCCTAGATCGCCGCAAGCTAGGGCTCGACGACCGGCCCGTTGACGCTGCGCCTGACGCGAGGATTCTTTTGTCATGCCGAGGGCCCATCCGGTCGCCCGCCGGCCCTGGCTATTTCACGCCGCCCGCTGCCAGCCCCTGCACGATCTCGCGTTGGATGACGATGGTGAGCGCCATCACCGGCAGCATGACCACGATCGCGGCGGCGGCGAGCGGGCCCCAGGCGAAGCTTTCGAAGGTAAGCATGTTGTAGACCGCCACCGGCATGGTCCGGGTGGTGCGGCCGGCGAAGACGGCGCCGAAGATGAAATTGTTCCAGGAGTAGATGAAGGAAAGGATCGCGCCGACGACGATGCCGGGCCGGGCGAGCGGCAGGGCCACGTAATAAAAAGCCTGCCAGATCGTCGCGCCGTCGATGCGTGCGGCCTCCTCCAGTTCCTGCGGCAGGGTCTCGAAAAAGCCGATCATGATCCAGGTCACGATCGGCAGGGTGATCACCATGTGGGTGAGCGCGATCGGCCAGACCGTGCCGATCATGCCCATCATCTGGAACAGCGCGAACAGCGGGATCAGGTAGGAGAGGCCGGGCGTCATGCGGCTGAGCAGCAGGACCGCCGCCAGGCCATGGGCGCGTGCCTTGGCGATGCCGTAGCCGGCCGGCACGCCCAGCAGCATCGCCACCAGGGTGGCCGAGCCGGTGACCTGAACGCTGTTCCAGAAATAGAGGAACATCGGGCTTTCCTGGAAGACATGGACGAAATTGTCGAATGTCGGTTCGGTCGGGATGAAGACCGGCGGCCAGGCGGTGTTGTCGATGTCGTATTTCAGCGACAGCGAGATCATCCAGAAGAACACGAAAAGACACGGCGCCAGCAGCACGGCGACGGCAAAATAGAGTGCCGCGTTGTCGATCCCGCGGCGGATCCGGCGTCGCGTGGCAGGGGTGGGGGTCATGACCATTGGGCTTTCTGCCGCGCCCACAGGAGCACAAGCGACAGCACGACGATGATGGCGAAGAACACCACGACCACGGCCGAGGCGGTGCCGACCTGGTTGTAGGCGAAGGCCTGGGCGTAGAGATAGACGTTGAGCGTCTCCGACGCCGTGCCGGGCCCGCCGTTGCTGATCACCCAGATCGTCTCGAAGGCTTTCAGTGCATCGATGGTGCGGATGATGGCGGCCACGACGATGAAGGGCAGCACCAGCGGATAGGTGATCTTCCAGAACATCTGCCATTGGCTGGCGCCGTCGATCAGCGCCGCCTCATAGGGCTCGGTCGGCAGCGAGGCGAGGCCCCCCAGCACGATGATCATGACGAACGGCGTCCACAGCCAGACCTCGACCAGCGCCAGGCTCGGGATCACCGTGGCGGGCGCGAAGACCCAGAGCGAGGGCGGCAGGCCGACCAGGCTCAGCAGGTAGTTTAGTACGCCGAGCTGCGGATGGAACATCATCGTCCAGACCAGCGACACGGCCACCGGCGTGGCCATCATCGGCATGATGAAGAGGGTGCGGAAGAAGCCGCGGCCGCGGAACTTCTTGTGGAAGACCGTGGCCGCGAAGGTGCCCAGCACCAGCGGCAGGAACACCGCCAGCACGGTGAAATAGATTGTATGGCCGATCGATTCCAGGAAGCGCCGGTCGGTCGCGAGCTTGCTGTAGTTCTCGATGCCGACCCAGGCGCGGGCGCTGCCGATGTGCCAGTCGTTGAAGCTCATCCACACCGTGAACAGCCACGGGAAGATGATGACGGCCGAGCACACGACCAGCGCCGGCCAGATGAAGCCGAGATAGGGGCGCAAGCGGCGATCTGCCGATCCTTGCCCTTTCACGCCCGCCGTTATGTCCGCTCCGGCCATACGCTACGCTCGACGCAGGTCGCCGGCTGTCTCAGCTCTGCTCGCTCTTGTCGAGGATCGGCTTGAACTCCGCCGTGGCGCGCTTCAGCTCGGTCGCGGGATCGGCGCCGGCCAGCATGTTGGTGAGCGCGGTGCCGATGGTGTCGCGGAACTGCGTCACCGGCACGATCACCGGCAGGCCGGGCATGGAGATCGGCGCGCAGCCGGCGGCGCAATCGGCCCACTCCTTGGGGATGGTGAGCTGCGAAAGCACCGCGGGATCTTTTAGCGGCGCCGAGCGGAACGGCACGCCGCCGCCGGTCTGCAGCATGCGGCTGGTCATCTGCCGGCCGGTCATCCACAGCGCGGCCATGTAGGCTGCCTCCTTCTTGGGGCTGGCATCGGGGATGGCGGCGCCGCCGCCGAAAAAGACGGAGTGATGCGCCTTGGGTCCCGCCGGCGGCAGGATATAGCCCACCTTGCCGACGACGCGGCTCTTGGTCTTGTCCTCGGCCGGCGGCGCGAAGCCGATGCCGTCGAGCCAGATCGCGGCCTTGCCCTGCATGAAGAGGCCCTGGCATTCGTTCCAGTTGAAGCCGCTGACGCCCTGCGGCGCGTAGTTGGAGAGGATCTTCTTGTAGTACTCCGCCGCCGCGATCGCATCGGGCGTGTCGGTCAGCAGCTCGGGCGGATTGCCCCTGGTCGTCTCCTGGCCCCAACCCGAGAGATACTGCGTGTAGAGCGGCACATTGGCGTTGCGCAGGCCGCGTCCGACATAGCCCGCGATGCCGTTGGCGGGATCGTGCAGCTTGGCCGCCGCCGCCATCATCTCGTCCATGGTCTTGGGCGGCTGCACGCCCTTCTTCGCGAACAGCTCCTTGTTGATGTAGATCATGAAGTAGTCGACGAACATCGGCAGGCTGGTGATCTTGCCGTCGGACTGCGTGGCGTAGTCCCAGCCCGGCTTGGAGACGTCGCCGAACTCGTATTCCGCCGGCGTCATCTGCGGGTCCTTCGTCCACGCCGTGATGTCGAACAGCCACCTGGCCTTCTCGATCTGCCGCTTCTGCACATGATAGGCGATGTTGAAGACGTCGAACGAGGGCTTGCCCGAGTTGAGCTCGATCGTGGTCTTCTGCCGCGCCTGCTGCTCGGGGATGATTTCGAGCCCGATCGTGATGCCGGTCTGCCCCTCGAACTCCTTCAGGTATTTCTTCACCAGGTCGGCGCGCGGGCCGGTCTCCATCACGACCTCGATCGACTGACCCTTGAAGCGCTGCCAGTTGAAGGCTCCGCTCTGCGAATAGGCGGTCTTCGTATTCAGCATGGGTGCGGCGAGGGCGAGGGCGGTGGCGCCCTGCAAGGCGCGGCGGCGCGACAGGGAAAGACGGTCGATCATGGGCTTCCTCCGGTTTTTTCAGTCGCGGCATGCCGCGTTGGCTGGAAGCCTAGTTCAACCGCTGTGCGGCGTCACCTGTCGGGTGGACGAAAGGGGTTCCG
>Ga0137359_10003199_pt1 | contig 13219 bp, 14 predicted proteins | sample Mad1_40_16metaG_FD_108281 | JGI IMG/M metagenome (GOLD analysis project Ga0137359, IMG submission 108281) | Vadose zone soil microbial communities from Angelo Coast Range Reserve, California, USA - Mad1_40_16 metaG | ecosystem: Environmental > Terrestrial > Soil > Vadose zone | place: USA... | reverse complement strand
TGTGTCGTTCATGCGAGCTGTGTAGGCCGTGTTTCTTCCAGTTCCGACGATGAGTTCGCAAGAGAGCGGGGGTTCCTCAGGGTTACTTTCAAGTCTCTTGGTGTCTGTGCTTCCCAACCTACCGGATGCAAAGACGGAGGCCGTGACGATCAGTGACGACCAATGGGAGGACGTATTGTGGGTTCGAGAGAGCGATGAGATCAGCAAATCAACGGCGGTGAAGGAAAAGTCAGGATCGGGAGAGTCAGGATCGGGAGGATCGGGAGATGATGAGCTGTTTGTTCTGGCTCAAGACGATGTTCCAACACATTCGAAAGGTGATTGGGCGGGAGTTGATAGGGACCGTAGATCAGCGTATCTCATCATCGGTGCTTTACGAACGGATGGACTAATTTAATCAGAGTGCTGTGCTGTCGCTGTCGCTGTTGACATCGCCAGGGACGTATTCAATGAGTCAGCGCCATCGAGCGAGTTTGGCACGGCACGTTTTTCAGGGCAGCTTATACAGCTTAATACCCAGGACCCAGGCACGAACCCCTCCTCTCCTAGGCTTTTCCCTCCATTCCATGTCCCCCTTCGCAGACACTAATCCTATGGACCTTGCTCTCCCTCACTCTCATCCTCCCCCTCCTTCCTACCAACTATCCCAAGACGAGTTTGATCAGAAGACGTCCCATGCAATTGGACTTTCTTCTTCCATATATCATCCGATCATTGATGAAGATGGTTGGCCGAGATATGATGCAGCAGCGTTCGAAGCAGTTGCGAAAAGTTATCAGCAGGGTTCGTCCTCCGCAGTCCCCGGTGCCGACGTATCCAGGCACCAGAGGCAGTCTTCAGGCGCTAGTGCGAGTCTCTCACCTGTTACCGATTCCATGAAGGTGCGATCCTCACACTTACCCTTCGTTTCCAATCTCCCAGAACTTCATTCGTTATTATAGACCAGATCCGAACGGCGCAGACAGAATCGCCATGCGGACCCCGATTATTCCCCAGAGCCTCGCCTTGCAACACCGCCCCCACCTTTCACCGCGACTGGTCCCTCTCTGGATGGCCCACCGTTTGACGAGGTCGTGACCTCGTCATACCCTGGCCCGCCAGCGGCTTTACCCCAAACCCGACCAACTTCAGTCTCGCCGGTGACTCAGCCAAATACGCCTTTACTATTACCGTCCCCAAGACAGTCCCCAAGATCATCCCATCGGTTTTCCGACCCCCAAACCCAAGCCCGAACACAAATACTCTCTAACAACTACAATTCATATAGACCGCCAGATATCACGTCTAGACCTGTTCCCACTTCAACGATCACCCGTGTGGAATTCGACCCCCAAATGGCGTACTCGCCATACGGTCGCAACGGCAATCATACGCCCATGCAAGGAGGGGCTTCTATGTTTTACAAGCAAGTCAGCCCAACCCATTGCTTACTAAGTGTTCTAAAAATCGTGTATAGTCACGCAGTTGCCTCGCAGCTGGGAGCGAGCCCTACTATGACCACCTCACCGCAGATGGGATATTCTGATAGGTATGTCAGACATCCCAATAATTTGGATTTGGGGCTTGACTTAGTCTTGCGCCGCTCATCCAAACAGCCATCGGTTCAGTACTTCTGGGCCGCTGCCGTCTGCCCCACCTATGGTTTCTTCGGTAACGCTCCCTCCTGACACTGGGTATGCGCAGCGGCTGAGTGGAGGTGTTCGAGGTGCACTGCCACCCGCACCCGCGGGCCACCCACGGTGGGCGGGAAGTGAAGCACACGTCATGCAAGATGTTTATGGGGGGAATGGTTGAATATTTGAGATGATTTTGGGTTGATGAGGTGTGATATGTGAGATTGAACGAACGTGTTTTGTGTATTATTTCCAGTCTGTAGCTTACTACAGAGAGTTTACTAATCAACTCGCATATTGCCGCATCTCATCACCCTGGTAGCAGACCAGCTCTTCTTCCTCCCCATGGCCATGGCCACCACTTCATCGCTCCCCCTCTCTCGCTCATCCTCAAAGCAAGACGTTAGGTCTTCTAAACCCTCGCCAGCCCAGTCTCCCAAACCGGCAGATTACGTGTACTTTGACAGAACAACTGCTGCGTTTTCTGATGACGCAGTACCTCGCGCTAAAGCAGCCCAACTTAAACTCGAGCACTACTACAAGATAGCGGTAGATGCTGCTATCGAGCGAAATACACGGTTCTTCTCCTCCCTTCTCGACCTTCATGCCGAAACATTGACATACCCTTACCAGGCGCGTAGAGCTCGAGAGACGGCTGCAAACCGACACAACGCTGTCCGATGAGCGGAAGCAACGGCAGCTCTTGCAACATGGTAAAAAGGAGTCTACTTTTCTCAGGCTTCGTCGGACAAAACTGGGACTTGATGATTTCCGGACGGTCAAGGTGATCGGTAAGGGTGCTTTTGGGGAGGTGAGTTGCACGCGAATCGCTCATTTTTTTTTTTCGCAATCCTAAGCGACATCACCAGGTCCGATTAGTGCAGAAGACTGACACTGGTAAAATTTATGCGATGAAAACGCTGAAGAAGGAGGAGATGTTGAAAAAGGACCAGGTACGTCCGCCCGATTTCCCAAAGTCGGACACTTCCCGATCCGTCCCCCGACAGCTTGCACATGTACGCGCTGAGCGCGACGTTTTAGCTGAATCCGATTCACATTGGGTGGTGCAACTCTTTTACTCTTTCCAGGATCCATCATACTTGTACTTGATCATGGAATTTCTACCCGGAGGCGACCTGATGACCATGCTCATTAAGTATGACACGTTTTCCGAAGATGTCACTCGCTTCTACATGGCGGAGTGTGTTCTTGCGATCGAGGCAGTCCACAGCCTCGGATTCATTCACAGGCAAGCAGATAAGCACCTTCCTTCTCCCTCCCGACGTTTGACGTGTGTTCCATAATCAGGGACATAAAACCGGACAACATCCTCATAGACAAAGACGGCCACATCAAGCTGTCAGATTTTGGCCTGTCAACGGGCTTCCACAAAAATCACGACTCGAGTTACTACCAACGACTCCTAGATCAAGCCAACGGCGCAGTGTCTCCCACGTCTGCGGCGCAGGCCGCACGGAATAGTGTTATGGTGAATGCCATCAACTTGACGATGACAAGTAAAGATCAAATTGCGACATGGAAGGCGAATCGTCGGAAACTGGTTCGTGTCACTCGTATTTACATCTTTGACGAGGTTTCACTCAACGCAACGATAGGCTTACTCGACAGTCGGAACGCCAGATTACATCGCCCCTGAGATCTTCCTGCAGCAAGGCTATGGAAATGAATGCGATTGGTGGTCACTCGGTGCCATCATGTTCGAATGCCTCGTTGGCTACCCACCCTTCTGCTCCGAAACGACCCACGAAACCTACCAGAAAATCATCCACTGGCAATACCACCTTGTAATTCCTGACGATGTCCATCTGAGCCGCGAAGCCGAAGACATGATTCGCCGGTGAGCATCACCCACCGTCCGTCCGTGATCGCGCCAAATCTTCCCTGTGCTGAGATCTTTTCCCTCCCTCCTCTCGCTCGCATATTACAGGCTCATAACCAGCGCAGATCGGCGACTGAGCACTGAGCAGATCAAGAACCACCCCTTCTTCTATGGTGTAGACTGGGGCGCGATACGACAAATTGATGCCCCATTCGTGCCGCGGCTACGGTCCATCACCGACACGTCGTATTTCCCTGTGGAGGATCTCGAGCAGGGTGGCACCGAGGACCCCGTCGGAGTCGACGCCAGCGACTCGAGCAAGGACCTTGCATTCCTCGGGTGCGCCTTCTTTCTCCTCCCTCCAGGCTCCCCTGCTCGTCCTGTTGACTCATTGTGTCTTCAGATATACCTTCAAGCGCTTCACCATCTCTAATGGAGCGTAGTTTATGCGTCATTTACCTGGCCGTCCTGCAGCTGGTCTGCGAGAACAGTGTGATCGGCCCATCTAAGATTACTGATTGTCGCTAGCCATACATACTTTCTATACTTTCTAGACAGCACCATGATACCCGATCCCTCGTTGCTTACAGGGTCTCTAGTTGAAGAGAATTAAATAAAAGGTGAAATAAATCGTACAAGTATCTGAAGAGTACATTCGTGAACGTGTGAAAACTTCGTGACTCTGCATCGCTGGTCCATCAAGTCCCCGTCCGTGGAAATAGTGATGGTCGCATCTGCAGACCATCACAGTCAAAAGGTGAATATATCACCGCTTTCCAAAAAGCGAGGCAGGAAAAAAAAACGCACCATTTCAACAAATATGGGTAGCAACTCAGGTATCTTCTTGAGTTCTGGCGGTTTCAATCCTTCGGCCGTTATCTGCTTCTTGGCCCGTGGTGGGGGGGTCTGAAGCAAAATTTGGCTCGTTGGGTACCGTTTCAGCGCCGGGGCTTCAATTGCCTGCCGGGACGAGGATGCCCGGGACGAAGACGGGGATGATGGTTGAGGCGGTAACGGCTTCGACCGCCCAGTGAGCGGAACGTTGGATTGCGGCTGCACGACGGACAGTGGTAGGGGCGGGAGTGGGGGAGCGTCCGCACTGTTCGACAAAGTCGGACGCACAGAGCCGAAGGTCGTTGACCGGGATTTGCGCAATGGCTGTGATAGCTTGCGAAGGCGAGATCCAGAGGAGCTAGGAGATGCCACCGACGGCGTACGTGGGGATACTGATGGCTCGGTACAATGTGGGAGGGTCGGATTTGAAGTGAGCGATGAAGGAAACGGCTGCTGAGCTGAATGATGAGAAATAACTTGCATAGGCGGTGCTGATGGGGACGCGCGCAGCCGAGCACCAGGAGATGGACTTCCGCTGCTTTCCTCGGACCCAGTTTCGCTGTCGTCAGTCATAGATTCATACTCGCTGCTTGACTCATAGCTGCCGTCAGATTCATCATCTTCAGCCGCCATGTCCTCCCTCATGAGGTCACCAAAGCTGACATCATGCATAAATCCGTTCACAACGTCCTGGGTCACCGGGTCCTCCCCAGTAACGTCTGCGCCTCCAGCCCTCCCAAATCGACGGCGCACCTTGCTCTCGTGTTGAACCTTTAGCTTGTAATGATAGAGCGCTACTTCATCTATTTCCTTCATGATAACTCCGCGTTCTTCCCCAGTATGCGGAAGGATAAACTCAAGACTGATGGGTTCGCCAATGCCAATGCGGACGACATCGAGAAAACGCTCGGTCCAGCGCATCAGCCCGGAAAATAGGCCTTCACCTTTAGAATGAACCTTGTGGACAAAATAATAGAAGGACTGTTCATGCCGCTCAATTAGGTCAATGAATATTTGAACAGTCTGCCGAGGGTTTTCCTGGCTAACTAGCACAGAAGTGATTCGTCAACAAATCCGACGTATTACAATTCCGGGACAACATACGCTCTTCACTGGTCTCCACGGTTCTGATGAGGTCACTAACGAAGCTTTGCAGATCGCCTATAGACTCTGCAATACTTGCAGCCCTGTAAACTTGCGCAAGAGGTGAGTAAAATATTGTTATAATATCTTTCATGAGGTCCGCGGTGGTTCCCTATTTCAAGAAAGCTTGCACGTGAGTCGGTGACTAAAGCAACCATTCTGGCCTACCTCGAAAATTAGAGCTATGAGTTGCTTTTTTTCCCGCAATCGGGAGTACAGTTTGGTTAAAACAGCCAAGTCCTCAAAAAGCCACGCGTCCTCATTCTGTGGGCCGTCATCGTCGTCTGAATCCGCAAGTGATTCGCGATATTTCAGATATTCTCGGTGTTCTCTGTGTGATCGAACGACTCGTTGCATTTGCGCACGCGAGAGAGTTGGCTCTTCCCCCGAACGGAGGACTGCAGCAAGTACATGTATTTTCTCTTCAGCTTAAATAATGGTTTTTAGTAGCAATGTGTCGGCAGCCAGAAATCACCTACCCGCGTCATTTTTGTATATGGCTTGGATTTCTCGAGGCCCATACACAAACTGGCGGACTTTCTCGCAGATGACAGGATCGTCGACCTTATCCTTCACAGCCTCGATGTCCTCTTCGAGAGATTTTACTTCTTCGTTAAGGGAACTCGTGAACATGCTATGCACGATTAACGATCCAACTAGGGAGACGAGCGTTCCACACACCGTTGGAGTAAACTTCGGCCACCGAACGGTTGTGCCAGGAAAAGGTCGAGAACGCCTGCAGTGGAGATTACATTCGCCACTATAAGAAAATCCAAAAAGCGCACTTCGTATCATAGCTACTGGGTTGCTGATTTTCAGAGCAGCCTTGAGCATGAAGTACGGCATGTATCCGTGTATGCGCTTCAATCCAGCGAGTGACTCAGATGCGTCGTCTGCAGCGATGAAGTGGTGGAAAACAGTCGACGCAAGTCTTTGAATAATACATTAGGAGAAACCAGTCTCATCGACAGTAGGTCACCAACGATATTCGTCCCCATTCAATGACGGCCTGAAACTCTGGTGGAAGGTTGCGCACGTTATCGGTTGTCCTAATGACCTCAAACATATGAGTCAGACCATCTAGGAGATGATTAGTCTTGTGCCTGACATGGGTGGGTGTTTAACCTTTGCCGAGGAGATCACCCTTGACGCTTTTGACAAAACCACGTAGTGAATCAACTCGAGCAGAAATTTCCCTGGCGAATTGTTTGCGACCCTCGTCGCGCGTTCTGTCAGCCTCTTCGCGATGCCGAGCGTCTTCCAGTTCTTCTTCGCTCAATGTGGTGGGGTCCGAAAGTAAGAATGACCTTATGACAGGAGACGACGCAATCGTGATTGATGATAGTAACGTATGAAGGTATGCCCTTAACGTCAGGCGATTCTTCTCTCGAGCTAATCGGAGGGAAGGGGTAGCAGTAGATGTGGGAGAAAGTGGGAGTGAATCGTTGCTGCCAGAATCGGGACGTTCCAAGAACATCGATGTGTTGCTGACCGTAGCGGGTGCTCGAGAGCTACTAAAGGTACGATCTTTTGACGGTGGCGGTCGGATATCTTCATCAGAGTGTGCTTTGCGGAGCTGAGTTGGACTGTGAGCCGGAAAGGGGGATTGAGAACTAGGGAGCCCACCTCGTCATATAACGTCTTGAAGTCACCGTACCGGCGTGAGACATACACATCTTTGCAGTGGGAGCGCCGAGTACGAATGATAAACTCCTATAAAAAAAGGACGATCGGAAACGAATGTGGGGAGGTCGACTACGGGAGCGCACCTCGTGAACCTTGCTCCTTACGCGCCCTCTCTCAACGACAGTTCTCACACAGACCACGTTAACCTCGAAAACGTCCTTGTTCTTCATCAGCTTGTTACGACGCCTGCGGGCTATTGTTTCTAGCCTGTTCAAGTCTGACTGACTTAATCGTACTGTCTCCTCTCTCTCAACTGTCTTTATGGCATAATTAAGGAATAAAGAGAAGCTGCGTTCAGCCTTGGCGACAATTTTAGCTGCACCGGCAGAATCCGCCGGTTCATCGTCGAGGATAGAAGTAGAATAAAGGTTCCGCGAAAGAAGGGATGAAACGAACGGCTGGACTTTGTCGGGAAAGAAGTTCTTAGGAGCGGAGGTTAGGAAGGGAAATGTTAGGACGTATTGACGAAAGAGATATCGCAGGAAGGGCAAGTCAATGACGGGGACGCCCTTTGGTGGTGGTGCAAATGGAGGACCAAGATATGATAAAGTAGATATGTTCGGGCTGTCGGGGTTGGATATGATGGCCTGAATTTCGCAAGCAAATTGAAGTTGAATGAGTGATTTCTTGAGATAGTGTGCTCTTATGGGTGTGAGAATGTCTGTTTTTTCATCGGAAGTGGTCGAAGGAAAAGGAGAAGGAGGAAAGACGACGACGGGCTCCATGCGGGTACCAGTAGTGCAGATAGGGAAGCGCATACAATCAGTTTATTATCAACGGAAGCGTCGGACCGGATGGCCCACAGATCACACAGATGGATGATCAGTTATGGTACATACACACTTTCTCCCCCAAATGTCCTCCCGTTCTCATCTAAAAGCTTCTTCAATCGAACCGCAACCTTTCGCACACACTCTCGGCAGTCATCCAGACCCCGCCAGTTACCGGCTACCATCCAGCACTCTGAACATGCTCTGGACGCGGAATTCACCGTTTCCAATTCCAGTTCTCCACGCGCGTGTAGCGCAGTGAGGATATCTACCAACCGATTAAGCCCCGCACTCCATGTGTTTATCCCGCCAGTCGGATTAGTCGTCGTGTCAGATACCAGGTATGAGGACGAAAGTTCTAGACAGGTCCGAAGCGCGCTTTGGTCAATTGTTGACGACGTTCTCGTCATAGTGTTTAACACATCGAGTATATAAGCCTCGTAGTTTGTCGGTGGCCTCGGCTCTCCCTGCAATGGCAAAAATTACGTTACTTATTTGCGACAAAAAGACATACCGTTTCTGGGCCTGACGTACCTCCGACATGACCTTTGAATAGAATGTGTCTGTTGGATACCAGCTGCTCTGGTCTTGTTATTGTACGGGGCGAGTACAAAGCGAGGACCGTATGAGGATGCCTACTGCTGCCCGTGATTTTATGGTCAGGTTATGATTGTACGAATATTGTGACGTCTGTGCCGCGTTTCGATTCAAGCCCTTCATCGGATCGCGTCGAAGCTCAGTTGCGAGCGGAAGCTTGAGCCCTACTCCTGTATGAAGCGATATGAAGAGGCGTGGAGTACCTGGGAGTATGAAAACAGTGTTTGTTTGGCGCGCAGGAAGAAGTAAGCACGCGCCAAGGTTTTATTGTAACCGAGCGCCGAACGCGCTCTGGAAAGTGTAAATAAGTTGGTTGTCATAGATCAGTGGCCCGCATCTTCGCCCGAACGTTCGGCTATGGGCATTTGCCGCGAAAGAAGTGCTCCGCTGTCGTGCCCCTTTTATGTAATCACCATGGTTTCAAGATCCTCGCAAAGCTGAAATATCTTTCTGGTCCTTGGCCCACCTCAACTCTGGACGTGCGTTCGAGCCTGCATAGCTGGATGCATCCCCACACGCGTTTGTGGTCGATCAGTTTCAGACTTCAATTCCTTTTTCCTCTGCAAGTCGTTCTCCTGATGAGTCCTGTGCGTTCAAGTTGTCGCGCACCGTACTCTGTAGCGTCAAGCCAGTTGTCAGGGGCACCTTTGTCCACGCGGTTAGAACTTGCTCTGCTATGTCTCTCTGGGTCTTCACTGTGACCTCTTTTTTTTTTTTTCTTTCTTTTTTCATCTTGTGTGGGGCTGGGTGTACAAGAAGTCTCTGCTCGACTATTCCGGATTTACGTTGATGCAGATAGTGCCACACGCCACATGCTACTTCCAATGCCTGATGGTACGCTGACCATGTTGTCGTACTGCCAAACGTTATTGGTTCCCCATGTCATTGGCTGATAGCTCTGCACGAGTAGATGGCATGGCCGAGGGGAACAAGGGTTTTGGAGCCGCCGTGGCGGTCAATCGCGTAGACGGAAGCAACCACGTTCATCAAGAAGTGTAGCGGAACGTAACAGATAGAACCAATGTTGACCCCTCTGTGTATGGGCCAACTGGAGTATGGACCTGCATGGAACGGGGGGAAAGTTCTCGGCCCATGTTGGACACAGTCCGACACTGTGTGAGTCGCTAGAGTGGTCCCGGACAGAGTGAAGCGAGGACTGGCGTGAGACTATCCCTGTGTAAGGGCTGTCGGTGTTTGTTGTGAATAACGTGTAGGACACATTTCATAGCCCGCTCAAGCGGTGATACAGGGTGCGCTTTTCTAAAAGCGACCTTTCCCCTACATTCTCAGGCTCACATCGATGTTGCGGTTAATTAGGTCGGAGTGCATATCGTGTGCTCATCTAACAAGTCTAGCTTCTCTCTTCTCCGGATCTGTCAAGATAGGTGCTACTCCTCTTCTGTCGACTGACGTGGCTGGCTCCTATATCACTCCGTGCGCTAGTGCTCGCCTGTCTGGTGTCTGGACTTCGCATTTTTCAACCTGCTAACCCAGCTCGTATGACTAAGGCAATTGCGCGCCGTACGTAGCATACCGACTTACCGAAGACAGTTCTAACCCTATCAAGCGGCAATTCATAACTAGCTCACGTTCACGATCAGTCAACTTAATGCCACAACACCTCTCGATAATGAAAAAACGCCTGAATCAGGTATGTGGTTCCCCGTGGAACGCGACATTATCCGGTGGTGTCTCTCATCTCTTTGAAGTGTCAGCGCTGATCAGCACTCGGCTTGCAATGAGTTGCCTGTTGGTCCTTCTATCCCTGATCTTCGGAAGTGACACCTCATATTATTTGGCTCCACATATGGTACTCGCTTCACAACAGGTGGTCACCGCATGAAGGCCTCTCGGTAGAATAACCGGATACAAAAATGTACGCTACTACTTCAGAGGGGACAGAAGTACATTTTATTGACTGTCCATTCGCTACGTTTGTATAGTATAAGCCTGGCGCGTGCCGTCTATGTCGTGATGATGTCTTATGTACTGACATCGAGCAGAACAGGAGGGCAGGACACGGAGTGGCTGTTGTCACCAACTATTTTGGCGGGACGGCATTTCACGCAATTTCATGGCCCGATTGACTGCAGTTCGCAGTTCTACTCTGTGGGTGAGCCGCACGAAAATATTTCGAAAACGAAGGTTATTTCCGCAGTTGAGATGGTGCCCCGAAATGCAAGTCATCCAGTAGTGTTATTATGATAGGCACGAAATGGCAATGATTCGGGTCACAAATACAAGTGACAGCCCGTCCAGTTGTCGTCACTAGTGTGTAAGTCTTACATGACTTCTCGGCATGCGGTTAGGGCGGATTCGGATATACAAAGCGAGGGCAAAGTTCTGCTTTGTTTACCATCTCACAGGACGGCGAAGTGAGGTAGCACCGTCTGAGTGATGCGATATATGGCACCAACGACGGAATTTTGTAGCATCTACTCATACAATGGCAAGCCTGAGCTGCAGGATTCAAAAGTGATCAGCGTTTGAGCAAAACGGACCGTAGTAAAAGATTGTATCAGAATGAATAATGATTCCGGAAGGACGATTTTCGTCAAAGAGAATCTCCGTAGAGGGAGTCTTTTGGTCATCGTGAGGAGGTGCCAGAGAAGCGAAACCGAGAAAGACATAGAGACATACCCTAACGAGCCTTGAAGTATTCGTCGAGGACATGGCGAGCCTCTGAATCCTCGCCATATTCTTTAACCACAACACACGAGCAACCCACGATCTTGCGAGCATTTCCATCGCGGTCAATCTTGCATAGTCCCGCCCATTTACCCAGGACCTTTGCATCTCCGACCTTGATCAGGGGAATCGTGTGCGTCGCGCAAAGTGCTTCAATGAGCTTGATGTACTCCGCTTCAGTGCAGGTCTCGACGAGCACACAGAGGTGAGCCTGACGTCTGTCCAGGGCCTTTGCACATTCGCGAAGGCCACGAGCGAGACCGTCATGTTTAAGAGACTTCTTCAATACTTGCTAATTTGGTTGGAAATGAGAAAAATAGATCGAATCGTATGGCTGATGTGTACCTCGAGTGCCTCCTCAACGGTCAGCTTTCCCTTGGGTGCCTCCGAGACCTCAGGGACTTCCGCGGCTTCGACTTCAACTTCAACATTACCTCCGGCGTCAGACATCCTGAATATAAGTTGGGTCGTTAGGATAATGGTCATTCAGACTTTTGTGAAACGCAAACGGGTTTTTTTCGATTCAATGGAGAATTAGAATATCGCAACGGGTGATGTCTTCGTCCGCCTTCGTTGATAAGAGTACAAATTAAAGTTCAGGATGTGGACAAGTTATGCAGGTAGTTTCAAAGGCCGATCGGTATCATCCGAAACTTGACGCGTCTAGGGCAAGGCAAGGAGCAAGGATAAGGGCAAACAACGTAGCTGTTGTGCTCAGCGCATTTAGCTTGCTCACAGAAACTCTGAATAATGGTTTGTCAAACCCCGGCGTACGAATCTGAAGAGGGATTGACTACGGTATAGAGCTCAGCCTATGTGCATGCGCGTGACTGTACAGAACGTATGGTGCCCTTGAATACTCCCGACATCCCTTCTTCCTGACTTTGAACTCCTCTCGATCGAAGCGCATGGTGATGCGGTTTGGGACATCTCTTGGACAGCAAAGGATAACGCGGTAGTATCTATTTCGGCCGACGGAATAATTAAGCGCTGGAATTCTGTGTCGGGTCAAGTCATGCGTACAGCACCCGCCCATACCCTTGGTCTCGTCTCCCTGTCGGTCTCACGGGATGGAAGATACGCTTTATATAACAGTGTCGACGGGACGACATTCTTGTGGGACTTAGAGACAGGTACGATTGTTGGCAAGCACGAGAGTTATACACGTCAAGGCGTAGAGCCATGTACGTCGCTGATCAGCATTATCTTAATATCCACTGGTACATTTAAATTAAACTTATCATAGCGTGGTCAGTGTCCTTGAACCCAAAGGGGGGCACATATGCGGCTACTGGTGGCTCAGGAAACGTAACCATCCATTCAGCGGAAGCGGAGACCTTTGGTGAGCAACGCACTACTCTGCAGAGTGGGCGCGGAAAGTTTGGAATGCGGTGCAGTCATGTGGGAGTCTTTCTCTGTCCATTCACAGATAAACGGTTCACGCATTCATTATAGAGTCCCGATGGTTCTCGGGTAGCCTTATCTGTTGAGAGTGGCCAAATCTTCATATTTGACCTCGCTTCAGGCACCCTCACCTCCACGTATACGTCACATGCCATGGCTGTCCGCTCCTTGTCATGGTCTCCCGACTCTCAGGTTTGTGACACCAAAACGAGATATCACACTCATGATTGATTATGCGGAAGCTTCTCCTGTCGGCTTCTGAGGACAAGCGCCTTATTCTGTACGATGTACGCACGACATCGACCGGTCGGCCAAGCTCCGGAGCAGTAGCCTCTCTATCTGGGCACTCTTCATGGGTCCTGAGCTCAGATATATCCCCAGACGGTCGACTTGCTCTGTCTGGGTATGTAAATCGACAATTACGTCCACGTCCCCGTTAATTAGTTGTGACAGTTCTGCCGACAAAACTATCAAGGTTTGGGACTTGGCAGCTCGCACAACGGTCTCAACGATTGCAGATAATGGAGAGGTCTGGGCCGTGTCATGGCAGCCTTCTTCCGCCGCGACATCTTCGAGTGCATTCGTTACGGGGGGTGAGGACGGCATTATTAGGTGGTGGAAAGCAGCCGGGACTAGTTGACACC